>Ga0206683_10000674_pt1 | contig 24424 bp, 23 predicted proteins | sample M280m12015metaG_FD_155483 | JGI IMG/M metagenome (GOLD analysis project Ga0206683, IMG submission 155483) | Ammonia-oxidizing marine archaeal communities from Monterey Bay, California, United States - M2 80m 12015 | ecosystem: Environmental > Aquatic > Marine > Intertidal zone | place: USA...
TCTTCTTCAATGGCGTTAATCTCGGTAACAGCATCATCGTATAGCTGACGTCCATTAAGAGTTACACCACCCGGAAGCTGCATGCCTTCGAATTTAATAAGGTTTGCACCCCATTGTTGTTTAATTAGAGATGTTGTATATCTCTTAAGAAGCATATCATTATATATCGCTGTATGTGTATCGGGCTCAACTGTGCGATAAGCGTCTACAATAATGTAATCACCTACTGCTACATCTGATTCCCAGTCAACATCAAGATACAAGCGATTCATATGACGGCTAAAGCGTACCTGTTCTGGTCCGTTTAGCATCAGATTCATTGTGCTGAGATATGACATTGTTTGTGAGTAATTAGCAAGGTTGCCGGTAAATCCCAGGCTGTACATATCGTTAAGATGCATTTGATACTTTGCATCAAACATACTTACGCTTGAATTACTTTCAAACATCGGAAAAATTCGTTGTACTGACAATACCTGATTTGGTAACGAGATATATTCATTTGTTACATCAGTAATTGTGATCTGATGCTTATGATATACTTTGTATATTGCATCAGAATGGTATTCTTGATAAAATTGCAGAGCTTCATCGACACGATCAGATAGCTGATCTTCATCGACGTTAATCTCAAGGACTGGTGCTCCGAGTTTACGGAGACAGTAATCAATGAGTGTCTGTCTTGAGTTTGGAGCGGCCATGTAAAAATAGTCCTACAGATTAGTTTCTATAAGACTATTTATATGTTTTAAAAACTTGGTATTAAAGATTATTCTGGCTTAAGTTATCCTATTAAGTATCCGTTGCATGTAGTAAACGCTGCTGTTGCAGTGCCGTACATGGCATAAGTTTCAGCCGTGCTTGATCTAACAAAAATACTTATATAATCACTAGCCGCTAAATTAAAGATGCCTGTAACAGCTGTTTGTTTCCAAGCACCTCCGGCGGATTGCATACTATTGGACTTAACACACGTGGATGTATTTCCATTGACAGATAGCCATATCTGAAAGTCACCACTAGTTCTTCCATGCATAATATTAGCATCAAATTTATATCTACCCGCAACAGGAGCTGTGAAGCGTCCAGTGCTTGTATTAAAACATCCACCAACATTATGCCCTCCATTGAGATAAGTAGTTGACCAAGAACCAGCCTCTACTTGACCTGCACCAGAAAGAGCTAAATGTGATGTTTTATGAGCCATAAATGATGGTTGTCGAGGTTGAACTATTTGTCCTGTATCATGAATTCTCTGATTTTCACGATATCCATTTAAATCCCTATCATATCCTTGAGTAACAAAGTCTGCTCTCTGGCCATCAAATTGATGAGCTCCAGTAAACCACTCATAAGTTCCAGTATTATTTGCGTACCTAGTACCAGTATAACCATCAGTATTAGCAGTATGCCTTAGCTGCATGGTAGGTTTATCTAAGAAGCCAGTAGGAGTATAAGCGTCATGGGTATCTTGATAAACTGTTAAACGCCCGTTGTATCCTCCAGTTGTTGTTGTGTTAATCCCCACACCATTATCATTAGAAATATATAAGTCGTCGCCAGCACTACTATCAGTGCCAGTAGTAAATCCTATACTTCCAGTAGTTTGATGGCTATAAATCTGCCCCCTGAGTGTAGTACCAGCGTAATTTCTAAATTGTATAAATGCGTAGTCGTCGGCGCTCCTGGCTCTTAATCTCAAAGCATTTGCTCCGCTACTTGCAACAATTTCTAACGGCACGCTCGGATCAGCTGTGCCAATACCAACATTGCCATCTTTATTAATTCTCATGGCTTCAGTTTCAAGTCCAGATGAATTGTGACCTACTGCAAATGCTAACTCTCCTGAGTTATGACCAGTTCCTGCATTAGTAGTGACAAATATCGAACCAGTAGCGCCATATCCACTAGATGTAACTGTTGTTAATGATAGTTTAGCAATCTTAGTTCCATTTGCACTAGGAGCTGCGCCGCTGTAAATATTTTCAATTTCTAAACCTGCTTTGTATTCAAAAGAAAGAGGATTATTAGTTGAACCATTGTTATCATCTGTAAAACGTAATCGCATTGGACGATAATTAGAACCACTTTCTACTTCAACTTTAATCGCCGCAGCTGAGCCTTCCATGCTAGACGTACCAATACCAACGTTGCCTAGTGAGTTGACGCGCATACGTTCAACAGGGGTTGTTGAACCTTCAGGAGCCGTAAAGAACCCTAGTCTTGTAGGAGTTTCAGTACCGTCCCAATTAGCATCTGCTTTAGCAGAAATATAAGCACCTATACCTGGGGTATATGAAGAACCATAACTAGCAGACCAGGATAGCCTGCCCATTTCTTCGTTTACATCTATCCAACCAGCACTTTCTACTTTACCTAGAGTAATACCGTCTGTATTATGTCCAGCAACATTTTTATTTACATGTAACTGTGATATAGGCGAACTCGTCCCAATACCAAGTCTGCCATTACCGTCTAACGACAAGAAAGCAGCAGAATCGATGTTGTCGAGTAAGTCTGCGTCTACCTCACCTGTTGATGAGATATTGCTGCCAGCTAGGGCGATTCGTGATGCTTTAGTTGCCATTTGTTATTATCCTATTAAATGTCCGCTGAAGATAAATGTTCTTACGCCTAATGTTGTGCTCATATTTTTCCAACCTACCGATACATAATCTCCGGATGTTAATGGAATATTTGCAGAAAAACTAGGAGCTCCTATTTCTTTTTCCTGATCTAGTGTGCTTCCTCCCTGACCAATAACAAAAGGTGTTGATTGTGACATGTTTAGTCCACTATCATATGTTCTCCAGTTAAACCTAGAACCGTTAACGTATAATCCCCATCCTACACTATTATCACCATCGCTACCCATTACATATAATGATAGGTTAAAAGTAATATGATAAACACCAGTGACCGGTGCAGTAAATCTACCATTAGAGGTGTTATATATGCTTTTTCTGTTTATAAGAGTAGTATTTGCTATAAGTGTTCCTTCACTACCACTTAGCTGGTATATATTGCCTGCTGAAGAATTATTATTATATGCAGTAAATGTTGGATTTAGCGGTGCTCTTACTGCACCATTTCTATTAATAGATAAAAGAACCTGATCATACGTAGAAGCATTATTATTATTATTGCCCTGACCTTTAATTAAAATAGCACCATCACCACCGTGATTAGTAGTTCCATCATATTCAATAGCAGCATTTGCATCTGTAGCAGTAGCAGTAGCAGGCCCTTCCCAAAATTCTATTCTTTGACCTGCTGTTAAATTAGAGCTCAAATTACTTAAAATTACACGTGAATTATCTTTATGTAAGTGTAAATCACCTTCAGGCGCAGTTGTTTGTAGTCCTATTCTGCCGCTACTTGTGATAGTCATTCTTACTGGAATATCTCCGCCTGCTCCTACACTATCAGGTTTAGTGGCAAACATTAATCCACCTATGCTCTCACTACCATCACGTTTATGGAGTACTGCAGCACCAACGTTACTAGTATCAGTTGAATGTAGAAACCCTAATGCCACGCCACCGCCATTTGTATCAGAATTACGTTGTATTCGCATTTGTACTTCAGATACATCAACACTCGTACCTGTTAATGCATTTGTATCTCCTCTGACATGAAGTTGTGATGTCGGATTTGGAACATTCCCAATTGCCACTTTACCGTCAGGTTTAATGTACATTCTAATATCAGTGCCACCTGTCTGAAATTGCAGTTCGCCAGTAGCATCGCTTGCCGCAATGTGAAATGCACCATTTTGATTTGAAACAATCTCATTTGGATCATGAAATAGACTATAAGTTCCGTCAGTAATGGTAAAGTATGAATTAGCAGTGTTTGCTGCACCGCCCATAGTTCCTGAACTTTTAACAACTAGTGGATCAGTTGGGTTTGTTTCACCAATACCAACATTACCATTGGCTTTAACCACAAATTTCGGTGTGTATGTATCATTAGAATAATCAGTATCTTGAGATCCTACGGCAATTTCAAATCCAGCATCTACTACTTCTTGAGCAGCTATTCTCCAATTATAGTGATTGCCTGTTGTTCCAAAATACATTTCAGGCGAACCGTTGTTTATTGCCAAGTCACCGGTCAGTACACCACCAGCAAGCGGTAGGTATGAACTAACGCCAGTAGAAATCTGACTATTAACTTCTGCTTGTGTATAGACTTCTGATTTTATATAGTATGCATCATTAGTTAGTAGCTCATATACCTGAATATCGACTGTATCACCGGAACCTAGGTTATATGTGAATGCAACAGATGTACCAGTTGTCGCAACAAAGTCACGTCCTGATCCGTATACTTGTTTAATACCGTTTACATATGCAACTACTCGTGTAGTAGAAGATGTGGTATCATAGAATAATGTTTGTTTAGCTTGACCTGTGCCTGAGCCCACACCCGTAGCAGTAAACACAACTCCTACAGTATTACCTGATGCACCAATAGCAGTAAAGTCTGTATTGCCTACAGATGTAATAGTATACTTGTGACCGATAATAAATGCACCTGCAGTTAATTCATTATCATCAACTCCACTTACAGCACTTGTTGTACCTGTGAGTGTATATGAATAGTTACGGAAAGTAGTATTTGCATCAGTTGCACCACCACCTCCACCGCCACCTGAGCCAGCAGGTACGGCATCGATAAATGCAGATCCTGTATAGACTTTTAATTTTTGGTTTAATGAATCAAAGAAGAACGAACCTTGAATAGGTGTTCCAGAATATGCAGTGCCATATTGTACTTTAAGATTTGATAAGACACCTGCAAGTGAACCACCGACTGTCATAGCAGAGTCAGCTACAGATCCAACGATATTACCAGAAGCATCAATTACTTCTGATCCATTAACTCCAATATTACCTGCAACATCTAATTTCTGTTGAGGTGAAGTATCAGAGATACCAACGCGATCAGCTGCAGTATCAACATAAAGAGTTCCGCCATCTATCGTAAGATTAGAAGCTCCTTGGATTGCTGCAATTGCTCGAGCATCGGTATAGAATAAGTTTGAAGATCCCTCGGTAATGTCATCAGAATCTACTACATCATTTGTAATCGTAACAGTATTATCTGTTACTGCAAGACTAATATTAGTACCACCTGTAAATGTAACTGTTTCAGTTAGTCCTACAGTATCAGTAGTTGTGCCATCTGTAATATTAAATGATGTAGAAACAGTACCCCAACTAAGAGCACCACTACCATTTGTTTTTAGATATTGCCCAGCACTACCATCAGATGCAGGAAACGTTTGACCGGCTTGTGTCAGAGTACCTGTAGATGTAATTGCTTGGCCTACTACTAAGCCGTTTTTGACTAGAAAGTCATGATTTGTGTTCGACATGAGTTCACTTTCCCTCAGTGTTTACTTTATTTATAATAGTTTATTCTGGCTTTGTAAGTCATGATACTGTAGCTTTTTCTAAGTGATATATTACCAAGGGTTGTCTGGAGCGCTTAGCTCAGGTTCGTTACTTGGAATAAAATCAACGAAGGTTTTTTGTCCAACATCCCCAGATTCTTCAATTTCGGATGCGAGCTCAGCAGCAACTTTTTCCTCTATCTGAGTAACAAAACTAGATCCTAGTTGACCTTTTACCCAACCAATAACTTGAGCTTCTGTTAAGCTTGCAAATGGAGTAAAGGTTCCTGCATTATATTCAAACTCAGCAATCGCTTCATAGTAAGCAGAAGCTGTGCCGCTTGTAGTGGTATATCTGTAAGTAGCTTGTTTCACTATGTTATTTACATCACCTGACGTTATTGTTCTTAAATTTTCTGAAATGGTCCAACTCATATTAAATTCCTCTTCTAACTCTGCTGATGCCATTATAATGACCAACTTCAACGTATGTTACCGAAGTACCAAAATTAGTTGCGGCTGTTGATTTTACCTTCAACTCAACGGTACCAGTTGAACTGTTAGCGTTTGCTTCTGTAACACTTATAGTAAAGTCGCTAGTGTTTCCAAAAGAATTAACTAAAGCGATACCCGAAATGCCTTCATTGAATGCTTGAAACCTGTATAAATACTCTGCAGCTATTCGACTTTCTAATCCATTTCGCCCTGCAGCGCATTTTATTTTAATAAATCCACAAGCCCAAAGACTTTGACTGGTCGTTAGTTGAAAAATAACACCAGACCTGTAAGAGTTATCTGTCCCAACTGCAAGCATAACTTGAGAGGCGTCACTAGAACTGGAAAAATTAAGTCCAAGACCTCCCTTGATTTTAACAGCTCCATCTCCAGTACCGTCATCACGAAGGATTCTCATACTCTCAGAACCACCAACTTGAAACTGCATAGTTCTTGAATCGTGTGCGTAGTTAATATAACCATCATAAGAATCAGCACCACTTGTAGTATCACCAAAGTGAATTGTATTAGCACCATTAGTAGGGTTAGCTATCATTTGTATCAGTGCTTGACCATCAGTTACCTTACCAATAGTTATATCACTAAATGTTGACATACCTACCGCAGTCACGTTACCTGATAGGTAGAGGTTTTTGAAGCGGGAATTTGTAGCACCTAAATCCATAGTATTATCAGAGTTATCACCAGCATCATTAGTAGGAACTACTGCTCCGTTGTACCAACGCATACCATTACCTGAGTTTCTTGCAATGTATGGGTCGCCATTATTAACACCAATAAAGCCTTTATTTGAGTCGTCCCTAGCTAATGTAATAGCCACACCATCACTACTTTTACGGTTAAAGTAACCTCCAGTTGCATTTTCTGAAGCTACCCATATTTGTCCTTGTGAGCCAAAGACAGTAACGCCTTTAGTATTATTGTAGCCACCTGCACCAAACTTAGCTGCACCGCCATCAGACATATCAAGACGAAGTGCTTCAATACCAACACCACCATCATTACCTACAAAAACAATATCTTTATCTTGTACTCTTGACTCTAATTTAAAATCGCTACTAGCGTTTTCTATACGCCCAAAATGTGTACCGCCATCTTTAAAGTCAACTAAACCAGTATTATCAGCATCTAAGATAATTGCTCCTGCAACGTCTAATGTAAGGTCGCCCAATAAAGATAGTAAAGAAACTTTATCAGCGTCAGTCGTTATTGAACCCACATGATTAGAACCATTTCTAAATTTCATCATGTTACGACCTGTTCCAGCCGCTCGTCTAATTTGTATTTCTCCGTCTGCGCCTATGTAAGCTGTATTATCACCAGCACCAAGAGACGTTGATGGGTTAGCTCCTATTACAACATTACCTGACGAGTCAATAACAGCAGCAGTTGCCGATGCATTGTCATCAATACCAGTAGAAGCAAAGTTACTAATAACTCCACCATCAACTGAGTTGCCTGATATTTGATTCGCAGCAAAAGTCAATGTCTTGCTTGACAAGTTCATATCAGTATGCAGCTTAGCATGAGTTACTGATAAGTCAGCAATCTCAGTTGAGTCGATAGTTGCATCTGATATAAAATCTGATAAATTTCTTGCCTTAGACATTATGCTTCCAATACTTGTGTTTTATCTATTTATAATTACGGTTTAGTTGGCCACGTAACATCGTCTAAAGAAGTTGCAGTAGATGTGATATCTCGTAATGCTTGACGATAAGCACGTTGTGCATTTGTCATAGTACGATCTGAACTTGCCCACCAGTCAGTGACAGCGATCAAGCGATCACGTTCTTCTCTGAGTAGACGCATTGGTTCAGCAGCAATGAGTTCGTCACGTTTTGCTTCGATCTCTTCCCATGTTGCTCCCCAGTTTGCTTCGTCATTTGTTTCGATTGCAGATCCATTTGCATCTGTGCCGATTACTCGTGCAAACATATGACGAAATGATGATTTATCAGTTGGTTCGCCACGAAGTACCCACTCCGTAATACCCAACTCTGATAGTGCTGTTGCGATTGTTGTCATTTTATTTTCCTTATTTTATCCTGCGATTTCCATTACTGTAATTCTTGATCCACCATATTGATTTATACGCATCAGTCCCGAAGCCGCAAAATGGTTCACTTGAACTTTATAAGTAATAGGACTTGTAGTTGCAGGGGAATCTAATTTAGTCAAAGAAACACATAGAGCATTATTATCTTGAAACCCAGCCGCGCCTTGTTGTGTCAAAATTGAAGTTGATCCTCTCAAAATATTAACACCAATAAGTCCAGTACCGTTAACAAAAGTTTGTAAATTTGTAATTACATATACTTTACTTGATGAAGACTTTGGAGTTATTGTTACAGACAACCCAGTATCAGTATAAGATTGAGATGTTATATCTGTTTGTGTATTGTATTCTCCTTCAACAACCTGTAACACTGTACCTGTTGTATTAATCCCTAAGTCAGCCGCCGTTGGTGCAGCACCTGCTGCAGTCTGTATCTGATCGACTTTAATTATACTGGTCATTGTGCGATCTCCATTGCTACAAAGTTTATGTCACCTCTATCAGGACCATTATATTGATAAGTTCCACCATCGGTTTTTGCATATGTTTGATAAGTTGTAGCAGATGTTGTACTAGGTGAGTCCAGTACCATCATTCCGTGAGGAGTAATAGTAAATCCAGTTGTTCCTACTGTATAAAAACTTTGTAATCCTCTAGTACCACTTCCAATATTAGTACTGCCTCTATAAATAGTAACTGAACCCATAGTATTACCTTGCGGCAAATACTGACCACCGCCTAAGACATATAACAATACTTGTGAGGTAGAAAACTTAGGTGTAATTGCTACTGTATGTCCTGTTGCTGTAAACGAACTGCTAGTAATATTAGAATTTACCTGACCCCAAGTACTCTGCACAACTTGTAATATATGCCCAGGAATATGCACACCATTACCGCTTGTCTTTTCGACGAGATTATCAACATATAAGGTACTAGTCATTGTGCGATCTCCATTACTTCCATCACAGCGTCTGCTGTCCCTCCATTGCCATTATTTATTCTCCACGAGTTATTTGATCCGCCATATAGTCTTCCTTGAAGTTGATAGGTAATCGCAGATGTTGTATTAGGTTCATCTATGTAGCTTAGAGTAAAAGGAGGATAAAGATCAGTAGTAGCCCAACCCATATTATAATAGTTCATCCAACTGCCATTAGTAAGTTCAGTGCTACCTCTCATAAGTCTATGATCCTGCGCAGATTGATTTGATCCATTAGCATTATTAAGGACAGTTTTAGCCCAAATACAAATAACAATTCTTGAATTAGTATGTTTTGGTGTAATTGTAACAGTAAACCCTGATGCATCTGTATAGGAAGCAGAGCTAAAGGTTGTTTCTGCTGAAGGTTTAACTGTTTTTAATTGAATTATTTGATCAGCGCTAGGTACAAGCGTTGCTGCACTAGCATCTAGTGTCTGACCACTAGGTATTAATACTGTGTCAGCATTAGCTCCACTTGTAGGACCTCGTAATGTTTGAACTGTTAATTCACTTGCCATATTCCTACCTTAAACTATAGTTAATGTACCATTGACCGTTATATCACCCGTAGCGGTAAATGGACCAATGATCATTGCGTTGTCTGTTGATGCAATAGTAAAGTCATCTGCACTACTATTTGCATTTTGATATACTTTTGCAGTCACGGCAGTTGTAGCACCAAAGTCAATGTCTTCACTGCTTGCTGTGATTGCGCCGTTTGAATTTAATACTAATGCCATTTTTTTTATCCTAATAAATGCCCAAACCAATAAGATTTTCTATTGCCAGTTGATCCACCTTGTATGTAAACTGTATTGCTCGAAGATAATTCAGCATCAACATACATTTCTACATAATCTCCTGTATTTAAATATTGAACAGCAGTTCCTGAAGCTCCAGGATGATCGTAACCACTACTACCATCATAATCATTTGTACCGCCTACAGACATTAAATCTCGTCGCCGTGAGCCATTTAGATATATCTGAAATCTAGCAACTCGTATTTTTCCAGGTGCACCAATTCTAAGATGACCTCCAAAAAGATAATACCCTGATACTGGAGCAGTAAATCTTTGATTAGTAGCATCGAAGTGGCTACCTACATTATGATCTCCTGCATAAAAGCAAGTAACTTTACCTCCTGCACTTATAGCAAAATCACTACCATTATTCCAAAACTGAAACCCTGGCTGGTTAGGAGTTGTAACATATCCATCATTAGTAATACGCATGCGTTCGGCACCACCAGAACCAGAATTTAATCTAGTTCTAAAGGTAAGGTCTACTTTACTAGCAGAGTTAGCACCTGCTCCAATCTCAAATATTTCTGAATCGTCTGCAGCATTTGTTGATTGCAATATGATGTGTGTATCACCTGCATCTGCAATATGTAGTTTTCTAAGAGGAGTAGATGTTCCAACACCAACATAGCCATTCGAGCCAACACGCATACGTTCTGTAGCACCGCCTGTGTCAAAAATAAGAGTACCGCTGCTTCTTACTCGACCTGCTCCTGTTGATAACAAACTAAGTGTTGCACCAGTAGTATTTTCTATTATTATTCCGGTATCATTTGACTTTTGTAAGTGCAGTCTATCGCTAGGAGAACCTGTGCCAATACCGACATTACCATTGGAAGCTAATGCAATATTATCGCCCGAGTTATCAGGATGTTTTATGTTTTCTAATTCTAATGTTGACATATTATTATCCTATTAAGTGTCCTGAATAAAACGACCAATGATTTGTAGCAGAATGATCTAATTTTGAAGAGCCATTACTTGCATGCAAAAACAGATCTATATAATCATTAGCGTCTAAATCTATTATAACATTTTGAAGTATAAGTTGAATCCAAACATTGCCTGCATCTGTCCTTTGAGTGTAAGCATAGTACTGTCCTGATCCGCCATTTTTTACTACTCTCCAATAATATGTCCCAGTCCCAGAATAATGAAAAATATTCCCACCTGCGCTAAATTGATATCTACCAGCAACAGGTGCAGTAAACCTGTTTGTACTAAGGTTATAATGTCCTCCGATATTATGCAGAGCAACGTCCCAATTTATTATAGCACCACTTCCAGCATCTAATCCAGTTTGAGCAGTGGTTTTCTTAACAGTAAACGATGGCTGCTTAGGCGTCACAACACGGCCTGATGAATCGATTTTAAAGAATATATTAGAAAAATTACTATCAGCAACCGTCATACCATTACCACTCAATGGTACATTAAGCCAACCTGCAGCAGCACTTTTTATATAATTGTTACTGCCATCATGATATAGCTGCAAATCATTTCCAGCACCAAGATTAACTTTATTATTATCACCAAAGGACATATCTGCACTAAATGTATTAGCAGCATTCTTCTGTGGAACTTGATCAAGGTCTAGTGTAGAACTACTAGCAGCATTCGGTGCTTCTAGGTCTACATAACCTGAGCTATCACCATTGATTCTTAACTTAGCCATTTATACAATTACCCATCTTGATCCGCTAGGAATAGTTACTGTTACGCTGGTATCCAGCGTAACTGGTCCAGCACTCATTGCAGATTTATTTGTTGTTATAGTATAGTTGCTTGATACAATTTGAGCATTTTCATAAAACACATCTTGCTGAGCGCCAACAATCAAGTTACCTGAACCTAGAATAGAAGCACCGTTCACACTTTTAATATGCGTACCAGATACTAATGTATCTTGTTTATTTGTTACTGCATTAACTTCTGATTGAACTGCGGTATGCAATTTACCAAGAGTAATCTCGCCATCAGGAATATCAGCAATAGTGATACCACCAGTTGCGATACTTCCAGCATCTACCGATCCATCAGCTAAAACCGCATTTGATATTTTCTGAATAGCCATTGTTTATTCCTTATGGTGTTTCTTGTGCATCCATTGCTGTTTGGTATGCAGTCTTTACTGCGCTTGTCCAAACTGCGTTACAGATAGCTTGTACTTCTGTTGATTGATCTGAGATGTCTGTGTCACCCCATGTATCACCTGATTTAGTTGAACAAGATAAGACGTGACGATGGAATGATCTGCTGATCTCTGTGCCATCTCTAGCAATCACATTAGCTGTACGAACTTGCACATGCTTGTGATCTCCTACGACTTCAATTTTATCTTCAACTTGTGTTTCTGTTAGTGCCATATTGGCCTCCTTTGTTTATCGTGGCGTTGTTGCCACCTGTCCGACCCAATCTCTGAAAGGGTTATTGGTCTGTATGATAAGTGAACTGTCCTCTAAGAACAGTGCTGGCTTGTATATGATCTGAAGCATTTTGACCTGTAGCACCATTAAGATTTACAATCCTATACCTTGTATTAAAACGTCCTTGCAATGCTAGGCTTCCCGTCATGCTGTTTGTTAAATTAGTATAAGCAATGTTAGGCCCACCTCCGCTTGCTGTGTTTATAGTGAAGGGCATACCTTCTAATTGAATAGCTCTACTAGAATTTGTTCCTGTAACGCTATTAATGGTTACATCAAAAACTAAGGATACAAGCCTTCCTATCTTAGTGTAAGATGCATGGTTTACTGTAATACTAGCAGCTGCTGCATTTTCTACTAATATTGAAGGTGTCCAAGTCCCTTCTTCATAATCGTCCAACTTATTAGAACGACTGTCAAACTGAATGCCACCTGATAGGTAAACGTCACGAAATTTGTAAGTTGCTGAGCCAATATCAACTTCCGCACTAGAAAAAGCATTATTCTTTCGTGGTTCAACTGCCACAGCAGTACGGCTAAATCCAATACCCGCTAGGTTTGCACCACCCGAACTCTGTATATAAAGCCGCCCATTATCAGAACCAATATCACCTACTCCAGCACCGTCTTTGTAAAAGTTTAAAGCAGTACCATTTGAAGAGTTTCTGTTTATAGCCATAGGTGTACCACTACGGCTTACATAAGTTTCTCCATTTTGACGTGCTTCAAAACCATCTACATTATAACCAGCACTCGTCTTACCCACCAACAAGTTGCCTGACGAGTCGATGCGCATACGCACTTCGTTGTTTACAGTAAAACGCATACTGTTGTCAGAATGTGCATAATCTAAAATGCCAATGTTGCTGTCGTCAGGGTCGGCAAACATTATGCGACTGTAGTCTGTGTTTTGAGCAGTAAGTGCTAAAACGGCTTGTCCAACTGTACCATCATCATATATTTCTAGTTGTCTACTAGGAGAACTCGTACCCAACCCAAGCCGTTCCGTACTCGCATCCCAGAAAAACTTAGCACTTGTGCCTGTGTCCTCGTAGAAGCTGATGTCGCCGTTGTTATTTATTTTCAAGCGTTCAGAAGAATTAACTGACACATTAAAGCTACCGTACCCACTAGGAACTGTCAGACGGTGAGTTGCGTTGTTCTGACCAACAGTTGCTTCTGATGATAAGGTCAACTGGCGACCTGCAACGCTGTTATCACCACCAATAAAGTAAGTTGTATTAGCACCAGAGCCAGTAGAAGTCAGCCCATCGCTGGTCACTGTGCCTGTTACGTCTATGCCTATTGATGTCGTGGCTAACTTTTCTGAGCCATTATAATAGAGTTTTACATCACCGTCTATATTAGCAAGAATCATATTCTCACCATCAGTTTTTTCTAACACAATAGCAGGACCAGCAGACTGCAATACTAAAGCACCAGTACCGGTTTCTTTGACATAACTATTCCCCCCATCATGGTAAATCTGTAGGTCACTTCCCTCTCCAAATACTGCTTTGGCATTATCATCAAAATTTAAGTTACCGTTTAAAGTAGCAAGTTGATTTGAAGTAATGGAGTCTGCTGCAGGAATATAAACACCAGACTGAACACCTAAGTGGACAACTCTAACATTTGTGGTATTTGGAAGTGCAGGTGAAATAGTAAGTGTCGTACCTGCTACAGAATATGCAGTAGAAGGCTGAACAATACCATCAACACTAAGAAGCAAAGAATTAGAACCAATTGTTGCTCGTGTTAATGTATAAGTTGTCTGTGAACCATTCGCTGTAAATGTTTCTTCAAGATAATCTTTAAGAGATGAATCAAGTTTAGAAGCTGTGACAGAACCGTCTGTTGGAGTAGTTGTACCACCAACACCACCAAGCAAAACAATATGACAAGTGTCAGTAGATGCTGGAGCAGATGCGAATACAATACTACCACCGCCGATACCTAAAGTATATGCAGCGCCAGGTTCCTGAATAATACCATTCAGTGAGACAATAAGTTGTGTTGCGTCTCCAACTGATTGGTTAACTGTACTATAATCCAAATCGAACTGAGTTAATGATCCGTTGAAAGACGAAGCAATAGAGTCTAATTTCTTAAACTCACCAGCAGATGGCTGATTTCCTATGTAGTTACTCATTGAGTTCCCTATCCCTCAAGTTCTTTTAGTTATTTATAATACTTATTCTTCACTACCATGTAGTTATATTAATACTTCCCCCGCCACGGGCTCCTTGAACAACAAAAGAACCATCACCAGAAGAACCAGATGCGTTAAAGTCCCATCTATAATTGCCACCAGATACACTAAAACTATAATTTACAGTACCATCACTTGTTCTTGAAGCTATAGTAGTTGAGTATCCAGCATTATTATTGTTATTAATATACCCTTCCCAATATACTAAACAACTACCGCCGTTTGTACGTTGAGCCATAATTCTTACATGAGCTGATTCATAGTTACCTAGCTGTATTTCTACTCTACGATTATAGTTGCCAATTCCAAAGGTTCCATGTCTAAGTTCCATTCCTTGAATTGACATTTCTCTTGAGACTATAGATATTTTACCGCCTTGGCTTCCGTCTATCTTCAATGCTGAAGTTACAGCACCACCAGAATTATTAACATCAAAGTGCATATCAGTAGTATTAACAGCACCTTGAGTTTTAACTCGTATTCCTGCTTGTCCATCTTGTGTGTTATTAGAGAAAGTAATTTCACCTATTTGCTGGTCGCTATTACTGTCTAATCTTTTTATAGCAATACCTTGGCCACCACCTGACGCAGGAGTAGTAATAGTCATCGCTTGATTATCTGCTTGCTGTAATGCAGCACCAGCGTAACCTATTTCAAAAGATCCATTTGACTTTAGTCTTAATCGTTCTGTATCACTAGTACCAGTTGAAACTGTTAAGAATCCTGTTACTATTCTAAGATTTGAACTTGCGCTTGTCGCATGGTACAAGCTTTTAATTGTTTGTACAGTATGGCCAGAATTATTATGCGAAATTAAAAGTCCAGCACCACCACCAATTTTTACATCACCGTTACCTGTACTTCCTGCTTGTACGTGTAACAGGTGAGTAGGACTTATCCCAATACCAACGTTGCCCGAATCTAAGAATGTAACTAAAGTTGCGTTTGCTTGACTTTTTATTACTAAACCTCTAGATGGCTCACCACTACCTCGATAATAACCAAAATCCATATAGCGAACATCTTCGCCTTCAGTTCCATATCTTGTTAAAGCATATTGACTCCACGCTAAACTAGAATTTCGTATACTTTGTATAGGATTCGATCCTGCATCGTTTACTATATTTAATGGTCTTGCAGGAGCATCTGTACCAATACCAACATTGCCTGAGTTGTCGATGCGCATACGTTCTGATGAGCCAGTAGCAAATCGTATATCTGATGCTCGAAACCCAAGCGGTCTTAATGCTGAACCTGCTGAATTAACAGATTGCATTGCAAAGGTTCCTGTACCAACCTCACTAATAGCATTAGAGGTATACATTTTTGCATCTGTACCAGCAGTTATATCAAGTTGAACAGCATTGACTGTACCTGATAAGTGAAGGGCTTTGAACCTTGCACCGGTTGTACCAATATTAATTCCACCATCTCTAGTACTGTTGGTTGATATATTATGTGGAACAAGGTTGTCAGAACCATCCTGAAAACGTAAGGCTACATCGCCTGTACCAATCGTTAGATCACTACCTACAGTCCCAACAATACCTACTGCTGCACCATCTTTAAGAAACTTTATAATATCACCATCTGAGTTCAGGCGATTTAACAAAAGCGTATCACTATCAGTTCTAGCAATACGAATACTATCTGGGTGTATATTTACACCATCGTTTCCACTACCAGAATTATTAGCAACATTAGTATCAACAGTACCTACTAATACATTACCTGTTGTATTCAATGTACTCAGCGTAGGAAGCGTAACCGTTTTGGTGCTAAGATCCATATCGGTGTGCAATTTATCATGTGTAACCGCTAAGTCGGGAATACCGCTTGTCTGGATCTTAGTAATGGACATTAGTTATTTCCTATTCTGGTGTGTCTTCAGCTGCTGCTGCATTACGTGCTTCTGCTGTTTGTACAACATTTAATTCAAATGCTTGTGCTACCTGAGCTTCTTTACCTACAGCCATAGCGATTTCATTATCGTTACAGTGAGTCATAAGCATACCACAAATCTCATCGATTGCGATACGTGCTCGGTTTGTTACTGCGTTATCAGCCCAGTCTTGTGGACTAAGGGCAGCGTACTGCATAGCTTTAAGCTCTGTTGCAGTTACTTCAATTGTTATTGTTGCCATTTTAAATTCTCCTAAGTGACAAGATTAATAGTGTTATTTATATAAGTTATTCTGCATCTGCAATGGTTAGAGTACCAGCTTCAACTTGCTTGAGTATCTCTGCGTAGTGCCTGTTGGCCGAGTTTAGCGGGACAAACATCTCTTGTCCGTCTATTGTTGCTTTGACTGAAGAGTTGTTACCACCCATATCAGTAGTGTATTGCGCTGTTGTAATGTTCATATTATCTCCCATGATTATAACTCCGCATCAAAATTTATAGACCCACCTGAAACTGCCCCAAACCAGCCCATCAAGGCATTTGTATGATCTGTTCCTGGAACAAGATTAACTCTAGCAGATGTCCCATCTGGATGCGCGCTTAAAGAAACTGAAGAAACTGTATCGTATACAATACCTGGTTTATGTAACCTATCCATGCCTGTGTTAGACATAGAAGGTTCGGTTCTCATTGTAGACATGCTGTAAACTGTTCCAGAATACTCATTATGAGTCGATCTGTTTCTAATCAGTGCTACATTTCCGTTGGTATCTTTACATTGGATAATTTGATAATAGCGCTGACACAACGCTAGTTCTTCACCGTATGATCGGTGCTCAAAGGGTGTAGCGACTTTGCCAACCTCAAACTGTACCCCTGTAATATGCCAATAATCATTAGTAGTTTTACCCCAATGTGCAGTGTGCCCTCCAGACCAATTTCCAGTTGTGTAGGAAGACCAATTAGGAGCCTCACTCACAGTATAACTAGACCCACTACTTAAATTAAAGTAAAATGCTAATCCATCACTATTGCTATTAAGAATGCCTGTATTAGTATCTGGTGGTATGACTAATGTAACATACTGCCAAACACCTGCGTGTTCAACTGTGTATATTGGTGCTACCACCCTGGCAGATCCAAATGTTTTATATATACTAACTGTATAGTCACCCGGCACATTTGTTCTTACCCAAAAAGATAAAGTTGTATGCTTAGCGCCAGATGTTCCATAACCAAGATGCTGAAGATCACTACCTTCTATTTTGTAAAACAAGCCAGATACTAATTCTGTTGATCCTAATGAAGTGTCTGCTGTAGTTGCTATAATGTGGTGATAGTGAGGAAATTCTGCTAAGCCGCTATTGTTGTCTTGCCTTACTGTATAAGTACCTGAATTGGCTTCATAGAAAGCCATTCTATCAGTAGCATAATAACCATTACTTGCAACACCTGTAGCACTAGTTCCACGCTGTGCAATCCGCATATCACCATTAATAATCATATTCCTACGCCCAGCACTAATCAGGTTAAACTGTTCCTGTGGTGTCTCTGCAGCTAACATTGCTTGACCAGCTGTACCGCTTGGCTTATCAAGCTCACTAATCTTTTCTCTTACATTTATTTCTGGTTTACTTACTTTAACTACCATCGTTTAATCCTCTGCTACCATTCCGTTTGATGCACTGATAGCTGCGCCTACTGCATCTGTTGTATTATCTATTCGTCTTAGTCCTTGGAAGACTGAACGTCCTGCACTTGTACCTACATGAAGCAATTCTGTATCATCGTCATATGCTAATGCTGTGACTGCATCTGAAGAACCATAAAGAGTAGCCTTTGCATTCTCTTGGAATAAGAACTTCTCGTCTTCGTATATCTTTTTAATTTGTTCTTGAGATAAAGCCGTGTGTGATAAACGGAATAGAGATAGGCTTCCTCTCCAATAGGTTGTAGTTTGAGTAGGCTCTGTCCTTCTACCTAATCTAATAACATTACCGGAACGTGTTAAATTTGCAGTATGTGTATAGCTACCTGCTGTTAAAATTCCATTAATAGATGTAGAAACTGTTCCACCTTTTCTTTGATGAGTTACATGTATCCAATTATTTAAAGGAACAGATGATTGAATATAATTCCAGTTACCGCCACTTTCTCTTGTATATGTTCTTAATCCTTGCCCAGCAACATATAATGCTAAAATAGCCTGGTCTTGATCTGAGGCATACCCATAATGATAGGCAGCCGCCGTAGTATCGCTTGGAATATACATCCAGGTCTGAATACAAAAGTCAGCACTAAAATCTAAACTAGAATTATAAGGTTGTTGTAAATAATTACCGTCACCAAACCCAGCATAACTTACAATATCTCTATCGCTTCCACCTTTACTCTTAGTCACAGTGCCGACTACTTCTACTGGATGACAATAAACGGTTCTATTATAATCGCACTCTTGAATACTATACCCTGTTACAGTACCAGTACTCCATGTATAAAAAGTCCACGATGGGAAGTTTTTTATATAAACAGTACTACTGATTGGTGATCCAGACGTACCACCAGCTTGGATATTAAGATTAGCTTGTCCTACTCCAGGCGCAGTAGTATCTCCTGTATAAACATAAACTCCATCAGTTGGATTACCGTATCCTGGCCATTGTCCGTCGATATCCCCATAACCTGTAATAGTTACTTTATAAGTCTTTTTAGGATTAAGTGTAATAGAACCTAAATTACCAGTTGCTGGAGTATAAGGATTTAGATTAGTGTCAGATACATTAGTGTCGTCGGTATCGGATAAGGTAGAGAGTTTGATGTTACCGCTCATCCAGCCTGTGTTATAGTCAGAAGTTATATAGGCTACTGAGTTGCTGGGCGAAGATAAACCTCCGTTTATGTTGAAAACATTTAAACCATATGTATCTGCTGTGGCAGCATTATTGTTATCTAAAGAAATTGCTCTATTTGCTAATCCGTATTGTTGATCACCATGAGGATTATTACTAGGACCGTTAGGACCAGGGAAGGCGATACCATTACTTCTAAAATAATTTAAATACGGCCAGCCTGAAGGGTGAGCCCCTGAGGCTGCTGTTAAATACGTAATAACAAAGTAACTATAATTATTTCTAGTTACTATAAGGTACCCATCCTTTGTAAAATCCACAGTTGCGCTGTATGTGGTTGCATCAGTGGTTACTTTATTGACGACAATACCGTCATCCTTAATAATACTTACTCCACCATTTGTTGCAACAGCAATAGTCGGCACAGGCAATCCTGTAGCACTATCAATCGGGGCGTTGGGTAGCACGGTCATTGCTACATCGTTGATATTCTGTGATACAATAGCTAGAAGATCATAATCTCCCTTATAACTCCTATAGCTGTTTCTAGTAGATATTGGACCTGTGTAAATAGACCCTGTGAAACCACTTCCTACAGTACGATAACACCGTGATAATTCAGAAATAAAGTTAACAGTAAATGCACCTTCTGGAGAGCTACTGTCATTCATACCAAAGCACATAGTTCCATTTATACACCCTACGCTTGTTACACTACCACTACCTGTAATAATATTACTTGAACTACCAATAGCACCAACAGCATTAAATACCATCCACATAGGCAAATCAGGATCATCACCATCATAGATCGTAACCTGTGAACTCTCAGCCACAATCACAGCAACCGCTGGAAACTCTTTACGAGCACCACGAGTAGCAGTGTTTAGTGTTTCATTATACCAAGATGTATGCTGAGTACGTTTACGCCATGCACCACCATCTGAATCTTTACGAGTGTCATATATGAATACATCAACTGCAGTATCAGAAATATCTTTAGCAACAGCAGCGAGATCCATATCACCAGTTACGTTACCCGTTACATTACCTGTAACTGCACCAGTATGCGTGCCTGTAGTATCGCCGGTTAAATCACCTGTAATAGTACCATCAACCGTTAAACTTGTACCATTTAATAGTTGTAGAGAATCGGATCTCCATCGGCCAGTAATAACATTTGATCCAGCCTTCTTATGAGCAAACTCAATGATGCCATCTTCTGTTCCGTCACTAGCATCTAAAATTTTACCAGTGATTTTTGCAAAGACTGTGTTTTGGTCTGCATCATTATCAGCAGTAAATTTAATTTGACCAATATAGTTTGCATCGGCGCCGGTGTTATCTCTTCGTAATTCAAATTCTGGGGCTGCGGAACTACCTGAGTCTGTTGATGTAAGAGTTGCATTACCTGTTACGTCAATACCTGTTGATGTTGTGGATAGTTTGGGGGAGTTGTCGTGATAAAGTGTTACTGCACCATTAGATGTACCATTTAATATATTTTCACCAGATGCAGTCTGGATACGAACATCTGTGCCTTGAAGGTATAAAGAGCCTGTGCCGCCTTCTTTTACATAAGAGCCAGTATTGTCGTGGTAAATTTGTAGATCGCTATCATCACCAAAGATAGCTTTATTATTATCTGCAAAAGTAATGTTATTGCCTGAACCACCGATCTGGATAGTACCGTTTACAATATCACCGTCATAGTTAATGTAGCGAGAGTCTGATGCTGCTTTAGAATAAGATGCATCATTTGCAATCTCATCTTGAGTCATGATTATTAGTTTATCACCAGAAGCCGCACCTGATGTTAATGTAAGTACATCTCCACTGATAGTATAATCATCGGTAATAATAAGCCTGACGCCGTTCAGATAAACATCGTTGTCATTTGCTTGAAGAAGATCTAGAGTTAAGCCATTCTCATCAGTACCGCTAAATGCAGTCTGATTTGCTGTAGAAGTAAACTCATAGACCGCGCGACGACCCTGCCTTATACTGCCAGGTCCATTACCGATATATGCCATATTATGCTTGCTCCATAATGCTCAATGTTGTATCAATTGAATTCGCTGTATCAGATTTAACCTTAAGAACATCAGAAGTTTCAAGGATTAATTTGTTTCCAGACATAACTTCTATCGAAGATCCAGTTGGTATTGGAACTCCTTTTAAGAAGTTAATATTGTCTCCATCATTATTTTCAATGAGTACTGTTGCGTAAATTGTGTTTGTTGTTATATTAGCCAGTGTGATACCAAGCACAACTGTTGTAGTCGCGGCAGGTGCGGTATAAACCGTCATCGCAGCGTTTGCAGCTGTACTAGAACCATCAAAGGTTTTTAATTTAAATGTATTAGCCATATCTTATCCTAGTGCAATTGCCAAAGCTGTAGCATCATCTATTGATGCTTTGGTAGCTAGACTATTTGTTATAGTTGTTGAGAAGTTAGCATCGTCATTGATAGCGGCTGCTAATTCGTTTAGTGTATCTAATGCCGCAGGTGCACTATCAACTAAACCTGTAATTTGTGTCTGAACATATGATTGTGTTGCCCAGTTGTTGGCACCTAAGTAAGTTCCAACTCTTGCATCAGTGTAGTATAGATTACTTGATCCTTCTGCGACTGTATCTGTATTACCTTGAGTAAAGGTGATTACACCGCCTGAATAACCAAGTTGAGATCCTGATACTGATATAGCACCTTGTGATCTGGCATTTGTAAAGTATAGATTAGTCGAGCCTTCACCAAGCTGATCTGTATCATCGCCTGTGGTAAGAAAGTTACCATCACCGTCAATCGCTGCTACGTCACTACCTTCGTTATATGTTAACTTCCGGGATAACTGCGCGAGTTCTGTTGCTTTAGTTGATGCCATAAAAAAAGTCCTACAGATTAGTTTCTATAGGACTATTTATATGTTTTAAAAACCTCAGTTTAGATTTTATTCTGGCTTAGTTGGCCATACAACATCTTCTAAGGATGTGTATGTATTAGTAATATCTCTTAAGGCTTGTCTATACGCCCTTTGCTCATCGGTTGCTGTACGATCTGGCATCATCCACCAATCAGTTTCAGACAGTTTTTCATCTCTAAGCCTACGAAGACCTGATAAACTAGCTTCTGCAATTTCTTCGTCAGTTATAATTACTGGTTCTTGATTCGGGTCTACTTCCTCTAGCGCCATAAGTTCGTCATAATTACTGCTTATATATTCTATTGTGCCGTCTTCACGTTCTGTTCTTATAAAATTTGTCATAATAACTCCTTAATATGCGCCTGAATTAGAACTAGTGCTTGTGTGAGCAACTACAGCTGCGTGGAAAGCAGTGTGTGACCTTCCCGATTGATGATATAAAAACCCGCCTGTATAGCTGGCGCTGGTATGTAAAACAATAACAACGGAATCGTCATCTGACGAGTAATAATAATTATTAATCCCGTATCCGCCGGTACTACCCCAGTTATGATGGACAGGGTTGTAAGGAGTGCTTGTACCATTATATGTGTAAAAGGTTACAGAGTTGTGAATATTTCTATCAGAGTAAATATATCCGTTAAACTCAAACTTGTGCATCCTATCATTGCTGCCGCCAAGATTTGTTTTTAAATGTAGATATACATTCCCAGTTGCTCCAAAGAAACCCAGATTGATACGTGCACCGCTGTGACTGCCTGTGGCGTACTCAACAATACGTCCAGAAGTGTTATATAATCCATCAGCATTAAGATATACACTCATTAGTTGTTCTCCAATTCATCTATTCGTGTTTTTAATTCTTTTATTTCTTTAAGAGCATCTTGTAATGCAGCAACAATAATAGGTGTTATTCTACCATAATCCATACTCATCATTTCATCAGACTCAGCATCGCCTGATACAGCTTCTGGTACAACTTCTTGCATCTCTTGAGCAATAAAGCCGTGCACTTGAGGATCATCTGGATTATCTATCCATGTATGTGTCACAGGTTTCATATGCATTAGCTTATCTGCAGCATCTGCGATAGGTTCAATATTGTCTTTTAGTCTGCGATCTGATGTAGTGTTATATGTTGTACCTGATGCGGCAACATTAATGGAACCTACTGTAGATTGGTTATATCCAAGTTCTGCTATCTGACCAGCACCATTATATCTATGTAATATTAAAGGTCTGTTATTGTTCGTACTAAAATTAGCTTGACCTAAGTTTCCATTACCATTTAACACCCATCCAGCAGTGTTAGCATTATGTAGATTTATTGCACCACCGCTTGCTATAACTCTGTTACCGCTGTTTGGGTGGAACAACATATAATCATTCAAACCAGCAGCACCGCCTATAGCAGCATATGATCCATTAGCACTAAGAGTTAACATAGTACTAGATCCGTTAATTAGTTTTATCACAGGCCTATTTGCCTCAATTGACCTTACTGTTAACCCATTGTCAGCACCTTGTATATCAAGTTTATCAGATGGGCTGCTATGTCCTAAAGCAAGATCGCCATCATTAGCCATATACATTTTTATAGCGCCATTTCTCAACACTTGAATCATTTCGCCAATATGACCACTAGTAGTATTTACATATAGTGCAGATGAACCTGTACTGCCGCCACCTAAATTAGCTAGTGCAGCAGGTCCGTTTACTGATAGTAGCGATCCTGGATTACTCGTACCAATACCAACGTTGCCGTTACTGTGGATCGTCATATTTTGCGTAAGATTACCAGCTTCTGACTTTGTGTAAAACTCCATAGTCCCACCGCTGTCATCACCAGCGTTGCTGTCAGTAGTTGCAATAATAGTTCTAATCTGACCTACTGTTCTATTTTGTACACCTGATCCAGCTACGCCTGCGTTTTCAAAATTGTTGAATTGTATTGCACCTGCATTATATCCGTTTGAATTTGCACGTGAAGCAAGTTCTAAGTATCCTGATGTAGCATTGTTAAGTGTGGTACTCATCACAGTAAGTTTTGTAGATCCTGTGTCATATCCACTTGAGACCGGGCCTGTTGTACCAATGGCAACGTTTCCTGACGAGTTGATACGCATTTTTTCAGCCGTAGCGTACCTAAATGATATGTGCTGATTAGTCCCAGCATCTATAGCAACAGGTTTTCCATACGAACCTTGAAGAACAATTTCAGTACCGTTTGCATATAACTGGCCAGTACCTTGTAAATCTAGTCGGCCAACGGAAGTACCATTAATAGTAAGGGATGTCTGACTTGAAAGTGATACGGGGGACTGAGTTCCAATACCAACGTTGCCA
>Ga0206683_10000679_pt1 | contig 24355 bp, 19 predicted proteins | sample M280m12015metaG_FD_155483 | JGI IMG/M metagenome (GOLD analysis project Ga0206683, IMG submission 155483) | Ammonia-oxidizing marine archaeal communities from Monterey Bay, California, United States - M2 80m 12015 | ecosystem: Environmental > Aquatic > Marine > Intertidal zone | place: USA...
CAACATCGTAAGCTTCAACTTCTACTATTCGTTTCCGGGCATCGAGCAGACTCACTGTTAAACGATACAGCGCTGGTGATTCCGCACTCCATTTTTCTGGGTTCTCCACATCAAGCGCTAATCTGCAACGATCAGTATATGCGCCGCGTTCATCAATAGGCGCAGTACCCACAGGTGAACTTTCAGCGATGACCAATGCATTGTCACGGTAGAGCGACACCTGAACATGACAATCTTCGGCATTTGAGGTGGAGACCTCGATCATCAGCCGACCATCAACATAGTCATCGGTAAGATCAGCAGTAACACGAACATCTGAAACACATTGCGCGGGTTTTGTGACGAGCGAGACTGAGCGATAAATACCACTCAGGTTCCACATATCTTGGTCTTCCATATAGCTGCCGTCACAAAGCCGCAGCACCATGACAGCGATCTGATTCTCCCCTTTGATGAGAAACGTGGTCAGATCAAATTCAGCGGCAAGCCTGCTGTCTTGAGAATAACCAACCCACCGCCCGTTGCACCAGAGATAAAAGGCACTATCGACACCATCAAAAACAACACGAATTGTTTCTTCGGACTGCCACTGTTCAGGCACTGTAAAGTTTCTCAAATAACATCCCGTTGGATTTTCATCCGGCGTGATTGGGGGCGTACATGGAAACGGATACTTCACGTTGGTGTAGACCGGTTTGTCATAACCCTGCAATTGCCAGTTACCCGGCACCTCAATATCACCAAAACCGGTTTGCGCTACGTCCGCAGGCTCGTACCAGCGATCAGTGACGTCCATCGGGCTTGCAAACAATTTGAACTTCCACTGACCGTTAAGACTAAAGACAGAATCGCTCGGTCTATCCAGCTTCGCATCCTGTTCCGCTCGCCAGCTTGCCAAGGGCGCGTGGCTGTTAAGCCGATTTTGAGAGGTGATTTCTGGCGTCTGCCACGCCTTTTGTTCTTTGAAGTTCATAGCCCTTCTCTTTTAAATTCTATCAAGCCGATGATTAGATCAGGCTAACGCCGGCACTGGGACTCGCCGGATAGATCGTTGCTCTCAAACCGGTAAGATGCTCATATTTAGCTTCGACGGCATCAGCAACATCTGACGCCCGATCATGTGGTACCAATGCCACCACACACCCTCCAAAACCGCCACCCGTCATTCTTACACCGCCTGATTCACCTATGACCGATGCCACGATGCTCACCAGTTGGTCGATGGCAGGAATCGTAATTTCAAACAGCGATTTCATTGACTCATGACTTTCTGCCATTAGTCGACTGATTTCCACACAGTCGCCCTTATTCAAAGCGCTGACCATCGACAACACGCGTCGATTCTCACCGATCACGTGTTCAGCTCTCTTAAGGGCCGTTGAGTCCAGCCCCACTTTCCCTGACTGCAGTTTCTCTTCATCGAGATAACGCAAGCTAGGCACATCAAAATGGCTAGCCACTGCCTCACATTGTGCTCTGCGCTGGTTGTATTCGCTGTCAACTAGACCTCGCCGAACGTTGGAGTTAACAATGACAATTGACAACTCGTCGGGAATCATCACCGGCGTCAATTGATAGTCCTGACAATCGATCAGTAACGCGTGACCGTCAACACCAGTCGACGATATCAGCTGATCCATGATACCGCAGGCACAACCAACGAAGTTATTCTCCGCAGCTTGACCGATCTGTGCGATCGTCAATCGATCAAGTTGAAGATCTTTACTCTGCGTTTCACTGATAGATCCGTTTGCAGCTGCGACCAGCGCGACTGTCACCGCAACTTCCAGCGCAGCAGAGGAACTTAGCCCAGCGCCCTGAGGTACGTTTCCCGTCACTGCTATATTGCAACCCTGCAGAGGATAGCCAAGCAGCTTAAGTTCGCTGATGACCCCGCGAATATAATTGCTCCACATTTGGTCAGGGTGAAATTTGATTTCTTCATCGAGGCTAAATGCATCCGTTTCATCAGACCAGTCAAGCGCCAGAACCTGTATCTGTCTGTCATCTCGCTTCATCACGGCAACAAGCGTGCAATAATCGATTGCGCAAGGTAAAACAAAACCCTCGTTGTAGTCCGTATGCTCACCAATCAGGTTAACCCGCCCTGGAGCTTTGACAATTTTTTCCGGTTCGCGACCGAAATGGGCGCTAAACTTTTTTCTCAGCTGCTCAGATTTCATGTGTTAGTTTTAAAATGGGTTTCCGGTTGTGTTCGTAATCTTTCCGCCGCTTGCTCCGGAGTCATATCTCTTTGGGCTTCAGCGAGCATTTCATAGCCAACCATAAATTTTCGGATAGTTGCAGATCTTAACAATGGCGGATAAAAATGTGCGTGCAATTGCCAGTGATCAGTCGCTTTCGCTTCGGTTTCGCCAATGCTGTTGGGCGCACAATGCCAACCCATGCTGTAGGGGAAAGAAGCCTGAAACAGGTTGTCATACTTGATCGTCAACAACTGAATAATTGCTGCGAGGCTATCTTTTTCTTCACTTGTTAGCGCAGCAAAAACGTCTACGCTTCGCCTCGGTAGCAATAGTGTTTCGAAGGGCCAGGTTGCCCAGTAGGGAACCACAACAACCCAATGGGCATTTTTTGAAACGACACGCTCATTGAGTAAAATCTCGCGTTGGCTGTATTCAAGTAACAGGTTCTTATCGTTGTCTTGCATGAAAGCTTTCTGCCGCTCATCCTCCCTCGCCACAAGCGTTGGCACAGCATCGCTTGCCCATAACTGACCATGAGGATGAGGGTTAGAACACCCATTAATCGCCCCCTTATTCTCAAAAATCTGAACCCAGCGGTACGTCTTACCCAACCCCTCATAAAGCGCTGCCCAAACATCAACGATGCTTCTTATCATTTCTACCGACATTTCAGGCAACGTGAGATCGTGCCTTTCGGAGAAGCAAATCACCTTACTGACACCGCTCACTGACATTCGCTGAAAAAGCGCATCGTTTCCTTCTTCGCACGCGTCCACGTCTTCTAGCAACGCTGGAAAATCGTTATCGAAAACAAAAGGGCCGCGATAGGTTGGGTTGATTTCACCATTTGCCCGCACGTTTCCGGAACAGAGATAACAATCCGCATCGTGCTCAGGCAACTCAACAAGCGTCGATTCTTCGACTTGTCCCTGCCAGGGTCTCGTTGCACGCTGAGGAGAGACAAGTATCCATTCACCGCTCAGAGGGTTGAACCGACGATGGGGCACACTATTCTCATTCTCTTTGGCAATACTCTTCTTCATTGATAAATACTGACTTAGTCATCTCTTTTAGGCGCGTGAACTGTCGCCTATTGAGCAGCCCACGGTCAAGATTGTTTGATACAATTCCAATAAGATTTTAACCTATCGAGAAGTTGTGTACCCGTAACTTTCACTTTTCGAGCAGAACAACGCACTTTTTATGACAAATAACGCGACGCCCTTCGGCACGACAGCAGATGGCAAGCAGGCGTCACTGGTGACACTCACCAACGCAGCGGGCTTAGAGGCAAGTTTTAGCGACTACGGCGCAACCTGGGTGTCGATGATCACGCCGGATCGTGCGCATCAGCTTGCCGATGTGCTAATCGGTTTTGATGATGTGACAGGATATGAAACGCAACCTTTCATTTCTAGCGTCGTGGGCAGATATGCCAATCGAATATCTCAGGGACGTTTTGCGCTTGATGGCATTCAGTATCAATTAGATCGTAATGAAGAAGCGCACCATCTGCACGGGGGAGTAGATAACCTCTCGGTGAAAATGTGGCATTGGCAGAAAGATTCGGCACAGAACCGGGTCAAATTTACCTGTGAGTCCCCAGAGGGTGAATGCGGTTATCCAGGTCATGTGAAATTTAACGTCACCTACCAGCTTACCGATGCAAATGAGATGGTCATCAAGTATGGCGCTACAACTGATAGACCAACGCATGTCAATCTGACGAACCATGCTTATTTTAATCTTGGCAGTGCTACCAACATTCACCAACACAAGCTACGACTGGATGTCGACCGTTACACGCCTGTAAACCAGTTCCTCATTCCTACTGGGCAGATCTCTCCCATACCGGACTCTCTCGATTTCAGCGGGCTCACTGAGATTGGCGTAAAAATACGCCATCGAGAAAGCCTCGGCGAAAATGGATTAGATCACAATCTAATTTTCTCTGACTACAACCGTCGTCTGCAAACTCAGGGGCAGCTCGTTGACCCGATAAGTGGCAGGACGCTGACGCTGGCAACTAGCGAGCCCGCTATTCAAATATACACAGCCAATCATTTTGATGGCATCATCGGCAAAAAAAACAGCACCTACGCACAGCACGCTGGGCTATGTCTGGAGACCCAGCACTACCCAGATTCTCCGAACCAACCGACATTCCCATCAACGTTACTGAAACCGGGAGAAATTTTCGAATCAACGACCGTTTTTCGGTTCGGTGTTATCGAATAGTCCACTAATTTATTGCCTAAATTTACCGCTGGTACTGGCACACAGTGACTAAATTCATTTACAGTTGGCTGCAGGGGCACAGGTGCGCCCATCGTCTAACATTTATTAAATTGCGAAAAATGGACACTCTCTTATGGCATACCCCTTATCTGGCCTTAAAGTTTTGGATCTTTCACGCGTACTTGCAGGCCCCTTTGCTGGACGAATGTTGAGCGACCTGGGCGCAGATGTAGTCAAGGTCGAGCCACCAGACGGCGACATCACCCGATACTGGGGAAAAGATATTTCGGGCCTGCCTGGATACTATCATCAACAAAATGCCGGTAAGCGAAACATATGTATTGATCTACGTGCTGAAGGTGCTAGCGATCTGATTAAAAAGATGGTGCTTGAAGCTGACATTCTGATCGAAAATTACCGACCCGACGTTATGCCTAGACTAGGCATCGGCTATGAAGCATTGAAAGAAGTGAATCCTCGCCTCATCATGCTTTCTATCTCAGGATTCGGACACGATGGGCCTGAATCACGTCGAGCAGCCTATGCACCAGTCGTTCATGCGGAATCCGGACTACTCTATCGCATGCATGAACGCTCAGGGCTGCCCTATCATGACCTGCCACTATCAGTCGCCGACACAAATGCATCGTTACATGGTCTGGTTGGTTTGCTCTCGGCAGTCATCATGCGCAACTCGACAGGACTCGGTCAGCATATTGATATCGCGATGATAGACGCAACCCTCGCAACCGATGACCAGGTGCACTATGACCTCGAGGACGCGCATCCGACAGGACCGCTACCCAACGAAATATGGGATGCGCCGTTTGGTCCGGTTCTGATTTCTACCGACTTCAGAGTGCTCTTTCCGCTTCTGGTAAAACATCTTGGCGTTGTTGATCCTTCAAACAAGGACATGACACTGGAAGAAAAAATTGCCGCACGCAGATCAACTGTCGACGCGTTTGTACAGACTCTAGATAGTCTGGAAAAACTGGACGAAGCGATGAAAACCATCAATATTGCCTGGGGTGAAATAAGAAACCCGGTTGATATTAGCAATCAGCCGACAATCGCTTCGCGAAACTCAATCGTCCAGATGGATGATCGCGAGGGCGGCACCAGACCTATCACCCAGTCGCCTTACCGTTTCTCAAATGCCGAGAGCGGTGTTCGTGGCCCCGCGCCACATCGCGGTGAACATAATGTAGAGATATTGTCAGATTGGCTAGGCTTGTCACCGGCAGAAATTTCGTCGCTTCAAACGGAAGATGTCATTTTGTTTGATGCAGACTGGAAGCATCACTAACAACTTAAATCAAGCCATCGACCGCGAGCTACACTAAGCGGTCTTTTCAAGGAGTTTTGCTGGCAAACGTTGCTCTTCGGCGAATGTTTTTGAGTAGAGAGTTTCAGTTGCCCTCACCTCTGATGACCAGTCTCGCCACATATCCTGCTGAGGCGGGTCAAGACGCAAAAGATCTAAGTCCTTCCGATTAAAGTCATGCAAAACCGCTTGACGGATCACCTGACTGTAATTGTGTCCTGCCATATGCGCCAAGCGATGATGCCATAGAACGACATCCCCCTGCTGACCCCAACAATCTACCGAAGGTGTGTCAGACATAATTGCTTCGAGTTCTCGCAAATACTCCGGCGTATGAACAATTCCCTTGTGACTGGGCATATGCTCATAAAACGGCACTCTTGGCTGATCGTATTGCATCTGACAAGTTGGATACAAACGCCGGTGAGAACCTGGCCAAATTCTGAAGGCACCACCATCTGGTGGCACATCATCGATTAAGCCTACTATACCAAGACAAAACGGATGACCATCAGTATGACTGGATTCTGGTTCTCTTGGTCTGTCACCATAGGGGAGCGTACAGTAGATACCACGCACACCTTCGTTCACTGCTGGATCAACGGGACCACCGGGCCAAGCAGGACCATCACTCCCCATAGGTTTACCGCCTACAATGGGCGGTTCAATCAAACCCTCTCCTAACAATTGTTCTGCCACTTCGATCAGATCCTTCGTGTAAACCAGATCGACTAGCCACTGCTCTGTACCAAACTGCCGAATTTGCCAACGGAAATCTTTGCGCATATGGAGCGCATCGTCCTGAACATCTTCATCCGCAAAAGGACCAATATGAGTTGCTGGGTCGTCACGCTTCAATCGACAATTTTCCGGCAGCTCTGCCCACATTCGATCTTGAGCACCGGCACAACTTTGGACGTCGAGCGCATTTTTTAATATCAGATATCCGTTATCCTTAAAAAAAGCGATTTGTTCCCGTGTTAGTTTCAATTTGATTCTCAGCCTCGGTGAGTCTTGCTAAATTCTAACCGCTTTATTCCAGCCCGAACAAGAAATGCGGTGCAAAGTTTTTGTGTAAGAAGCAACGTAAACCTCAATTTCTCCAGGCGGCAAACGGGACTCAAAGACTCAGGTCGGCAAGCAACCCGTGGTTAGACGACCACTAATTCGCAAGCGCCACATATTGTTTATCCAACTTTTTCAGCTGCTTCTTCGAGACACCACCCAAGGAATTCAATGCATGTCGCACGCGGGCGCGGGTCATATCCGGGCCCAGAAGACTCATCGAGTCGAAAAGTGGAGGCGAAACAGGTTTACCTGATATGGCAATAAACATGGGCGCAAGCACGTCTCTTATTTTGTAGTCGAGTTGCTCTGCTAACTGCACAAATAATTGGTTGAGACTTTCAGCGGACCAGTCTCTTTGCGCCTCCAATCTCCAGAGCGCAAACTGAAGTACCAGTTTGACTTGATCGGGCTCAAGATTTTTAACCCCATCGAAAGACGACTCGTCCAACGCCAACATGCCGTCAAATAGAAAGGTCGAAATAGGCGCCACCTCAGAGAAAACATCAACCCGCTCCTTAATCAGCGGTATCACCTGCAATAAAGTCTCACGATTAAACGACCATTCAATCAGCTTGTCGGCCAGTTGATCATCGGACAACTCTTCTCGAAGCCAACGACCGTTTAACCATTTGAGCTTCTCCATATCAAATACGGGCGCTCCAAGAGAGATGCGGTTGATGTCAAATTGGTTAACCATTTGCTCGAGAGAGAACTTTTCCTCTCCATCAGGCATGCTCCAGCCCAACATACCCAGATAGTTAACCAGAGCCTCGGGTAAGAAACCCATGTCTTTGTAAAAATTGATGCTAGTTGGATTTTTTCGCTTGCTTAACTTGCTTTTATCCGGATTTCTGAGCAAGGGCATGTGAACCAGTTCTGGCATTGGCCAGCCGAAATACTTGTACAACAATATGTGTTTAGGCGCGGAATTGATCCACTCTTCACCGCGGATAATGTGTGAAATTTCCATTAAATGGTCATCAACAACAACCGCCAGATGATAGGTTGGGTTGCCATCAGTTTTCATCAATACTTGCATGTCAATCTGAGACCAATCAATTTCAATTTCCCCACGAAGCTTGTCCTGAACTAAACAGGTTCCTTCTTCGGGCACCTTCATGCGAACAACGTGTGGCGTATTACCGTCGAGACGTGATTTTACTTCTTCAGCCGACAAGGACATACAATGTCCGTCATATCTCGCCGTTTTTCCCGCTTTCATTTGCTCGGCTCTCATCTCTGTTAGCCGCTCCGGCGTGCAGAAACAGTGGAAAGCATCACCCTGCGCTATCAACTGCGCCGCATAGGGTCCGTACAAGTGTTTACGGTCGCTCTGACGATAGGGCCCGTGTGGTCCGCCGCAGTCCGGCCCTTCATCCCAGTCTAAGCCCAACCATTTCAGAGAATCCAGAATCACAGCTTCAGACTCCGCGGTACTTCTAACCGCATCGGTGTCCTCGATGCGCAACACGAACTCACCACCGTGCTTGTGAGCTAAAGCTCGACAAAACAACGCCATATAGGCTGTTCCCACATGTGGATCGCCAGTCGGTGATGGCGCTACTCTTGTTCGTACTTTCATCTGTTTTCCAATTTGTTCAATTTCCAGTTGTCCCATTCAGCGCAACTCAGCATGGCACCTGCCCGTTTTGTTCGATGATTCAGATCCAGCGATATTCTGCCTTTAGGGTGGCGCCACAAATGTTACACTATTCGACATCGAAGATTAATCAATCGACCAGGATATGTCGCAACAATCTACAACAGCAAGATTAGAAACTCCTCATACGGTGGAGCCCAGTTCACCGGATAGAACGATTAGCGTAGCGCCTATGATGGGGGCAACTGATCGACACTGCCGCTACCTTCTAAGACTCATTTCACCCAAGGCGTTACTTTACTCCGAGATGATCGTTACCGGCGCCCTGCTCCACGGTAAGGAAAAAGCAGCACACTTTCTTGAACATAGCGCCGACGAACCCGTCGCCTTACAACTCGGCGGCTCTGATCCGCAGGCATTGGCTGAGTGCGCAAAACTGGTGGAATCTGCCGGTTATCAAGAGGTCAATCTGAATGTAGGCTGTCCTAGTGACAGAGTTCAGGTCGGTGGCATAGGCGCATGTCTGATGCGCGAACCGGAATTAGTTGGTGAATGTGTATCTGCGATGCAGCACTCAACTAATCTGCCAGTTACCGTGAAATGCAGAATCGGTACGCAGATGAAGCATGGCGGTGCTCTAGAGCAACCAGAGGACTACGACAACTTCAGAGCGTTTGTTCGAATAGTTAGAGCCGCAGGTTGTCGGGTTTTTATCGTGCATGCTCGAAAAGCCATTCTTGGTGGACTTTCACCGAAAGAAAATCGAGAAATACCACCGTTGAAATATGACTTTGTTTACCAGATCAAACAAGAATTTCCGGATTGCCAGTTTTTACTTAACGGAGGCATCAAGAATGAGACTGACGCAGTGGCACTGCTAGCAAAAACTGACGGCGTTATGTTGGGCCGAACGCCTTACAGCGACCCTTTTATGCTCGCGCGCATCGATCAACTCATGGCAACGCCCACCTCTGAGCCTGTAGACACGATCATTGAAAGAAACAAAATACTTGATATCTATCTCGACTACATGGAGCAGCAGCTATCCCGGGGTGTCGCCTTGAAACACATGGCAAAACATTTGCTTGGTTTCTATAGCGGACATCGGGGCGCGAGAAGCTTCCGAAGGCATTTGAGTAGCCACATGTTTAACGATGATGCTGGGCTGGACTTGATTACAGAGAGCGTTACACTGGCAGGCCTAGATCAGAATTAAGTAAACTTCCCCATCTACATGAAAGTTAGAAACCAGCCATGCTAAAAGACATTAAAAAGTTCTTTTCCGAGAACCTTGACCCCGAAAGTTCAACCGATACAAAACATACCATTGAGTATGCAACCGCCGCTTTGCTAATTGAGCTCGCCAAGGCCGATTTTGAAGAGGACCAGGTTGAACGTACGCTGATCATTGCGATGCTACGCGATACGTTCGACTTATCACAAAAAGAAATTGACGAACTCGTATCGTTTGCCGAAACCGGTTCAGAGGAAGCAAACGACTTGTTTCAGTTTACCCAATTGGTTAACCAACATTACTCGCACACCGATAAAATTACGCTGGTTGAGAATCTGTGGCTGGTTGCTTTTGCTGATGGCAGGTTGGACAAGTACGAGGAACAGTTCATCAGGAAAGTGTCAGGCTTGCTTCATCTCGCTCATTCAGAATTCATCAAGAGCAAACTCAGAGCCAAAGATAAAGCTCAGCAACCGTGAGCATACCTTGGCGGTTTGGCATCCGCTTGACCTGAAAGCGCCGATTTTTCCTTTTCGAGCGCCTCAACCAAGTCTTTGAATTGCATTTCATTGCTTTTGTTCAATCCCATCAAAACCCTGTGAGCTTCAAGCACCTGTTCTCTGAGCTCAGGCTCGCTCACCACCGATGTTGGTAACTCACCCATTTGCTCGCAACACAAATCAGTATCTTCGACAATCAAAAACACACGCTCAAAGCCCATGCTATGCAGAATACGCGTGACATCGACGTTGGTCGAAACAATGGTAGGCAAAACTTTCAGAAATTCTTGGGAGCGCAAAGAGATTTTCGCTAACAAACCCAAACTGGTGCTATCGATACCAATCGCTTCAGTCAAATCAATAATAATCGACTTTAGCTCCGTATCTTCGCCAATGCTTTCCAGGTACCTTGATATCGTCGGGCCTAGCGTGACACGAACATCACCCGAAAGTTTAAGAACCTGAACATTCTCTACTTGCGCAAATAGTATAGTACCCATATTTCTGTTGGATCCTCGCTACTCAACGTCCACTAGACGTTATTGTAAAAATTGCAATATCATCAGGCGCATTCCGCGCACCATCTATACCCAGTTCTTTTGCTAGTGAGTCAACGTCTCGCTTACCGGATTTCACCAGTAACTGCAGACGTTCTTCCTTATCTTTTATGGTTGGCTGATCCATTGTTTCCAACACGCCGTCCGAAAACATGACAATGGTATACTCGTTAGGCAGATGCAGACTTTTGCTTTGATAATCTGGAGATTGATAAATTCCCAGTGGCAAACTGCCGAACTCCAGATAATCCAAAGATTGATCTGCCATCAAAATAGGGGCCGGAAAATGTGCCGCGTTACTGAAATGTAGCTCATTGTTTTTTGGGTCAAGAATGCCAAGGAACATGGTCACGTGCTGGTCAATATCAAAATTTCGCAGGGCACTATTCAGCGCTTCCAACACGCTTGACGGATGTTCCAGCACTTTTTTCTCAATATCCGTCATCAAACCCGCGCAAATGCCTTTGACCAATACAGATACAAGCGCACCTGCCGCACCATGGCCAGAAACATCCGCGATGTAAAAAACGACTCGGCCATCACTTAGCTCAACAAACTCAATAGAATCGCCACTCAATATCAGCGAGGGAAGTATGCGATAGTCGAAAGAAAGCTTTCCGATTTTAGCGCCAGAGGATGGTAATAGATTTTGCTGAACACGTTGTCCCGCGAATTGATCACGTTCAACTAAGTCCATCCCTTTATCCTCGGCAGTTAGCGTCACGCGACCACCATAGCTTCGGAGCCAAAACGAAAATTCTGAAACAAAGACAAAAAAGACTGGTGAAGTAGACCGAAAAAAGACAGATGTTGTGGCCGCGAATCTTGTCGGGGCGAATCATGTAGGGGTAGAAAGGCAAGGGCTGTGAACTCAACTTCACGACCCAGGAATCTGGATAACAGCAGGCGATAATGCTCGACACCCGGCTTCCACTCTAATATTGCGGTTACTCGCTCACCGAAGGAACGATAATCGCTTCTCCCCACATGCATTGGCAGCACTCGCTAGGAAAACAATACATACAAATTCGCGGAGGACTTTAACTCTAAAAACCAACGTTTACAAGCATTTACGACGATCAACTAGAGAGATTTATCACGTTCTTATGAAACCCATCCTCAAATGCATCGTCAACATTACCCTCTTTTACCAGGTATCCTCCTCGATCGGGATAGGCTTCTCGGTAGCATAATTCTTTATCGCCAAAAACAACCGCTTCTTCTGTCAGAAGATCACTACGACTGACCACGGCATCGACCCATCTCTTCGAATCAAACAACTTTATCCCATGCTTTTTGGAGTCGCTTTTCCGAAATGGGTAGTTTTGTACCTAGTTGCTGCGCAAACAAGGAAACACGAAGCTCTTCTATCATCCAGCGAAACTCGATAACCTGTTCAGACGGCGAGCTACCACCCTCTTTATCAATCACTGATCGGTACATAGACCAATATCGCGAGATAATACTCGTTGCTGACACATCTCTGTCCCTGGATTGTCCAAGCTTACTTATTCTTTGGAGAATGCCCTGCAGATACCTTGGAAATTGCTCTAACCATTCCAGTGTTGTAGATCGCAAAAAATCTTGACCCAACATTTCATCTAATTGGCGCCTCATATCTGTAATCGCGTATTGCGTTGTTTCGGTCTTGCGTTCCGCTAACTGCTTTTCTATCTCAAGGGACAACTGTAATATCTTAGCTATCAGTCCAGCTAAACGGTTCATTGTTTCAACCAAACGTTTTTTTTCATCCAGCCTTTTGGCGAACTGCTGTTCACTCCTCACTTCGGGCATCTTCTCTACAAAGACGAAGCGGAATATTGATGCCACCAGCGCGTCTAGTAACTGCGCCCGAGACCCTCTGGTGGCATAGAAAAGCGCGAATTTTTCAAATCCGGGGATGCTCTTCTCGATGTATTTTTTTTGTTCTTTCAACGTTAGCATGTAGAGTCTGAGCATACCGGTTTCGGACAGCCTCTGTGCCTGACTTTTGTTGTCGATGATTTCTAGCGCAACACTATCAAGATGATCAACAATCGCAGGATAGCCTTTCAGCTTAACCTTTCCTCTCACCAGGTCCACAGTCTCGGGGACCGTACCAAAAACCCAGGAAACAGCGCCTGCGACTTCTAGGTCATGACGATCTCTTTCATTGAATACGGATGCAGCTTGTGCGGCGTATTCCTTCTGCAGGTCTACCAAGTTTCGACCGCGGCCCAGCACCTCGCCCTTTTCACCAACGACCTTGATATTCATTCTTAAATGCTGACTGAGTGCATTTGCATCAAATGCTGACGGATCTACCTTAATGCCCGAAACCCTGAAAAGCTTTTCCGCAAGAACAATCGCTAGTGACCTGCCATCGTATTCAAGCAACGGTAATACTTTTGCAAGATAATCAGGTGCCGGTACAAAGTTTTTACGAATAGCTTTCGGTAACGATTTCATCAGCGCCAGGCTTTTTTCCTTTAGCAGCCCTGGGATCAACCAGTCTAATTGCTCCGATGAAACATCTCTCAGCAAAGACACTGGCACATTCAAACTAACACCATCGTCCTCGTGTTGAGGATCAAAATGATAATTGAGCTTCAATTTTGTGTCGGCTAGCGCCATCTCATCGGGAAATTCTAAAGCAGAAATTGCCGGTCGCTGTTGCATTAAATCATCATGCTTTAAGAACAAAAGCTTTGGCTGTTTTGCTTCGACTTGTTTTCGCCAATGGTCAAGCAGAACGAGATTACAAATGCCTTCAGGAATACGTTCATCGTAGAAACGATAGAGCGTGTGATCATCCACGAGAATATCTCGCCTGCGAGATTTCGATTCGAGTTTTTCAATTTCATCAATCAGCTTACAATTATGACGGTAGAAACCTGCTCTAGAATTGAGCTTCTGTTCCACCAACCCCTGCTGGATAAACAACTGACGCGCTTTTACAGGGTCAATGCTGCCGTAATCAACGAGTCTCTTTTTGATGATCGTAATACCGTATAACATCACCTCTTCAGAGGCTAAAATCTGGGATCGTTTCGCGGAAAAGTGAGCCTGCTGATGGTGCCGTTTAACGAGGTGCAGCGCCAGGGGTTCGACCCATTGACTGTCTATCTGCGCGACAGTGCGGGCGAACAGTCTAGTCGTTTCAACAAGCTCCGCGGACACAACCCACTTGGGTTTGCGTTTAAACTGCGAAGAACCCGGAAAGATAAAGTGCTTTCTGTTACGCGCACCGAGGTACTCTGTCTCACTGACCTTCTCACCGATGTTACCTAACAACCCTGTTAGCAGCGCCTGGTGCACAACCTCGTAATCAGCGGCTGTCGAATTTTGCTTTAGTTTCATCTCGCGACTCATCAGCAGAAGTTGACGATGGTTCTCTCGCCATTCCCTCATGCGCATAAACGACAGAAAGTGGGTTTTGCAGAATTTTCTGAGCTGACTCTGTTTGAGCGTCTGACGTTGTTCCTCATAAAAGTGCCAAAGGTTTACGAAAGCTAAAAAATCAGACTGCTCATGCCAGTGCTCCCGGTGTTTCTGGTCCGCTGCCTGCTGTTTGTCATGGGGTCGCTCTCTTGGGTCCTGCGCAGCCATTGCGCTTACAATTATCAGCACTTCATTGAGACAATTGAGCTTACCCGCCGCCAGCAGCATACGCGCAAGTCGAAGATCAATCGGAAACCTGGTCATATCTCTTCCGATTCGAGAGATATTCTTCCGGTCATCCACTGCCTGAAGCTCAAACAGAAGCTGGTAACCGTCATTAATTTGTCTTTGCTCTGGACGCTCAATAAAGGGGAACTGATTAATGTTACCCAGTTTTAAATTGAGCATTTGCAGGATCACGGCAGCCAGATTTGTCCGCAGTATCTCTGGTGTCGTGAACTCAGGTCTGGAAAGAAAATCTTCTTCTGAATACAACCGAAAGCAAACCCCATGACTCACCCGGCCGCAACGACCCTTACGCTGATTTGCACTCGCCTGAGAGATTGGTTCAATCGGTAATCGTTGGACCTTGGAGCGAATGCTGTACCTTGAAATTCGAGCAGTGCCAGGGTCTATCACATACCGAATACCCGGCACGGTCAGAGAGGTCTCAGCGACATTGGTCGCTAACACGATTCTTCGACCTGTGTGCTTCTGAAACACGCGATTTTGCTCGGCGACACTAAGCCTTGAATACAAGGGAAGCACCTCGGTGCTGCGAAGGTCAGATTTTCTTATCTCATGTGCGACGTCTCTTATTTCTCGTTCACCGGCGAGGAAAACCAGCACATCACCTGGCGATTTTGCACCACGCTCTAGCTGTTCGATCTCGTGCAACGTGTCTAGGATTCCCTGGTTTAACACCTCATCGCTGTCGTTATCTTTCGAACCTGTGTCCGCCGGCCGGTAATGCACATCGACAGGAAAAGTACGTCCTGACACCTCGATAACCGGCGCCCCGCTAAAATGCTTAGAGAATCTCTCGACATCAATTGTCGCCGAGGTGATGATGAGTTTTAAATCGGGTCTTCTCGGTAATATACGTTTCAGATAGCCCAGCAGAAAGTCGATGTTAAGACTTCGCTCGTGCGCTTCATCAATAATGATAGTGTCGTAGTTTTCCAAAAATTTGTCAGTTCGAGTTTCAGCCAGCAAAATACCGTCTGTCATCACCTTTACGTTCGACTCTTCGGATGACTGGTCTGTAAATCTCACCTGATAACCCACAGCCTTACCGAGAGGTACATCTAGCTCTTCAGCAATGCGATGCGCCACGGTTCTGGCAGCAACTCTTCTCGGTTGTGTATGTCCAATCGTTCCAAAAACGCCCCGTCCAAGAGACAAACAGATTTTGGGCAGCTGAGTGGTTTTTCCTGAACCAGTCTCCCCGGCAACGATAATGACCTGATTGTCAGCAATGGCGGTTTGAAGCGTTTCAAGTCGTTGACTCACGGGAAGCGCTTCTGGAAAAGATGGCGTCGGTAGCAGTGCCTTTCGTCTTTCAGCCAGAGCCATAGACTTCGACATCACCCCGTCAGCTTTGGATGGGCTTTTCTTGAGGGGTGCGCGTCCGCGCTTAAATTTTTGACGCAGGCGATGGCGATCCTTGATCATGCAAAGATCTATAGATTCATGAATGTTTTGATTTATATCGTTTTTCACTAGCAATAATACTTGAATAGAATCCGGTCGCGAACCTGCCAAGCAGTTTCAAGCGATTTTACTCGCCCATTTCCTTCGTCTGTTTTACCTTCTTTTCTTGGCTTTGCTGGTTAGTACCCAGCTATCCCTCCATCAGGCTGCCGACGATCAACACCACCCTCAAGCACGTCAGCTTCACGGTTTACGATAATCACCTCTGCAGAACCCTGATTTGATCTGACCTCGAGCTCATGTCCCATCGACTTAAGGCCATTCAACGAATCCATTGAAAAGGTTTGCTTCTCGTATCGAAGCACATCAGGTAACCACTGGTGATGAATCCTTCCAGCGTCAACGGCGGCCTGCGCATTCATACCGTGATCGACCACATTCAGAATGACCTGCATGACGGTGTTTATGATTGTTCTGCCTCCGGGAGTACCCACAGTCATGAAAAGCTCACCATCTTTTGCAACGATGGTCGGTGTCATACTTGAAAGCATACGTTTACCAGGCTTGGCGAGATTCGCCGGAGTGCCGATCAGCCCTTGGGCATTTGTCAAACCGGGACCAGCATTAAAGTCGCCCATCTCGTTGTTAAGCAGAAACCCGCCACCCGGCACAACAATACCCGAGCCATATCCGTACTCAAGCGTATAAGTGAGCGATACGGCATTTCTATCTTTATCTACCACGGTGAAATGGGTTGTTTCAGGACTTTCCTTGGGCAGTACAATCGCATTCGCATCTGATTTGGACGCCTTATTTTGGTCGATTGTCTTCCTCAACTGCTCCGCATAAGTCTTTGAGATCAAGCGATCAATAGGCATGTCTGTATTAAAATCCGGATCACCGATAAACCTGGCTCTGTCAGCATAGGCACGACGCATCGACTCGGTCATATAATGCAGCGTTTCCGTTGTACCGAAACCCGAAGTTGCAAGATCGAAACCCTCCAAAATATTCAGCATTTCAATCAATGCTGTGCCACCAGAGCTGGGTGGCGGCATGGAAATAATTTCGTATCCTCTATAACTACCTATGACTGGGTTTCGCTTTTTAGCCTCGTAGTTCGCGAGATCTTCGAGCGTGATTAGACCGCCGTTAGCGTTCATTTCCTTAACAATCAATGCCGCCGTTTTGCCTTTATAGAAACCATCAGGGCCCTTGTTAGCAATGCGCCGCAGGGTTTTTGAGAGGTCTGTTTGCCGCCACAAATCGCCTGCTTCAAGCAGTTTACCGTCGTTCGTGAATTGGGCTTTCGAAGCAGGATAAGGTTCAAATCTTGGCATGGCTCGCTTTAGTGATTTAGCCAGTCCATCAGTGACGACAATACCTTTTCTAGCAAGTTGAACAGCTGGCATTACTAAACGCTGCCAGGGCAGTTTGCCATGTTCCTGCCAAGCAAGATAAAGCCCTTTCACAATGCCTGGAACACCAACGGATTGATAACTGAGGTGATGTTTTTGAAAACTGTACTCGCCATCAACAAGCCACATTTTAGCGTGAGAACCGCTTGGACCCACTTCCCGAAAATCATAAGCGACAGGCTCGCCGTTCGCGGGACGCAACATAAGAAAACCACCACCACCTATATTTCCCGCAGTTGGGTGCGTCACCACTAGGGCAAACGCTGTTGCAATGGCTGCATCTACTGCAGTTCCGCCATCTTTTAAAACGTCAGCACCAATCTTTGATGAAATGTTATTTGCCGAAACAACCATGCCGTTTTGGGCAACAGTCGGTGCATTGGCAGCATGTGCTGCATGCGATGCGAAGATGTTGACGACGATAAACACTATTGTGATGCCGACTTTCACAAAAACAGTTTTCGCAATATCGATTATTGCGAGTTGACTAAAACTCAACTTCATCGTCGTGATCACGTTAATTATTTCGCCTTTGGTTACATTGAGTTCTTGCGCATTATATCGATTCACAGATACAAAAAAGCCAGAAGCCCGGATAGACTTCTGGCCGCGAATCATATCAGATTACTGGCAATCCTTGCTGTGCTGTCCCACATCGCTACATCATTTTTTCTTTCGAACAGTAATCGCCTCAATTTCGACAAACATGAGGGGCCGGACAAGCGCAGCGACCTGCAGTGCCGAGCGTGCAGGCAAATTAGGTTGCTCCTCGGTCCCAAAATACATGGTGTAAGCTTCCATAAAGCCGCCAAAATCCATTTTCCCGCCGTTTGCTGGATCACCGACTAGAAATACGGTCAACTTGACAATATCACCCATATCCATCCCTTGGCGTTTCAAATTGACCTTGATCCTTTCAAACACTGAGATCGTCTGAGTTTTTGTATCTCCAAAGAACGCTGGCGTTCCAGGCTCGGCATCTGGATTCGCCGGGCCGGGAATCGTGCCACTTTGAAACACAATCGTATTGCCCGCAGGTACTTCAACAGCAGAAGCAATGGGGAATTTCGAATTATTCGGCAAGGGATGTCGGATGACATCTGCCACAACAGTTGCAGAAAGCGTTGCCATTGAAACCGCAAAAAACAACATCGACGCGCTGATTGACACACTACTTTTTTTCATGATGACTCCTTCCAGATCGCTTTGCTAAATAAATTTACGTGTATGACAGATGCTAGATACTGAATATAACTCAGATTATCTTTCTTAGCACAGTCCCCGTCCAATATAAGCGTTACAACTATCAAGTCTGACTTTTGGGAGCCACGGCAGATTCATCCTGCGATGTATCCAATTGCAACACCTGATTGGTAATTGAACCCGCAGTCATCGCCCCGTTAACATTCAACGCCGTTCGTGCCATATCAATTAGCGGTTCGATGGAAATCAACAGAGCGACCAGCACAACCGGCAGCCCCATCGCAGGGAGTACCATGAGTGCAGCGAACGTTGCGCCACCACCAATGCCAGCAATACCAAAAGAACTGATTGCCACAACGCCAACAAGGGTCAACATGAACGTAGGATCAAGCGGATCAATACCCATCGTCGGCGCTATCATTGTCGCCAACATCGCTGGGTAAATACCGGCACACCCATTTTGCCCAATAGTGGCGCCAAAGGTCGCAGAAAAATTAGCAATAGTTGGATGATGCTTTAGATCTCTGATCTGAGTTTCTACGTTCAATGGTATGGTTGCAGCAGAGCTACGAGAGGTAAATGCAAAAGTCAGCACCGGCCAAACCTTTTTGAAGTAAATCAGAGTATTGATACCAAAACCCGTCAAGAGTAATCCATGAACGACAAACATCAGAGCAATAGCCACGTAGGAGGCCACGATAAAGCTCAAGAGATCAAGAATATCGCTACCACTCGAACCGGCAGTCACTTTGGTCATTAATGAAAGTACGCCATAGGGCGTCAAGTTAATCACAAGCCGTACTAACTTCATCACGACGGACTGCGCTGTTTCCATAAACTCGCGAAACTTTCGGCCCTGTTCGGGCTCGTCCTTTGTCACATGAAGGCCGGCTATACCGGTCAATATCCCAAAAATGACTACGGCTATAATAGAAGTCGGGCGCGAACCTGCCAGATCACTAAAGATGTTTTGAGGGATAAAACTCAATATGATTTTTGGAAAGCTTAGATCGGTTACAACACCCTGACGAGACTGCAAGACCTCTGCTCTGGCCAATTCTCGGGCGCCGTTAGTAAGACCATCGGCACTAAGCCCAAAGACATTAGCAACAGCAATACCTACAACGGCAGACAAGATCGTTGTGCCGATTAATATAGCAACGACGGTACCGCCAATCTTACCTAACGTGGAGATTTCATCCATCTTTACAACAGCGGCAATCATCGAGACGAGTATCAGCGGCATGATAATCATTTTCAGCAAACTGACATAACCGCTGCCAACGATGTTACTCCACGCTAACGTTTCCTTTATGGCCGCCGGGTCCGCCCCATAAATCATCTGGAAAACCAGCCCTAGCAATGCACCTAAGACAAGGCTCGTTAGCACTCTCTGCGACAGACTGAACCCTCTACTTGCGAGATGCATCAGCCCAAAAAGCAAGCCGACGAACACCGCCAGGTTGATCATTACTGTATAACTCATCTAATTCACCTAAGTAAGTTTAAAGCGTGTACTATTTCAGCGCACATTTCTTGACAGAACGTAGCCCCCACCTCTGACCCGAAGATATTACCCACGCTTCTACAGTAGCACTACTACCTGTGTTGTCAGGGTCAGGAGCTGCTTCTAAATAAGGAATGAACGTAGTAACGAGTTCATCCTGCTCGCGTCCAATTCTTAACCCACGCCGATAGTCCTGATTTCTTCTTGCGTTGGAATCTCGACCGGCAGAATACAAAACATCATTCTTATCAATCAGACTGCGAAGTCGGCAAGTTGCTTCCATGTCGCCAAATGTTTAGACGCTTGATCAACAATTAAAGCGTCACCCATAAACGATTCATTGTTGCTCTCCTCAACCTATTTCTGATATTTAATTTCTCCTCCCAGAATAGTGTAAAGCACCTCGGTTGATGGAATCTGATCTTCTTCGATTTCGAGAATATCCTGAGACAGCACGACAATGTCAGCAAGCTTTCCAGGTGTCAGACTGCCTTTGATGTCTTCTTCAAACGCGGCGTAAGCGTTGTTAATCGTGTAACTCTGCAGTGCTTCCATACGTGTCATGACATGTTCAGGGTGAAACTTCTTATCTTTGATCGTCATGCGTGAAACACTTGAATAGTAAGAGGCTATTGCGCTAATAGGTTCCACCGGCACATCCGTGCCATTCCCTATGATCGCGCCGGATTCAATCAGATCGCGCCAAGGGTATGAAGTCATGCCCGTTCTTTCCTCACCCAACCGAGAAGGAATCCAAGGGCCGTCAGATGTAGCATGAACGCCCTGCATCATCGGAAACACACCGAGTCTGCCAAACCGCGGTACATCATCTGGGTGTATGTGCTGAGCATGCTCTATACGCCAACGCAAATCTGCCCCTTCGATTGCCATTTTATTCCAGATGCGTTCATAGATATCCAAGGTCTCGCGGTTTGCCCGAGTACCAATCGCGTGGGTATTCACCTGAAATCCATGGGTCACTGCCAACTCAGCTGTTGCTTCTATCTCTGCTACTGGTTCTAGTACAAGCCCCGCCGTCTGGGGTAAATCCTCATAAGGCTCAAGCAACCAGGCACCGTGGGCGCCTAAGGCACCGTCAATTTGGCGTTTAATAGAGCGAACCGTCAGGAAGTCGTTTCCCTCTGCCAGCATGCGGTATTCGGGTAGTTTCTCTGCCATTCTCTCGTTGGATTCCCCGCGAACCATCACGTAGAGCCGGATCGGCAAATCACCCTCTTCTTCAAGTTTCTTGAAGAAATCAATAGTCTCAAACGAAGCACCGGCATCATGAAAAGAAGTGACACCAAAAAACAGCGCTTCCTGACCGGCGAGCCTCGCACGCTCCCGTTGCACCTGTTCATTTTCCTCAGGTGTCAGGCGAGATTGATATTTGTCGACCGCGACCTCGACGATGTCTTGTGCATTCTCTCTGAGTAAACCGGTCGCGCGACCGTCTTCTGTCCTAACGATAGTGCCACCTTCCGGATCAGCCGTACTATCGTCTATACCCCCAGCGGCAAGACTCGCGTCGTTGGCATAAGCTGCGTGACCACTCGCATGGCCTAGATATACGGGATTATCGGGCGCTATCTCATTGAGGCTTCTATTAGTGGGCACGCCATCAACACTGTTGGCAGGTAACCTATCCCATTTGTCTTGATGCCAGCCACGTCCAAAAATCCACTCACCGGGTTTGGCTGCATCAACTGCAACCGCTACTTGGTTCTCAATATCACCCCAGTTCTTCGCCGTACTCAAGTCAAGTATTTGCCTAGCCCGACCCAAACTCAAGTAGTGCCCGTGTCCTTCAATGAAACCAGGTATGACCAACTTACCCTGCACATTGAGCACTGTCGTCTCCGGACCAATGTAGGGTGCAATATCTTCGTTGGAACCAACGGCCGTAATGATATGTCCTGTTACGGCGATAGACTCCTGGGTACCTAGCGCATCGTCAACCGTTGCGATTTTGCCATTCGTCAACACCAGACTCGCAGGCACCAAATCCATTGGCGTACCTGTTTCGGTATTTTTAAGCGACTTTTCCGACTGCCCACAACCCAATATTGCCAGCATCAGCGCGGCTGGCACTAGGCCGGCAAACATTCGAGAATTTGGGGTTATCGCCTGTGTTACTCTCGCAACGAGTGAGACTGTGTGATCTTGCATCTTTATCTTTCCGTTTGGTCGAACGCGCGTACTTTCTCATTTGCCCGAATGCAACGCAAACTATGGGGCAGTATTAGTGTTATTCTCTGCGCGGCAGGCGGGAAAATGCTTACGCCGAAGACAGGAAACCAAAAACAACAGTAGCCTCGACATACATAAATGACTGATAAAACAGAAAACACACCCTCGCTTCCTCCTCTGTACCTTGCGCTGATGCCCGTGATATTCCTTATTATCGCTCTGGGTACATCGATCATTCTCTTTGGCGACTCAACGATCGGAGGACCGGCACAAATTGCGCTCCTGATGGCGGGGATGAGCGCTGGCGCAGTAGGGGTTAAATACGGCGTTAATTGGAGTCAGTTGGAACTTGCGACAGCCGTTGGAATAAGCAAAGCCCTACCCGCTATTTTTATATTGTTGATGGTCGGTACCCTCGTTGGCACATGGATGCTCTCAGGCACGGTGCCATTTTTGATCTATTGGGGCTTGCAGATCATTGCACCCGAAATATTTTATGTCGCCACAGTGATTATTTGCGCAGTGGTTGCCGTTTCAATTGGCAGTTCTTGGACAACTGCAGGCACAGTTGGGGTCGCTCTCGTAGGCATCGCCGCGGCGGCAGGCATGTCGATAGAAGTTACCGCAGGTGCCATTATTTCTGGCGCGTATTTTGGTGACAAACTCTCCCCTTTATCTGACACAACCAATCTCGCTGCAGCGGTCTCCGAGACAGAACTATTCGAGCACATTCGCTATCTGTTATGGACAACCGTACCTGCCATCGCCATCGCATTGGTCTTCTTCGCGATAAAGTCCTACAGCAACGCAGCAGAAATTGATCAAGCTCAGATTGTCTCAATTTCAACAGCAATCGAGCAAAATTTTAACCTTTCAGCCTGGCTGATCCTTCCTGTTGCCGTCACCCTCGGACTCGCTGTATTGAAACGTCCTGCTCTGGTTGCCTTGCTAGCAGGCTCTGTTACCGCAGCAATTGTTGGCATTATGACCCAGATCGCCATGACAGCAGCAGAGGGAACAGATTCTGCTGCGCTTTCTGCCATCAAGCAAATCTGGCTCACCGCTGCAAACGGATATACCTCGACCACAGGCCATGCACAGCTCGATGAATTATTGTCGAGGGGCGGTATGGAAAGCATGTTAAACACAGTCTGGCTTATTCTGACTGCGATGTTTTTTGGTGGCATGTTAGAGAAATCCGGATGTCTTCGGGTATTGGTCCAATATCTGCTTCTAGGTGTCTCGAGCGGCGGCAGTCTGATGCGACGCGCCGGGTTAACATCACTCGGAACCAACCTGATCGCTTCGGATCAATACCTAGCGATCGCGTTACCGGCGCAAATGTTCGGCGATAAATTCAAAGAGATGGAACTAAAATCGAAAAACCTGTCCAGGGTGCTCGAAGACTATGGCACAACAACCTCTGCACTCGTTCCCTGGAACACCTGTGGCGCCTTTATGGCAAGCACGCTGGCAGTAGGTACCTTTGCCTATTTACCTTATTGTATATTTAACTTGGCGAGCCCTATCATCTCCTACGTTTATGCCTTGTTTAATTTTAAAGTAGAGTCAATTCATGACTAGGCAGCTATTTCTCCTCAATAATACGAGGGGTTGTCAGCTCGTCAAAAAGGTGATGATTCAAATCATTGGTCTCCTAAGCATACTGATCGCATCAGGCTTCATCATGAACCAATCTGTCTATGCCAAAGAAACCTTGCGAGCTAATTTCATCGACGGCCTGACAAATGCTGACACATGCCTGTATACGCTCGAATCTACCCGACAACTCGAGATCGACACAGCGCTCTAGCGCTCGACCCTACGTAGGGTCAGAAAGATTCTAAACTCAGAAGTAACCGGATAATAACTGCCATTGATTGTTCAACCAGTGTAATGCTGTATGAGCAACAATGGCTGAAAGCACGATGACAAAGAGGTTTTGACGATCTAAGTTCTGATCGTTAGATTCAAGTAGACGAAAAGCAAACCATAATAAAGGTAGCGTGGCAGCAAGCAGCAGCAGCTGCCCAATTTCGACGCCGAGATTGAAACCAACCAGTGCGACAAGTAAGTGGCTACCGGAAAACTGAAGCGTTTCAGCGAGCGCAAATGAAAAGCCAAAGCCGTGAATCAAACCGAAACACAACCCGAACAGCCAGCGACGCTGGTAGTGTTTGCCAAGAATATTATCCAGCGCCATCACAACGATAGACAGTGCAATGAGGCATTC
>Ga0206683_10000681_pt1 | contig 24308 bp, 14 predicted proteins | sample M280m12015metaG_FD_155483 | JGI IMG/M metagenome (GOLD analysis project Ga0206683, IMG submission 155483) | Ammonia-oxidizing marine archaeal communities from Monterey Bay, California, United States - M2 80m 12015 | ecosystem: Environmental > Aquatic > Marine > Intertidal zone | place: USA...
GTGTCGTATAGGGAACCTGATAAATGTTTGGTTGTCTTGCTTGTGCGATATAAGGTTGTTGTCCACTTACAGGACTTCTATAAGTTGCAGGCTGTCTGTTTTGATATGTAAACGGAGTCTGACTATTTACAGGACTTCTATAAGTTCCAGGCTGTCTTGACTGATATGTTCCAGGCTGTCTTGCCTGTGCAATATATGGATACGTTACTTGCCCTTGTCTAGAATATGTAAATGGTAATCGTCCCTGTCTTACATATATGCCTGGCTGTCTCGCTTGACCAATAGACGGTTGTTGTCCAGCTACAGGACTTCTATAAGTTCCAGGCTGCCTTGCTTGTGCGATATAAGGTGTCTGACTATTTACAGGACTTCTATAAGTTCCAGGCTGTCTCGCATTACCAATAGACGGTTGTTGACCACTTACAGGGTTTCTGTAAGTGTTAGGTTGTCTCGCATTACCAATAGAAGGTTGCTGTCCAATTGCAGGGTATGGATATGGTTGTTGTCCTATAGGCATTACGCTACCCCCAAATAGTCTACTTGTTTTGCTTGTTTGACTTCATATTTATAGTTATTACTCCAATTATTTGGGTGCGACTCTTTTAAACTCTTAATATGATTTTTCGGGAATACATAACATACGTCCATGTTCCAAGCTATAATACTTTTACGTTCATTCGTTTCCATTTTAGGGGCACGGTGTAATAACCAAGAAGGGAATATAAGCATATCTCCTTCCTCAGCTTTAGGTTGTATAATTTCTTGCGTTTCAGGATTCAAAAATTCTGTAATATACTTTTGATTTGGTACTTCTATAAAATATACTGCTGACCATTGACACCATTGATGATTATCCCAACTGATATAATCTGATTGAAACATTTGGTGATACCACATATGCATAATATTAAATTTATATTCTAAACCAGTAATTTCTGGCTGTATATGAAACCTTGCGTGGTCATGAAATTTATTCTCTACAGCATCTAAGAACATTTTCTTATATTCTATATGAGGATACCCCTTTACATTCATATCCCATTCATCAATATCTCCACTACCACCAGTATAATCATTAATTGAGTCTTGGTATTGCCAACCTGTTGGTAAGATAGGGGAAGAAGGGTGGTTATGCCCATCAAATTTAGTAATTCCTAAATTATAATCTTGATTACCAATTTGAGTAGGTAAAGCGTCAAAGAAATCTAAAAGACTCTTATTAAGTTCTTTATGATTATCAATCGTATATTTGTATATTAAATTATTCATGTTAACCTAGTAAAGCAAAGTACAAAGATGCACCATTACTATTCGGAATATAAATCGGGCTGCCTACAATGGCACCTTGAGATGCCCCAGTATGATGAATACCGCCAGTAACAGTAAAATCTGTGGTTCTTGTTAATGTAGTATAATTTGAAGAACTTGACCCGATCCGACAAGTTGTCCAGTTAGTGTTAAGACTACTCCAAGATAATTTTAATCCACCACCGTCACGATGAGAATAAACAGTTAAACCATCTCCATCTAGACTCAAAGCTGGAGACATATTTGTTGCTTGAAAATAAACACTAATCTTTCCGCCAGGTTCATATCTAGTAACATCTCCATTCGAAGTGAATGTGTAAATGTAAGGTTGTGTCCCTGTTGCTTGATAGGTAAATGGCGACCTGTGATTATATGTAAATGGAGTCTGACTATTTACAGGACTTCTATAAGTGAACGGAGTCCTGTGATTATATGTAAATGGAGTCTGACTATTTACAGGATTTCTATAAGTTCCAGGCTGTCTTGCCTGATAGTTAAACGGAGTCTGACTATTTACAGGATTTCTATAAGTGAACGGAGTCCTGTGTTGATAGGTAAATGGAGTCTGACTATTCGCATTGTAAGGATACGGTTGTTGGTCGCTAGCAGCATACGGATACGTTGCTTGAGCTTGTCGTGCATATGTAAATGGAGTCTGACTATTAGCAATATATGGAGACTGACTGTTTACAGGATTTCTGTAAGTGTTAGGTTGTCTTGCGTTTGCGATATAAGGTGTCTGACTATTTACAGGATTTCTATAAGTGAACGGTGACCTGTGAGCGTAAGTGAACGGAGACTGCTGACTTGCATTTCCTTGTGCATCATATTGTGCAGTAATAGGAGCAGTTCCAATCGCAGGTTGTCTCGCAATATACTGTTGTTGAAAACTAGTACCAGTGTTTATAAATATTTCTTTAGACATAACATAATCTTATATGACGAACCATAAGTGTCCTGTCGCAGTACTACCAACACCGCCTGGTGCTGAATTTACAGTTTCGTAATCGAGTTCAATTTTTCCACTGTCAATAGTTAGTCCGTTTGCATGGTCTGTTTTTATTACTCCACTAGAACTGTTATAATCTATACCGTCTCCACCTGACAATGCGCCTCTAGCATCTGCTTGTGTAAATGTTGCAGCTGGGTTTGAGTTTGTCCATGAACCGCCTCCTACAGTAGTCCAAGATAATACTTGTCCCGAAGAGGGTGTTGCACTTGCACTTACGTTTGCTAAATTCTGAAGACTGTGTCCAGTTATAGCTGCAGTTGTCGAAGAAGTTGTCGCATTACCTGTTAAGGCACCAACGAATGTTGTTGAGGTTACACTGGTCAGACCTGTAAAAGTTGTCGCAGTAGCACCCAAAGCAACTGTAGTTGAACCTATAGTAACGTCATCGTTTGCTAATCCGCTGTTTGGTATATTTTGAAAAGTGTTATTCGAACCACTCAGTGTTTTATTGGTCACTGTTTGAGTAGAGTTTAAGTAAACACCATTTGTTACCGTGTCTGCATTACCGTTTAAGTCTCCAACAAATCGTCCACTTCCACTTGTAGTGACACTCTTATTGTTTGCAAATAACATATCACCTTCTGAGTATGTCTTACCTGCAAGTTGAATAGTGTATCCACTTTGTAGTTCTACTGTTTGGTTGGGAGAACCATCTCCATTTAAAATAATACCTGCATCATTAAGGTTATAAATTGTTTCAGCAGCTGTTTCTGTCCAGTGTCCACCACCACCAGCAGTACCATCAGAAGTCCCTAAGTATGAACCAGTAAATGCATAGACAATAACAATATCACCTGCACTCGCAGCTGCAGTCAAAACCATATTTGTATAATTTCCTGCAGTATCAGCACCAGTAATGTTAAAGTTTGTTCCTTCTATTAAATGAACACCATTTTTAAATACTTGAAGTCTATCTTTTCTTAATTTAAGGTGGTTTCCTGCACTATCAGCACCAGTAAATGTTGTTTGAGCTGCAGTTGCAGTATAAACAAACTCTTGAAAGAAGAATGCTTTATCTTCTAAACTATTAAGTGCATCAATTACTGTTGCAGTATTAGTTGTTCGTAGGCCAGTCTTGTCCCCTACATCTATTGCAAGTTCGTTGTACTTCTTTCTGAAGTCTTCTATTGTACTGAATTGGTCTACTGTTTTAGCCATTTACCTTCTCTATTAATGTATGTAATAAATTTTTAATTTCACTTACTTCATCCTTTAATGTATTTATCTCGTTCTTCTGAACCTTAAATGTTTCTCTTCTTCTTTTATGTAGTTCATAAGAACTCATATCGTTACTTACTATTGCAGTTGAACTCTCATCTCTAAGTAAATTTGAGTGTCCCTCTACTTGAATATACCGAGTCTTAACTGTTGCCATTATGCAATCGCAATACACCTAAGTGCAGATACCATTGGTACTACTGATGTATTTGTTCCTTGTCCTACTATTTTAATTGAGAATGCACTGAACTCGTTTAAGTCGTCTGTAGTGAACTCATATTCTTTAAAGTTTCTCGCATCTGCTTCTGTTGTTGTATCAGGAGCACCTGTAGTGTTGAAATACTTCCAACCCAAATCATCAAACGGTGTTTCGTCATCATTATTAAGAACTTTATATAAAACTTTTAATTCTGTTGTTGGTGGTCTAAAGAAGTCTGCTGTTACTCTCAGTCCTTGTGCAGGAGTCTTTAAAGACACTTTTCTAGTGATGTATGTCATAACATTACTATCACCGTCAGGTTGCGTAGAATCGATATATGTGGTTCCTGTAGGTACATCTGAAGAACTATCAATATTATTGATTCTGTTCATAATACCTAAACCACCAATTGTTGCAACATCTATAACAGGTGATATATTAGGATTATTGGAATATAATTGCAGTCCAACTTCAAATGATTTAACACCACTCATGTTGTTCGTTTCATTAATTGGTGATGCAATCACACTTGGGTGCGAGAACCATGAGTTATCATTTAACGTAATGGGTTTTGATGTAGTGCCTTTAGTGTAAACTGTTCCACTTATAGAACCTTCAGGTGAATACATTGGAGTAGTTTTAACTGTTGCACTTATCTTAGTTCCTTGTGCAGAAATATTAGGTATCATTGTGTGTAGTGTATCAAAGTAAAAATCTCTTGTTGCTGTAACACCACCAACAACTATTTGTTGATTGTAAGTGGCACTGTCAGAATCATCATCTTTAGCCCATTCCCTTTCTCCACCACCTACTGTTGATGCAGTTGCAGTGTAACCAGTTTTAAAGTTGTATGCAGACAATGAAGGAGTTACGCAGAATGTATCTATTCCGATATTCTTCAATGCATTGAATGATGCGTTTATAGCGTCAACTGGCATTCCACCTAGTGTATCACCAACTGAATTTATTGCAACAGCTAAATCACAAGCACCATTATAGTTTGTACATACTGCGTTGTTATCAGTTGTTTTGTATCCTGAGCCAGGATTTGTGATTTTTGTTACAATAGATGAACCTGAACTTGATACTACAATTTCAACCGTCATACCCGAACCTGATCCACCTGTAACTGCAGGAGTATATGTTCCGTCTGCAGGAGTTCCGCCACTGTTTGTTGCAGTTATTGTTAATACTGAACCTGTAGTGTCCCCTTTTACATTTGCAATTGTAGTGCTTGAACTAGTGTGATACATACCGTGTGAGTAAGCATAAACTTTAACATAGTCTTGACCTGAGAATGTTTGTATTGGATTATCTTGTATTATCTGAGTAGGTATGGCCGCATTGTCAAAAGAGACATAAGGAATCTTAGTTGTATCAAATACACATCGTTTCAAATGGAATTTTAAGTCGTCTGTTTGTTCTGCAGTCCATGTACTGTTATTTTGTGATTTAAACAATGAACCTGCGTATGGTTGTTCTGCGATTGTTTGTCCTGTTGCAAGGTCTTTCTCACCCATTCTTGATACAAAACAGTTGTACGAATCTGAGTTAGTGTAAACTACGAAACAATACTCGACCCCATCGTCCAAGTATACAGGTGATTCGAAAGTAAATGTTGTTGCAGTTGAACCATCTGTTGAAGTGTTGACATCAGCAGGATTCTTTGTTATAGTAGAGAATGGTACTACTACATTTGCAGGATAACCATTATGCATTGTTCTGATTTCTACAGAAACAGGCAAGGTGTCATCTTTAGTTTGGAAGTATAAGTCTACTGAAGACATAAACATACCACCAGTTGAATCTATTAAGAATGATTGTGCAAGTGGGTCTCTCCAACCTCTCATTTCTCTGAAATCCATCCATCTATCAGGTTCCCATAAATCCATTTCATCAAGAGCTCTGCCTGGGCCACTAGGTGGGGCAGGCGGGAACCCACCACCTGTAACTGGATCAGGTTCCGTTGTATCAACTGGAATTGGTGGTGCATCTTCGTCTACTGGGTTTACGTTTATTGATTCCCCTCTTGAAATTATGTCTCTTTGTTCATTCATTTGTTCGTAAACAACTCTACCATTTCTTGTAGAAGTAATTTCGGTTTGAGACGATTGCAATAGTCCTTGTGCTTGATAAACTTCAGCACAAGCAGATGCAGGGTTAGGTAAGTTATAAAAACTTGAAGTTACTCTCATTTCTCTCATACCAGTTGCAAAGCTTTGCGTAGGATTATTAGGTAATTCAAAGTATGCTCTTATTCTACCTGCTCCATCTGTTTTACAATGTGAACCAACTGAGGTTCCATTGTCTTGTGAATATGTTGTACTGAAAGGTCTAACATATGCATTTACATCTATACTATCAAAGAAGAAGTAATGGTTTGTGTTTGGTTTTAAGTTTTCACCGTCAAGTGTAATTGTTCTTGCTCTACAGAAAGGAATAAGAGTAACACTTACTATTCTATCCCCTCTAGTTTCAACAAAGTCCTCTACGACACTTGTTGTTACACCTGTTCTTGTTTGTGTTTCTACAGTTTCAGTAATCTCTCTAGTTACTTCTTCACCTGCTTGCCACTCACCACCTTGTGTTGGGTCTCCTGACCAAGAACCATTTGAAGTTGACTGAACTTCAGTTGATACTACAGTAGGTTCTCCGACCCATGTTGTTTGCCATGCGTTCCAAACTGTTCCTAATGAATTTTCTACTGTAGACTTAATTGCATCAAAGTTACCTTCTCTGTTAATTCTTACTTCAGGAAGTTGTGTAGTGTCATGCCATATATCTGTTGCAGGCGATAACTTAAGTGAACCCATGAATGAGAATACACTATAAGGGTTAACATTACTTATTCTAGAAGCTTTATCTGCGTGTACAAAGGTTGATTCTGTATATGGTAGTGTAATTAAATCACCAGTCTTCTGATAACTGGTAGAAGAAGAAGTGTTTAACTCAATGTCAAAGAATGATTGATAAGATTGTGGTCTCATTGCACCCGCTTTAACATCTATCGCACATTCGTAATCAGGGTGGGTTACATCACCAACCCTATGTCCTCTGAAGTTATCCACTAGGAAACCTGATTTAAATCTATCAAATCCGTCTCCATCTAAAATCTGTTTTGTTTGAGTGTCTCTTTCTAGTAAAGATAGAGAAGTAACTCTTTCTAGGTTAGTAACCCTGTTATTAATTCTACCAATATCACTCATGGTAAATCTACGGTGGTCTTTAGACCTAATTCTTATGTTCTTTAAATTCTTTGTGAAAGGTGGAATGTAAAGGTCAAACATTTCAATACTGTCATCGACTGATTTTGGTTTAGTTGGTGATAATGCAGGTGTTCCTTCCGATATTTGGAACTTACCTGATTTATGTAAGAACACTTTATCATATCTACCAACGTAGAATGATATATCACCCACCACACTTGACCCTGATACTGGCATATCGTTTGTGTTTGTATTAGTCTCAGCAATACCTGTTCTTGCACCTAAGAAACTTCTACCTGTAGTATACCCGAATGGTGAGTAAACAGCACCGTTAGTGCTATGTGATAGGTCTACTGGGTTTGTTACGTCTTGTGCGTTGTTAGAACCAAAAGTAGTTGTTCCAATAATTTGTCCTACAACTGGTCTAAAGTCAACACAATCTGAAAGTTCAAATGTTCCATCAGGTTCTAAACCACCTAAGTCCACTCTACTTGGTGAATATACTGGTATATCTTTATATTCTATCGCATTATATGAAGATACATCAAAGTAATCTCCTGCACCTGAAGGTGTGAAATAATCAAATACTATTAGAATTTTATTATTTGGTTTTGGAGCTCCAGTCTTTAATGTTAATTTCCCAATGTCATAGTATCCGTCTCTTTGACCATTGTCAAAGAAGTATCTTGACATAATATTTTGTCCACCTGCAGTTACATTACTTAATGTTGCAATTGCATTTGAAGTCTGACCAACCACATTTTCAGTATTTACTAATGTTCCTGAGATATAGTAGAAGTATGTTGTTCCACCAGTTGCAATAATAATTGCGTGTGCGTTAGAAGTTTGACCTATAACAGTTTCATAGTTTACAAAAGAACCTGAAGAAACTGTAAATGTTGCACTTGGTGGTAATGGTGTAGTTGCACCACCTGTTGCTTCATAAATTCCTCGAATCTTATGTACGTCTGCAACACCTAGTGATATTTCTTCATCGTCATATGCAGTTCCGTAGTATCCATTGGCAACCCTATTACTTTCTACTCCAAGACATCTTGCACTTCTTAATGTCTTACTTCTTGAAACTGGGTCTACAACATTTGCAGTATATGTAATCTTAAGAACTGCATCATTATTGTTTACGTTTATATTACTAACTGCTAATGTTTGACCTGAACCACCACCTGAACCACTTACGTTTGTGGTCATATCTTCTATGTTTAGAAGGTCTCCTTTAGAGAAACTTCCACCAGCTTTCTCTTCTGCAACTGCGATTGTAAAGTTATCAGTATTTAAAGCAGCAAAAGTTCCGTTACTAATTGAAATTGAGAAAGCACCTGAACCAATCTCTACAGTTGTTTGTCTTCTTATTTGTATTGATTCACCATTGTGGGTTTTAACCCAATCTCTTGGCCATGATGCAATTGCAGCTGTTTGGTCTTGATTGAATACTCTTACCCTTCTTCGTGTACAATTTGCGTTGGTAAGGTTATTACCAGTTCCACCAATAGTAGCGGCTATATCACTTGTTATTGATGCAACCACTCTTTCAACAGGCGGAACTGCCCCATCCATAATGATGTCGCCTTCTTTAAGTTGTGTAGTAAATTTTGTTCCGAAACCTGTAAGAGCAGTATTACCAGTAATAGTACAACTACCTGTTAGTGTATTGTCTTGGTCTGCATAAATGTCTGCAGTAAAGATTTCTCTTGCACCATTAAGAGGTGTTTGTGTAACTGACCTTGCACGGTCAATATTATATGTTCTAACTGCAGTAACGTTTGCGATTACAGCAGTATCGTTTTTTCCGACTGCTGATATAGCATCTGCAGCTGTAAATGTTCCTACAACGTCATGAACTAATATAGATGCAGCTCCAGCGGAAGCTGCAACTGCGACTATCCCTGTTGCACCTGAAATAGAACCTACAACCTTATCACCTACAGCAAAAGCTGCAGTTGCAGTTGTACCTGTAATCTTTGTAAACATCTTAATATCGAAAAGGTACAGTTGGTGTCTAGATGCATCAGTATAAATTCCTGAAGAAGATGTACCAGTATCTAAATCGATATTTCTTACTCTTGCAAGTCCAATCTGACCTGAAGTAGGTTTAGTTCCACCTACAGGACTGGTCACTGGAATTGTAGAATCCCATATCTCTATTGGTTTAAATGGTTCAGTACTATCTTCTCCACCCTCATTTCCAAACTCAGGAAGTGAGTGTGCATTTTTAATCTTAATGTAATTACCTATTCTAACAGGAGTATTTGCGTTGTCTAAGCTTGTTGCATCTCTTGCTTTCTTAAATGCAATTGTTGATGTTCCAACTTTATCAATCTCATATCCTTTAACATATGCTTTACCTGGCGACACTTGCATAACAAATCTATCTTCAGTTCCACCATTTACTTTAGTGTAGAAACCTCTGTTTGTAGTGTCGTCTAAGTGTTCTCTTAAACTATGCGTGAATTGTTGTGTAACGAAATCACCACTCGCATCGAATGTTCTTCGTGCCATTGTGTTTTCGATTGCACCGTAAATTGGTTTGTTGATTGCGATTTCAATAATACCTTTATTGACTCGAATCAATTCAACGAAATCTGTATCGTCTGTAGTAGTAAGTGAGTACTTACTTAATGCTAACTCTATTTTTAATCTATCTGCACCTGAAGAGTTCTCGTTTGAAGTACCTTGTGAATTATCTAATAGAGAAGTATCAGATACTTCACTGATTAGTGATTCTTTAATAGTAAGACCTATTCTATATGAAGGAGCTCCTGAATATTTTTCTAAGATAAGTTCTTGTGCTGGAACCTTGATAAAGAATCCTCTTATGAATATAATACCTTCTTTGATATTTGCAACAGAACCTAAACCATTTGGGTTGTCTGCATCTGTTTTTGCTTTAACTTCGAACTCATTTTTATTTGCTGTAACAACACTAGGTGTTCCAGTTGCACCCAAAGTAACCTCTTGTATTTCTTCTACAGGTGTAAATGTGAATGAGTTTTTAGTATCTGTTCCTTGTCTTACATATTTTACAAAAAGAGTAAGTGCATCATCTGAAGTTTCTGCAGACGTTGTCATAACTTGTGCAACAACACCTGAAGTTTTTCCTTGATAATATTTTCCTACTGATGCAGTTCTATATGTTTCTGAGTTTGCATCACCTTCGGCATTTGGGTTTGCAGATTTAACCTTTACATAATAGAGTTCTAAATCAAGTCCTGATTGACAACCTTGAACAATAGACCCTTCTTTGAATATATGGTCTCCAAATCTTTCGATTTGGTTTTGAAGGATAGATTGGGATTGTATTAATTCACGAGACTGTAACGGTCTACCTGAACGATATAATACCTTATGGAAGTTCTTGTCTTCCGAAAAATCGTCATAATAGGGGGATACATTTAAATCTGTCTTTTCAGTCATATTCCTTAACTCTAAATTTTAGTTAACAGGGGATTTACTCCCCTATAATTACATTTCAATGATTAACTTAATGTCTTCGATTTGGTCTGCCGCTCTTGTTACTGCACCCCTATTCTCGATATACATTATCTGTCCTGAATTTTTTACTAATTCAGGGAAGGCTGCATTCACACTTGATACAGTTCCTTTGTTTGAACTTCCCAAGAAAACATTATTTGTAGCTGCAAAGTTACTAAATCCACCTGCACTATCAGCGATAGGTATATGAGAAACTACATTTCCAGTAATAGAAACTATTCGAGAATTTTTAACACCTGATGCATCTGCGTTTGCACTTCTAATAACATCGTCAACCGATAAGCCTGATGCATCTGATACAGTCATTTGGTGATAAGCTGCTAGTGAAGTTGCAGTCGCAACTGTTGTTCCAGTTGAGAATGGGTCTTGAAGTAAACCAATTCGTCTGAAGTCGTTATCAGTTGGGAAATCTCCACCACCTTCACCGAACTCTAATCTTGAGTTTACGATAACGTGGTTTCCACCCATTTCTTGTATTGGGTCTGCACCGTGTCCGTATTGAGGTGATATTACAACTTTAACTGTTGCACCATTACCACCACCAATTCCTGATAATCCTGTCGTAGTTGTTGCAATTATTATTTGTGCTTCTGTATATCCTGTTCCAAAAGCTGCATTTGTTCCTGTAAATGTAACGTGGGTTACTTTACCACCTGCGATAACAACAGTTGCTTTACCACCTGAACCATTACCGACTACTGCAACTTCGTTATAAGTGTTGTTATTGTAACCTGAACCTTCATTGGTAACAATTGCGTGGTGACAACCACCATTTACTGCACCATTCTCAACGTCCCATTGTGAAGAACCGTCATTTGTTGCAGTTGTTCCTAATGCACCACTAGCACCGTCTACTGTAGCCAATGCACCGATTGTTTTAACTGGGATAAAGTCATTAGTTACGAATTTAATTGTATCTGAGGCAGTTACAGTATACATATATTTCCAAAGGTAACCATACATGGTAGCACCAGTGTCTGAGGTTTCAACTAATGCAGTTGCACTGGTTCCTGTTGGTTTAACAGTTGATGCTACAGTTGTACCACCAGTTGCTCTTCCTGTTCGAATACATTTATAAACATGATACTCATCAGTCATTACATAGAATCTTGATGCGTATAAAGATGTTGCAGAAGTAGAACTAGATGTGTTAGATGCACTAATGTCATGTGCATACTCATCATACTTAACTCCTGAAGTCCAATCGTATCTTGTTAATCCATGTGACACATCAGCAGTACCAACTTTTTTCAATGCAGTCATGTCTGCCCATGCATCAACTTCCTCTGAAGTTCCGTTAACTGGTGTTGGTGGTGAAGTGTCTGTCGGCCACGAATGTGAACGTCCTATAAACACATATGTTGAAGAAGCACTTTCTCCAAAATCTTCTTTGAATTGTTTAGCGTTATGTACTCTAAACTTTTCGGTAATAATTGCTGCCATTTTTCTAATCTCCTCAGATATTTATAATACTATTTATGCATTATTGTTATTTATAACATTAGGCAGACTTAATGTATGCGCTATATGTAATATTTGTTCTTTTTCTTTCTTGGTTTTCAAATTCAGGGATAAACATATTCGGATAATACTCTGTTAAATCCTGCATTCTCAATCCTTCAGGTTTTGAATCCTCTCTCATTAGGAACGAACTACCTGCACTATTGTAATCCGATTCACCGAAAGGTATTCCGTCTTCTAATGCAATGTCATCTCCATGTGTTCCTGAATTGCTTGCAGTTCCATTTTCCTGTTTAAATAGATATGCAATGTTATAAGTCTGTTGACCTGTAATAGTATTTAGTGAACGAAAAGTACTTCCAAAAGGAACATATGAAGTTATTCCAACCTCTGACATATCCTCTTGAATAAAGACTTGTTCTGTTTCAGATACTACTCTATCTCCGTCTTCATAATATAAACCACCACTTTCTAATTCTATACTTCTTTCTGTTGTGAAGTGTGTTATTTCTAAAGTTGTGGTTGCATCTTCTAAACATATTAAATCACTTCCGTCTTCACCTAAAATTCTTTCACCAAACTCTCCTTGATGATATACATTTTCTGCAAGTCTGTCGTCCATTCTTAAATAATTTGGTACAGGTTCGTCTAATATCAAACCACCGTCTTCTAATATTAAGTCTTCTTCAACTGGTGTGTTTATCTGAATAACCTTGCCTTGGTCTCTAGGTCGTTGTTCATTTTCTATGACCAACCAATCATAATCTTTATTTGCAATGTTCAATACTGACATCACGTTGTCTAGTCTTGGTGAACTCTGAGCTCCATATACAGTTGCAAAGGAATTAATAACATTAATGTTCCAATGACGACTTCTCATCATAGAGTCGTACATTTCTGTTCCTTCACCAGTCTGAATACCGTCAACCATTGCGAATGATGATACTGCGTTACCTGTTCTTGGGTCGGTGTTATATGCAGGTTGTCCTGCCTCTCTTAATAAAGCGAATACGTCAAGTGCTGTTATAAAATCTTCGCAGTCAACAGTACTTCCGTCTTCCATTAAGAGACCATGATTATCTTCTAATAATATGTTTTCTGCAATTGTGTATATCTTAGTAGTAGTTCTCTTATATGTAATCGCTCCTTGTTCGGGTGCTTCTTCTAATACTATATTATGTCTCATGTCATAATGCGACAATTCAGAAGTTGGGTTTCCGTCCTCGTCTAATACATATGTTTCATGAGAACTTTCTAACATTATTTCTGAGACATCGTCTCTCAGTAAACTTTCTTCACCTTCTAAAGAAAAATTATATGATGGTTCTGCATTAATAACAATAACAGGTCTGAATGTAGAAGTCATTGCACTGTCTATATTTTTTTGAATCGCAACTTCACCAAATACAATATGGCCTGCAGGGTGAAGTAAGTCTTTTACAATACCTCTCCATTTGTTAATTGACTCTCCGACCTTGACAACGTATGAGTGAGTTTGATATAGTAGACCGTCTTGGATTCTTGATGCGTTTGCGTTAAGTGTTCCATAATCTCCGACTATTTGTTCTTCGATTATACCTTCACCTGCGTACAATCCTCTACCGTCAAAGTTATTTCCCTTTATAGTATAGAATGAATCAGCTGCGTTGAATGTAACTTTCTCGTTGTCATAGAACTGACCGTCTAAATCTCTATAAGTTAGAATGTGTCTATCTGCATCATATGAAACAACTTTTGCAGTAGTTCCTGATAGGGTTCCAGTAATAACCAAATCCCTTAATAGATTGGCACTAGGTGTCTTAATGAGTATATTAAAATATGAACTCGAAGAAACTAAACCATCATAATTAAAGTGATTGCCTTGGTCTGTAATGTTTATTGAACCAACACCACCAATATCATCTGAGTATGCGAATAGTTTTGCACCTGTTCCTGAAGATACATTATGTTGAACAATTGTTCCTGTAACTGCTGATGGATTAGCAGTAATAACTTCACCGACAGCAAAAACACCAGTGTGGGTTGGAAGTCTTTTAATTATAAGTCTATTGTTTTCTGTATCAATACTAGAGATAGTTCCTTTTGCAGTACTCGTACCACCTGTAACAACTTCCCCTGCTGTAAATCCTGAAACATCACTTAAGTAAATATAACCGCCTGGAAAAACTTTTGGTATCTCTGTAAATCTTCCACCGTCTCTCATTAAGATACTTCTTATTCTTCCGTCATCTGAATTATAGTCAACAACACTTCCGTCTTCGTATGTAACTCTGTTGTATTCAGTATAAAGTTCTACTAATTGACCAGCTGTCAATGCAGTTTGGAATGTGACTCTATCATTTTGCCAAGTGTAATCTGTAGTAGGTGTTTTTAATACTCCGTCAACATATACATCTACTGAGTTGTCATTGAATATAATGTAATGACTATTATCGTCTTTGACTCCTGGCCCACCAATAAGTGTTTTACCTGAAGACGGGTTATTAATCATAGCTGCAGTCACAGTAATTTCATAATGTCCAAATACAGACCCACCTTCTAGTAACATTTCATCACCAGTAGAACCAATAATTGCCTCTGCGTTACCACCGACTCCGTCTTCGAAGACAATCATATCTCCTGCTTCGTAATTTATGCCTGGCGTTTCAATCATAATCTCTTTGATTGAACCTTCAGTTAAACCATTAACTTTTGATTTTGTTTCTACTGTATCTGTATCTAATTTAGAACCAGTAATATTGATTAAGTGGTTTAATGAGTATAATGAACCATAAGGATTTGGATTTGTTTCTAATAATAATCCTGCACCGTCTTCTAAAAGCAAATCACCGTCATCATCATGTTGTAGATAAGTTGAAGAACCTGTAATCACGTCTGATATGATACCGTTGACTGTTCCAGTTAGGGTTGTTATACCGTCACGGTCAAGTATTTTAATTGTTGAACCTTCAGTAAAAGTTCCAACATGATTGTTCATAATCTCTAAACTGTATAGTCCAACAGTTGCATTATCAACAAAAACGTTTTCTATAACTGCTTGTGCTTCTATTGTAATTCCAGTAGATGCGTCATATTGGGTTATCTTATCGTTTGCTTCAGGAATACCATTTGGTATGTTAACTCTCATTCTTCTCTGTTGAGAGTATCCTGATTCACTCACATGAATTGTTTCATCAATAGGGTGTCTTATTGTTGCATCTTGTTGATACAATATTCTCATTAAGAATTGTACTGATTCTGCAGTACCTTTTTTCTTATAGAGGTCTTTAATATTTTTTATTGTTAATCGTTTATTTTTTACAGATGCCAAATCGATTGAAGGCATAAAGTCTTGTTGGAAGTAATCTAAGAAATCTTCTGTAGTTTTATCAATATCAGAATAGTCTAGTAGTCTATTACTTGCAAGAATACTATTTTCTTTATAAGATTTAACTACTGCAGTTTGGTTAGATTTTCTTCCTGTAACCGTCTCACTTGATGCGAAACCATTACCTGAAATAGATTTGAGGTATAGTGTATTGCCGTTGATTACCTCAATTTTCGCAACGGACTTACTTGTATTACCGACAAGATACTCTCCTACTTCTAAAGGGTCTGCATCAGCATCAGGGTTATTCGAGGTTCTCTCGTATAAGATTTTTGATGAATCTTCATCGGGCGAAGGCGATACGGTAGCGCTCTCATAGAGAGCACTACCAGTACCATCTTCTAGTTGTAAACTGTCTATATCGCTTTGACTTGAAAGTACTAATACTTCCGCCTCAAGAAACTCAAAATATGCTTTTAGGAATGCTTCAAATGCAGGTGATTCTTCTCGTAAATACTCAGGGAGCAACGATGGAATCCTGTATGAGAGTCTATCCTTAAGATATTTGTCATGCGACATATTAGTTTCCTATACTATTAACTGATTGTTGAACCAGTGTTGGAAAGTATAAACCATTTGCTTCCGTTCCAATACAGAATCGCAGTTTCACCGATAGCATTGAACAATATTGTATCAAAACTAGCTGAAGCTGGACTTGTAATAGTAACAGTCGCAGTATGACCACTTCCATGTACTGAAGAACAATACATGACTTTCAATTGACCAGTATCTGTACCGTTATCAAGTGTAGGTGTGATGTTACCTGAAGCTGCTGAGAGACTGAAATCAGTCGCAAAGGAACTTGCAAGGTTAGTCGCACTTGTTGATACAACAGTAATATCGTCAACTGCTAAGTGAGTTGGGATATTTTCAAATATCTGACCAATGGTCATTTTTTTGTTTACAGGTGTGCCGCCTGGATTGTCCACAATGTGTAACAAATCATCTGCACCGATGTCAGCGTCTGCTACTTGTGTTAATGCACTTATTTTCTTATCTGCCATTTTTGTTTTCTCCTATAAAAACCAAGTTAATGGGATGCTACTCTGAGCATGGAACCTACCATCTCAGACCACCTTATACATAATTAATATGTAGAGGAAGACGTAGATTTAAAACCTACACCTGCACTACTTTCACCACTTGCGATGGTGTCTACTTCACCGACAACCTTAACATCGGAAGTCGAAATATCAATTAAGATACCTCGTGTCGCAACAACATCGTTTCCGTTAGGTATCATGGTGAAGTCAATCGTTGAGTCAACATTAACGGTAGACGTTATGTTAATCGCATTGATTGTAATTAGTCCTGTCGAATAGTCAATTGTTCCTGCAGTACTATTCGTATAAATTCTTGTTGACCCTGAGAGATAATATTCTCTTAAGGTTCCTTTTCCGTCATCATCAAAGTAATGGATATTGGTTGCATCTCCTAATGAGTAGAAACCAGTTGTAGTTGTTATACCACCATTATCTGCGTTATAACCTGCAGTAGGGTTATAGAATCCATTTCCAAATGTGTTAATGTATCCTAGCAATTGGCCAGGCCTAACTTCCATTTTCTTACTAAGTCTTACATTCGTGGTATTACTTAGTATCGCAGAATTAGACTCGTCAATTGCATTAACTAAGTTTGAATGTCTAAACACGGAATCGAAGTTTGTTAGATTTGTTGTATCAAACTTACTAATTGCATTAGACACCACTGTTTCTAATTCTCCTGAAGATAAAGTAGTTGCCCTTTCGTTGTATTTGAAAGTTGTAGATAAAAGAATCTTAATAATTTCTGCATCTACAATTTCAGGTCTTACTGTTAACATATTTAATGCATTTAATCTAGACTTGATTGCAGACTTTTCTGAACCTGAAAGATAATCTGAGTTTAATGGTTTGATTGCAAGGAATACTTTTCCGTATTGTGGTGGGTCATTATCTTCACCACCCCACACTGCAACTGCATCTGCATTTGGATAATACTCTTTAACCTTTGCTTTGTAGTCATTAAGTGTTACCAATCTATTTTGTGAAGTATAGAACTTTGTTGCTTTAAACTTTATTGAATCTATATCTTCTTTCTCTGTACCACCTTGTGCGTTAGAAGTTGTCGTGATAGTAGAATGTGTATAACCATTTACTGCACTTATTTGTGAGAACGTTTTAATACCATTACAATGAACCGTATCAACTATAATGTAGGTTGCAGTAATAACGTCTCCGTCTTTAAGAGCGGCACCTAGTGTTCCGTCACCAAAGTAAATCTCTACGAATCCATCTTCGTTTTCTTGCGTGTAATAAACTTCAGAAGTTGTTTTAATGTCTGATACGTCTGTTGCTTCAGTATATGAAGATGCTATTCCATCTGAGTTAACTGATATTTGTAATTTTGACTTATCAATTCTTGAGTTAGACAGTACAAATTTTGGATTCATTGTTTGACTATCAAATATAAATTGGTCTGTTGCATATGTTCCTTGTACTAAATCAACACTTGCGTAGTTATATGTTGAACCATTCTGAGATGGTTTGACTGTATTAGGAACTACAAAGTTATAGTTAATACCATCAAAATTTGTTTCAAAAATACTTCCTCTTTCCAATTGCATTTCACTAACTGTCGGATAGCTTCCATCTACATTTCTAACGTTATTGATTGCAATGTCCACGATTGCAGCTGCACACTTTTCTGTCGCAGGTACGAATCCTAAATCCTTTGCACGAGACACTACGTTCTTTCTGATTTGGGCAGAATCTAAGAACAGTTCACTACCTGCAATGTTTGTATTTACTGCACCAATATGTGATGCATATGCGAGTAGGTCTACTAGTACCGACATAGTAGAACCTTCAAAGTTATAGTCTTTTAATTTATCTTGACCTTGTAGATATGCTTTTAGATTTTCTCCAATATCATCAAAGTCTAAATCGGTAACGTTTATTTGTGAACTCTTAATTGCCATTTTATCTTGCCCTTGTTAATGTCATTTCTATTGCTTGGTTAGCAACACCGTTTTTAATTGAATAGTGTACTTGTAGACTTACTTCATTTCTATCTACTCCATTGATACTCACCCTGACTCTATGGATTCTTGGTTCAAATGTAGTTAACATGGAAACAAGTCTCTGTTTTACTTTTCTAATTCTTCTATCTGAAGTTAGTTCAAAAAGCAATTCTCTTATTGACCCACCAAAGTTTGGTTTGAATGGTCTTTCATAATGATTAGTTAATATAATGTTCTTAACAGCCCTTTTTACTGCTTCTGCATCGGTTCTCACAACAACATCGCCAGTCTGAGGGTGTTTTTTAAAAAGCAAGTCTAAATCTGCATATGCTTTTTCTGAGATTGCAGTCTGTTTACTAGTATTGGTTATATCTATTGCCATATATCTATTTATACTTCTCCTACAACTAAATTAAATCTTAATTATAGAAACAGACGCTCCTTCTATCGGTGCTGTATCAAATGTTACCGTGTTGCCAAAAATTGTTACTCCACTTCCGTGTTCGTATTCAGTGACAAGTGGATCGCCTGCGTTAGGTTGCCCTTCAGGAATTTTTCCTGCTGTTACAAATGCGTGAACTGTTCCTGTTCCACTACTAACAGAATATTCTGTTTCTTCTCCATCTCCTGTTGCAAATGAACTTCCCTCGTCACTTGAAAGGTACGGGACTCCATCCAAAACCACAGTGTTATCTGAAATAGGTTTAGTGTCTTTCTTAGTTTCTACTACAACTGCAGTTATAACACCTGCAATCGCTGGAATTTTTAAATCAATACTCATAGGCATACCGATTAGTTTTAGGAAGTCACACCATGTTAGGAACATTATCTCAAAAATTGAACCCAGTCCTATTGCACTAAGAAACTTCTTAACTATCTTAACCCAATCAAACATTATCTTCTTATGCCAATTCATTTTGAAGTCTTCTAGTGCTAAAAGGATTTCTGAAATTTCTTCTTCGATTGAGGCCGTAGTCGATTCTATATCAACACCTAAAATATCTTTTATACTAAAACCAAAAATACTGAGTCCTAGTACCTTTTCTCTAATTAGACTTCTAAACTTGCCACCTTCTTCTAATAACTTATTTTCTAAATCCTTTTTCTCTAGTCGTAATTCCTCTAACTCTTCCAATTTTTTAAAATAATCTTCATCAGATATATCAGGGTCTGCTAATTCCTCTTTTAGTTTATCCATTTTATCATTTAGTTTACCAATATCTGTTTGTAAACTTTCTTTTAGTTCTTCCCACTCGTCTTTTAGAGTCTGTATAGCAGAGTTTACTATTTTCGCAATATCCATACTCATAATGTCGGTCAGAAGTTGAATAGGTGTATCAGGTAAACCTAACAGTTTCCAAATTTTATCAAAGATACCGATTAATTCTTGGAAAATTGCCATCATCGTATTCTGCACATACTTCTTAATTTGAGTTTTGATGTAGTTGTAAATTATCTTTGCCTTTGCCTTATTATCAACTACACCATACTCACCATCAAATTGTCTGAACTCTTCGGGAACCAGTTGCCAAAATTTATCAATAAATTTATCTTTTAGTTCAGAGATGTCACCAATATCTCCCATTAAGGCTTTCTTCTTTTCAGCTAATGCTTCCAACTCTTCCGTTTTCTTTATATGGTCTTCCATACTAATGTCGGGGTCTGCTAATTCTTCTACTAGTTTGTCTATCTCCTCACTAATCTTTTTTATTTCTTTGAACTTCTCTGCTATTTCTAAATCAAAACTCTTACCTGAAATTTGGTCTATCAACTCTTGTTTATACGCAGGAGAGGTAATCAGTTTTAGGATATCAATCTGTATTCCCAAAATTGGAACTGAAAAATTAAAGGGAACTATAGAAGAAATGATTTCTGCAATCTTTGTGGGAATGTATGTGTGAAACTCTTGAAGTAATTCTTCAAAGGCATCTCGTGCCTCTTTTTGCCAGTCACGATTTGGGCCTTCTTTATTCCAATATGGAGATAGTATATCTGCAAGTGTATCAACAAACTCTTCAACAGTTTCTGAAACCTCATTAACCTGTTCTTGTATTACACCTTCGATTTGAGTCTTGATAAAATTTTCTTTATCATCTATCTCTTCTAATATTGCAGCTGTTTCTTCTTCTGTTAAGTCGGGGTCTTTTAATTTCTCGTATAAGTCTGCAATTTCCTTTTTCCTTTCTGCCTTCATCTCTAGGACTTTTCCCTGCATTTGGCCAGGGATTGCAGCCATTTTATTAAATGCGTTTACGATTTCGTCTTTTGTGGGTAAGGAAAATATATCCCCTTCAGGACACGCTAGTGCTGAGGGAATTTCTGCCTCTACGGGTTTAACTTCACTTGTTTCAGTCATAATTATGAGTTCGGTTTAAATTCAGGTGCTAAGACCTTCACGTGCTCTGCAGCTGATAAGGTTAGTTTTTTACCAACTTCAATGTCAAGATTTCCATTTATATCAATCTTACCGTCACTAAGAGATTTGAGTTCTAGTTTTCCTATGGTTTCAATTTTTGCATCACCAAGAACTTTAATCTCAACCTTTCCACCAATAAACACTTCTTCGTTTCTACAAATAATAGTGTAGTTGTCATTAACAACTCTAGTTACCTGAGAACCATCAGGGTGAATCTCCTGAAAGGTTCCTGACCTATGTGCTATTGCAAGTCTTTCAGCACCCATTGTATCGTCCATTTCTAAAACATGACCCGACTCTGACTGTAAAACTTTGTTGTAAGGGTAGACTGGTTTTGCAGGAGATTTTATTTCCTTTTTACTAAGAAGTCTATCTTTTGGTATGGTTCTTTCTTTCAATAATTCAGCAATATCAACTTCATCATCACTTCCAGCAAGTTTAGCTAAATCTGACTTGTCCGTGTATAAAGGATAAAAGGGTAAATTATCTTCAGTTATTTCAGTGTCCGTTATTGTAGAACCTACTCCTGTATATTTAATATCCAAAGTGAATAATGGTCGTGGGGTATCGTCTGCAAGTAGTCCTACTCCAGCAGTAAGACCAAAGTTCCTTTTACTAGCGTGGTCTGGCTCTGCCCCATCGGGTGTTCCGTCATAAGTTGTGTCTGCAGATGCAATTCCCGTTATACCACCAACGGTCATTTCCTTATCCCCATGTGTAGTTAACCGTCTTGGGTCATTGAACCCCTTTTCAACCTGTCTTTTGATTTTTTTACCAAGTGCATCTATTTTGTAACCACCTGCAGGTATTCCTGCAGTAGAACCAATGACCACTGGTTGTTGACATTTTTTTCCGTCTCTAAAAAATAGAATTACCGTAGACCCTTCTACGAGTCCGTGTTGAGTTCCGAATCCTGATAACCCTGCAGAAGTTGTTGGTAACATAACTTGAGCCCATGGCAAGTCAGGTGATGCAATTTTCTGTTTATCATCTGTATGGATTCCATGTACACGAACACGAACTCTACCAACCTTTAAAGGGTCTTGTCTATCTTCAACTATTCCGTAATATATTTCCATGTTAGTCCGCCTCATAGCTGCCATCAGATTTCTCAATAAGAGTTTCTATTTCTTCTAATGTAATTTCTTTTGCAAAACTTTCTTTAATACATTCTAATTGTAGAGACCCGTAAAATCCAGGCACTTGAAGATTACCAGTAAGACATGAATCTACAACTAAGTACCTATTATCATTTATTGGATCTGTATTGTCCTCACCTCTTGTTACTTCAGGTTCGGGGATATTCATTTTAATAACATCACCTGCTGATATATCAGTTCTTATTGGTAAAATTACAACGACTCTATGTTGTTTCATTATTTCTTTCAATGCAATTCTTTCTAATTTAGAATTGTCTTTAATCTTATTTCCTTTAAATGCTTCACTAGATTCGAATGTGTTGTTATCAAAATCATGATTAGTATTGTAATCATAGGTAACTAAAGAGTCAGGTATTTTGTTGGGATATTGCATTCCTGCATAGTTAAGTTCTTTTACTGGTGGGCTCGCCATTTCCTGCCAATCGATGTCTCCTGTTGTACGTGCTAAAAATATACTTTTTTCACTTTCATCAGTTCTTATTAAAGGAACTGCATCTTCTGAAACATGACTACCATCTTTTCTATTGAAGGTTTCTAATATATCATATATATTAACCGATTCTATTTTTGTAATTGGGTCATATACTTTCTGAGTTGATGCATAAGCACCTGCAACTGTTCCTCTTAAGGTATCAAAAAGTTGAGGTTTATCTATAGTTAATATTTGTAAATCTTTTGTTCCACCCACTGTATCAACTTCTCCTGCACCAACTTCCAGACCAAGTTCCTTTACCACTTTGGCCTCTTCTCTCTCTTTACTTTCGACTCCTGCTGTTCCACACATACTTGATAAAGATTGCCATTTAAAGTTATCTCTAAATGTTTGATAAAGAAACATTGAGTTTCTCCATGAACCTGATTTATTATCAGCATTCTCAGTAACCCAATCTAAAAAAGTGTCTGCTCTCCAATTAGGAATTACAAATTGGTTGTTTTCTGATTTTGTATGTTCAAAGTGACCAAAAAATTTTTCTTTCCCTTCAGGGCTTATGCCATTAAACCATGCCTGCCCATTTCCCTGTCCCATATCCCAAAAAGCTGCCGACATCATCTCAGTATAAGAACCCCTGTAGACCTTACTGAGTCTAGTTGTATTTGCTACAAACATCAGTGGGTCGCATAACTTCATTTCATATGTTTGAGTACCTGCTCTAGGTCTTTGTACGTTGTTGAGTTTATATACTCTAAATATCTTCTCAAGTTCTTGGTCTATTTCATCTCTTTCAGTGCTTATATGAACACGAATATGTTCTTGTCCAGTAAAACGATAATTTTTTATTAGGTTTACACTATCTATAAGAGTTATATCTCCTGTAACAAATTTAGAATTAATACTTTCATACAGACTGAACCCTGCTGTAATTGACTGTATATCAATCGACTTACCGTCACCATTTACTAAGTGAACGGCTTTTAAATTGAAAGCTTGGTGTGGTGTTGTTACGTCTCCCTCAGGCAACTCGACTGGTGTTGTAGAAACTTCTGTCATGATATAACCCTATTCCTAACCATTACTCATTAATCTTTCAAACTCTCTTAATACAGAAGTTATTTTTGAAGGAGAAATAATTTTAATTAATCTTTTCTTCTCATTCTCTTCATATTCTTCAGTATAATATGTAACTGGGCTCCACCCCGAACCACCATAAGTTCGCCTGTTTCCTGTTGAGTCAACGTAATGGTGGACTCCGTCTTTTGCATCTGAAACTGAATCTACTGTAAAAGAAAGATTAGTTCCATCAATGATTTCTTGTTGCCACTGTTCGAATGCAGTCCTATCGTCAGGTATCTCTTCATTTTCTAACTTTGCAGTAGAAAGCTTTGTACTAGAAACCATAACGTCAGTTGCTTCAATAATATCACCTTGAACAACTAAACGATTGAATGTTGGGTCAACAGATTGCACACTTACTTCTTTAGTTCCTGATGTAAGTGTCTCTCCGATTAGAATCTTGTTGTCGTGTTTCCAACCGAGAGGATTACTACTGTTAACCAGTTTAGTGTCATAGGTAGGTGTTGTAACTATATCACTAGAATTTACTACAATTAGATTTTGTCCTTGATACTTTTCTGCGATATAATTTTCAAAAACCTCGAAGTCCATAAACCAGTCATAGTAATTCTCAAAGTCATTAACTAAAAAGAAAGTCCAATGTAAATCACCGTCACCATATAGTTTACTTGCAACCACATCAGGTCGGTCTCCTTCCATGACTTCATAAGTTTGATATTCAACTATTGAGTTAAGAGCTGAAGATTCTACTTTTGCTTTGCGAAAGAAATCTTTAATCCTAACAACTTTTCCTGTATTAAGGGTGTACTGTAAAGTAGGGAAATTTTTAAATAATTGAGTAGCCATTTTATACGTTTGCCTCTGGATTTACACTATCCATACCACCTATGTCTTTACCATAAGCTGATATCCTTTGATAACTCTCTTGAGTTAATAG
>Ga0206683_10000682_pt1 | contig 24302 bp, 33 predicted proteins | sample M280m12015metaG_FD_155483 | JGI IMG/M metagenome (GOLD analysis project Ga0206683, IMG submission 155483) | Ammonia-oxidizing marine archaeal communities from Monterey Bay, California, United States - M2 80m 12015 | ecosystem: Environmental > Aquatic > Marine > Intertidal zone | place: USA...
ACGGGGATCGTTCGCCTCATGCAGATGCTTCTTGATGATCTCCTGAAGTTCCATGTCGTACTCAGGAGGACCGTCATAGTCCATCATGTTGTAGAGGGTACCGCAGGGCTTACACACCAGTAGGCGTGGCATAAGTTGTACTCCAGTTATTTGACTGTTAGTTAGTCTTCTTGGTATTCAATAGCCGAATCAGTCTGGATATGCACCGGAAAGCCAGAAGCGTCCAAGCCATAGTGCCATGGCAGTTCCCGGGAGCGAGTAACGACGCTGGTCAGGTCTACCTCACCACCACGGTCTGGTGTATAGGACTTGCGCTGGCCGTCGGATTTACCCTGTGCCATGTTCTGATTCATTGAGCGGGATTCGTTAACTGCCATGTGTATATCCTATCAGGTTTCAGGTGGAATGTGGTGGACTAAGCGGGTCGACCGTTAGTTCGACTGCCTGATACTCCTTCTATTGGAGTGCCCAGTTGAGGGGGACCACTACTAATCGGGCCAGAGAGGTTCCGGTGGGGGGTGCGGAATAGCCCACCTGTAGCGGGGTTAATCGCCCCCTGAAAGTCCGCATTGGCCTCCCTCTCATCCCTCGCCTTGGCTCGCGCTGCCCGCTTGCGGATCGCTCCGGGGGTCTGCGATGGCCCACTGGGTTTCTGCGGGCCGGGGTTTAGTTCGCCCATTGGGCCGGGGTTTAGTTCGCCCATTGGGCCGGGGTTTAGTTCGCCCATTGGGCCGGGGTTTAGTTCGCCCATTGGGCCGGGGTTTAGTTCGCCCATTGGGCGCGGCTGCCTCGGACCTGCCCATGGCTTTGGCTGCCTCGGACCTGCCCATGGCTTTGGCTGCCTCGGACCTGCCCATGGCTTTGGATTTACCGGACCGCCGGGCCCCCCCGGGCCAAGTTCACCGACAGGCTTCTCCTTCTCCTTCTCCTTCTCCTCACGCCTATCTTGAACGTCAATGCCTATGTTCAGTGATGGTTTGTAGTTCCAAGACTTACTAGAGTCGCTGCCGGTACGGTCGGCTGATACCCCAGCAGAGCCACCAGAGCCCCTACCCATGACGTTGGTACCGCCCCCACCGCCGTGGCCGGAATAGGAGCCTTCTGTTAGTGAACCACCAACCGCATGGCGCATGTCCTTAGCCTGATCACGGTCAGACAGACCAGTATAGAAACCCTGACCCTGAGCGACCACGTTCTGGGGGTTGACGTATCGTGCTGCCATACTACTAGTTTACCAGTCCTTACATCCACATGGGCTGCATCGTGTACCGGTCGGAGCCGGTGAATGTATCGTCAACAAGAGAACCATTGTGAAGCATGACTGGTGCTCCAGACACCCACGAGCGGTATGCCGGTACCTCACGGGAGGTGTTAATGATGGTGTGGATACTTGGCTCAAACTTGACGAACCCACGGGTCTCCGGCATCAGGTGCTGGGGAACTACCGGTCTCGTCTTCCTGATGGTTTCAGGATCAGATATGGCAGATTCCAAGGCCTGATCCACGAGGAACTCCTGCCTCGTCTGCCAAGGTCGTTTGTTCTGCCGATACTGCTGCATCGGGAAAGACTGGGCAATAGGGCTGCCACCGGGAGTGATGTTCTCGGTACTCACGACACTACCGCCTTCTCCGCTTACTGGCCTCTGTGCCTGCAAACGGGTTGCTCTCCCCCGTATGCTCTGTGAACATACTATCCATGGCCTGACGCAACCCAAGCGGGGCACCACTTGAAGTAATCAAGCGATGCCTACGGTTGTCTGCCCTATCGGGGTGAACTACTGCTTCTCTTGGGTCCCAGTCGGGGTTGGCGACCGTGGGGTCAGTTGACCCCGGCCAGTAGTCAGGGTTCTGGTTACGCATCTGGCTACGAGTCAAGCGAGGAGCAACAATGGAATCCAAAGCCTCTTCGTGACCCCTAGTATCCCCGGGGGTCTCTGACATTAGACTCTGTAAGGATTCAAACTCAGTAATGTGCCTATTCATAGTACGAGGACGCTGCTTTAGTAGTTCTAGCCTCTCATCCTGCTCCACACCCGACATATCCTCCCAGAAGAACTCCCTACCCTCATCCCACAGAGTGGAGGATTCCTCAGTCTGTGGTGCCTCCGGTTCTACAAGATCCCCACTGAGGTGTCTGGATTGGGCTGCGGGGTCTTCCACCCACTCTTCCAACTCTGGAACAGCCAAGTTAGAGATGGGGGGACGGTCCCTAAAGCGGCCTACAAAGGTTGGGTTTCTAAGCAGACTAGCACGGGTGCGAGTAACCGGTGCGTCCGGTGACACTGACTTGTGCTTGGCGATGGGCTTAGAGGCACCGTACCTATACGCAGGAGAGGCAGGGTTCCGGTCGTCAGGAATCTCCAACCCCAGAGGTGTCTCTGGGGACTTGAGGCCTTCTACATCAAGCAGGCGCTTCCTTTCAGGGTATGTCCACAACCCTCCGGGTCCAGAACCACGATCCCGTTCCTTCATCGAACTGTAGGCCCGTAATCCCCCGTCAGGGCCGCAAACCCGATGTCACTAATGTCATCCCCAGCAGGTCCAGACTGGGCAGTAATCTTATCGTGGTATAGCCACTGACGAATGACCGCCCGGGTAACCGGGTCGGGGTCTGACTGAGCGGCCTCCTCGGCCTTCTGCCTTCGACCAACCTCAGGGGTGGTTCTATCATCGGGAAACTGTGCTCTATGTGCTTTCATCGTTATCACCTATAAAGCGGCAGCATATGCCGTAGCCTTGACTGCCTTTCTGGGTTGACAGGAATCTTCTCAGAGCCCGGCTGGGCCCTTCTCATGGCTTCTGCACCATTAATCTTACCATCATTAGTGAGCGAAGGAGCGTAAGTACCTACCGGTGCAAACCTCTTACCCTCAGATTCCAGTTGGATGTTGGTAAACTTATTAAACTCTGCTGGCCACAGGTAGTCTGATGGGTTGATTCTCTCGCCCTTGTGAACACCACGACTGTACTGTCGTAGGTTCATCCGCTCAATGTGGCCCAGAATCTTGTCGGCCCGCCTGTTGCCCTCCATCGGACCCAGATAACCGTCTGGGAACTGAGTCTCTACGCCTGTGCGGTAGCCAGAGAGCAGGTAGTCCTTGGAACTACGGAAGTTCGGGGCCGGTCCTAGGGAAGCGGTGGTCGCAGCCCCCGGTGGTTCGGAGGGGCTGTTCCAGTTAGCGAATACTGCTGCGTTAGCAGAGGTGCCCTCAGCCATTTAAGACCTCGCTCTCATTTCAGGTTCGGGTATTAAGCGAACAGTATCCTTGGGAGTAACGTACTGGTAGTTCAGCATACTCTCAACCGCCGAACGGGAGGCATCTTGAATGGTGTTAACCGCTCCGTTATGCTGCCACTCCACACCAACGTCAAATGAGTCTTCTGCCATACCAGACCAGTTCTTCAGATAGTTACGGACAGTAACTGTTTTACCACCAGCAGGAATCTTCAGGTAAGAGTAGTCGTAGTTCCTATCACCACGAGTACTGCCATCACGAGACGTATCAAGACCTTCTGGCATTAGTTTTCATTTTCTTCTCTGGTGGGATAACTCTTGCCCTGATTCCAGTTACGGAACCTGTAGTGACGATCCCACGGACCTCTACGACCATCCAGAGACTTAGTCTCCCTATCGCTGCTGCCCAACACCTTCCCCACCAAACCGGTACCCTGATTAGAGCGAAACGCCTCGTCCATAACACCAAAGGTATCGTCACCGCTGCTGTGATGGCCAGCGTTCATTCCCCTGTTGGCAGAAGCCTGACGAGCAGACGGCCTTCCAAAGAGGGCACGTCCCACCCCCGGATTGGCACCAACCTGTCCAAGCGTTCCCTTCACGAACGCTGATTTGCCGAAGCGGCCTGATCTAATAGCCACTAGTACTTCTCCCCATCAGGGGTAGTGGGAGGCTTGTCCTCTACAGGCCTATTGGCTGTTGACCCGGGCGGGGGTCGACCGCTCTTCTTGGGTGTGGTTACTCCCATCGGGGCTGGAGTATAGTTACCGTATACCTGCCCTTTAGTCCCAGCCCTGAAGTAACGTCCCGACTTGATGGTCACTACGAGCCCATCACCTTCAGGCCGGTCCCACCAAAGTCAGGCGAGGTGGGAGGTGAACTAGCGTGCCCAGCGGGCGTGAACGGGCGTGGCTTGCGGTTAGGTCTGTTGGTCTTTACCTTGCCACCAGCACCAGAGGACTCCATAGAACTACCGTAGCCGTGGGGCTTCAACTGCTCCAGTGCCTGCTTCTGATTCGGGATTATCATACTACTATCTTACCACGGGCTTAAAGAACATGGCAGAGATTTGGTCCCCGTTGTCTCCTACGATGTCGTCAAAGCCTATGATATAGGATACGTCTAAGCCTCTTGGGGCCACGAAACCACGGGCGATGGCACATGCCTTCACGGCTTGGTTTACTGCACTGGCTCCGATGGCACGCATCTTTGGCGTGTGACCGGAGTTGATTGCCCGTGCGAGAATAGACCCGACACTCTGGGGATTGCTTGACCCAGAGACCTTAACTATAGAATCAGTAGAAACTCCTGTGGTCTGGTCCTTGTCAGCCATCTAAATACTCCTGTGTAGAACGGTTATTACCTCGTTCCACAAGTTTAGGCGTACCCAGCCTCCTGTAAGAGTCGGACCACGTCGCACAACCGCATCACGGCGTAGGTATCATCCAGTGACTTGGCACCTCTCCCGGGCCTCTTGACCACCAACACAGGAACAGCATCATCCAAGCGTTCGGCCTGCTCAACCGTGTCGTCCAGCCAGCCACTGAGGTTAAACTTCTTCTGGTTCTTACATTGGATAGACACTTGGCGGTCGTTGTCTGCGTGAGCAATACCATTGATGTCCCCCGTGTCGTACCCACCAGACAGGGCCGTTCTATGTGCGTACTGGAACCCACAATGTTGCAGGTACTCCTTTATGAGGGTCTCAAACGAGGTGCCCTTCTGCTTGGATGGATTGCTCATGCAAGATAGCCATGGGACAAACTGAAACCCGGACAGACAGTTACGTCTATTGGATCAACAGTTTTAACGACTCTGAACATCTCGGCTCCGTCGATCAAGGCTTGGAGATCGGCTTTGGAGTCAAGCATCTTGGGGGTGATCTTGTTCCCGTCGGTCGGTAGTGCCTTAGAAATGTGCTGCATCGCTACCTGTGTTTCCCGTTCTACAGGAGCAGTGCCACGGATGGCAGCGTCACAGATGGCAGGACGTAGGTCAATCGTCAGGAGGCCACCGTCCAAACTGATTGACGCATCAGCGATCATGGCGTAATCAAGAAAGTCAAGTTCGGCCTGCTTGATAAACGCTCTGCGTTCGACCCCAGCGACCGGGGGCATGGTACGGCTGCGAACCGCCTCGGCCCGCTCTTGAAATCGCTGAACCATTGCTTCTGTATCAAGTGTGTCAGTCATTTAACTCGGTCCTCATTACGGTCCACAGGGGTATCGCATATGTTACACAATCCCTCGTAGCGCCTCATAGATGGAGCACCCATGAAGTGCCTCACGCACTTTGGGCACTTGTACATGGAGTCCTTGGGGTAGGTAGTTGTCATGCTGGTCTGTTGTGCCATTGGCCTAAACGTGACTTTTGGTCTTCTTCTATATCGTCTTTCTCTCCACAATGTGGGCAGGAGGCTTTGAGTTGTTTCAGGTGGCTGAAGACGGGGAAGTGTGTGGATGCGTATGACCACCAGTTCTTACATTTAGAGCAGGTGAAGTGGTGGATTGTTTCTATGGAGTAGAGGTGCGTCATGGTGCCGTCCACTGGGTTCTTCTCTCCACTGGGCTTAGGCTGATACGTCGGCTGAGTTCCCGGGATATAACATTGGCGTTCCTCTCGCACCTGTCAAACACCGTGTCCACCAACTTACGATAGGCCCGAGCCTCACGGTGGTTATCTGTGGCGTCCACTACCTCTGAGTCCACGTCCCTCCTAGCCTTGGACATGGTAACCGTCTCAGCCTTGTTCACCTTGTCATCCCACTGTTTAATCAGAGTGGCTGCCTCAAGATGCTTTAAAGCCCCCATGGACTGCTCCTCCACTATCTCTGCCTTGGAGACCTCAGCCTTGGCGTAGTTCACCCAACTGACCATCTCGCTGTACAGAGACATAAGACTAGCGTCTGACAACTCGTCCAGATACAGGGGCAGATTCGGAATCTCGTCCCCCGGCTTCTTCGGGAAGTTGAACTTCAGGTCGAACTTCGCCTGTGACTTCGGTGTCATCATGGTTACTCCAACATATCGTCTTGTACGTACAGTACTTACACGCCTGATGATCCTTCGTGTCTACCCAGTCCGGTCGTGGGGGTATTCTACCTTCACCTATGGACCTGAGTCCAGCATCACAGGTGGTGAGAATGTCACTAATGACTTCAGGCTGGTAGGACACCACGAACTCCTTGATGTCCTGAGAGGCTTTCCACTCGTAAATGAAGATCATCTTCTTGATACCGGTGCAGTGCATGTAGAGGGTGCCCTGCTTCAGATGCGAGAGGAACGGGCGATTGACCTCATTCCACATCTGATCGGCAGTGATCTGCTTGGTGGTGTACCTGTTGAACAGCGGGAAGTTCTCGTACCGGAAGGTACCAATACCGACACTCTTGATCTCAATCAGGTAGTCCTCGTCGTGAAGTTCCACATGACCATCGGCGTGGCCGATAATATGGTGCCCCTCATCAAAGATTGGAACCTCGTAGTAGTCCGTCTGCTTGGAGTTGCACGACTCACACACTGACTTTCCGTACCACACATTCTCGCACTCCCGGCAGTACCACTTCCCCATGAGCAGGCCCACGTCCTGAAGCCATCCCTGCCACTTACGGTGGATACGGTTGCCCTCCTCAAAGATGTTGAGGGTCTTGAACGCCTTGGGACGCTCAGGGTTGGTCTCCTTGTAGTTCATCATCCGATACGCCGACTGCCTCACACACCAGTCGCGCTTACAAATCTCACTTGGATGGAAGTGCTCTGTGTCCCTAAGAGCGTTCTTATCAGAATAGTCTTTCAATAGATGGGGGTGCAGGAGGGACACCAACTTGGCCTTGTTCTTCATTGAAGCCTTCATGGCTTCGATCTTCCAAGTATCTTCAGTCATCTTGTATCATCTCCAAGAAGTCGTCTTCCAATATAACTACGTAGGACCGGCCACCAAGGTCAATCTGCAACACAGGTACCCGATCTTCCAGAATGGCCGTCCGTGCCAGTTTAACCATGTCCTGTGACTGTATAGAGTACGACTTCTTGTCCGTAAACTTGTTCTCTACGAGAAGATCAATGGTACGAACATCGTTCTTACGCACCCACCCAGCCCCAGACATGACGTTCCTACTGCCGTTGTACTTCTCCGCAGTACGCTCCTCCTGCTTCTTGGAGCGCTTGTGAATGTCGCTTGCCATCGTCTGGTCTCTCTAGTCTGGGGCTATCTGTCCAAAACATATAGGGGGTACTACTTGTTGTCTAGCATCCCCATCAACTCGTTTCTCAGGCTGTCCTGCATGTCTAGGTCGGCTCGGACTGCGGCGACAGCCTTGTCCTTGCCCTGCCACTTGTCGTCTTGGTATGAGTAGAACGCACCGGCTCTGGTGATCACGTCAGAGGCGATGGCGATGTTGACCATGTCCTTGACCGTGTCAAAGTCACCCATGTGAAAGCCGACACTGTGTGCAAAGTAGAAGTCCACCACGGCCTGCTGCTGTGGTCGGTACGTCTTGTTCTTGATAGTACGACCCTTGATGGTCTGACCGACAGCCACCTTCCCGTCCTTGAGCCACTCGTCCTTCTTCACTTCTACTCGGGTGAAGTAGTGGAAGTTCTTGGCCTTTCCACCGGGGGTGGTTCGTGGGTCACCCCACATGACGCCTATCTTGTCCCTCCACTGGTTGATGATTAGTCCCGTGCATCCACGCTCTTTCTCTATCAACGACCTGCGCTGGGCCTTGGAAGACTTGCGAAAGAACTTTCCGGTGAGGCGAGCACCCAGCCCAACGGTGAACTCGTCCATGCTCTTCTCGTACTCGGTCTCCGGCACTAGTGCAGGCAGAGAATCCAGCACAACACAATCCACGGCTCTGTTATCCATGGACCGGATGACTAGGTCGTAGGCGCTCTCCATGACGTTGGTCTCCACGACCCACAGGCGGTCAAGGTCTACTCCAATGGACGCCGCATACTCAGGCACGTACTCCTCGGCAGCAATCCACAGGGCAGTCCACTTGGGGTCCAGCGCTTGGTTTGCAGCGATGGTCTTGTATGCAATCGCAGTCTTGCCAGAGGACTCGTCACCAACTATCTCAGACCATTGGTTTACAGGCCATCCCCCGCCCAGCATCATGTCAAAGGCAAGTATCCCGGTAGTGATGCGGGGTAGTTCATCAGTAACCCTACTACCCTTGACAACTATGTCCTCGCCATGCTGCTTGTTTATAGATTTAACTATCTCGTCAATGCTTTCGTACTTCGTGTTAGTGCTCAACTCGTAGTGTTCCTTCTAGTAGTGTGATTAACCGACCCAGTTTGCTTCCAACCCCTGATCATAGATGCCATTCCACCCGCACTCAAAGCAACGAGGAGCAGGAGCATTCCCGTTGATACCAGAGCCTGAACCCTTAGCCATGCGAGAGAATACGTTTGCACTACCGCACTCGGGGCAGGTGTTGTTCCCCTCCTTGCGAGCCGCTTCCCCACCCTTCCACATACGGATGGCCTCGCCCATGTTCAACTGGCCGTTAGGGTCTAGCCGTTGGTCAGGATTGACAGCGTTAGTCGTAGCCATGTACTGCGACTGAGGAGTGGGGTGGGTCTCCAAAGGTACAGCCTGAGGGGTCTGTGGGGTAAAGCGCAGAGTAGGAGTGCTACCTTCACGTGGTTCGGGTGCTGGTGCTACCGGCTTTCCCGCCAAACGATCTGACCACCAGTCACTCATACTCTAAACTGCTTCCTTCTTTAAGAGGTCCCTTACCTCAATGAGGTCTTCATCAAGCAACTTCGACACGGAGGATACCATACACCCAAGGAGTGTGTTGTAGGTTGATTCCTTAATCTGCTGGTGTATCCGCTTAAGATCAGCGTAGGTGAGGTTGGCAAAGTCCATTGGACCCTCTTCGCTATAGAACTCATCTTCAGGGGCGTCCATGTCCACGCCGATGGAAACAATATCGGTATCTTCCCCTTCAGGGGGAAGCATTTCGTCGGCAACCATCACGTCAGCCATCCAGTCGGCTGCATCTGACAGGGAATCCACGATGCCATAGTCGGTTAGTATAGCCCAACTACGAAGAACATCCCTCTCCTCCTCTTCGTATACCTCTGCCGAAGACGGGTAGAAGCCTCTACAAGTAGCGATCTCCTGACCGTCAGGGGGTGACAGCATTAAGTAGAAGTTACGCTTGGCGGTAATCAGTTCGTTATCGCAGTCCATTAACCCTTTGCCTCCGACCATGTCGATCCAGAATGTGCAGAAACCACCAGTGGTACATCGTGCAGAACCCTGCCGTGGCCCATTGCTTCAGTGACAACCTCTGAATAATAGTCTACCTGATCTTCGTCAGGTACGCTAACCACCAACTCGTCGTGAACCTGCACCAACACCTTTCCCCCAAACTCAGAAACCGCTGGGTGTACCTTCAGCATGGCCTTCTTACAGATGTCGGAAGCACTTCCTTGAACCACTGCGTTGACAGCCTGCCTTTCAGCCCGGGAACGCAGGTCATCCTTGGATGAGTTTATGTCTGGAAGCCTTCTCCTGCGGCCAGAGATGGTTGTCACATAACCTTCGCGCTTGGCCCTAGACACCACCGATGACTTCCACTTACCCAACCCACTAAACTGTTCGTAGTACTGGTCTATTACTCCCTTGGCCTTACTCAGAGTAATGCCGGTGGTAGCAGACAACTTCCCTGCCCCTCCACCATAGGCGGTGAGGAAGTTAGCGGCCTTACCTATCTGCCTTTCCTCACCAGATACCTCAGAGGGGTCCTTATCGAAGAGTAACCCCGCAGCACCCGCATGAATGTCAATCCCGGTAGTGAAGATTTCCATCATGTTAGGGTCCTTACTGAACATGGCCATTACCCTAAGTTCGATCTGATCGTAGTCAGCCACAACTAGGTGACCACCGTCGTCGGCACGGAACAGCCCACGCACACTGGTATCCCGTGGGACATTTTGCAGGTTGGGATCAGAAGATGACAGCCGACCAGTAGCCGTCCTGTGCAGGTGAAAGTTAGGGTGCAACCTACCGTTGTTAACCTTTTCTATCAGGCCATCCACATAGGTTGACTTCAACTTCTTGTACTCTGCCCAGTTCAAGAACAAGGGAATAACTGCGTGCCTGTGTGAGATCGCTTTTAGTGACTCGTTGTCTACTGAAGCCTGACCCTTCTCCGTCTCCTTCTGTGGCTTCAAACCCAACCCACCCTCAGACTTCTTACCAAACAGGAACACCCTCTTGTCCTTGACGGAGTCTGGGTTGAAGCCGGGGTAGGTGGAGGCAATAATCTCTGTATAGGTATCCTCCATCTTGAAGTCCAGTTCTTTACCAAGTAGGGTGAGTCCGTTTGCGTCGATGGCCATACCAGCGTCCTCCATGGACATGAGCACCGACAGTACCTTGGTGTCCTGATCAAACACATTCAGAAGGCTTGCGTCCCTGTTGATGTGCCTCATCAGTCTCCGGTAGAGCATCCACGTCCACCGAGCGTCTAGATGTACGTACTCACACGCCACAGAGAAGGGGGTGGTAGATATGACTGCACCCACCTTGCCGTGCCTAGCATAAGGATCGTGCTTTCCGAAAGCCTCACTGATCAGCGAAGTCAGGCGAAAGGATGAAATGTTCTCGTCAAGTACATGCTGTGCCAGCATGGTGTCGTGTAGTGGTCCCGTCGGGATAGAACCGTAGTACTTGGCAATGGACCTAGCGTCGAACTTGACGTTGTGGCCAACCTTGATGAGGCCTTCGTCAAAGAAGAGGGGACGCAATGTATTGAACACCTTAGTCCTATCCAACTGGACAGGAGGGTCAGAGAAGGTAGCAGGCACGACGTACCTAGCCTTGGCCACGGACTCCTGACCACTCTTTAGAACCTTGCGATAGCCGGTGGGGGGTACCGTAGACCCATCCCCCCGTTCCTCTGGGGTTAGGACCTCACCGCAGGGGTGACCCACGGGTATAGCCCATGATTTACCATGAGTGGCCAACCCGATCCATATTATTTCGTTGCGCTTAGGGTCCAGAGCGATGGTCTTGGTCATCGACTGCTCCTTGACTGCCCGAGTCCTATTAATGTTGGCCTCGTTCTGGACAGCGAGGCCGTCTACGTGGGAGGTCACCTGCTGGTCTACCCGACTGGAGAGGTCAGGGTGGTGTTCAAGCACCCCGACCGTCTCCACGTCGAATGCGAATGCCCCCTGAGACTGTATCTCAGAGACCAAGTCGTGGACCTCCGACAGGGAGGACACGTGGTGGGAGCCGGAGCCAAGGAGAGAGGACAACGCCCGACTCCCACCAGTGCCTTTAGGCGGCTCCGATGTCTTCATTGACAAGGGAAACCATGTCCTCGTAGGTAGACATTCGGATGATGTCAGCGTCATAAGACTTGGTCAGGAAGCGCTCCAGAGAGTCCTCAGACAACTCCTCCATACCCCACTCGTCTGAAAGGTCTCGTGCCTTGATTAGCAGGTGGTTGTACTGGGTCTGTGGGCCAGTACCTGAGCGACTGACGGCCCAGTAATGCTTGGACAGGGGACCCTGCCGGTCGTCCTCGTTGAAGTTCCTCAACGTGGCGATGACCCGGGTACCGGCCTCGTATGACCTGAGTACTGGCTCCTCACCACGCTCCAGAAGGAGCACGTTGAAGGCGAACAGCGGACGTGGGCGATTGCCTGCGTCGCACAGTGGACACCCACGGTCGTCCATGCCTTCTCGGCACACGAAAGACTTCTGACCAGTCCGATTGACCCAGTGCTGCCTCCACGATGCGTAGGGAGCATCCTGAAGGAACTTGATGAGGACAGGCTCTGGCCCGGTCTTGAGGCGAACGGCGTAGTTTGCGTCCTCCTGCTTGATCGTGTCCACAGCACCCCACCCTGACCGGATGATCTTGCGAGTCTCCGGTTCCGCTTCTGCGGTCGTTTCAGGTACTTCGTAATCCAACGGCATATCGTATCTCTTCTCTGTCGTTACACCGGCCAGTTGCTGGCGGTGTGTTCCTTAAAGCCGACCCAGTCGGCCTTCTTACTGATGTTGAGGTTATACGCCTCAACCGCCAAAAGCAAGAACTCTACTTGCTCCCGGCTGTACAGGCGACGACCCTTGGGCTCGCCTGACAACTGTTCCCCACGGGGAGGGGGTGTACGGTAGTTGGCCTGTGGTATCCACCCATTGCGTTCCCACATGCGAATGGTTACTGGCTTCCTGCCTAGAACCTTGGCTAGTTCTCCAATGGGGTAGAACGTCCTAAGTTCTCCTGCCACCCTGTACACCTTGCCACGTCGTAAGTCTTCCTCTCCAAGGAGGGCTGTCTCCGGTCTAGGGCTATCTTCCCGATTCTTAGGAGGGGTCCCACCCGGATAATCAGGAATGTCAGACAACTTACCTGCGTCGTCGTCGTCAGTTAGGTGGGAGTGGTCCCTGTTCATAAGGTCATGGAAGTATTCCTTCGCACTCATGCCTTAAATGCCCATGTCTCTCGCTCTGTGTAGAACCCGTTCACCGTGTCCCTCATGTCAGGATGGTCCCATGCTAGCCCAAGGACCTTGTCCTCCACAAGGACCTCCACCACCTCGCTGACCTTATCCCAAAGGCCCTGCTCCTTGGCCCATATCTCGCAGGCCTCTAAGTCGAAAGTGGTGCTGACCCTACGCTCACGCTTGAGTTTGTGCTCCCCCACTTCATACCAGCGGTGTCCATTCTCTCCCTCGTACCCATGCTCGTCCACAAGTTCGATCAGTTGAGACTTTAGTCCGTCGGCCCGCTTCTTGGACGAATCGGCCATCTTCTTGGCAGCCTTGTACTCCTGCACAAGCCGCAGATTGAATGCAGTGTCATCATGCTCGGTCCACTCACAGTCGTCCATCATACCTCCGATGTATGTAAAAAGTCGGACAGCGATCCCAGAGTTATCTCGTACCTACCTTGAGCATCATAGCCCTTGTCGATGAAGGCGCGGTTGATCAAGCGCTTCTCTTGGAGCATATCGTACTGACGCTCTTCGATGCTGCCCTTCATCACAAACGAAGTCACCGTAACGTGCGGGAACTCAGAGGACAGCCTGATGATGCGTGACTCGCGTTGATCCAACTTACCTGCCGACCACGGTAGGTCATAACTTATCAGATGGTTCGCCATCGGGAGGTCAACCCCGTAGCCCCCAGCGTCAGATGACAGGAAGACCCTAGTGTTTGGATCTTCAGCGAACTTAGTCTTAGACTGCTCCTTATCATGGGACGACATGCCCCCCATGAACTTAGTGCAGGTGGTGAACTTTGAGAGGGCCTCGTCCAACAACCTTAGGTTCTGTCTAAAGAATGAGAATACAACTACTTTGTTACGCTTGTCCTCTTCCAAGATGTCCCTCACGTACTCCACCACGGCATCCAACTTCGGGGACTTAGTAACTGAGTGTAGCCACCCGGCGTTCACCACCTGAGCAGCGTAGGCGCTACCCTCACCACCCCCAGAAGCATACAGGTCAGCGGAGGCACGAACTAGATCAGGGTTATCGCAGAGCATCCTGAGTACCGTAAGTCGGGACATGATCTCCCCTTGTGCCTCGTTACCCATGGCGTTGTAGTGTCTCCACAGGTCGAAGCCACGGCCCACCTTCCCGATGGCATCGTTGATCTTTGTCAGTAGGTCCTTGGTTATCTGCCGGTACACCTTGGCCCCAGACACGTCGAAAGGTACAGGCACTACCTTGGTAATCAGATCAGGTAACTGGTCCTTGATGTCCTCACGGGTCTTGCGTATCAGCACAGCACTGAGACTATTGTTTAGATAATCTAGGTTTCTATACCTGACGGGCTTGCCCCAGCGGTCCCTAACAATGAAGGTGCGGTCGAACAGGTCAAACCTACCCAGTACAGACGGGTCCACGAACTCCATGATGGAGAACAGTTCCTCGGGGCGATTCTCAATAGGCTGACCGGTCAAGGCGAACCTGTAAGGGGCCCTCTTACCCACCTTCTTCAAGAACTTTGATCGCTTGGCAGCGGGTGATTTGATCATGGTTGCTTCATCAATGACTATGGCGTCAATACGAATGCGATCAAGATACTTAGTATCATTCTGTAGCAACTCAGCGTTGACCACTACGTACTTACAGGAGATTGCAGCACGCCACAGAACCTCCCTAGCCTTGGGGGCACCGTCGATGACCACGGCTCTGGAGGTGGAGAACTTGTTTATCTCAGAGAGCCACTGGTACTTCAAAGACGCAGGTACTACTATCAGTGCTCTACTGATCTCGTCCTGCTGTACGAGGGTCTCCAGAGTGGCGATGGTGGTGGGGGTCTTGCCCGAGCCCATGACCATACACAGCATCATCGTGCCACGGTCGCTCATCAACTCTCTCGCTTCCTCTTGGAAAGGATAGAGTTCTCCCGTGAATCCCATCACAACCACCAAGGGATAGGGGAGGAGCCGGTGATAGCACCTTCTATCTCATCGTTCGTCATGTCGCCAAGGTCCTTCGCATTCGTATGTTCATAGCGCAGGAAGTTGACGCCACCCCGTGGTCTCGGACAGTCCCGAGCAACCCTCTGGGCAGCCTCAATGCCTGCTTCGTCGTTGTCAAGCGCTATTACTATTGTATCAGCCCAACGAGACACTAGAGACAACTGTTCCTTGCTCACATATGCTCCGAATGTAGCAAGACCCTGCACACCTATGCCCAACCGAATAGACGCCATACGCACTACGTCCAGAGGAGACTCCAGTAGTACTGCTGTGCGCGCTCTGAACAGGTGCAGACCAAACAAGGTATTGGATTTGGTGACGCCTGTAGGTACATTTCTGAAGTAACCCTTACCCTTGGCTTGCCATCCCCATAGGTCACCCCGATGGGACATGATAGGAATGATCCAGTGGCGTGGCTGTGGGTCCCATCTGATGCCATGACGGTAGGCTGTGGACTGGTCAATACCACGGTGGGTTAGCAACTGTTCAGGCACCTCAGTGAACTTCCTGAAGGCGTCCACGTCTGGCTTGGGGGGTGGCCTGTCCTTTGGAGTGTCGTCCTCACGTAGACTGTCCAGTCCTGTTTCTATTATGAACTGGTTCACCTCGGCAATGTCGTCGCTACTACCCGTCAGAGTAGACACCAGATGAGGCAGATTACCCCGTGCTCCACATGAATAACAAATCCACAGACCGGTAGAACTATTCATTGACCAAGAGGGGCTACCGTCCTCACGACCAGTGGTGTACACGTGTACCGGGCAGTGACCCCCTATCTCTGAGTCCCCTACGGTAGTTATGTTGACGCCCATTCTGGACAGCACGTCCACTAGGGCATCACCAGTCGTTGAAATCGTCACTATCCTCATCCTCGTAGTCGTCGTCACCAATCTCTGAGAAGTCCATTGTGTCCCAGTCCCACTTGATGGTGACCTCACCGTGTGGGGACGTACGGGACAGTAGTACCCTAACTATAGAACGGTCGTCGTAGTCAGGGTCTCTTTCCACCGACATGACTATGTCAGAGTCCTGCACGAACGAGGAAGAGTAACCAATGGCGTCAGCGGTAACACGCCTGCTGGTACGGCTGCTTAACTTGGAGGCCAGAACCTGAGTGGTAACTACGATGGGCACCTTGTGTTGCTGTGCCAGACGCTTGAGCGATCTGGTGATGTTGGTCAGGGCCTGTGGGCTTCCCTTGGGTTCCCCGTGCTCGTCGTCCATCATGTAGACACCGTCCACGAACACGATGCCGGGCTCATGCTGCTTGATCTTCGCAGAGAGACTGGACACCGTGGTACTGGACGCAATGTCCTCAACAATATGGAACGGGCTCCTGTTCTTCCTCATACGCAAAGCCTTGTCTAGGCGAGCCACCTCGTCCTTTGTAGACATTCCACGCATCAGTCCAGTATGGGAGACCTTGGCCACGAAGGAGTCGTACCTAGCCGCCTGCTCTTCCGCACTCATCTCAAAGGACACCATCAAGGGGGACACCCCGTTGGTATTAGCGGATACAGCCATGACCATCGCAAGCATGGACTTACCCCGCTTGGCCTCACCCACAAAGGTAATCAACTGTTGTGGCCGAATGCCCGCTGTCAACCGATCCAGACCCGGGAAGCCGGTGGACAAGCCTACCAACTCATCAGGCCTATCCCGCATGTCGGCGTACTTGGTGAGCCTGTTCTCCCAATCACTAATCAGGTCCACGTCCTTGGACTGTGATGTTACTGCGGAAACATCCTGTAGACCAGACGACAGGTGACGGATAGCCCCTAGTGTGTCCCCGTCCTTGAGACTCACCAGAGCCTCTGTCATCAAGCCAGTAACAGTATTGCTGCGATGGCCCTCTATAACCTCGGCTACCAGACGACTGAGGGTCTCTCCAGAGGCATCACCGACCGTGACAGACGGGTGTTCTGCCTGCATAACCCTCTGGGTGGGGACAGCCCCGTGTTCCTGCCAGAACTCCAGCATCCAAGACCATATTGGTTGGTTTGGCCCAGAGAAGTGGACGGACTGTACCCCCTGTGCTATCGCTTCTGAGAGAGACCCATCTGCCAGTACCTTGCTGATCAACAGATGTTCAGCACTAGCCACTACAGAACCCACTCCCTAGTGGGAGACGCAACCCGTGCTCTGATACCCAAGATGTGTGCCTGTTCCTCTGTGGCCACGTGTACCCGCATGGACGGGCTGTGGTACTTCATTTCCTCGCTGATCTCGTGGATGTCCTCAAACTGGTAAACAGGCACGGACACTCCCTTGCGAGCCAACCACCTGTCGATGGCGTCATCAGCACCTACTGGAAGCATCGTGTAAACCTCAACCCCGACTCCACGTCGCAGGACACTATCAATCAGGGACTTGAGAGGCAACTCATGTGGTTGCCACAGGCCTATGTACCTGTTCCACTCATGCTGACGGACAGCGGTTGCTGCCCTCAGCCTGTGAGTCACTTTGGTAGGAGGTGCAGCCAACACGCCCTCAAACAAGCAGCCCTGCTTGATGGGGGCTTCTGGATGAATGTCGTTATCTTCCAACGGGCCTACTCCTCTGGTCAACGCTCTCTACGATAGAAGCCGCAATGCTGGAACCACGTACAAGGGAGTCGAACTTAGCGTTGACTGCCATGGTCAGAGGAGAGTCGTCTGGCTTGTTTGGGTCCCGCTTGTTGGTCAGCGTAATGATGGTAACTAGGTTGTTCTGGACACGGGACTCCAGTAGGTCGGTCAGTTCACGCCTAGCGAACTCTGTGTTCCTGACGGAATCCACGTCGTCAAGGACTACCACGTCGTACGCAGAATGTAGGTAGTGGATGAGATTACCGTCAGGATAGTTATCTGGAAGAACACCGTCGTTGTTCCTAGCGTCGTCCAGAGCACGGATGTAGTTGTTGGCAGTGGTGTACCTACCACATTGACGGTAGGAACGGATGGCAGCACGCAGAGCAGCAACCGCTAGATGGGTCTTACCGGACCCGTGGGTGCCTACCAACTGTAAGCCAATGCCATTCTCCCGATGATCCTCATAACCCTCCAACCAGTTGAATACTGTGTCTCGGGTGTACTTGTCCCCACGCTCCACGTCATAGTTGCTTAGTCGTGCGCCCACGAAGGACGGAGGGATGCAAGCGGACCCGGTGCGCTCGTCAATGTGCTGGTTCCTGAGCCAGCGTGTACTGCGTATTGACTCAGACACCTTCTGGCCTTCCATCGTCAATGAACACCACGTCTATGTTGCCCCGGTTCACCTTGTTCAGCAGGGCTTGTCGGTTGGCTAGGAATGCCTTCCATGCTGGCACATCCGAGGTCCCGGTTCCCTCCAGTTCCCCAGCGAACACAGTGATCATACGCTTGATGTCGTACTCACTAAGACCGTGGGTGTCAAGCATTTCTTTGAAGTGCTTACTGAGTGCCTTGCCGTTCACCTGAGACTGTATGGACATGGGAGTCATCATCTCTACCTCTGTCCTGAAATACTGTACCAGCCGGTTCAGCCTACCCCCCGATGTCTTCTTCGGGGACTCCTTCTGGTTGTTGTCTTCGCCCAGAGTTTCCAACTCGTCCCAATCATCAATAGCCATGGGGTCCTCCATGTTCACCTTGTACACACCGGTCTTGCGGTAGCCATAGTGGCGGGAGATCACTCCCTCATCCAGCAGCGTCGCCAATGAACGCTTTACCGTGCTGGTTGAACAACCCAGCCTCTCAGCCAGTCTGGCCGAACTGACAGTAGTACGGTATGTGTTGTGGTCCATGAGTACCACAAGTTCCACCAGTGTGGCTATCGCTGAGAAGTTACCTCTCAACTTTGCCTGCACCCATACCGGATACTTTCCGAAAGTGGACATCCTCCGACGCCTTCCGCTCAGAGAGTCTACTCTGACCACACCACCGTGTTCATAAGGTCCCACAACTCCAAGATGGGTACCGACGTGGTGAAGGCCCTACCCGTCGGAAGTACCACGACCAGCGTGGCAAACTGTGACTCGTCAGTTTCCTTCTCTTTGCTGACGAACTGGAGGATCTTGGCCTCCATTTCCTCAATGTCAGATTCCATCTCCTCAGAAGCCTGTACATCCTCGTCTACCACAGCCTCAGTTTCACCAAGGGACTTGTCCAACTGCTTCCTGACACCGGGTGGCATGGCCTCAATGTCCTCATCGGTGAGCGGTTCGATCTCGTCCTTCTGCTCCACGACGGGGGGTGGCGTGGACTCCACCGTGATGGGTATCAGCCCGTTGGTCAGGTCCAACAGGGGGTGCCCCCGGTCGAAGTACTCGCACGCCATCCATTCGTGACCCTCAGCCTGCTCATTGTCCCACAACACCAGTGCCGTAGCGTCGGGCGGTATGTTGTCGAAGTTGAGGTCTGGCTGCTCGGAACCACTCTCCTTCACCACTATGCATTTACTCAGGAGAGCAGGGTGCGGCATGTCCCTAGCCTTAGCCAGCATGGTGAACGTAGCGCCTGTGTCCACGAGGAAGTCGTACACCTGCTTCATCCCCGCCGATGGCTCCGTGGACTTACCGCCCAGCCACGGGACAAAGAAGTGGGTGTCCTTCCCTAGGTCCCTGAGACCATCGGGTATTACATCCCCCGGTGCGTTTCCCCGACCGACGACTACGTAGTTCTTGACTTCAGCCATGTACCTTCTCCTTATCGAATGGTGCGACGTATGACTAGGTCCCCTAGCAAGGTCAACAAGCGTAGCACCCCGTGGGACCCCGATGCTAACGTGGCAACCACCAGCCCGTCAACAACCAAGTTGGGAGTGCCTAGGAGTGCCGAGACACCATACCCTAGAGCCACGCCGGTCACAACCTTGACCCAAGGCATGACGGGCCGTGGTAGGGCCAGTTCCAGAAGGTGGACGGTCTTGGTGACCGCCAATGCTCCGACAATGTATTCCATATCGTGCCCGACTTAGTCGCTGTTGGTGGTGATGGTCCCCTCAGTATACACACCCGCAGTCCATGAGTGTGGATCGAACGCATGTTCGTCCCCCGGTACTGCGTCGAAGACCACCTGATGGCCATGGTTGGTGTCCGTGTGGTAGTTGGCAGAGGTCAGTTCCTTCGACATGGTGACCGGAAGGTTGTGGAGCAGAGCCTTACGTAGGGTAGCCCTATTGCGATGCCTCACCGGAGTATAGATAGAAGCACTGTCATTCGCTGTCCCCGACCAGTAGTAGTCACTGGTGACAGCACCACCAGAAATGTAGGAGTGACCCTCCAAGGTGGTGCCGTCAAAGTAGTCACCATCGTAGAAGGGCTGGAATATCCACTGGTCCAGTGTGGCCGAACCGCTGTTGCTTAGGTCTACTACGATAACTGGATAAAGTTGCTCTACCCCGGTGTCCCTAAAGGCGAAGGTAGATGTGTCGTCGGATGGAAGTTGGGTAGTGGCAGCGTACGATAACGTAGTAACGTCATCAATGAACAGCGTGTAGGTGACACCCCCGGTGGTGTTAGTCAACTTGGTGACCACGCTACTGTCGTCCTCGTCAATCACCTGCCCCGAGGTGTTGACCGTCAGGTTGGTTGCAGTAAGTACGTTTGCTGACCCATCATGCACGGCCAGATCAAAGCGGTCGAACCGGCTACCACTGGCCGGGTGGGTATCAACTCTGGTCAACTTTAGGCTAAACGCCCTAAGGGACTTAGCGGTGCTGGTGTACAGTCGGGCACGAAACAGGCCACCATTAACTGGTGTGGAGGTGGTGGTGTACACGGCGTTGGCTTCTGCGGTGGATGGTGTCAGATAGAAGCCTACACGCTGCTGAAACGCTCCCGTGGAGTAGTCCCCACCTGTGGAGTCCTTGGTCAGCGAACGATAGTAGTCAGCGCTACTTGAATCGTCGGTCACGAAGTACTTGGACTGGTCGGGAAGGGACCCCGCTGAGGTGGGTGCCTCCCGGTACAGTCTGACCTTGGCAGTTGCGTTTGTAAGGCTGGCTGCTACCGATGAGTAGTAGTTGAGAAACCTCTTCACCTGAACTGCCTTACGTGGGAAGATGTAGGCAGTTCCTGCGTCTGATCCCCCGGTGGTAATGGTTACACCAGTAGCAGCGCTGTGGTTCACAGTCACGGTGCCCGCAGAAGCGCTGGTCAGTACATTCCAAGTACCACTGGACGACGGAGTCCCCACGAATCGTGGGTTGGTTATCAAGTTCAGACGGCTAGCAGAGATAGTGAACTTGGCCCGCTGGTAGGCAGAGGTGGGGGATGCCCCTGTATTGGTGAACTCTCTACAACTAACCTCCGAGTCTGATATGACAGACAGTAAGTCAACCAGCGCATCTGGCCTACCCTTCTGGTCGTAGTACCTGTCAGAGTCGTAGATCAACTCACGTAACTGGTAGGGCCTCATCTCCGCTGAGGTGTAGGGTAGCCCAACATTGCTAGCCAACTGGTCAAGGGAGTCGTAATGGACACGATAGGGGTCCTTAACCACCATCAACTCGTCCACCAGTGACCTGAAGTAGTCAGCCTCCCACCCGAACACCTCAATGTACTTCTGGAGGTGGCCCGATCCCTCGGTTTTATCGAGATAGCGATAGTACTTTGGAACATGATTGAACATGGCCTCGCCCATACCGTGTTTGGTGGGTATCAGGACAGAGGTAGTGGCGACCCTAGAGACGTAGGTCAAAGCATTAGAATCAATATACTTAAAGAACAGACTGTAGTAAACCCAGTTGCTCAGTTGTGTGTCAGTACGCACACCAGTGTGTACCGCTGGGGACAACCCATCGTTGCTTGAGTTGTACAACGCCAACTGATCCCCATCATTCCACAACTCAGGGTAGCCATCCCATGCGTACCGTATCTGTACCTCTGCAATGTTGATGTTGCCAGAAGAGGGGGTACTGGAGTCAGGCAGTGAGTCGGCTAACCAATGCACCACCACACCCCACTCTTTGGAATCCTCGGTGTAGGACGTAACCTTTGCCGAAATGGACGCCTCCGAGGTAGTGTTGATTGGCGCAGCATAGTTATCCGAGCGGAGGCCAGCCTCCCCAGTGGTGGCCCTCAGACTAGTGTCTGTAGTGGTCTCCCTAAGTCGGAGGGAATCTACCATTAGGCGACGCCCCCGGTAACTCCAGCGTAGGTGATTGTACGGATAACAGGCAGGTACACTTGGCTAGCATTCGTTGCAGTAATGGTGTAGTCCCCCAAACTAGAGCCTCCTGATGAAGATCCTAGGTTACTCAACGTAACACTAGTAACCCCAGCAACAGAGTTGGCGGCTGACTCTACCAGACTACGCTTAACGGTCTGGTTGAACTCCACAGCGTCCCACGTGAACAGGGCCTGAATGGCAGCAGTTATATTGTTCTTTACCTCTGTCTGGTAGTACCCATCCCTCACTACCACCGAACTGAAGTCAACGTACACGTCTGAGAAGTTGATGGTGGTGCTGATCTGATTCACAGTCACGCCTAGCATTGACCTGTCTGATAGGTATGCAGCCAAGTTACTATTTATGTCTGTACCTGCGGTTCCAAAGTCTGCCGTGAGGGACAGGGCACTGTTGCTATCACGATTTTCAAAGTCTGGATAGTTGGGTAATGCAGTGTAGTTAACCGTTACCGCACCAGAGGCGACTGAACTGATGGCGTACGCCTTGGTGACACCAGAGAACCCCTGTATCAACGAGGTGTAATCTGCCAGTGTAACTGCCCTGTCCTGTGCCCTTCGTAGAGTGGGAGCGTTTGCCTTGATAGATGTTATGGACTCTGGGTCGTTACCACCTAATCCAACCGTGGAACTCTTGATGGAGATGTAGGTGACAGGAGTGTCCAGTGCAGTAATGGCATTAGCCACCACATTGCCGAGAGCACCCTGACCTACCCGATAGGTAGCCTTTATGGTGCTGCCAGATGGAGGTACCAGCCCATTGACACCGTTACCAAGAACCACAACGGTACTATCCGAACTATCAGTCATTGTGGTGAACGCAGGGGTGTCGGAAGAAACGTCCGTGATACGTAGAGTGTTCTGGTAAGTGGTGGCCCCTACAGTGAGGGACAGGGAGGTGGGAACCACCTTCCGCTCTGATAGCATGAAGGTGCCCCCTGCTCCCCCTTGATAGTTAGTGGTGATGGTCTCGGATACGTACCGGCCCTCTCGTACGGAGACCGCCTGACCTGAGCCTGAGGTGGTGGAAGCAGCAACAGTTACAGCCGCCGTGGATGCAAAGTAAATGGCAGACGTGGAACTGGTAGCAGGCACCACGAACTGTGTGTCCTTGGGTATAACGATGGCTGCGGTAGAACTGTTGTATAGGTACACCGTGGATGTGGCTGATACTCGTTGATTGGGGTTGTACCCAAGAATCCTAGCGAGAGAGTGTACTGGTCCAACCTGTGTGGCCGTTGACAAGAAGGCCTCGTTGTGGGCCTTGTCCACATAGTAGTTCTGGATGTCAGCAACGTAAGCCCACAGGTCCACCAGCATCATGGCAAAGTCAGAAGACCCCACACGTGACCACTCAGGTATGGTTGTCCTAGCACGACGGACAAGATCATCCTTTACGGACTCAAAGTCCCTGCTGGTGTAGTCAGTAGCCATTGTGGTTCCTTAGATTGGGGAGAATACGTTGAGTGCGTCTGGGTTGGTAACAGACACAGACATGGTGGACGAGGTTGGGTCCCCGTTAAGTTGGTACGTGACGTTAACGTAGAGTGCGGACTGTGGGTCTTCGGTGCCACCGCCCTGAGGTACAGAGGCTGGCTGGTCTGTGACTGACAGTGAGCGAACAGCACAGTTAGATGTATGACTGTTCAGCATGGCCAGTGCCTCCTCCTTGTAGTCCGCTACCACCAGACTGTCCAAGGTGGTGAACAACAGTCTGGTAGTGGATGCTCCGTACCCGGGGGCCATGACACGCTCGTACTGTTCAGTCATCAATACATTAATGATCTCCTGACGAGCGACCTGATGGGGGTCGTCAGTGTTCTGGAGGAACCCCCCAGAGAACGTGAACGGTACAGAAATGGTACTCAACTTAGCCCTTTACTACTAGTTTGCCCCACGTTGCGGAGCCTACGATGCCGTCTACCTTGAGTTTGTTTATCCGCTGGTACCGTTTAACTGCCCTAGTAGTAAGTTTACCAAAGATACCGTCTGGTGTCCCGGCATCGAACCCCATTTCCCCCAACTTGCGCTGGAGCACCCGCACCGCCTCGTTCCTGCTGCCCTTGCGTAGAGGATTAGTACTGACAATAGCGTACAAGCGCTGCACGTACAGGACGATGGCTGCCCAGTCAGTCTTGGGCTCCTTGGTTTCTTCCTTGACCGGTTGGTTGTCCATCGCCGGGGCGTCAAACCACTCTGACGACCGTCGTGGCTGGTGATGCCACCATTCTCCGTCCACGGTGGGATGTAGGCCGTACTCCTTGGCGATGGCGTTGATCTCCCATGTGGCTAGATCATTGTTCATACGGTGGAAATCGACCGCATAGCAAAATCCGTCATTTTGTTGCATGTGCCAACTTCCTCGCCAGAGGCCCTGCCCGTCAAGGCCCTTCTCACCGAAGCGGCGATCCGGATTGGCGGCGAGGTTTCCCTTACCAGCACGGTACTTCTTGTAGA
>Ga0206683_10000688_pt1 | contig 24192 bp, 26 predicted proteins | sample M280m12015metaG_FD_155483 | JGI IMG/M metagenome (GOLD analysis project Ga0206683, IMG submission 155483) | Ammonia-oxidizing marine archaeal communities from Monterey Bay, California, United States - M2 80m 12015 | ecosystem: Environmental > Aquatic > Marine > Intertidal zone | place: USA...
TACGATGTTATCACTGGGAAATATGTTACATGAGTTACCTAATAGAGTTACAGGAAATACAAGTGCTGCCTTTGAGCCGTCTATAGATTATGTGGTTACTAAAATACCGAGATGGCCTTTTGATAAATTCAAATTAGCAGATAGGGAATTGGGAACTCAAATGAAATCAACCGGTGAGACAATGTCTATTGGTAGAACTTTTGAAGAATCTCTGATGAAAGCATGGAGGTCAATTGGCCAAGGTGTAGGATATCCGGAAGATGTGACCTGGAGTCAAAAACAACTAGAAGAAAAGATACGCATTCCAAATGATCAACGACTGCTTGCAATATGGGCATATTTGAGAAAAAATAAGGCTACACAAAAATTTATTGAAAAGACATGTGAAATATCTGATTTTCACCCCTTCTTTATAGACCGAATAGCAAAATTAGTTAAACTCGAAATAGAACTATCTAAATGTGGAAAGAAATTAGAGAACAAATTACTGTTAAAGGCAAAGAGAAATGGATTTGGGGATAAACAAATAGCTCACCTAACAAAAATATCACAAGAAAGAATAAGAAAACAAAGAAAAGAAAATAAAATAAAAAGCAGCTTCTTGATTGTAGACACATGTGCAGGAGAATTTGAAGCTAAAACACCTTATTTCTATTCAACATATGCCGATAATCCAATTGATATTAAAATTGGAAAAAGTATAGTCATACTTGGATCTGGTCCTATTCGAATAGGTCAAGGTATTGAATTTGATTATTCAACTGTGCACGGCGTTCAAGCTGCAAGAAATGCCGGTTACGAAGCTGTTGTTGTAAATAATAATCCTGAAACCGTCTCAACCGATTTTGATGCTTCCGATAGACTTTATTTTGAACCGTTAGATAAGGAATCTATATTTGAGATATTAGATTTGGAAAAGCCATATGGTATTATTCTTCAACTAGGGGGTCAAACTGCCGTTAACCTGGCATCTGACATAGATGAATACATACGAAAAGAGAAGCTTCCCACAAAAATATTAGGTACAAAAGTTAAAGATATGGATTTGGCAGAAGATCGTGGAAAGTGTGGAGATTTAATGGAAAAGGCAGGTATTGCTATGCCTAAATGGGCGGCTGCAAAAAGTTCCGAGGAAGTTATTCAATATTCTAACGAAATTGGATTTCCTGTTTTAGTCAGACCATCTTTTGTTCTAGGAGGTAGGGGAATGGAAATAGTTCATAATTCAAAGCAACTAAATCAATACCTAAAACTTGAAGCTCATGCCTCTCCTGAAAAACCCGTATTAGTTGATAAATTCCTTGAAGGCGCTATTGAACTCGATATTGATTTAGTATCTGATGGTAAAAATGTAATAATTGGAGCTATTATGGAACAAATTGAGATGGCTGGAGTTCATTCAGGGGACAGTGCTTGCGTAATGCCTGCACAATCTCTTTCTAAGAAAAACATAAAAGATGTAGAGGATATCTCTCGTAAAGTTGCAACAATATTGAATATAGTAGGGGCTGCAAATTTACAATTAGCTGTTAAAGATGATGTAATCTATCTTTTAGAGGCAAATCCAAGAGCTAGTAGAACTTTACCATTCGTAAGTAAATCGACAGGATATCCAATGGCAAGAATTGCAGTCAATGCAATGCTTGGAGATAAATTAGATAAAATACCTAAGACAATTCCTATGAAGGGTGCATCTGTAAAAGTCCCAACATTTTCTTGGCTAAAATTGACTGGTTTAGATACAGTACTTGGTCCTGAAATGAAATCGACCGGGGAAGCTATGGGGCATGGACCTAATTTTGGAACTGCATATCTAAAGGCCATGAAAGGAGGAAATAAGAGATTGCCAACTAAAGGTACTGTATTCTTGTCAATTTCCAATAAACTAAAATTGGATTTTGAAGATATAGCTAAAGATATAGTAGGTCATGGATTTAGCATAATAGCCACTAAAGGAACTGCAGCATCACTTCGAAAATGTGGAATAGATAGTAAAGTTATATGGAGAATATCAGACAGAAGACAGCCTGATATCCTGTCAATTATGAGAAAAGGAAGTGTAGATTTAATCATAAATTTGCCTACTGGAAGAAGGGCGGCAACAGATGGTGCTCAAATGAGAAGACTTGCCGTGGAATTAGGTATACCATTCATAACGACTCTTACTGGTGCAAAGGCTGCAATTGATTCTCTTAAAGAAGGGGAGGAAGATTATATCAAACCTCTCCAAAAAGTTAATTACTGATAGAGAACACTTTTGCACAATAAGCATATTTATATACTAGTACATATGAAGAAAAAATATTGATTATTTTAATTTGGAATACAAAAAATGAAACAGAAGGAAGAAATTAAACCAATATTGACAATATCTGATGAATTAAAGGATTACTATAATCAAGTAAAAAACGATTTTAATGATCATTTAAGAAGAGAAATTACTAAAGAACCTCAAGAAGTGGCTAGTCTCCTTGAAAAAGGTCTAAAAGGTGGTAAACGACTAAGACCTGTATTGTGTAAATTAGTTTCAGATGCTTTAGGGGGAGATACACACTTAGCTTTTGAATGTAGTATGGCTCTTGAATTAGTTCATTGTGGAGCGCTAATACATGATGACTGGATAGATGGTGATAAATTTAGGAGATCTGCACCATCATTATGGAATGAACTTGGACCAAGAACCTCGGTATTAGTTGCTGATTTAATGGTTGCAACAGGCTCACTCCACGGTGCAGTCTCGTTAGCCACAGGAAAATCACTGGCAAGGTGTGCTAGAAATTTATCAGAAGGTGCAATTGCTGATTTTACCGATAAAAAGAATTACTCTGAAGCTGTATACCTTGATAGGATTAAAAGAAAAACAGGAGCTCTCTATAGTACTGCTGCTGAATTAGGTACCTTAGTTTCTCCAAGAACTGATCTTGCTATTGAAATGTATAAATATGGTGAGTGTGTTGGTATTTTGTACCAAATAGCTGATGACTTCCTGGACTTAAGAAATTCTTTATTAACAAAAACACCTGTTGGTGATTTAGCTCTGAAAATACCAACTCTACCTTTAACAAAACTAAACAATTATCCACAATACCAAGAAATGGTAAATGAGTTTATCTTTAACGGAAACTCTGAAAAATTAATTGAAAGTGTAGAAATCAGACACGCTCAAGAGGTATTTGAGAGTTTAATTCAACCTTGGCAAGACATGTCAATGAAATTTCTAGAAAAAGTTCCAGATTCAGCTTCCAAAAAATTATTAGAACAAGTACCACTCTCATTTGCTAGTGAACTGATTGCTACCGATAAATACTAGAATTTTCTTAAATGACGTCTAGGTGGTTTAGATATTTTGACTTCTCCATCCATTCGTGTATCTGAATCTAATTTCTTACTGTCACCTGAAAATATAAAATATGAATTGATTTTACTAAATTCCAAACCCTCCTGTTGACATGAATTTTTCATTCGAGACCTAAAAGTATCCTTTTTAGAATGATTCTTACCTTTGGGAGTAATACCATCCCACAATTTCTCAAACTGTAAATATGGTGCACTTTTTTTATCAATCATCCCATTAAGGCTATTGAAGCCTCCTTACAAATTTCAAAGAGAGATTGCCAATACAATGGGAAAATAACTCCCAATAATAATATTGTTACTAATGAAACATACCTTATGGAATTAGAGAATACTACTTCTTTATCTTCCACTGGTTCGTGCAGATACATATATCTTATTATCTTAAGATAATAATACAGTGATAATGCAGAATTAAGCACACCAGCAATTACTAAAGCTATAATCCAGGTTTCTCCAGATAAACCTGCCTGAAGTGTACCATAAAATAATAAGAATTTACTGATAAAACCTGCAAACGGCGGAATACCTACTAACGAAAGAAGACAAACAGTCATAGAAAGAGCTAGTAACTGTGAACGTTGTGCCAAACCCTTGTAAGAATCAAGACTGTAACCTAAACCAACAGCACCCAGACCAGCCACTACAACAAAAGCACCACCTTTCATAAATGCATGAATCAAAGTATGTGCGATAGCTCCAGACATAGCATCATCGGTCATAGCTGGTATTGCAATCATAATATATCCGGCCTGTGCAATAGAAGAATAAGCTAACATCCGACCAATATCTTCCTGTGATATTGCAGCTAAATTACCAAGAGTCATAGAAGCCAAAGCAATAAGGCCCAAAACTAATTTCCACTCATCAGATACTGATTCCAAAGTAAATGAAAATACTCTAAATATTGCAATGAATCCCATGCCTTTACTTGCTGCTGCCAATAACGTTGTTACAGGTGTTGGAGCACCCTGATAAACATCAGGAGCCCAAGCATGGAAAGGAACTACAGCTATTTTAAAACCAAGACCAGCAAGTATGAATAAACTTGATATGAATATAACTTCATTAAAATTACCATCTACAACTCCTTGAGATATGCCATCAATAAATGAGTGAACACCATCAAAAGTTAATGATCCAGTAACTGCATAAAGTAAGGATATTCCATAAAGAGTTAAAGCAGAAGAAAAAGCACCAATCAAGAGATACTTTGCTCCAGCTTCAGTAGAGTTGTCATCCTGCTTTCGGAAAGCAACAAGAGCATAGCTACTAAATGCTGAAATTTCAATACCCAAGAAAAGTGTTAAGAAATCATTAGCTGAAGCTACAACTAGCATTCCTAATGTACTTGATAATAATAAAGTATAATATTCTGCTTGATGGGGCTCATCCTCATCAAAATAAGAGCTACTTATCAAAGATACTACAAGAGCCACAAGAACAAACATAATCTTAAAGATTTGAGAGAAAACATCTATTTTGAAATGCCCATATAGTAAGAATATTGAAACCTCACTTTCCATTGATAAAGTATCTGGATCAAACCATGAAACAATTAGGAATAACAATATACTAGCAAGTGTCAAATTAGAACACAAGGCAAACGATTTCTTAGTTCCAGTCAGCATATACAAACCAGGTATAGTCATTATGCTGGCAACAAGCACTATTTCAGGCAAAAACAAGCTGGATGGTTCCATTAGAGTACTCCCATAAAATTCAAAATATCATAGCAGGCAGTATTAATCGGATCCATCAAATAATGTGGAAATATACCGAATAATGCTGCAATTATTATTATTGTAAACATAGGATATAATTCATACCATGGAGCCTCATGAACCTTACCTATTTCTATTTCTTCACTGTCTTTTCCAAAAATTGCTCTCTGCAATGCCCAAAGATGATAACCAGCCGTTAAAACCATACCAAAAATAGGCAATAAAAGCCAGTAACCATGAGATTGAAAGAAAGCTATGAATACAGCTAATTCAGCCACAAAAACCGCCATTCCAGGTAAGCCAAGACTTCCCATAAAAATTACAACAAAAATACCTGTAGTTCTTGGTTGATGTCTTGCTAATCCTCCCAATTTAGGTATTTCTCTTGTTCCTACTTGATGAAGTAAAACTCCAGCTATCATAAACATTGCAGGACTCAAAATTCCATGAGCAAACATCATGAATACGGCACCAGCCAAACCTAACTCCGTCATTGTAGCAACACCAAGTAATGCAACACCCATATGAGAAACACTAGAATAAGCTACCAACTTTTTCAAATCAGTTTGTCCTAAACTTAAAGCCGCACCGTAAAGAATAGAAATAATTGCTAAAATTACCATAATTGGGACAAAATAAACAGCTCCCAAAGGTAATGCAGGTAATGCTGCTCTAATAAGTCCATAAAGTCCCATTTTAAGCATCACACCAGCCAATAGAATAGATCCTGCTGTCGGAGCTTGAACATGTGCATCTGGCAACCAAGTATGCCATGGAAATGAAGGTATCTTAACTGCAAAACCTATAAACAATGCAGCAAAAACCCAAATCTGGAAATCTTCTGCAAATTCTCTGTTGCTATTCGCAATGTCAATCATTGAAAAAGAATTAGCTCCAGATTCAAAGTATAGAGCCATAAAACCTACCAGCATAATTACTGAACCTGTAAAAGTATAAATGAAAAATTTAATTGAAGCATATCTTCTATTCTCTCCACCCCATATTGCAATTAGGAAAAACATAGGTATCAAAACAATTTCCCAAAACACATAAAAGACAAAATAATCAAGTGTGACAAAGACACCATAAAGTGCAGTTTGCATAACTAAAAGTAAACTAAAGAAAAGACCCGGTTTTTCTTTTTCTTCCCATGCAAAAATAACTGTTAAAGGGCCTATTATTCCCGTCAATAAAATAAGTGGAGAACTCAAACCGTCAACACCAAGTAATAATGATATACCAAGATTTGGTGCCCACTCATATTCTTCCATCAAACTATAACCTGATTTTGACCCCGTTTTCATGAAAACAATTAAAGATATAACTAAAGTAAACAAAGTAGTGAATAAAGCAATCAATCGAGGTGCATTAGGTGTGTTACTAAAGCTAATGGACCAAAGAGCTCCAATGAGAGGAAATACTAAAAGATATGATAACCAAGGAAAATCACTAAACTCCATAGAAATCTCAGGAAGCGGTAATGATCCGGAACCCACTATTATTGAACCACGCATATTCATTGAAGCATGAGGTTCACAAACATAATACAAAGTTCCATCCTGTGAAGTGAACTCAGATGGAAGAGACCAATTACCTCCTTCTTGTGAAGCTCCTGAATAGAAACCAAGATTATAATCGTTAGAGTCTGAATCTGAAACTTGCGCCACATTATGAGAGCCATTACCCCAGACAAAGAGTACATTATCACCAACTTCTATTTCTAAAACATTAGGTTCAAAGTAATAAGAGGAAAAATCATCAGCCTGAGTAACAATTACAGTATGATTTTCAGCATTAGCACTACCTGAAAATAAGATAAATAATCCTACTAAAGCAAAAATTCCCAAAAACTTATTCAAATTGACCACCCCATTATTGGCATTATAACTCTAGTAAGCAGCACTATAGCACCAAGACCACCCACGGTCAAAGAAGCATAATGACCTGTAAAACCAGAGTTTAACTTTCTAATTCTGCTACTAAAAATTTGAGTAATGTATGCCGTCCCATTTACCATGCCGTCAACAATATTTCTATCAAACCAGTCACATGCTTGTGCAAAAGTATCCCAAGTTCTCATTCCAAACCAATCAAATAATTTAGACATATACAATCTGTTAGAAAGAAAAGTATGTAGTGGACCAAAAACAATGTTTTCTGAAATAGAAGATGTTGAAAGTATAGTTTTACCATTACTATCACGTTTGTAAAATAAATATCCTAATATAACTCCAGTAAGACCTACAACTACTGATAAATAAGTAAGTGATGACGAAAGAATATGATCAATAATTCCCCACTGAATAACGCCTTCAGTGCTATCATGGTGGCCAAAATAAATTCTTGAACCAAAGCCATCACCAATGAATAATAAAAATCCTGAAAATACAGCCATAAAAGCTAAAAGCATAAGAGGTATTGTCATTACTAATGGAGCTTCATGCGCATGGATTTTAACGTCCTTTTTAGATAATTCCCAGTTACCTGTTTTTTCATGGTCTTTAGATGGCTCCATCTCCCTAATTGTCCTTTTTTCTGGTCCACTAAATGTCATCATCCAAAGCCTTGTCATGTAAAATGCAGTCATTGCAGCTGTTAACAGAGCAAGCCACCAGAGTGCTCCAAAGATACCTTCAGCTTCTCCATTATGATGAACTGCTTCTAAAATCTCATCTTTAGACCAAAAACCTGAGAAGAAAGGAACACCTGCAATAGATAATACTCCAAGACCCATTGTCAAAGAAGTAATAGGCATAGATTTTCTCAACCCACCCATTTCTCTCATATCTTGAGTATGTACTGAATGTATAACTGCACCTGAACCAAGGAAAAGTAAAGCTTTGAAGAAAGCATGATTCATCAAATGGAACAAACCTGCAGTATATCCTTGGACATGAATATCTAAACCTTCTTCAGTTGCATGCCAAAATGCCCAGGCCCCAGTTCCAAGCGCCAAAAACATATAACCAAGTTGAGAAATTGTTGAATAAGCTAAAACTCGTTTGATATCATTCATAACCATTGCCATACTTGCTGCAATGAATGCAGTCACACCACCTGTAACAGCAATGTAGATTGCCGTATCAGGACTGTGAACAATCAATGGATAAGCCCTAGCAACTAAGAAAACGCCTGCTTTGACCATAGTTGCAGCATGAATCAAGGCTGAAACTGTAGTTGGCCCTTCCATAGCATCAGGAAGCCAGACATGCAATGGAAACTGAGCTGATTTACCTACTGCACCACCAAATAAACAAAGTGTAGCCCATTTCACTTCAGTAGCATTAGCGGCCAATAGTTCAGGGTCATTAAATAATTCAGAATATCTAAGTGTACCAAAAGTATTGAAAAGGATGATTAAACCTAATAAAAGGAAAACATCTCCTACACGTGTTACCAAAAATGCTTTCTTAGCTGCTGAAGCTGCAGATGGTTTTTCATACCAAAATCCAATTAATAAATAAGAACAAACACCAACTAACTCCCAGAAAATAAACATCAATAAGAAAGAATTAGCAATAACTAAACCAAGCATTACACCTACGAACAAACAAATTTCTGCAAAGTACCTAATTTGCCGATCACCCTCTTCATTCATGTAACTTGTAGAAAATAAAACTACTAAATATGAAACAAATCCAACAACCAATAATAAAATTGCAGCCAAACTGTCGATGTATGTACCAAACTCAAAAGAATATGTTTCTCCACCAAACCATGTCCGAGTAGATTCAATAAATCCACCATGTAATGAATCCAGAATTAGAACCTCATAAACAACAGCTATAGAGAATACTGAAGAAAGTCCAACGCCAACTAAAGCAAAATATCCACCTCTTCTTGGATCATACATTCCAAATAAAAGAATCAAAGCAAATGAAACTATAGGAAATACAGGTATCATCCAAGCTACACTAACAAAATCTGAAGAAAATTGATCTGTGAAAATAAAAAGTAATATTAAAGCAAAAACTATACTTACTAAGGAGACTATACCAATATCCGAATCTGAATTATTATCCTTACTACTTATATTACCACCTCAACTTATTGAGTAAATCCAACTCAATTGTGCCTCTTTGTTTAAATAAACTTAATAATATCGCTAAACCTATAGCAACCTCTGCTGCCGCAATAGTAGTTACAAAAAGTACTACTATTTGACCTGATAAAACATTATAAAAAGTTGAAAAGGCTACAAAATTTATGTTTGCAGCTGTGAGCATAATTTCTACAGACATCAAAACAACAATAGCATTCTTATTCCGAATCACACCATAAGCTCCAATCAATAATAATATTGAAGAAAACACTACAAAATTAATAGGATCAATCATCTCGCTCCTCCCTAGCTAAGAAAACACCAGCTTGTAATGCTATTACCATTAAAACACCTAGCAAAATAAATGGAACTTCCCAATCATTAAACAATTCATAAGCCAAAAATTTAGTAGTGTCTATATTTACATCCCTAACATCTGAGAATTCTGAAATAAAACCTTCTGAATCAATTGCATAAACTGTCCAAGAATAAGTTTCTCCGCTAATAAAATCGGAATATGTATATTTTGTATCCACTAATCCATCTACTTGATGAACTAAAGTGAATGAATCCAAATAAACTGTATCATATTTATCAGCACTTACTTGCTCATTAATATTTATCATTAAACCATAAGTTACACTTACAGTTGGCCAAACTACTGAAAGTTTAGAAGCTGTAACTGTAGATTGTTCTTCTGTAAGTAGTAAAGGCATATCTACAATATTATCTCCTAAAGAACTCCCACCCATACCAGCATAGTAAATTCTAGAAGTATAGTTACCTGGAGGTAATCTAGGTGTTTGAGATTCATTAGTTGTAATATTACCTTGAAATATTGTTTCACCATTGTCATCATCTACTACAATATGCATATAACTTACTGAAACTGGAGCCCATTCAAATTCAATAGAATTTGTATAATGATAATAATCATCGTCTGGAAAAACTATAGAAGGTGCACAACCGTCACTACAAATACCCGAATTATGTGAATCAAGTTCTAAATTATTCCAAGGAGCTAAAGCAAGTGAAAAAACAACATAAAATGAAAATGTTATAACTAAGGCATCTCTAACCCAAATTGTACTTCTACTAGACATCCTCACCACCCTTCAATGTTCTTTTAGTCAACATAATTCCAAAGATAATAACTACAGATATTGCACCAACATACACAAGTACTTGTATAACTGCTAAGAATTCAGCATCGGCAATAATAAACAAACACGCCGTCAAAAGAAAAACAGTTGCTAACCATACTACTGAATGTACAATATCATTACCATTAACAACAGCCCATGCAGAAGCAAGGATTAATGATGCTAGAAACCAAAAAATCACTAAAACTAAATCCACAACTAGGCCTCCTGCGTAGTTTCTTCAGTTGTTAATCCACTAGAACTTGAATTACTAATTGGTTCCATATGGAGACAGTCTGCAGGACATACTTTGACACATGTTGAGCAGCCAATACAAATGGTATAATCGAAATAAGGGTTTTCTACATTTCTAGTTTTACCACTCTTCAATTTTTTGTTCTGAGGGCCCAAGTCCATAATGATACAATTTGTTGGACAATTATCTACACACTTACTGCACCCAATACATGGATCTGCATCAAGAACAGGAGATTCCATCATATAATTTGTAAGAGGCAACTGTGGTAATTCTTCTAATTCTACTTTCATAGACCTTGCAGGATAAATTAAACCTTCACGGTTAGTATCTGCTAACTCATAAAAATCCGTCATAGTCATAGCCCCAGTAGGACAATAATCTTCACAAAAACCACAAAACATACAATGCCCAAAATTGATAGCTGGCCTTTCAGCCTTACTCTTCCTCTTTGCTAAATGTGAACCATACCAAGCTCTATCTTGCTCTTCTTCAGATAAATCTTCTGGTTTCATTTTTAGACATTTATTAGGACATACTTCACCACAAATACCACAACCAATACATAAATCCCAAATTACTGCATTCATTCCTCTATAAGTTGGAGGTGGATCTCTTCTTTCAAGAGGATACATAACTGTTGTTGGTTTACCAAATGTTGACTTGAAAAATTGTTTTAGTGTAACTTTCATAGGATTTACAAAAATATCCATCAAACCCGGTTCTCTTTCGTTACTCATATTAGAATACCTCCGGCAAGTTAACTATATCTGAGAAATAAGGATATATTTCTACCATAAATATTACAATTAAGATATTAATTAATGAGAGAGGTAATAATTTTTTCCAGCCAAGCTCTAGAATTTGATCAGTACGTATTCTTGGAACTGACCATCTAATAAATATCCAAAATATTATTATTAAATATACTTTTATTAAAAACCAGATTTCTGGAGGAACTGGCCAAGGACCTGCCCAACCTCCCAAGAATAATATTGTAGCCACTGCAGCACCTGCAAAACCTCGAATATATTCTGCCATCAGAAAGAACATGAAACGAATACCACTGTATTCAGTAGTCCACCCCTCAACTAATTCAGCTTCAGCTTCAGGTAAATCAAATGGAACCCTTTCAACTTCAGCAAGAATACAAATCATAAAAACAACAAAACCAATGAACTGAGGAATAAAATTCCACATTGGTAAACCAAAAAACCAAGTACCTTCTTGCTGTTGTTCTACAATCGTTACAGGATCAAATGAACCAGCCAAAAGAAAGACTCCAGCCATACTCAACAAGAGTGGTATTTCATAAGACATCAACTGAGCTGCTGATCTCATCCCTCCAATCATTGAATATTTATTATTAGAGGCCCAACCAGAAGTTAAAACACCTATAGGAGCTATAGAAAAAGCAGCCATAATTACCATCAGACCAGCTGGAGCTGAAGAAGCTGCAAATCTATCAGATAAAGGAAATAATACCAATAAAAATACTGAAGAAGAAATAAAAATCACAGGACCCATTGTAAATAAAAAACGATCGGCTTTAGCAGGTACAATTAATTCTTTTGTTATAGCCTTAATCCCATCTACTATATTCTGAACTATACCAATTCCACTGTAATTATCCTTAAATTTCCAAGTAGGCTTTTCACCTGCTAAATCTTCACCTAATTCTCTAAATGATCTTAAAGATAACATAGGACCTCTACGATCCTGTATACGGGCTGCTATTTTCCTTTCTAAATGAATAACCAAAATTAGATTAGTCATGCCTATCATAAATGCTATATTCACAGCATAGGCCCAAGCTAATGTGTTTAGACCACCATCCGTCTCTAACCAATCTGCAATAGAACCTGCTGGATTACTAAACGGCGGAAATAAACCTGCCTGAAAATTAAAAACAGGAATAAGTAGATTTGTAGCCGTCCACTCAGCCATTGAGCGACATACTGAAAACAAACTCATTTATCAGTCTCTCCTATACAAATATCAATACTTCCCATTATTGCAGGAACATCAGCTAATTTGTAACCTTTAAGATAATGTGGACATGCTGAAATTGTAGTAAACATAGGACTCTTAATTTTCCACCGATATGGCCTGTCAGAACCATCGCCAACTACATACATCATTGCTTCGCCCCTTGAATCTTCAGTTCTCCGGAAAGCTTCACCTTGAGCTCTAACTGGAACATTAGAAGCCATAGTAGGTCCTGCTGGCATTTTCTTAAAACAATCCCTTATAATGCGAACAGACTCTTTCATTTCATCTATTCTAACCATATATCTACTGAAACAATCACTGTAGCCAGGTCCAGCTTCTCTAGTAGAAATATCCCAATCTATTTCCTCATATATCTCATAAGTATCATGCTTTCTCAAATCGAATTTTGTTCCACAACCTCTTAGATTTGGACCCGTAATTCCTAAATTCTTTGCTTGATCTGCTGTAAATTTACCTACATCATCGGTACGCATTCTAAAAATTTTTGAATTCTCAAAAAGATCTGCATATTCATCAAGTCTTTGTTCAAATAATTTAAGTATTCTTTCAGTTTTCTCCTCAAAACCTACTGGTAAATCTCTCTTAACTCCACCAATTCTAACATAATTATAAAGTAAACGACTACCACTAGGAAGTTCTAAAAGATTCAAAAATAATTCACGATCTCTCCAGAAATAAAGAGCTCCTGTAATATGTCCTAAATCAGGCATGTAAGCACCAGCCCACATAAGGTGTGAAGCCAATCTCTGTAATTCTAACATTATTGTACGAATATATTGTGCACGAACGGGGACTTCTACATGCATTAATTCTTCAACAGAATGCGTATAACAATGAGTCCAAGTTGTTGCACTAGCATAGCACAACCTATCAGTCAACGTAGTATTCATGAAATACTTTCTTCTTTCCCCCATTTTTTCAACTGAACGATGAAGATAACCTAACTCAGGATCTGCATCAACAATTGTTTCACCATCTACTTTTACCTTAAGAGTCCAAAGCCCATGAGTCATAGGATGTTGAGGACCCATACTAATCCACATTTCAGCCATTACCACTCCTCCTCGTGTATTTCATACACATAATCTTTTCTGAGTGGATGGCCTGCAAACCCTTCCGGCAAAAGAACTCTACGTAAATCTGGATGTCCAATGAAATAGATACCCATTAAATCAAAAGCTTCTCTTTCATGCCAATTTGCCCCAAACCAAATATTTGAAATTGAATCAATGCTTGGCGATTCTCTCTTCAAATAAACATGAGCCTCTAACATAACGGCACAATCGCTGTCTTCAACAACAATTGAATTGTTAATACAAGAGAAATGGTAAACTAATTCAAAATCTGGTTGATTATCAATAGCACTTATCAATGAGCAATGTTCAAAATCTGACTTTATCCCAATAAAAAACTCTTGAGAATCTTCTCTACTCAAATCCAATTTCACTACATTCTCTCTTATTTTAGAAATATTAGAAACTCCTTTAGAAGCCGAGAGTTCCTGCATGAATTCATCAATATTCATCTATTATCTCCTAAGGAACATACCTGGCTCTTTAGCCCTAATTTTCTTCTGTAAAGTTAAAAATCCATGCATCAAAGCCTCTGGCCTAACAGGACAACCTGGTATGTAGACATCAACTGGCATAAAAGTATCAGCACCAGCTACCACTGAATAAGAATCCCAATACGGCCCTCCAGAAATAGCGCATTCACCCATAGCAATAACCCATTTAGGTTCCGGCATTTGCTCATATAATGTCTTCAATTTTGGCCTTAGTTTTTCACAAACAGGACCATTAACTATCAAAACATCACACTGACGTGGAGAAGAACGATAAACTAAACCTAGCCTATCAATATCATGATCTGGGGCTGAAGCCTGACCCATTTCAATTGCACAACACATAATCCCAAAATGTAAAGGGTGGGGTGATAATCTTTGAGCAAAATTGAAAATTGGCCTAGTAATTCTATCTACCACTTCACGAACACCAGTACTTTCTGCCACATTGTATACTGAATCATCAATCCACTTCAAAAGTTGATCTGATCGCAAAGCCAGCCAATCACCTGCAGGAGGATCCTCCATTATCTTATCTGAATCAGTCGTTTTAGAACCAATTCCTTTCCTAAGACTAGGATTACCACGTACCTTTTTTGAGCTCATATCCAGATGACATCCTCTTTCTTGAACGCATACCACAAACCTAGAAGAGTTAAAAGCAGAAATAACATCATTACTACTTTTGCAGCAATTGCTAACTGAAGGTAAACTTGTACCCAAAGAATCAGAAACACTACAACTAAATCAAATACTAAGAATAAAATTGCAAACATATAATATTGGAAATGAAATTGAATGTGTGCCTCACCCATTGGAACCTCTCCACACTCATAAGTTGAATTTTTGAGAGAATTATCATTATGCGGTCGGAAGAACCTTCCGATAAAAAATGTCATTATAGGAAATGATAACGCAATAAGCGCAAAAATCCCTATGGGAACGTACTCATGTCCAAGCACATCTACCCTGTTGCAAAACCCTATTAAAAGAATTCGGGCTAATGTCCAAAATATATGCAAAAAAAATATGATAAACAATAACTACACCTATCTTTCTGCTAAAGTCCTGAAAAAGGTGAATAATGAGTTTAGATTACAAAAGAGTGACAACAAATGTCCTTCAAGAAATGAAGACTAATAATGAAAAAATTACCATGCTTACATCATATGACTATACTCTCGCAAAAATAGTAGATAATGCAGGAATAGATGTTATCTTGGTAGGAGACTCAGCATCGAATGTTATGGCAGGTCATGAGACTACACTCCCTATTACTTTAGACAACATGATTTATCATGCCTCATCAGTAGTAAGGGCTGCAAAGAGATCATTAGTTGTGGTTGATTTACCTTTTGGATCTTATCAAGGAGATTCCAAAGTTGCTCTCGAATCTTCTATAAGAATTATGAAAGAATCTGGAGCACATGCAGTTAAATTAGAAGGTGGAAGTGAAATAATAGAGTCTGTTGAAAGAATACTTACTGCAGGCATCCCCGTCATGGGCCATCTAGGTTTAACACCACAATCAATATACAAATTTGGAACATACACTGTAAGAGCAAAAGAGAACAGTGAAGCAAAAAAATTACTTGAAGATGCAAATACTCTTGAAAAGGCAGGATGCTTCTCAATCGTATTAGAAAAGATACCGGCACAGCTTGCCAAGAAAGTAGCAATTAAATTAAACATTCCAGTAATAGGTATAGGTGCTGGTGTTGATGTCGATGGACAAGTTCTAGTTTTACATGACATGTTGGGGATGACTCACGAATTTAATCCTCGATTCTTACGTAGATATCTAAATTTATTTGAGGAAATAAGTAAAGCTATCCAAAATTATGCTGAAGATGTAAAGGGGAAAAAATTCCCAAACAAAAAAGAAGAATATTAATCCTACTCAAAAATGAGTATATACCCATTATATTTTAACATAGTTCTAATAGAAAATTTGTGAGACCTGAAGTTATCCTTAACTGTGCAGCATCTGCAGATGGTAAAATATCTTTACCAAACAGAAAACAGATAGCTATTTCAAACGAAAAAGATTTTGAAAGAGTTCACAAATTAAGATCTGAATGTGATGCAATAATTGTAGGAATAGGAACTATAATTGAAGACAACCCTTTCCTCACAGTCAGAAACAATTCTGGTGCAAAACCTATCAGAGTAATTCTAGATACTTCATGTAGAATACCTATTAATTCGAATGTATTAAATGGAGAAAGTGAAACAATAATAGCTGTTGGCAAACAGTCTGAGAAAAATAATTTGGAAACTGCAGAAATAATTGAATGTGGAGAAAATAAGATAGATTTAACAAAATTGCTAAATATTTTAAGTGAAAGAGGTGTCAAAAAAGTGCTTGTTGAAGGTGGAGAAACGGTCATGTGGTCTTTTCTCAAAGAAGAACTCTTTGATGAACATAATGTGTTTTTTTCAAGTATTATTATTGGCGGAATAGGAACACCAACCATTGCTGGTGGAAAAGGATTTCAGAAGGAAGAATCTATATTAAATCTGAAACTGATTTCAGTAGAACAACTGGGAAATGGCATTTTAGCCAAATACACCAAAAAGGAAAATTAAAATACACAAGTTCTTGGACCAAATATGAAGGTAGGAGTAATGGCATCTGGAAGAGGGAGTAATTTCCATGCTATATTGAAAGAACTGAATAAAGGAAATCTACCGGATGTAGAAATATCTCACTTAATAGTTAACAAAAAAGAAGCTCAAGTAATTAAAATAGCAAAAGAACAAAATATAGCATACAATATAATAGAATCTAAAAATAAAACTAGAACCGAATTTGAAAAAGAAGTAATAGATATTTTCAGAGAAAAGAATATTGAAATCATAGCACTTGCTGGATTCATGAGAATATTAAGTTCTAATTTTATCAATGAATACAAATACAAAATAATTAACATTCACCCCTCACTGCTTCCTGCCTTCCCTGGAGCACATGCACACAGAGATGTAATAAAATCTGGAGTGAAAAAAAGTGGATGTACTGTGCATTTTGTTGATGAAGGTATCGATTCAGGGCCTATCATAATGCAAGCATCTGTAAATCTTGAAAATGGAGAAACCGAAGACTCATTGTCTAAAAAAATATTAATTAAGGAACATCAAATATTCCCGAAAGTTCTTCAACTATTATGCTCAAAGAAAATACATATAATTGGTCAAAACATCAAAATAAGTTCTGACTAATATTTTATATACACAACAGTCTGGCCGCCAACCTGCATTTGGAATATTCAGCAATGTCTTTGAAACAAATCACCCGGAAAAGCAATTCTGAGCTAGTCAAAACCATAGATGATTTGAAAAAAGCATCTCGTGCAAATGATGCACCACTATGGAGAAGTATAGCCTTAAAATTAGAAGGATCTTCAAGGAACTGGCATAACGTAAATGTCAGCAAATTAGAATATAATGTCGATAAAAATGACAAAGCTATTATCCCTGGTAAATTGATGGGAACTGGTATTCTTACTAAGAAAATAACTGTAGCCGCTTATAGTTTCACGCATTCAGCTAAAGAAAAAGTTGAAGCCGCCGGAGGTAAATGCTTTACTTATAGCGAAATGATTAAGAAAAGCCCAAAAGGCACTGATGTAAAGGTGATTGGATAATGATAGTCGTAGATGCTAGTGAATGTATTATGGGTCGATTAGCAAGTTCAGTAGCAAAAAGTTTATTGAATGGTGAACAGGTACATGTAATTAATGCTGAAAATGCAGTAATTTCAGGAACTAAAGAAATGGTTTTTGGAGAATATATTGAAAAACGAAACTTAAATCATCCCAGAAAAGGTCCATTCTACCCTCGAATGCCTCATAGAATGTTAAAGAGAGCTATAAGAGGAATGATACCTTATCAAAAACCAAGAGGCCGGGAAGCTTTTAAGAGATTAAAAGTAGATGTAGGCACTCCTTTATCCTTAAAAGAGGAAAAGGCCCAAACAATAGATAATGCAAAAATGAACAATTCATCAAATTATGTTAAACTCGGAGAAGTTTCTAAAATATTAGGGGCTAAATTCTAATGGTAAAAGTAATACACACAAGTGGAAAAAGAAAGACTGCTATTGCCCGAGCTACATTAAAATCAGGTAAAGGTAGAGTTAGAATCAATAATAAACCAGTTGAATTCTATCAACCAGAATTAGCCAGATTAAAAATTCAAGAACCTTTAGAACTAGCTGGTAAACAGAGAAATAGAGTTGATATTAATATAAGTGTACAAGGTGGAGGAGTGATGGGGCAAGCTGAAGCTGCACGTACAGCTATTGCTAGAGGCATAGTTGAGTGGTTCGGAGACGAAAAACTTCAAAACCTTTTCCAAAGCTATGATCGTGCATTGCTAGTCAATGATACTAGGCGCAAAGAGCCCAAACACCCAATGGGTCGCGGTGCTCGTAAGAAGAGGCAGAAATCATATAGGTGAAGTAAAATGTTAGTACCAGTAAGATGTTTCAGTTGTAACAAAGTAATAGGCGGACACTATGAACAATTCATAGAAAGAAGAGAAAATGGCGAAGATCCTGGAGAAGTAATGGATGATTTAGGTGTTAAACGCTATTGCTGCAGGAAAATTTTTGTATCTCACGTAGACTTAATAGACGAATTGTTACCTTACGATTAGAAGTGAAATCCAGACTACAGAAATGTATTATCATTGACGACAGTCTGTCAAAACTGGGCCCGTGGGGTAGCTTGGCATCCTTGTACCTTGGGGTGGTATAGACTCCAGTTCAAATCTGGGCGGGCCCACCATCTGCTAAGATTAAAGAACCAATAATACCCGAATCAGAACCTAAACCTGGTTTGGAAATCAAATCTGTTAAATCAACTAATGGAGTATAATTATTCCATATTTTCTTAAAATGAAACCTAATTTTTGAATATAGGTGACTTTGTTTCATAACACCACCACCTAGTATTATCTTGTCTGGAGAATGATTGGCAATTATAGATACAAGACCATATGCAATTAATTCAGCTTCCTTATCCCAAGCAACATGATTTTCTGGAATTTCCAAACCTTCCATATTCCACCTCCCTTCTAAAGCAGGACCACTAGCTAAACCCTCCCAACACTCTCCATGAATCCTACACACTCCTGATATTTGATCTGGATTGGGTACTGATATATGTCCTGCTTCAAGATGGAAATTCCCAGTATATGGTTTACCATTTACCAAAACACCAACTCCTATACCAGTACCTATTGTTACATATACCAAATTATCACAATTCTTACCATTACCATACATATATTCACCTATACCTGCGGTATTTACATCCGTGTCAATAGCAATATTTGAACTAATATTTGATAATTCCTTAACTATATTTGTTCCTTTCCAACCATTTTTACTTTCACCTACTAAAAGCCCATATTCTGTTAAACTAGAATTAAGTATTAATGGCCCAAAAGACCCCACACCTAAACCACTAATCTGAAAATTACTAAAAAATGAAAGTATATCTGATATTGTATTCTTTGGGTCTCTTGTTGGTATTATTTTCTTTTCAACTATATCCAAAGGATTATCTGCAACTGCAACAACACATTTAGTCCCTCCTAGCTCGATCCCCCCAATCACAACTTAACTCTCTGTTTCTTAGGGCCACCTTTCTTGTAACGACTGAAATGTTTTTTTGCCTTCTTATCTCCCTTGGTAACTCTCTTCTTCTTTGGAGTATTAGGTTCATCTACCATAATTATCCATTTATAAGAAGAATATAAATGGTGCGGGGGGAGGGATTTGAACCCTCGTACCACTAAGGACTGGGACCTAAACCCAGCGCAATTGGCCTGGCTATGCGACCCCCGCTACAATTACCTCTGAACCGCACATTTAATAATAGAATTGGTCATATACAAAAATGTTCAAGGATATAAAAAAGAAAGCCGAGGAAAAAGCTGAAGGGGTGAAAGATGCAACCTCAAATATAGGAAATAGTGTTTTGGATAAAGCAAAAACCGTAACAGATAGTGCCTCAAATTTAGCTACAGACGCTGCTAAAACTGCTTCAAATGCAGTTTCATCTGCTGGGAAAATGGCAAAGAATACAATAGATTCTGTAGTTATTACTATAGCAACAAAAATTATTCTAAGTTCTATGAAAAAAGCAAGTAAGAAAGGAACCTCATACATTAGTAATGATGAAAAATATCAGGGTTTTGTAGATCGCACTTGGGAACTATTGCCTTTACCTGTGAGGTTAATTGGTAAGGATACACTAGGTTTTAATTCTACTATGTTTCTTTTAAGAAACAGTGTTTTTGGAAAAGATGACAATGAACCTGAAGTTGATAAAAATGATGAAGGAATCATAAAAAAGACTATTTTATCTATGTTTAAATAATATTAAAAAATGAATGTCATAAAATGTACTGAGCTCTCAAAAAAATATGATGAGGTTCAGGCCCTTAGTGAAGTTAATTTAACCATTGAAAAAGGAGAATTCTTTGGCCTTTTGGGTCCGAACGGAGCTGGAAAGACTACTCTTCTAAAAATATTAACTGGCCAAATTCGAACTACAAATGGAGATGCCGAAATATTAGGAATGAATATTGAACAAAATATAATGGAAGTTAAAAGAAAAATTGCAATTATACCTGAGCAAGAATCACCACCCAGTTTCCTCACACCAAGAGAAGTCCTCGAAATGGTCTCATCAATAAGAAAGATAGAGAAACCAAAAATAGAATTTTGGATTGAATTCTTTGATCTCCAACCGATGGAAGGACGTGTATGTCGTAACTTATCAAGAGGACAAAAGCAAAAAGTAATGTTAGCCGCTGCATTTATATCTGAAACTGAACTAATGTTCTTAGATGAACCATTTATTAATTTAGATCCTATTGTTCAAACTAAAGTCAGGGATTGGTTAGTAGAATATGTAAAAGAAGGTGGAACTGTATTTCTAAATACCCATCTATTAGAAAATGCTCAACGATTATGTGATAGAGCTGCAATTATACATGAGGGGGAAATTCAGTCTGTTATCAAGCTGAATGATTTAGATCAACAAAACATAAATTTAGAACAATTATTTCATGAAATAATCCTATGAACAAAATAATATTATGGAGAATGCTCCAAGAAGAAATTAGATTGAATACTAGTTTTGCAAGTGGAAGAGGATTCTATTCCTTTCCTATTCTTGTTGCAATTAGTGGCTTTCTTGCAGTTATCTTTACTGAGCAAATGATAGCTGATATGGGATACTTTCAGTATTTAGAAATACTACATATAGGTCTAATGTTTTATGGTCTATTTGCAGGTTCTTTAGCATTCTTTGGAAGTGAATTTCTAGAAAGAATTTTTGGATATTTAGGAATGATCATTAACTTACCAAATACGCAACCAATAACACAACGGAAAATTACACTTCTATATTTTATCAAAGAATTTATATTTTATTCATTCTTTACTCTTATACCTGCATTTATTGGTGGGATGTTAGGTGCATATTACAATGACATAAACTTACTAAATCTTACAAAATTTAGTTTCACATTAAGTATTTCTTTTTTGAGTGGATTAGCTTTTGCTTATCTTATTTCTAGTCTATATAGAATTTCTTGGAAAACAAGCATTATAGGTGCTGGAACAACTGCTATACTGTACATTATTCTTTTCAAGGATTTATCAGTCACCGCGTCGCTCGAATGGTATCTAAGTAATAATCCTAACTTTATGATAATAGCCATTCTAATTCCAATAGTACTCGCTATTTTTGCCACCTTGCTAATTACAGACTATCATGAGCAAGCGCCAATTCAAATGATAGGATACCAAAATAGATTATACGAGTATATCAAAAAATTCAAATGGGCTCAAAACATTTCAAACCCAGCTATAATAGCAAAAGAAAGAATAGATTTACAAAGAAGTAAAACTGGAATAAAAATGTTCTTTTCATTTGCCTTCCCTCTAGGAATTTTAACATTTATGAATTGGTTTATAGACAAAGGTTTACCAATACAAATTGATTTCAATACAATTTTCTATGCCGTTATGGTCGGCTTTTTTGGTACTATGATCTATTCTTGGCTAAACACCATAGACAATCCTCATTTTTATTCGACCCTACCTATTTCAGTCTCAGACGTTGTAAGAGCTAGACTTGTATTATTCTTTACCATAACATGGTGGATCCCTTTACTATTTTTAACTATTATCTCCTATATGAGTTCGGAAATAAATCTCTTGCCTATAGGTATTATCGTTATGATTACGGTTGGTATGTACATTGTAAATTATACTGCCTGGTCCACAGGCCTAAGAACAAATTCAGCATTATTTGATTCAATTGTATTCTTAAAATTTTTTGTAGTCTCAGTACCTCCAATGATTGCAATGACTATCCTAAGTTTGGCGATAAAATATAGTGTTTCGATAGTTCTTATCTCACTTTCTTCTATATGTGCTATTCTGGCATTACTTAGCATACTCTTCTACAATCGTATTGAAACTAAATGGTTAAATGAGAGCTTTGATTAGAGAAACATCGGACTGTGGAGTGGAAGTCAAATGACAAAGAAAATTGAAAAGAAGTCAAAACCAGATAAGTCAAAAAATAAATACTCTAAAAGGAGATTTAGAGTCAATACTAAAACTGAAGGTCGATGCGGCATTGTTTTCATTGGTTCAGAAGACCCTTTCCTATATTTCCCTGATCTTATGTCTTATTTTGACCGACCTGAGATTGATGAAGTTAAACTGAAAGCTAGGGGAAAATCAATTTCAAATGCAGTTAATGTAGCTGAACAATTCAGAAATAGATTTAAAAACGAAATTAAATCGGAAGTTAAAAATGTAGATATTGGAACTGAAGAGGTTCCTAAAAAAGACAAAAAAGGCACTTTCCGTATGTCATTTATCGAAATAACCCTAGTATCAAGTGAAAAAAAAGAAGATGATAATTAATCTTTAGATTTAGAAATGTCAACCATGTTTCGCCTTTCACCAGAAGGGATTACTTGAATTGGACCCTCAAAATTATGATTGTACGAATCATCATTTATCTTTGAAAGGGCAATTGCTAAAGCTGAAACTTCAGAATGTGGCTGACTACCTATCGCTATATTGAAATTAGAATATTCAAAAACCCAGGGTGGAACTTTTTCAGCCCCTACAACTACTAATATTGGCTCTTTTACACTTCTAATTTCAACTAGATTATCATCTATTGGGAGTCCAAACATTGTTAAATGTATTATTTTCCCACTCCAATCCCTTAAAATTTTTTTGGGATTACTCGTTGTCTCAATAATAAAATCTCCTCCAAACTTAGTTACTACATCAGAAACTGTTTCAATCACTCTACTATCTGACCTATGCAGATACATCTTTTTGGCACCAAAAGCTCTTGCAGTTAACGCCACATGTGTTGTAATTCTTTTATCTCTTTCAGGACGGTGACCAATCCGCAAAACATGACAAAAACGCATAATCACTTACTCTTCATTAGGTAGTAACTTTTCGTCAACCCTTTCACGGATACTATCGTGAACCAAAAGACCCAGAAAAGCCAAAATTATTCCTGATAAAATATATTGAACATTATAAGATTCAAAATTATCCTGAACAAATAAGTCATTAATGATTTCAATAGTACCTGCTACAATCAGACCCATACTGGCCACTGTGAAAACAAATCTAATAATATTTATATTAAAAACATTATCTCTTAGGTAAGTATCTATAGTTCTAGCTACTTCTATAACTATTAAAGAACCTAAAAGAAGTAAAAGAACGCCATCAATAGACATAAAAGCTAAAACCATTGCCAATGCCCCCTGACTCGATACTTCTTGCATTTGATCTAAACCTCTAGTTATTCCAACAATCATCAATAAGGAAGCTATTAACCAAGCATATGAGAAAAAAGAAACTCTTTCACTTGTAACTGTCAATAATTCAGTATAAAAATTACGTATTGCATCCTCCCAACCTGCCACTTTAATCAAAAGATACCCTCCCAAAACAACCCATATTGCTCCAGAGGCTATATCTGAAAGACCAAACCATGTCAATAAACCATACACAAAAGCAACAAGTGCCAGTG
>Ga0206683_10000691_pt1 | contig 24163 bp, 27 predicted proteins | sample M280m12015metaG_FD_155483 | JGI IMG/M metagenome (GOLD analysis project Ga0206683, IMG submission 155483) | Ammonia-oxidizing marine archaeal communities from Monterey Bay, California, United States - M2 80m 12015 | ecosystem: Environmental > Aquatic > Marine > Intertidal zone | place: USA...
CATTAAACCCTGCATCTCCACCATATATCGTCAATACTACTACCGTGCAAGGAAGAGAAGAACTTGCTACGGAAATAGAATACCTGCAGAATTACCTCCGAGGAAGATAAAAGAAAATTTGAATTATATAATAATTAATTTTAATGATATGCTTTATTATTATTATATTTTGTTTTATAATTACATAATGCGGAGTTTTACAATATAATTCATGGTGATAAAATAAATATTATGAATATTAAAATATTACATAAAGTATTATTTATAACAATAATAATAAGTGGATATACGCTTGCACAGAGCAAGATAAACGTTAACCATTTATTAGATTATGGCGGTATAAAATTTATGCCAAATTCTGATAAACCATTTAATGGTAAAGTTTTTGAATTATATGATAATGGTTCAAAACATTGGGAGAAAAGGTATATAAGAGGTATTGCAGCTGGCTATTATAGAAGCTGGTATCGGAATGGCCAGGTTGAATTTAAAGGTAGACTGGAAAATGGCGTCAATAATGGCTTGTTTACGTTTTATGATATTGATGGTAATAAAATCAGAGAAGAACAATATCGTGATGGCACATTACATGGATCATTTTCCTCATGGTATACAAATGGAAATAAAAATGTGAATTGCACATATAGAAATGGAAAATTAGATCATAAATATACCAGTTGGTTTGAAAATGGAAATATGAAAGAAGATGCAACATATTTGGATGGTGATTTAGTTGGTAGTTTTACTTATTGGTATGAAAATGGAAATATGAAATCTGATGGGGCATACGTTCATGGAAAATTAGATGGTTATTATACTGCATGGTCTGATGATGGTATAAAACTATATCAAAAATCATATGAAACTGGTTTGCTTCATGGAATTACAACATATTGGTATGAAAGTGGTATTAAAAAAGAAGAGGTCAATTATAATTCTGGAAAAATCGATGGATTAATTACCTACTGGAGAGAAGACGGAGAGTTAGATAAACAAATCTATTATAGGAATGACTTTCTTGATGGACCAACAATGGTTTGGTATAACAATGGTGAGAAGAAAAGTGAAATAAATTATCGTGAAGGTAAAGTAAATGGACCTTTTGTTTATTGGTTTAAAAATGGGCAGAAACAAAAAGAAGGTTACCATATAGATGGCGAGAAATTTGGTATCTACACGAACTGGTATGAAAATGGTCAAAAACAAGAGGAAAGAACATATAGTTATGGTATGTGGGATGGACCGAGTTCTGTGTGGTTTGAAACTGGTCAAAAAATGGAACTAGGTAATTATAAAAATGGACTACCTAATGGTGTCTTTATTCATTGGGATGAAAATGGGCAGAAGGTAGAAGAAGGTAATTATATAAGCGGAAAACGTGAAGGTATGTACAAATTTTGGTATTCAAATGGACAGAAGCGACAGGAGAGACACTATGCAAAGGGTGAATGGGATGGTTTGTCTACTGTTTGGTATGATAATGGGAGTAAAAAGAAATCCGGTTATAATAAAAATGGCGAAGAGAATGGTAAATGGACTTATTGGAATAAATCTGGTGTTAAAACAAAAACTGTAAATTTTAAAAATGGTGAAATTGATGGTGATGTAATTGAATTTACTAGTTCGGGTAAGGAAGATGGACGTCAAACATATAGCAATGGTCGCTTACAGCAAGAATTGACATACGAATATGAGTATTATGATGATGGGTCTATTAAAACAAAAAAATCATTTAAAAATAATATTGAAGTTGGTACTTGGACTACTTGGTTTGAAAATGGAAACACTAAAGAAGAGGGTACGTGGAAAGATGGCGAGTATTTTTTAAATAATCGATGGAATTTGAACGGTAATTTTCTTGTTAAAAGTGGAAAAGGCGGATGGGTTAGTAAGAATGAAGATGGTACGAAAAAGAAAAAACAAATGTATGAAGATGGTCGGTTAATTCTTGATTTGACATTTAAACAGGAATATTATGATGATGGGCAAATAAAGTCTGAAAAAGGTTATGAGGATAATATTGCAAGTGGAGATTGGATTACTTGGCATCCTAATGGGCAAAAACAAGAAGAAGGTGTATGGAAAAATAGCGAATTTTTTCTCATTAATCGATGGAGCTCTAAGGGAAAATTTCTTGTTAAAAATGGAGATGGTGGTTGGATTGCTAAAACAAGTAAAGGAAGAAATCAGTGGAAAAAAATATATAAAGATGGTCGTTTAGCAGGTAAATGGGACTATAAATATTCCGAACATGAAAATGGTAAGTTGAAGTCTGTGGTAAGTTATAAAAATGATGTTCGAGATGGCGTATGGATTGTTTGGTATGAAAATGGACGTAAAAAAGAAGAAGGAATTATTCGTGATGGTGTTGAGACGGGGGAATGGACCTATTGGGATGAAAAAGGAAAAGTTACAGAGGTTAAGAATTTCGATTTAAGGAAGTAAAAGGTTTATTAATAAAACAATATAAAACCCCGTCATGTTACGGGGTTTTTTTTTATCCCAAAGTTCTAAATGGTCTTTTTGTTAACTCAATACTCTCTAGTGAATACCCAGATTTAAATTGTTTATAGGAAGATACTAGTCCAGGTAAAGAAAATACAATTGCTCCAAGCACATACCAATACCAGTCGGTATCCAATGCAGAGGGATAAAAGCTCCTAAGTATCAATGCAAGAAAGAATCCTACACCTGCATTAATGTTCATTGTAGATTGAGTAAAAGTAGTGTTTTTAAAATTACCATATATCATATGATCCTCGTTTTTTTGTTTAATTAATAGAAATAATAATTATTGTGATCAAATTATTTATATATTTACGTTTGTTAACATTTACATTACAATGTAAATATTATAAAATAATAACAAAATAGGGGGAGTAATGGTAATACAAGTAGTTAATTTTAATCTTGAAGGTATTGGACATGATGATTATATGGGCGCTGCTAAGGAAGTAGCTCCAGCTTTTAATGATGTTGCAGGTTTGCAATCAAAAGTATGGCTTTCGGATGAAGGAAATAATGTTTATGGTGGTGTATATACTTGGGATAATCGTCAGTCAATGGAAGATTATCTTAATAGTGAATTCTATGATCAAGTACTTGGTAGTAATCCAAATTTTGTGAATATATCATACAAAGCTTATGATGTTCTTGATGGTCCAACTAATATAACAAATAAATAATATATTATTTGATCAGTGACCGTTTGAAAAACCCCGCATTTGTGGGGTTTTTTGTTTTTATGATTTGTAAACTGTAGTATGAGTCAAGTTCTAGATAAAAAATTATTTTATGAAATACAACAATTTAGACAACGATGGATATGGCTAATTATCTTAATAGTTGTAATAGCACTTCTTATCCCTATCATTATTGGGGTTTTAAATATTTTTCTTAGTATAATTTTTTTCTTATTTGGATTTGGTTTCATTTGGTTATTTTATCATATGGCACTGGTAACAGAAGTAAAAGAAACTGGTATTCAGATTGCATTCACGCCATTCACAAATTTTCTTATTCCCCTTAATGAAATTAAGAATTATGAAATCCGAGAATATAGGCCAATTTTAGAATATGGGGGATGGGGTATCCGTTTTAATAGTACGGGTAAAGCTTATACTGTTAGCGGTACAATAGGATTACAGCTAGAATTATTGAATGGAGAAAAAATACTAATTGGTACGGAAATTCCTGATACGTTATTTAAGGAATTAGATAAATTGATCAATAAATAAAATTCATGGTATTGATTATTTTTGTCTATGGACATTTTATACTTATGAAGTGTAATATTGGGATAGTATGATAAAATTAATTTTTGCATTTCTCATTTTTATCAGTTGCAATAATGAGGCAGAAGTTCCCTTTAGTTTAACTGAAAAAACTTATAAGAAATGGCGTGATTATATCGTGCCTACTGAACAAGATTTAGCCTGGACTCGTATTCCATGGCGCACCTCATTTCAAGAAGGGTTATTAGAAGCTGGAGAGAAACAAAAGCCTATGTTACTTTGGGCTATGAATGGACATCCACTGGGATGTACATGAAATAACGGTACAGCGGGCCGGAGGCTCGTTTGGTCAGATTCTAGGCTTATCGATATTGCCAAAAACTTCATACCAACAACTGATGAAGTATGGAGACTTCAAAGAGTGCAAGATGAAGATGCTTTTGTGTTTCAGGAAATGGCAGACAAAGGTCATTATCGTCGAACTGGAGGGACGCGTCAGGGAATTTATGTTTGTAGTCCTAGCGGAATATTACTTAGCTCTATTAATTCCCTTAATCCTGACGATGTGCTAGAAATGATTGAGAATGGATTAGATAATTGGAATTCTTTATCTCTTTCTGATCGAAAGATTTTAAGCGATTTTAATCCGATAGCAAGACACCGCTGGGAAGACAGTTACCCAGAAAATGGTATGGTACTTAATTTGTCTAAAATTGATTTATTTTCAGATCCACCTCTTCAATCCGAAAGAAGCGATCGCTGGAATCGTGATTTTGTATGGTTTAATAAGGATGAGGTCTATCAGTGGCTTCCGGAAAACCCTCAAAAAGGTGATATTTACACTTTACCTGATGTATTATTAGACCGTCTATTTTGTTTTCATTTTGTTGATAATGCTCGAGGACAAACCTTGCCATTTGCTCCACAGGAGATCAAAGAATCGCATATAGAAATTGAAGTTACTGATATCAGTAATTATTTTATTCAAATTAAAATTTCTGGCAATTCCAAGGCGGTTTCAAAGGGACCATGGTTGCTAGGAGAAAATGACTGGACTCCTAACCATGAACTTAACCATGGTATAAGTACAGAGATCCTCGGTTATGCTTCATATGATTTAAATCTGCAGGAGTTTACTGCTTTTGAAATTGTTTCTATTGGAAGCCGAAAAGGAAAAACACAAAATAATGGTAGGCAAAATAGTCCCGATTCAGGATATATTGGGTTTTATTTTACTTTAGCTAAAGATATACCTTCAGAAAGAATTGCGCCAGCATTTGTTGATGTATACAACGCTGATTGGATTGTCCAACCTTAAAATATCATCTTAATTCGATATTTTCGTTCATATTTAGAATTATTACTTTGTAATATTGATATAATGAAGATATTTATCCTTCTTTTTATTATCAATAGCTTTCTATTTGGGCAAGATACTACTTCTATAGTAAATGTTAATCCTGGGACACAAAATGAATCAATAATAACAGTCGATTCTCAGATTCATCTTGATTATGGTCTGTCATACCCAATTACATACGAGTTTATCATACCTCAAGGTTCGGAAAATCTAAATGTCTATCGAAAATATAAAAGTTCTCAAGATTGGAATTTAATAGATGAAAAGACTCATGATGATTTTTTTAATGGAATTGATGCAGTGCGATTTGATTACGATGAAAACACAGCATATGTATCAGTGGCATTTTCTGTTATTTCAGATACTATTTTTATTAAAATAGAAAACAATACTAATGAAAATGTTAATGCTTCCTTCATGGGTATTTGTGAATATTACGATAATCGTCAAGCGGTTGTGACCATAACTGCAGATGATTGGGCTGATTATTGTAATGAAAAATTCGTCCAAGCTTGTCAAAATTTTCGTAGTTATAATTTATGGTATTCCGTTGCAATAATTACTGGTTGGATATGGAATCAAGACACATGGGATGATATTCAAACTCAGCTTGATAATGGATTAATTGAAGTCGTATCCCACTCTAGAACTCACCCTTATGCTCCTTATACTGATGTAGAAGGTGAGGTTGCAGGCAGCAAACAAGATATAATAAACAATTTAAATCTTTTAAATCACAATCGTTCAGGTGTGAACGAGTATGTCTATGCTTGGGTAGCTCCTTTTGGTGACTATGATGCAGCTATTGATAGTGCAACCAGCAATGCTAAATACCTTGTATCTAGATTATTTTATTATAATGAAAATTATTTTTCTAATTGGAATAATGATTTATATAAGTTTGATCCAGTTGGGTCTTCAATAGAAGTAGGAAATTCATATTATTGGGGTTCAACCGATATTAACGAGCTGAATACTACTTTTGATAATGTTGTCGATTCAAATGGAGTCTATCATTTAGTTACTCATCCAAATATTCTGGAGTGGGGTGAAGATTTCACTTGGATTCATTTAGATTATATTAGCAATAGAAAGGATATTTGGTATGTAGGTTTTGGACATTTATATCTTTACCGTTTCGTATCAAATTCTGGACAAGAGGGTAGTCTCAATATGGTTGAAAATCATTTACCATCTGTTTCAAACGTAAAAATACATCAGAACTTTCCTAATCCATTCAATCCTGTAACAACACTACGATACGATTTACCAGAAAATAGTTTGGTAAATATTACCATATACGATATGATGGGTAGAGAGGTAAAAATGTTAATCAACCAGACGGAAGACGCTGGCTATAGATCCGTAGTATGGGATGCCACGAATAACTATGGAAATCCAGTAAGCGCTGGTATTTACCTATATCAGATACTAGCTGGAGATTACTTAAGTACTAAGAAGATGGTGTTATTAAAATAAATGTTAAATTTCTCCTAATGATACAAGAAAAAATGCATAAAAAGATTCAATCAACACTCTATATGGTAATCATATTCTTTATCAGTTGCATGCCTGTTTCTCATGTAATTGTAGGTGAAGTTAAAACACCAATTAATCCATCTAATGTAACAATATATTTAGACTACCCAGAAGAATATGAAAAAATTGCATTAATTGATGCAGGAAGTAATTTCGCACTTAAAGATCCCGTAATACTTTTTACTTGGCAAAGTAAAATGGACAAAGTCATTGAGCGATTAAAAATTGAAGCGGCAGAACTAGGTGCCAATGGTATTTTGATTATTAATACAGATAATAAAATTTATCAATCCGTTAAAAGTGATGGTGAAGGTGGAACGCAAATGTCCTCAAACACTGAAAAATTTGTAAAAGCCATAGCTATATATGTGGTTGATTAATTTGGTATCAGCAAATTTTTTGATATTAGTTAATTTAACTCATTTTTAGTATTTTTATAGACGAAGGGAGAGGTGGCAGAGCCTGGCTGAATGCGCCGCACTCGAAATGCGGTATACACCTAGTGTATCGGGGGTTCGAATCCCTCCCTCTCCGCAAATGAAAAAACAAAAGTATACACGAAATGATTTTGAGCATTGGAAGACTCTTCAGACGCGCTGGAGAGATCTTGATGCAATGGGTCATATAAATCATGCTGCATATTTAACCTTTATGGAAAATGCGCGTTTAGAATTTTATGAATCATTAGGTTTTAGCAGTAGAAACAGCGGACAAACCGATGGAATTATATTGGCATCGATGACTATACAGTACTATGAGCAAGTCATTCATCCTTCCGATTTAGATATTGGTCAACGAATTGTAAGAGTTGGTAACAAAAGCTTTGATATGTCTACGGCAATTTTTTTAAAAGATCATGATTCTCCAGTGCTTTCGGCCATATTTACTTTGGTTGCTTTTAATTATAAAATCAATCAATCAATCCCTGTTCCCGATCTGATTCGTGATATGTGTAGATAGATATCTTATATGCTAATAATTCAATTATAGCTTATTAGATTACCCCGATTTAAGTAATTTTTAGGATCAATGGTGCTCTTTAGTTTTTTAACCATTTCAACTGCTTCTACACCATAACATTTTTTAAAGTCATTTCTTTTTCTTTTTCCTGTGCCATGTTCGGCTGAGTACACTCCACCAAGTTTGGAAGATAGATCAATTAAATAATCATAAATTTCTAAAGATTCTTTTTCTTGTTTATTGGTAGGAATTAAATGAAAGTGCAAATGACAATCTCCAAGATGACCAAATAACAAATATTCAATTTTAGACTTTTTCAGTTCACTATGAACCTTTTCAAGATAAGTCCGAAACTTATCCTTTGGTACAATAGTATCTGTTATAATGCTAACACCGCCCAGTCGTTGTGTTTTAGTTAATGCATTATCAGGGATTGAATGACGAGCTTCAAAAAACTTTTTCCAATTATTAGGATCATTTAATACAATAATATTATCTAAATCTATTTCAGTATTGAATGATTGAAATATCTGAGTCCATTCTTCAATTTTTGAATCCATAGATTCGTTATAGATTGGAATTTGTAAATATATTCCTACATCAGTTTTATTTGAGAATAAAAATTCTTTATGATTCATATAATTCTGTGAATTATAACCAAAATATTCCATTGCGGTAATTTGACTTAAATCCTGATTCAGATGGTTGTTTAAATAATCATGAAAATTAATAGCTTCTGATTCGTTAGATAATGATATGAATAACTCTAATTTATTTTTTGGATTATTATCTAATCCTAATCGACATGAAGTGATCATTCCTAAAATTCCTTCGCTTCCAATAATTAAATCAATTAAATCAACTTTTCCATTTTCATCTGAATACAAACCGCTAGCATTCTTTATTTTGGGTCTTTTATATGTTGGCATTGGTAGCTGAATTGATTTTTCATCGTATTGTAAAGTAAAAACTCCCTTATTTGAAATATACTGGCCTCTTTTAATATCAACCATATCGCCATTTGGTAGTAAAAATTCAATTTCTTTAACCCAATATCTAGTTGCACCTTTTTCACCAGGCACAAACCCTGAAGCATTCGTTGATAATGTGCCACCAACAAATGCATCATTTCTGCTAGTAGGGTCTGCTGGGTAATACAGCGTATTATTTGATAATTCGAGCACTTTATTTCTAAATGTTTCTAATGGTATACCAACTGGGCTTGATGCATCTTTATTATGTAAATCTAACTCTATATCTGGTTCAGTCATATGAGATGTGGATAATATGATACCTCCCCTTGGAGTGGCGCTTCCAGTTAAGTTTGTTTTTCCAGCAGAGACAGTTAATAATATGTTGCATTGATAACAAGTTTTTAAAATGATAGCACATTCAACATTATTTTTTGGTCTAACTAATAAATCAGCAAACCCTTCCATATTAGACCAATCTTTAAAGTATGGTTTGATAATATCTATGTCATAGGATGAATTGATATTGAGAGATTTAAAAAAAGAGTCAAGTTTTTCAAAATCACCATTCCATGTTTTCGAAAATTCAGAAATATCTTTCTGATGATTTTGAACAATATTAACTGCCTTGATTTGTGATTTATTATTCAATGATAATATCTTAATTAATTATTATTAACATTCGTTCATAAATCTAAGTCAACTTAAATACATCTTCCACATCGCATTTAAGAGTCTTTGGATTTAATCGCGGTCTACAATATGTGGATTTAGGTCAGTCTCATAACCTGATTGGAGCTTTATTGACTCTAAGCGGGGTTTTTTGTTTGTGGGATAAATCGACGCCCATTTGTCCTCAAGCCAAATTAAAATAGAAGAGAGTGCGTGAGTCTCATAACCCGATCTTCATATATATTTATGATTTATTTATTAATTAAATAAGTAATCTGATTAAACTAGGGTATACTCCCCGCGCATTATCTTATAATTATTAATATATATCTATCATATGAATTCTACCAAATCTAAAAACAAAGAATCGTTCTTAAACTTTTCTTTAAAAAAAGAGCTAATAAAGTCTATCAACGAGTTAGGTTTTAACAACCCGACTCCTATTCAGAGTAAAGTTATTCCGCATTTAATGTCTTCCAAGCAAGATTTAATTGCTTCAGCACAGACTGGTACAGGAAAGACAGCTGCATTTGGATTGCCTTTATTAGATTTAACCAACATAAAGGATACAAATGTTCAGACTTTGATTTTATGTCCTACGCGTGAACTTTGTATTCAAATTACAAATGATCTACTTAGTTACTCCAAATATCTGAAAAAGATAAATATCCTATCAGTCTATGGTGGAGTTAAAATTGAAAAACAAATTAATTCTCTTAAAAAGGGACCTCAAATTGTTGTTGGTACTCCAGGTAGAACAAATGATCTCATAAGAAGAAAAAAATTGATTATTGGAAATATTGATCGGTTGATTTTAGATGAAGCTGACGAAATGTTATCCATGGGTTTTAAAGAAGATCTGGAAGCAATTATTCAGCAAACTCCCAAACAAAAACAAATTTTATTGTTTTCAGCGACAATGACTCCCAAGGTAGTTGGAGTGACAAAAAAATACATGAAAAACTCGTTAGAAATTGCTGTTGCACGGGTGAATCGCGCTGCTGATAATGTTGAACATATATTTTATGTAGTAAAACCAAGAGACAGGTATGAAGTAGTAAAGCGAATTGCTGATATGAACCCAGATATATATGGAATTGTATTTTGTCGTACTCGAAGAGAGACCAAAGATATTGCTATTAAACTAATGAATGATCATTACAATGCTGATACGATACATGGTGATTTATCTCAATCCGAACGGGATGATGTCATGAGACGTTTCAGAAAAGGACAATTACAAATATTGGTTGCAACGGATGTAGCTGCTCGCGGATTAGATGTTGAAGATTTAACGCATATAATTAATTATAATTTACCTGATGATGATGAAATATATATCCATAGAAGCGGAAGAACCGGTAGGGCAGGAAAAAAGGGCGTATCAATTGCTATTATTAATGGACGGAACATGAGAAAATTAAAAGATATAGAACGAACGTCGGGTATATCCTTTAAAAAGAAAGATGTTCCAAATGGATTAGATATATGCAAAAAACGATTATATGCACTTATTGATAAAATTGAAAAAGTTGATGTTAATGAAGAGCAAATTGAGCCATTCTTACCCTATATCTATGAAAAACTCAATTGGCTGGATAGAGAAAAACTCATTAAACATTTTGTATCAACTGAATTCAATAGATATTTATCATACTACAAAGACTCAAAAGATATCAATGAAGAATCCTATGATAGGGGTAGTAATAAAGGACACCCTAGAAGAAAAAAAAGAAATAGAAGAAAATTCTATAATTCAAAAAATAGTAATAGAAAAAACAATCGAAAAAGAAGAAAAAGAACCAGGTAATTACACTTTGATTCTTTTATCTAAAAGTGAACTAGATCACTATATTTAATCTCTTTATTTAACTATATTAATTAAGCATATTTCATTAGTTTACATAACTCGAATTTAATCTGATCTTAGAATGATAAATAAATTGAATAGACTGTTACTTATCAATATAATTATCTCAGGGATGATTTATTCTGCTCCTATAGCAAGAATAATGAAAGCAGAGGGAGATGTATTAATCAAGCGAATGGGTAAGAACACCTTTACCATTCCAGGTAAGCCTGGTTTAGCAATTAATAATGGTGATGCGATTAAAGTGGGAGAAGAGGGGTTTGCAGTAGCTATTTTTATTGATGATAAATCCGTTGTTAAGATTAGAGAAAAAACACAGTTTGAATTTATTGAATCTTCGAATTCTAGGACATTGGATGTTGAGCAAGGAACTATTTTTAATGATATTAAAAAAGAAGGGCGTACAAAAACTTTTCGAGTAGAAACCCCTGTATCTGTTGCTTCGGTAAAAGGTACGGAGTTTGCTGTAGTATCTAATCCATCAGGAGTTGATCAGATATTCTGTGCGACAGGACAGCTTGATGTGCAAAATCTTATTAGTGGCCAGACTGTTGCTGTTAGTGCAGGGGAGAAAGCAATTTCAAATGCCATGGGAAGTGTAATGGAATTACCATTTACCCCCGATGACTATCCTGCTGACCCTGAAGGTGTCCGACCAGAAATGCCAACTAAGTCTCAACCAAAGCCGAAGAGTAAGCCTCAGGCGCCAAAACCACAGCCAAAACAACAAGAGCAGGCACAAGGGCAACAACAAGTAGATCCTGAACCGGAACCAGAGCCTGAACAGCAAGAAAAGCAAGCAGATAGCAATGATAGTTATTCTCAACCAGAACCAAGTAAAAAGTCTACTCCGAAAAAACCATTTGGTATGGGTTTAGGAGTTGGGTCTGTTACGATTGATGGTGTATTATATAATCAAATTGCCCTTAGGCCTGAGATCAACTTTGGTAAGCTTGGCATCGGTCTTGATTTGGTTTTCTATATGGATAATGAAGGCAATATGAAGCAGGATGAATGGGACTTTGGAAATGATCCAAGTAAGCTTTTAGATAAAATTTTGTATTTACGCTGGGGCGATGTTTCGGATCCATTTTGGATAAAGTTTGGTTCATTAGATAATGTTACACTTGGATATGGTGGAATATTGAGTGGGTATTCAAATATGATGGAATTCCCTAGTGTGAGAAGAATGGGCCTAAATACTGGTGTTAATGTTGCAGGTTTCGGCGGAGAACTATTTATGTCTAATATGAAAGATTTTAGTAGAGGAGGAACTCTATTAGGATTAAGAGGCACATATAAAGTTTCTAAATCGTTTCCTTTAACTGTAGGAATGAATTTTATTACCGATATGAATCAATTTTCAGGTTTAAAAGATCTTGATGAAGATAAGTATCCTGATATTTTTGATGACTTTCCAAATAATGCAAGTTATTACAATGATACAGATGGAGATGGTGTTCCCGATCCACATCCTGGAAAAGATGCACCTGAAGGAGGATGGGATATTGATGCAGATGGTGATAACATCTACGATCAAGATGATTCTGACTTACTCTTAAAAGGCGTTCCTTTTAGTCTTGATAATAACAAATCATCTGTTACAGCGTATGCTTTTGATATTGGATACCCTATATTAAATGGTAAAGCATTATCTCTTAAGGTATATACAGAATTCAATTTTTTAAATTTTCCAGAAGTAGGCTCGCCTGATAGTATTTTCTATCGTCCAAACTATACTGGTAATAGCTTCGCTGTCCCTGGAGTAAAAGCAAGTATATTTAACTTTATTCAATTGAGTTATGAGTTCCGAATTAAAGATGGATATTATGTCCCTCAATTCTTTGATCAATCATATGATATAGCAAGAGTAGTTCCTGAATATATTGATGGAAGTGCAATAATTAAGACAAAGGATATGACATTGTTTGCTGATTCTACCATGAATGTCGGACTAATTGGTCATTTTGGTTCTATAAGTGCAGATATGTTTGGCTTTGGAAGTTTTTACGGTTCATATACAAATATGACTTCAGAGAATGATACAGTTAATAGTTTTGTAGCTGCACTATCAATAAACGCTGAAAGAATTCCCAAACTAAGCGAGGCAACTGCCTATTATCAACGAACGAATGATAGCAATCCTTTTGACTTTGATAATCCCTCTGTAAACACTGTTCTTGGTTATAGGTTAGGATATGAATTAGGTAAAGGTATAAGCGTTATATGGGATTATCGACAGTTCTATCGATATACTGGTGCGCTTAATGAAGATGGGTCAGGTATGCTTGAGCCAGTGATTCAGACCACAGTGGAGACATCATTCAGCTTTTAATGAAAGAAAATAATTTAAAAACTGTTTATAGATATGATTCTGGAGGGACTGGTTTTAAAAAAGCGACCTATTTTCTATTGTTTTTGGCAGGAATATTTATTTTATTTGGTTTTTATTGGATAAACTCATTCTTAGGAATATAGTATGATACTTTCTATTGAATATTGTAACTCTTGAAATTATTTACCTAGAGCGTCCAGGATGGCCGCTGATTTATTAGATAAATTTGGTACTAACATTTCAAAGTTAACTCTCGTGCCCTCAAGTGGTGGTGTGTATGAAGTAATGAAGAATGATGAGATTATATTTTCAAAAAAAGAATTGAATAGATTTCCTGAATTAGAAGAAATAATTACTCTTATTGAATCATAATCATTTCTACCTATTATTATTTGTTTTTATTGCGTTTATCAATGCGCAAACACCTGATATTATTCCTTTAAGCAAAAAAGTTGGTCTCACTGTTGATGCAGAGGAAAATGTATTTTATAGGATATTTAATGATATTGATGGCTTCTTTAGTGCACAATTTTATGAAGTTGGAAATGAAAAGATAGTTGTACAAATAGTTTTTGTCGATTTTAGTCAAAAAAGCGTAAGAAGAAGATCGATGAGTTTGCAGGAATTTATTGATCTTAAACATCATATTGATGCGCAGCCGTTTATTACTGAAAATGATAGAAAAGCGATAAGAGAGAATTTAACTTATTTAACCACTATCAGTATTATCGAATCAATTCCACAGGATCAGTTTATTGTTATTGAACACCGTACTGGAAAAAAAGTGAGAGGATCGGTTCTTGGAGTCGAGGATCGTTTGATTTCAATTCAGACCCCAATATCTGTTGAAACTATACCTATATGGGATATGGCTAGTCTTACGTATAGAAAAGAAATACGTGAACTTCCAAAAATTAAGGGATTTTTATATGCAGTTTCTGCTTTAGGAGGTGTAATTTTAGCTGAGGTTTGGAATGAACAAACTAGACCAAGAATAGATTTAATATGGCACTTTCGATTCATAGGTACAGTTTTAGGAGCATTATTTGGAGCAGAAACGTATCAAGCTGTAAATATAATTTCATCTCCAAAAACATTTTTTGCATTAACTCCAGAAGAAATGGATAAATTAAAGAACTAATATTTGGGGGATTTTATGCCAGAAAGTAATTTAGAAGATCAGATACACGCACCCGAGTTATCGGAAAATCAAAAATATGTAAATGAAAAAGTAGCGGCCCTATTGGACCAGATTGGTGATGAGTATGGTGAATCACTTACTCAGCAATTAGTCCAACGGCTTGATGGAACTGTGACAGATTTTCATGAAGAAGTAACAAATATGTTGTCTGAGTTAAAAGAAAAAACTGTTAGTAGGCAACAGAGATTACGTGATGCATGGGACCATAGGTTTGATAATCAACCTCAACCATCAGCAGTAGATGCAACTCCTGATTCGTCACAAACTGAAGATAGCGCTGATTCTTCTGGAGAAGACTCTAGTGAGTGGGAAAAAAGATTAGAAACAATGGAGTCAGGTAAGAAGCCAGAAGCATCAAATGATAAAAAGAAAAAGAAAAAGGGGCTTTTTGGTCGTAAAAAGAAGTGATAAGGCCTTATTGGTTTTTCCCAGCACTATATACTAAACACCTGATTTATTATCTCTTTTTTATTTATTCTATTGCATTTGGACAATACAATGAAAAGTATATAGAGTATAAATTTCTCACCAAACGTGTATATAATTTTACAAAAGTAGAATTCATAACTGAGGAAGGCGAGTTTAATGATGCAATATGTACTTTATTATTACCGGATTTAAGTGAAGACAGTCCTCCATTAGTAGCTATTTATTATAAAAAGACTAATTCTAAGTGGTTTACAGAATCTTTGTATAGAAAAAGAGTAAGGTTTACATTTCGTGATGGTGTTGTCAAGTTAGATCGATCTAACTTTTGGGCTTGGGATGAATTAGAAGAAATTAAAGTAGTTATTATCTATTAAATAAAAATCCCTTAATTTTATTTGATTTTACTTATTTTTAAGTTTTGGTATTAAATATTATAGTTATTTGAAAAAATGGTCGTGCTAGATGGAGAGTTAGCGGTGCTCTGTAACCTGCAATCCGCTATAGCAGGGTTTAAGTCCATAGAGCGGCTTAATCCACGTTTAATGTATAATGTACGAAGCGTTGAAGTTTTAGCCCATCTCAATAAAATATCACTAAAACCCGTCAGGCCCGGAAGGGAGCAGCGGTAGGTGAATTATTTTGTGTGCTGATGGATAACTAGAGTTGAGTTTACGGCTTTCATATGTTTAATGATGAATTATGTCAATCTATGGTGCACGACCGCTATAATTATTGTGTAAATTGTTATTTGTTGATAATATAAATTCATGTCTTATAAAGTTTTATCACTAAAATATCGACCACAAAACTTTTTAGAAGTAGTTGGACAAGAGCATGTAACTCAAACTCTTGTTAATGCTTTTAAAAAAGACCGTGTTGGACAAGGATATATATTTACTGGACCTCGAGGTGTTGGAAAAACAACAACAGCTCGAATCTTAGCTAAAGGACTTAACTGTAAAGATTCAAAAAATGGAAATCCATGTAATAAATGTACTATATGTGATGAAATAACAGAATATAGAAATTTGGATGTTTTAGAAATTGATGGTGCATCAAATAGAGGGATTGAAGAGATTAGGAATTTAAGAGAGCTGATAAAATTTACTCCCATGAACTCACTATATAAAATTTTTATTATTGATGAAGTGCATATGCTAACTAATCCAGCATTTAATGCGTTATTAAGAACATTAGAAGAACCGCCTCCACATGGAAAATTTATTATGTGCACTACAGATATTCACAAAGTACCTGATACAATTATTTCTCGGTGTCAACGTTTTGACTTCAACCGAATTTCAATTAATCATATTAAAGAATCAATTAATTCAATTCTTTTAAAAGAAAAGATTGAGTCAGATGTTGAATCTGTTGAGGCGATTGCATCCAAATCAGAAGGTAGTATGCGAGATGCATTAAGCATACTTGATCAAGTAATTGCTTTTTCTGAAAGTAAAATTAATTTCAAAGATGTTGAAAATATTCTAGGTCTTGTATCTAGTGAAATCTATTTTCGATTAACTGACTCAATAAAAGATAAAAATGCTGAGTTATTATTAGAAACATTAACTGAAATTCGCAAAGGGGGAATTCCTGTTGATGATGTAGTGAAAGGGTTAAATGTTCACATCAGAAATTTGATGTATGCATCTTTAAATGATGGTGTAAATATACTAGATATAAGCGATGATCTAAAAAATGAATATATTGAATCATCAAAATTATGGGACGTTCGGGATTTACTTCGAATTACAGAAGTTATTAATGATTTGGAAGTAAAAATTAGTAGATCGAATCAGCCTTATATTATGTTTGAAATAACTGCACTTAAACTTTTAGAAATGGATCAAACTATATTTATTGAAGATCTATTAAATCAATCTCCGGTGACTACTGAATTTGGTGAAAAAAAAAATGAAGTAAACAATAATAATGATACACCAGGTAAAGTAGATAAGAAAATTAAGCTAGATATGAGTAAAACTGATGTATTAAATAATAGTGATGAAATAGACAAAATTGATAAAAATCGTGAGGAAGATACGAATATCTCTGATGATCTAGATGATAACGCAGATAGGTTAAAATCAAAAGATAATGAAGAAGATGTTTCGATTCTTGATATAGATTTTATAAAGAGCGAATGGCTTAATATAGTTACAATGGTTACAAACATTCGAACTTCTATTGGTATAGTAATGGAGCACTCAATGCCAATTAAAATCGAAAAAAATATTCTAAAGGTTGGAGTTTATAATCAACCAAAATTTAGTTTAGATTTAATCAATAAAAACAAGCAAGTAATTGAAGAAATCACATCAAAGCAACTAAAGAATACAGTTGTGCTAAATTTTTCAGAAATCCATGAAGAGATTGAAGCTCCTGATGCAAATAATGAAATTTCAAAAGTTAATAAAAATAAAAATGATAACACCGATGCGATGGATAGTGTAATTGAATTATTTGATGGAGAAATTTTACGTTAATATATAAGCAAGAAAGATATAGTTATGATGAATCCAAAGAATATGGGAAAAATGATGAAACAAGCTCAACAAATGAAAAAGAAAATGGGCGAAGTTCAGCAAAAATTATCCGAGTTAAAAATTACTGGTAATGCTAATGATGGATTAGTAAAAGTTGTGATGGATGGTAAGCAAAAAGTAATAGATATAAAAATTGATCCATCATTGTTGAGTGAAGAGATAGATATGCTTGAAGATTTAGTATTAACAGCAGTAAATCAAGCTGTTACGAAGTCACATGAAATCGCTGAAAAACAAATGAATGATGCTACGGGTAATTTATTAGGCAATATTAAGTTACCAGGAATGTAATGCTAGACGCATTTCCAGATAGTATAATTCGTTTAATCGATAGATTTGCAAGTTTTCCTGGCATAGGTAAAAAAACTGCTCAACGGATGGCTTTTCATGTTTTAAAGGATTCAGAGGATAATGCAATGTCATTAGCTAAGGCAGTTAAAGATGTAAAATCAAATATAGCTGCATGCTCTTTATGTGGCGGTATTACGGAAAAAGATCCGTGTACAATATGTGATGATTCAAAAAGAGATAGTAATTTGATATGTGTAGTGGAGGTTCCTGCTGATATTTATGCTTTTGAAAGAACCAGTGGATTTAATGGAGTATACCATGTTTTAGGGGGTGTTCTTTCTCCATTAGATGGCATAGGTCCAGATGAATTAAATATTGATTCACTTGTTGATAGAGCGAGCTCTGATAGTGAAATTGTTTTAGCGTTAAACCCAAGCATTGAGGGAGATACGACCTGTCTTTATATAAGCAAATTATTATCAGATAATGATGTTAAAATAACTCGATTAGCACGCGGTATTCCTGTTGGTGGTGAATTGGAATATACTGATGATGCAACATTGTTGAGGGCGATGGAGGGGAGGACATCTATATGAATTTACCTAATATTTTAACTATTGGTAGAATTTTAGTAACTCCATTATTTATTATACTCTTATTCTATGATCATCCCTATGCAAAGTCGTGGGCATTATTGATTTTTATTGTTGCTATGCTGACTGATATTTTCGATGGTTATTATGCTAGAAAATATAATCTTGTTACAGATTATGGCAGATTTTTAGATCCATTAGCGGATAAAGTTATGGTCTTGTCAGCTTTAATTTCATTTGCAGTAATGGATGTTATTCCATATTGGATGGTATCTTTGATAATATTTAGGGATCTTTTTGTAACGGGGTTACGAATGGCAATGTCTTCAAAAGATAAAACAATGGTAACAAGCAATATTGCTAAGAGAAAGACGCTTAGTCAGGTTTTGATTATAATTTTTATTTTACTCAATATAGGATTTAATTCTTTATCAATATCTTGGATTGGAGAAATAATCTTATTTTCTAAACAATATGAGCTAATTTATTATTGTACTTTTCTTGTAACGGTTTTCACTGTATTTACTGGATTTACATATATTTATACAAACCGTTCCGTGATTAGGCAGTTTATTTCTTGAGCTAACCTCTATTGCGATTAAAAATATCAGAATGGATTGCAACCTGTTTTAAAGTTGGATATTTACCATTAGCACCTGGTACATGGGGTAGTATTTTTGCTATTTTACTCTGGTGGGTATTTATAAAAGATCTTAATCTATATGTTTTCGGGGTGATTATTGTCTTTTTCTTTATCATAGGAATCGTAACTAGCAATATTATGATTGATGAACTTGATGATAATGACCCATCTCATATTATAATTGATGAATTAGTTGGTCAATGGTTGGCTTTATTATTTTTACCAAAGGGATTAATTAATATTGCTATTGCGTTTATACTATTTCGTTTTTTTGACATAATCAAACCTTGGCCAATATCTTTGATTGAAAAACTTCCAAAAGGGTTAGGCGTGATGTCTGATGATCTTGTAGCAGGTTTTGTTACTTTGGTATTAATACAGGTAGTCAATATTTATATTTTATGAAAGTAGCGCTGATTACGATAGGAAATGAATTACTATCAGGTTTTACAGTTGATACAAACAGTTCTTGGATAGGTCAATCATTAATCGAAGTAGGTGCTAGCGTTTCTTGGCATTTAACAGTAAAAGATGATCCTAGTCAAATTAAAAGCGCATTAGATAATATTCCTGAAGATTGTAAAACATTGCTTATTACTGGTGGATTAGGGCCAACTCATGATGATATAACACAAAATATATTATTTGATTATTATAAAATAAAACCAGTATTTGATAAAGAGTACTGGGAATTTCTTAATTCTAGAATAAAGATACGAGGCAGATCGTTGCCTAAGATTAATAAGAATCAAGCGATATCTCCCGAACATAGTAAAGGGAATGTTATTCCAAATAGCGTTGGAACTGCACGTGGAATTCATATTTTTAATAATGAAATAGATATATTTGCTATGCCTGGGGTACCAAAAGAAATGAAAAATATGATGAAAGATACAGTTTTACCCTGGATTTATGATAAAACGAAGAATAAGATTTATGTTCATACTTTTAGGACTACGGGAATTATGGAATCATCTTTGGCTGAAATGATAAGCGATATTATTGAAGTATCAAAAAATGTTGAAATATCCTTTTTACCTCAATTTACTGGTGTAGATATCAGAGTAATGTCTTCTGATAACAAACCATTAGAAAAGGTGCAAAGAAAGATAAATGAACGTATAGGAAAATATATATATGGAACAGGTTTGGATGTTTTAGAGAATGCTGTTGGAAAAATGCTCATCGAACGAAATTTGACTTTATCAACAGCGGAATCTTGTACTGGGGGTTTATTAGGGCATCGTTTAACCAATGCACCTGGAAGCTCGAGATATTATTTGGGAGGAGTAAATTCATACAGCAATGATATGAAGATTAATGTAATTAATGTGAATAAAAAAATATTAGATAAGTATGGCGCTGTAAGTAAAGAAGTTTCAATAGAAATGTCTAAGGGAGTTAGAGCTCTACTTAAATCTGATATTGCTATATCTATCACAGGTATTGCAGGGCCTGGTGGTGGAACAAAGGAAAAACCAGTTGGCTTAGTTTATATAACATTAATTCATAATGATATAATCAAAAATAAGGAATTTACTTTTTTTAAAGACAGATTATTAAACAAGAAATTAAGTAGTCAAGTTGCTTTAAATATGATAAGGATTCATTTACTAAATGAATGAAAATCTTATTAGGGTTTTTATATCAGTTTCTGTACCTAAAGAGATTGTATCTATAAAAGAAATGTTGAAATCTACAATTGATACAAAAGGTGTAAAAATCAGTTGGGTTCGAGATGGAAAAATGCATCTTACTTTAAGATATATAGGTAATACTACGGAGGAATCGATTGATAGTATTAATAGTGCAATACATGATTTAATCAGTGATACTCCAATTATTAATCTATCAATTTCAGGAGCTGGGTGCTTTACAAAAAGAGATGTAGCAAACACATTGTGGGTAGGTGTAAAAGGTGAAATAGATAAGCTGGAAGAATTAATTCTTAATATTAATACAAAACTAAAAACTTTAGGGTATCCAATTGAAAAAAGAGAGTTTTTGCCTCACATAACTATAGCGAGGATTAATCCTAACCAGAAAAAGAAGCCAGATATATCAAAATTTTTAAATACTACATTTATGGAATTGCCAATGAGAATAGCAAAAATTAGCCTAATACAAAGTCAGTCCTTTTCTAAAGGTTCTTTCTATACTATTTTAGATACCCATTTTTTAGGTACAAAATTAGAATAGGAGCAATAAATGGCATCGACCACTAAAAAAACAAAAGCTTTGGATCTAGCTATAACTCAAATTGATCGACAATTTGGCAAAGGATCAATTATGCGACTTGGAAATGACAAACCAAGTTCTGCTGAGAGTGTAATATCAACAGGATGTCTTTCATTGGATGTTGCTTTAGGTGTAGGAGGGGTGCCTAGAGGAAGAATTATTGAAATTTATGGGCCAGAATCAGGTGGAAAAACAACATTAGCATTGCATATAGTTGCAGAAGCGCAGAAGAATAATGGTTATGCAGCATTTGTTGACGTTGAACATGCATTAGATCCAGAATATTCAAAAGCGCTTGGTGTTAATACCGATAATTTACTTGTTTCTCAACCAGATGCAGGTGAACAAGCATTGGAAATTACTGAAACATTAGTTAGAAGTGGAGCTTTAGACGTTATTGTTATTGATTCAGTTGCAGCGTTAGTTCCTCAAGCAGAATTAGATGGGGAAATGGGTGACTCTCATATGGGATTGCAAGCTAGATTAATGTCGCAAGCTTTACGGAAACTTACTGGCACAGTTAGTCGATCCAATACGTGTGTAATTTTCATTAATCAGATTCGTGAAAAAATAGGAGTGATGTTTGGTAATCCTGAAACGACTCCGGGAGGAAGAGCTCTGAAATTTTATTCAAGTCAAAGATTAGAGATTCGACGAGTGACTACTATTAAGGATAACGCTAACGCGGTAGGGAATAAAGTTCGCGTTAAGGTTGTAAAGAATAAAGTTGCGCCACCCTTTAAAATGGCTGAATTTGATATAATGTATGGTGAAGGGATATCCTACATAGGTGATGTATTAGACTTAGCAGTAACCGCTGATATTGTGCAAAAAATGGGGGCTTGGTATTCATATAAAGATGAAAAAATTGGACAAGGGCGAGAAAACACGAAAGCATATCTTGAAGAAAATGCTGAAATGATGTCTGAGATTGTGAAACAAGTAAAAGGATTTATGGGTGTTAGTTTTTCGGGGGATGAAAAAGCGTAAGGTCTTAGATATTCAATTACAGAAGCGCAGGAAAAACCGACGGAGTATTTTTCTTGATGATGGTAGCGTCTTTGGTGTTTCTGATGATGTTTTTTTCTCAACTCCAATACATATTGGAGATACTATTTCAGAACAAGTGCTTAATGAGATACTGGATTCTGAATCAAAAACAAAAATATATAATTCAGCTATTAATCTATTAAGCTATAGGATGCGGAGTAAGTCAGAGTTGAGAGACAGATTAATAAGAAAAAATTATAATGAAGATTCTATTATTGATGTAATTAATAATCTGGAATCAAAAGGATATTTGGATGATAAAAAGTTTGCTCACGCATTTGCAAAAGAAAAGGTTAAGAATAAATTAATTGGTCCTATTGCGTTAAAATTTGAAATGTCATCACACGATCTTAATGTTGATGATGTTGAAAGCGCTATTTCCTCTGTGTATGAAGTTTTCCCTCAAGAGTTTTTAATTAAAAAATTAATGACTAAATGGAAAGTAAAAGATAACATTAGAAATGATACAAAAATAAAAGGTAAAATCACTAATCGCTTAAAAAATAAAGGTTTTTATTGGGATGATATAAATAAGGCGATTAATAATTCTTATATAGATGATTAATAATAACTATTCTGTTTTATTAAATGATAAAAATATAGAAGTAACCAATATCTATGCTGTTGGGAGAAATTATATTGATCATGCAAAGGAAATGCAATCTTCTATTCCTAAGGACCCAATCTTATTTCAAAAGGCACTTACATCATTATCGAAAAGCTCAACTGTTATTATTCCTCATGGAAGAGAGATTCATCATGAGATAGAAATAGTAGTTTTAATAGGCGAATCTGGGGAAAATATTAGCCTAGATAATGCATTCAACTATATTAAAGGCATAGGTCTTGGTTTAGACCTTACTGATCGAATATTGCAAGCCAAATTAAAAAGCAAATCTTTACCCTGGTTTCTCTCTAAGTCTTTTAAAGGGTCTGCTGTCGTTTCAAAGTTTTATAAATGGGATAATTCAAAGTGGAATGAACCGTTTTGGCTCAAGAAAAATAAAAAAATTGTTCAAAGTGGAAAGATAACTGAAATGATATTTTCTATTGAAGAGTTAATTAGTTATCTATCTAATAGAGTTCCTCTATTAAAAGGAGATTTGATTTTCACTGGAACGCCAAGCGGAGTAGGTCCAATTGTTAAAGGTGATAAGTTAGATATTGGTTTAGGAAATAAAAGCTTTATGAATATAGAAGTAATAAATTCTAACGAAATGAATGATGAAGTTAAAACTTTCTCCCTTTATGTTGATGGAGCCGCAGATCTAAATACAAAAACAGCTGGGGTTGGTGGTGTCTTTTATAATAATGACAATGAAGAGGTTTATAGTTTTTCCGAATATTTAGATGATGCGACAAATAATGAAGCAGAATATACAGCTTTAATTAAAGGTGTTGAATTAGGGCTTGAGTTAAAACTATTAAATTTAAATATATATTCAGATAGTCAACTTATAGTTCGTCAAATTAACGGAGAATATCAGGTTAAGAATGATCGAATGAAAAAACTTCACTTAAAAGTTTTAAATTTATTGAAACAATATAATGAATGGACAATTAATCATATTATGAGAGATAAAAATAAGATTGCTGATAAGTTAAGCAAGGAAGGAAGAATGTTGGGTAAATGAAGGGATTAGTAACAGCAGGTGGGCATGGAACGCGGTTAAGGCCAATTACTTATACACAAAATAAGCATCTAATCCCTATAGCTAATAAAACCAT
>Ga0206683_10000698_pt1 | contig 24034 bp, 23 predicted proteins | sample M280m12015metaG_FD_155483 | JGI IMG/M metagenome (GOLD analysis project Ga0206683, IMG submission 155483) | Ammonia-oxidizing marine archaeal communities from Monterey Bay, California, United States - M2 80m 12015 | ecosystem: Environmental > Aquatic > Marine > Intertidal zone | place: USA...
AACAAATGTGGAAAGAAAATTTAGGAATCAATATTTTATTAACCAACACCGATTGGAAAGTTTACCTATCTAGACAAAATACAGGTGACTATGAAATTGCACGTGCTGGCTGGATTGGTGATTATCAAGATCCTAAGACCTTTCTAGATATGATGGTTACTGGAAGAGGCAATAATCAAACAGGTTGGTCTAACGAAGATTATGACAATCTTTTGATTAAAGCTGCTAACTCAACTTCACAAAAAGAAAGGTTCTTGTATATGTACAAAGCTGAAAAGATTCTTATGGACGAACTTCCTATTATCCCTATTTACACTTACACAAGAATATTTATGAAGCATGGAAGTGTAGAAGGCTGGAATCCCAACTTGTTAGATTCTCACGCTTACCAATATATTTCTATAGAAGATAAATAACCATTTATGTTCAATCTAATTTTAAGAAGGATAGTTATAGCTATACCAGTTCTTCTAACTGTCATTACTTTAACTTTTCTTATGGTGCACTCAGCTCCAGGAGGACCCTTTGATGAAGAGAAGGCTGTATCTGCTGAAGTCCTGGCTAAATTAAATGAACGCTATAATTTAGATCAACCACTCTCGACTCAATATTTTGATTACCTATCGGGTGTGTTGGTAGGAGATTTTGGTCCATCTTTTCGATACCCGGGAAGGTCTGTAACGGAGTTAATATCTATCGGATTACCGATTACTTTTGAACTAGCTCTTTATTCAATTCTGTTTGCATTATGCGTAGGTGTTCTAGCGGGTGTGCTTGGTGCACTTAGACCTAATACAGCTTTAGATTACATACCCATGTCGACTGCGATGATAGGTATCTGCATACCTTCTATCATTTTAGGACCTACTTTAATTCTAGTATTTGGTATATGGCTTGAATGGGTTCCTGTTTCAGGTTGGGGCTATATGCCAGGAGATAAAATATTACCTATTATTACATTAGGAACAGCTTATGCTGCTTATTGCGCACGTTTAACTAGAGGTGGGATGTTAGAAATCCTAAATCAGGACTTTATTAGGACAGCACGAGCTAAAGGGCTATCTGAAACTAGAGTGGTTGTGGTTCATGCTTTAAGAGGGGGGCTTACTCCTGTAATTGCATTTTTAGGACCGGCCATGGCCGGACTGTTGGCAGGTTCTTTCGTGGTAGAAACAATATTTGGTATTCCAGGCTTAGGTAGATTTTATGTAGAAGCTGCTTTTAATAGAGATTACACGATGATTCTTGGATCTTCTATTTTCTTTTCTTTTCTAATTGTCTCCTTTAACTTAATTTCAGACTTAGTTGCAGCTGCTCTCAATCCTAAATTAAGAGACTAAAATGAATAATAGTTTGTGGAAAGATGCTTTTGATAGATTAATTTCTAACAAACTGTCTTTATTTGGTTCTATCTATATCTTATTCATTATTATTCTTGCTCTAATTACTCCACTAATTGCTCCTTATGATTACGCATACCAAGATCTTGATCTTGGTCCTTCTGGACCTTCGGCATTGCATTGGCTGGGCACTGATACCCTGGGTAGAGATTTGTTAACTAGAATGATGTACGGAAGTAGAGTGTCATTAATGGTTGGTTTCTTAGCAACCATGGTTGCTTTATCTATTGGAGTTATATGGGGAACGGTTGCTGGATTCTCAGGAGGTAAAGTGGATACCATCATGATGAGGATAGTAGATGTTCTTTATGGAATACCTTTTATCATTTTCGTTATTCTTTTAATGGTTATATTTGGTAGAAATTTAATCCTATTATTTATGGCTATAGGTGCAGTGGAGTGGCTAACCATGGCTCGAATAGTTAGAAGTCAAGTCATGTCCTTAAGCAAGCAAGAGTTTATATTGGCTGCGGAAGCTATGGGAGTTAGCAGAGTAGGGATTATTTATAAACACTTAATTCCTAATGCGATTGGTCCAGTTATTGTTTACGCCACTTTAACCGTTCCTCAGATAATGCTTTTAGAAGCATTTTTAAGCTTTTTAGGTCTCGGTGTTCAAGCTCCCTTAAGCTCTTGGGGGTTATTGATCCGTGATGGTGCAGTTTCTATGGAAGAGTACTGGTGGTTATTGATATTTCCTTCCTTAGCTTTCTCTTTAACTTTGTTCTCTTTGAATTTCATAGGGGATGGTTTAAGGGATGCCTTGGATCCTAGAACTTCAGACTCGTAGGAACTCTACAAGAAAAGTTTCAAAACCTGACCAGGAAATATCTTCGAAGGATCTTTTATTTCATTCCATTCCTGGATTTGCGACGAAGTGATATCAAATTTAGAAGCTATTCTACTTACAGTATCTCCTGACTTAACAGGGTACAGCATGGTCCTTAATTGCTTAGACGGAATATCTTGTCTAATTCTTTCATAACGAGAGAATATCTTTATTGCTTGATTAATCTGTAAAGGCCTTTCAATCTTTAACTCATTCCATAAGACTATGTCTTCAATTGAAACTTTAAACTTCTTTGAAATATTCCATAGAGAATCTCCTTTTGCAACCTTATAAGTCCTTTCTCTAGGGCTTTGTTTATTAGCCCAAGCAGAACCTCTAGGAACCATGATTTCTCTTCCTGCGATGATTAAATCAGATGACATACCGTTAATTTCCTTCAGGACCGATACCTCTATTTTAAATCTGGAAGCAATTCTAGAAAGGCTATCTCCTCTTCTAATTTTGTATCTATCCCACCTCACTAGATCATTTTGGCCTAAAGAATCAAGCTGAGTAATAAATCTATCTGATACTCCGATAGGTAGCAGTAAGTAATGAGGTCCACTTGGATCGGTTGCCCATTGATTAAAACCAGGGTTAAGTTCGTATATAGTTTCAGGTTTAAGACCGGCTAAATCTGCAGCCTGCATTAGGTCCAATTGCCCAGGAATCTTAACCTTCTGGAAATAAGCCCTATTGGCAATAGAAGGAAGATGAACGTCAAATGAATCTGGATCTCTAATCAGTTCACATAACACTAGAAGTTTAGGAACATAGGCCGTGGTTTCTTTAGGTAAGTTTAAATCCCAGAAGCTAGTTGGTTTGCCAGCTTTTTTATTTTTCCTAATAGCCCTATTAACTCTAGTAGGACCTGCGTTGTAGGCAGCCATTGCCAACAACCAATCACCTTCAAATTTCTTATTTAAATAGGTTAAGAATTTAAGAGCAGCTTCAGTAGAGGCCATTACGTCTTTTTTGCCGTCGTACCACCAATTTGACTTCAACCCCCATTCTTTGCCTGTAGCAGGTAAAAATTGCCATATCCCTGTAGCTCCATCAACTGATTTGGCGTAAGGATTAAATTCGCTTTCTACAAAAGGCAATAAAGCCAACTCAACTGGTAAATTAAGTTCTTGAGCTCTACTTAAAGTATGAAATAAATATCTTTGACCCGATTTGCTGATCCTGTTAACTGCCGTTTGGTTACCATACAGTCTTTCTCTATAAACGCTTGTTGCTGCAATTTGATCCTCAGGAATAGTTAAAGTAAGGCCTACTCTAATTCTTTCCCATATATCATAAGGCGCCTTTTCGATTGCTGATTCAATTATCTTAGGCGTAACTGTGGTAATTACTTTAGAATCAAGTTGAATTACTTCTTTACTTATAGCTGTGCTTGAACAACTACAAAGAATAGCTAGAGATAAAGCTATCGAATATTTGTTCATTTAAAAGTTATCTTTCCAGTCTCTTATGGCTCCCAATACTTCATGGGGCTCTTTAAGTTGATTGCCAGAGTAATTGGTAGCGGCATCTATAACAGTTTCCTCTTCACACCTCATGAAAGGATTTATTTTCAATTCTGAACCAATGTCTGAAGGCAAGGTTTCTTTATCTAACTCTCTAAGTTTACCTACTTCCTCTATTTTATTTTTGATAAATTGATTGTCAGGCTCTACGGTGATAGCGAAGGCAAGATTTGACTGAGTATATTCATGACCACAATAAACCTTAGTATTTTCAGGAAGAATAGAAAACCTTGAGATCGATTCGTGCATTTGCAATGGAGTGCCTTCAAAAATTCTGCCACAACCGGCCGAGAATAAGGTATCCCCACAAAAAAGGATGGGTTCAGAACATGCTTCGTCAGAATAATATGCTAATTGATCAAGGGTATGACCAGGCGTAGAAAGGGCAATAAATTTTTTACCTAAAAGATCAAATTCCTCATTATCGTTTAAAGGAGAGCTGATACCTCGTATATGGCCTCCACCAGGGCCGAAAACGTCACAATTAAAATGATCTTTGAGTTCTTGGATACCTCCAGTGTGGTCAAAATGATGATGGGTAATTATGATACCCTTAAGATCTAGTTTTAATTCATTAAAAGTTTCGAGTACAGGCTTAGCTTCTCCAGGATCAACAATAATAGCTTGTTCTCCTTCAGCTAGGGTCCAAACATAGTTATCAGATAGTGCTTTAATAGGGAATATTTCAAACATAATTTAATGTTGATTTTACACTTACTATGAAAGAATAGTTAGTCTAACTGTAATACAATTGAATTATATTTGTATGGAAGAAATAGAGATATTTACTGACGGCGCGTGTAGAGGAAATCCTGGTTTAGGAGGATGGGGAGCTTTGATCAGAAAAGATGGCGAAGAAAGTTCTCTCTGGGGGGGAGAAAGGGATACAACCAATAATAGAATGGAGATGGAAGCTGCGATCAAAGGTCTCGAGTCAATTATTGAAAGTTCAACTATTACTATAACTACTGATTCAAATTACCTAAAAGACGGTATTACACAGTGGTTGGAAGGCTGGAAGAAGAAAGGTTGGAAAACAGCTGCAAAGAAACCGGTTAAGAATCAAGATTTATGGATTCGTTTAGATGAACTTTCTCAGTTCCATAATGTTCATTGGAAGTGGGTTAAGGGACATAGTGGACATAGAGAGAATGAAATTGCTGACTTGTTAGCAAATAAGGGCATAGATGAGTTGTAGATGAATAGACAGATTATTTTAGATACAGAAACCACAGGAATTGATTTTAAGACTGGTCATAGAATTATTGAGATAGGTTGTGTGGAGATTGTTAATAGGAAGTTTACAGGTAACGAATATCATACATACATTAACCCTGGTAGGGACAGTGATGAAGGAGCCTTGAGAGTCCATGGTCTTACTGCAGAGTTTTTATCAGACAAACCAAAGTTTTCCGAAATTTATGAAGATTTCATTAGTTTTATAAAAGACTCTGAATTACTCATACATAATGCGGAATTTGATATAGGTTTTTTAGATAATGAAATAAGGTTGATTTCTAAAGACTTAAACCCTGTCGAGAAAGAAGTTGCCAAAATCACTGACACCCTTCAGATAGCTAGAGAGAAACATCCAGGCCAAAGAAATAGTCTTGACGCGTTGGTTAACAGATATGAAATAATAGGGTACGACAGAGAGTTGCATGGTGCTTTATTAGATTCAAAAATATTAGGCGATGTTTATCTTTCAATGACTGGCGGTCAGAGCGATCTAGATTTTAGCGATAATTCTGGAGAAGATAAGAATATTAATTTATCTAAAGGTCGGGCTTCTGCTAGAACAAAACTCAAAGTGATTAAAGTATCAGCAAAAGAAAAAGCAAGAAACCTTAAATATCTTGCCGATATGAAGGAAGAAACAAATGTGGAGCCAATCTGGAATCAAGAACATGAATGATACTTTAGTGCGAACTAGATTTGCACCTAGTCCAACTGGTCTTCTGCATATCGGCGGAGCAAGAACAGCTTTATTTGCTTGGCTATATGCAAAATCAAATTCAGGGTCTTGTCTACTTCGCATAGAAGACACAGATAAAGATAGATCTAAACAAGAGTTTACTGAAGAGATTATCAATAGCTTCAATTGGATGGGTGTTAATTTTGATGAGGATGTTGTTTATCAATCAGAAAATCATGATCGTCACTCGCAAATAGCTGAAGAATTATTGAAGAAAGGAAATGCATATTTTTGTAACTGTTCTAAAGAAAGGTTAGACCAATTAAGAAAAGAGCAGAAAGAGAAGGGCGAGAATATAAAGTACGACGGTAAATGTAGACATATTGAAACTAAAGATCTCTCTAAGAGGCCACTTAATATAAGGGAGCAGGAGAATACTGTAATCAGATTTAAGAATCCTGAAGATGGTAGTGTTATCTTCCAAGACCTAATAAAAGGTGAAATAGAATTTCGTAATGAAGAAATGGATGATTTCATTATTGTTAGAAGCGACGGAGCACCAACCTATAATTTGTGCGTGGTGGTGGATGATTTAGATATGAGAATCTCCCACGTTATTAGAGGGGATGATCATATAAATAATACCCCTAAACAAATCAATGTCTTTAAAGCACTTAAAGTTGAACCACCTACTTATGGCCATGTTCCAATGATCCTCGGAGAAGATGGGAAAAGAATGTCTAAAAGACATGGAGCTGTGGGTGTTTCTGAATACCGCGACATGGGTATTCTTCCTCAAGCTTTCATGAACTACTTAGCTAGATTGGGCTGGTCCTTAGGAGATCAAGAAATTTTTACATCCGATGAATTGGTGAATAATTTCAGTAGTGGAAATTTAAATACTGCTCCCGCATCATTTTCCTTAGATAAACTAACTTGGTACAACAAGGAATACCTTAACGCGATGGAATTTACTGATTTAGTAGATTTAATTCCATCTGAACATATAAAGAATGATAAATATTCAAAAAATGTAATTGAGCTTATTAGGGAAAGGTGCAATTCTTTAAATGATTTTTCTACTGAATCACATTATTTCTATAACAAGCCAGAAGCCTTTAGAGAAGAGGATAAAACCAAAGCCATTAAAGAGAATACTTTAAATTTATTAAGTTCTCTAAGCGAACGTTTAAGCAATCTAACAGAATGGAAGAGAGATTCAATTCAAGAAGAAATTAAAGCTTTTGTTGATGAGCAGGAAATAGGTTTTGCAAAAATAGGGATTCCTTTAAGACTTAGCTTAACAGGATCCTTAAATTCTCCATCAACTGATAAAGTTTGCGAATTACTTGGGAAAGAAGAGGTTATAGAACGAATAGACTTTGCGATTAAAAGTTTTTAATTAAAGGTTCGCAAGAAACTCATCAACTTTTTTCCAGGCTTGATTCCTAATTGAATCAGATTCCATAAAAATTTCATGTTTACTATCGATATTCTCAATATGGCTATTTTTAAATCTACTTAAAATTTGAACATTTCCAGAAGGGGACACTAATCTATCCTGGGTAGCATTTAACAGTAAAATTGGACGTTCAACATCAACTCCCCAATTTTCTTCTTTGAATTTATTAGTTCTTTTAACAGCTTCATAAATCCAACCTAGACTTAATCCTTTTACTCCTAACGCAGGTTTTTTACAAATCAAGCGATACACTCTATCAAATCTATATTGGTCGCTAGTTAAGAAATTATCTTGGAACTCTTCTTCTAGCCATCCTTTCTCTTCATCCCAATTTGGTTTATCGATAGCAAAATCCTTAAAACCTATAGAAGAGATTGATCCAAGGACTCTAACAATAATTCTTAAAGAGAGCCTGCTTTGAATTGAAAGCATCGGGGCACAAAGAATCAACCCTTCGTAGTCCTTTTCGTTTTCAACGAAATTGCTAGCCATCAAGCATCCGCCCATTGAGTGTCCAAAACCTATCCAGGGCTTAGGGCAGAGTGCCTCATAGAGCCCAAGAGTTTTTATCAGGTCTTTATCGTATTCTTCAAAATCATCAATATGGCCCAGCCTTACGTTCTTAGAGGTTCTTTCTGAAAGACCTTGACCTCTCCAATCCATCCCAGCAACGCAATAACCTCTCGAGATAAATTCTTCTATCACTTCATAATATTTCTCAATGAATTCAGTTCTACCTGATTGTAAAATGATGGTCCCTTTATCAGAATCAATATTCCATAAAGCAACCCTTAACCTTTTATTATCAAAGCCTTTAATAAAAAAACCTTTTGCCCCTTCAGGGCATTTAAAGTCTTCCAGCTCTATTAAGGGAGCCTTTTCGTATTTATTTATTCTTATTTCTTTATCATCCACATTCGTATTTTAAACCTAATAAGGCTTTCCATTGAATAAAGATATTTTAAAGCTTTTTATTTTTCTAAAGTTAACTAGAATCTGATTAGTAAGGGGCTATAGCTCAGCTGGGAGAGCGCTACCGTGGCACGGTAGAGGTCGGCGGTTCGATCCCGCCTAGCTCCACCACCGTTTCTTTTTGTATCAATAGTTCAGCTGGAAGAGCGCTTGCGTGCCGCTCGGAAGCACTCTCCAATAACCCTATTCCAAAGACATTCTTCAGTCTAACTCTATTAATTGGGTGTGATTAAAATAACTTTAGTAGTGTTATTTCATGCTTTTATTTTTTCAACGATATCTTTTGTTTGTTCATCTAAATTATTTTGTATGCTCTCAACTAACAAAGAAGCTACAAATGACATCTCTGCAAGAGGTTCAACGGCATTTGAATTATGACTAAGTGCTTCTGCTAAACAACTCATACCATCAGACATGTAATTCATTTTTTTATCAATATCTTGCTCTCTTTTTGCCCTACTAAATTCCCTCATAGCATCCCTTGATTTACTGCTAGCTTTGCCAGACTCACTAATAACTTTATTTTTGTACCTGTTTGCCGCCACAGATCTAATTGCCCATCTCAACATGTTAATAATCTCCTATAATTGTGTATATACTTACACAAATGTTACACAATAAATTAACGAAAGAAAAAAAAGGTCATAAAGTATTGATATTATGGTCTTTATTATAGAGTCGTAATGAAGTCACTATTGTGTGGGAATGAGATAAAAAAAATTCAGGATAATATATAAATGATTAAGGTAGTAGAGCTTTTTGCAGGTATTGGTAGCTTCAGAAGAGCCTGTGATAATTTGGGATTGAAAACTATATGAGTAAATGAAATTGAGCCAAAAGCTACAGCTGTTTACAGACATAATTTTGGTGATCTTGAGTTAACTGAAGCAAACATAGTTCATAGTCTGTTTGTGTATATTGATTGGAAATTTTTTAATCATTAATAGTTCATTTTTTCCAGCAAAGTTAGTATATTAAGAATAGATAATTTGGAGTACCGGTCTATGTCATTATTCAAAAAAGCCGTGGGGGCCGCAGTTGGTTATAAAGTTTATAAAAACCACCAACCGCCAACGATAGTTCCGCCACCAGAAATGGTCATTGTTGGGATAGAAAAAAAAGGCTTAGTTGGATCAAGTTGGAGAGTAAAATGGAAGCTTAAATCTAATATGAACGTAACTCAAAGCTTTACCGTCTCAAGAAACACCAGTGGAATGACAATAGGGTCAATGAAGGTAGGTATTTACTGGAATTAGGAAAAGTCATTAAGCTTGTCTAAAAAAATTTTTAAATTAAAGCAAAGAATACATACATCACTTAATAAAAAGGAAAGAAAATTTTAGAAAAATTAAAATACAAGATAGATATAAGCCTCAAGCATGGCTTGAACAGTATTGTTTATTTTTTAATCTTTATTGTTGCGATCATTGTAATTATATTAATCGTAACGGACTTATATTTTATTCAAACTAACGAAGGCAATGTCCTAACTTTATTTTGGTTTTATCTCTTCAAAGTTATAAAGGGTGGGTATGGAGGAGATATCACAAATGGATTTCAAATATTAGCCAATTTTATTGTGGTATTAACAAGTCTTTTTGTGTCTTCAATTTTCATTGGGTTTATAACCAACTATATCTCTGAAAGATTGCGTGAAATAAGGAGAGGAAGTTCTAAAATTTTAGAATTAAATCATCAAATAATATTAGGATGGTCCCCATCTATATCTCTTGTTATTAGAGAGCTACTTTTAGCAAATGAAAATAATAAGGGTGCAAAGATTGTAATACTTGATGAAAGAGATTCAGTAGAAATGACCAATGAGTTAAAGACGTTATTTCCAGATAAAAAAGATAACAAGAGACTTATTCTAAGAAGTGGATCTTCTCATGACAGAATCGCACTAAATAATTTAAATATTAATTCTGCTAGATCAATTCTGATTAATCACAATGATGACATGAAGAGCATAAAAACTTTGGCAGCTATAGTAAACAATCCGTCTAGAAAAGAGATGAAATATAATATCGTTACTAAAATTAACTCATATCAAAATTATGAGGTTGCAAAATTAGTTGGTAAAGAAGATTCACAAATACTATTCTTTGGTGACATGTTAGCAAGAATTGATGCTCAAACTTGTTTGCAGCCGGGCTTGTCTATGTTTATTTGGAACTAGTAAACTTTGATGGTGATGAGATTTACTTTAAAGATGAAGTTGCCTTAGAAGGATGCCCATATAGTGATGCTGTATTAGGTTACGACACTTCATGTGTAATAGGGCTTAAGAGAGGTGCAGAAATAATATTAAACCCAAGTTTCGATGAAATTATTAGGCCAAAAGACGAGATAATAGCAATTACAGAAGATGACGATACCATAAATCTAAATGAAGTGACTAAAGCTAGAGGTAGCACTACTAGCACTAAAATTATTTTAGATAAAACGTCTGTTGCTGCAGCCAAAAGAATATTTATCCTTGGGCATAGCGATGTAGATATGAATAGGGTAAAAGCAATATCCTCAGATCTTATAAAATATATTTCAGATGGTTCTGAAATAATATTTGTCAACGATGCTAAGGGTAATGATAATCTTATAGAGAGTATAGCCACGACTAAAAACATTAAGCTATCAGTAAAACAAGGAGATATTAGATCTAGGCAGTTTTTAGAAGAGATAGGTTTAGATGATGGAGATGTTGTTCTAATTATAAGCCCTTTTAATGGAGTTAATGATATCAATCAATCCGATCAGGAGAGTTTGTATACATTAATTCACATAAGAGATATTCAGGTAAAAACCAATAAAAACTTTTTTCTGGTGACAGAAATCATTGATGCAAGAAACAGTGGAATTTTTGAATCAGAAAAATTTGATGATTATTTATTAAGTGAGACCATTGTTCAGTCAATGCTTGTACAAATTGCTGAAAATAAAAATCTTGGACAACTTTTTAAGAATCTAAGTTCCCCAGAAGGCAGCGAGATATATTTTAAGCCAATGACAGACTATGTTGATATTTCAAAGCCTATAAATTTTTATGCCATATGTGAATCAGCTGGATTAAAAGGACAAACAGCAATTGGATATCAATTGTATGAGGAGGAGGAGATGATATCTATGAATGCAGGCGTTAATATCAATCCTAAAAAATCTATAGAAAGAATTTATAATAAAGAAGACAAAATAATAGTTCTTTCTGAGAGTTAAATTTCAAGAATTTTCTAAAAAATGCCTCTTATTAAGAAGTGATAAAGAGCAACCGCCTCAGCTTCGCCTACAGATGAGTTTCCTTTAAAACTATAATCTTTTGTTTTTCCGCAGGTAGATCCACTTCCAGCATTACTTGAACTACCCTTTCTTATAACGCCACCCTTTACATTGCCAACAACACTGCCACTTCCAGCATTACTTGAACTACCCTTTCTTATAACGCCATTCTTTGCATTGCCAACAACACTGCCACTTCCAGCATTACTTGAACTACCCTTTCTTATAACGCCATTCTTTACATTGCCAATAACACTGCCATCCCTTAGTACACCATTTTTTAATTCAATTGCCATTTTTCTTTCTCCTGTTTTTTAAGTAAATATATTTATATAAATATTCTTTTTTTAATAAAATCACACTCGTACGTACAAAACAAGTTTTTAGTACAATTTATTCTTTATCGGGCTTTACTTTTTGTCTAGAATTGTCTTCTTTCAACTGTAGAAGTTACACTAATTATACAAGGCAATAAAAGGTACATAGATAAAAGATAAAAAAGACGAGAATATCTGGCAGCATCGTAAAATCTCTAGTGGCTCCATACCTAGTAACACCAGATACGAAGGACTTCAACGTGCTAAAGGCAAAGGGTTAACTATATTTGATATAGATGAAACTCTCTTCAAAACTAAGGCTCGGATTTTAGTAAAGAAAGATGGAAAGGTTGTTAAAGATCTTGATAACATGGAATTTAATTCTTATATCTTGGGTAAGGATGAAGAATTTGATTATGGTGAATTTAGATCGGCCAAAATATTCAATGAAACTTCTACCCCTATTGCAAAAATGATAAATAAGGCCAGGGCTATTATTAAGAATGCCACTGCAGCAGGCTCCACGGTGATAGTGGTTACAGCTAGAGGTGATATGGATGATAAAAAATTATTCTTAAATACCTTTAAGCAAAATGGACTAGATATGACTAACGTTTATATCGAAAGAGCAGGAAATATTGGACTTGATAATTCTGCTAAAAACAAAGAAGTGGTATTTAGAAAATATCTAGATACTGGAAAATATAAAAGAATAAGATTATTCGATGATGCCATGGAAAACCTATTAGCTTTGACATCACTAAAAGATGAATATCCTAAGGTTACGATTGAGGCTTTCAGAGTGAAAAGGGATGGCTCTATAAAAACAGTAAAATGATAAACCAACAAAAAAACATCAATAATTTGTGACAGAAAAAGTTTTTAAATTTACACTTTATTGGACTTTTTGTATTTCCTTAAAAAAAAGATTTATCATAAATAAACCATGCTTTCAAAATCAAAATTCATCTTAGGGCAACAATGCCATAAATCTTTATGGCTAAAGCTAAATGATTACGAGGAGACCAACCCTGTAGATGAATCTGCTGAAGATAGATTAAAGGCAGGTAATGATGTTGGTGAAGAAGCCAAAAGGCTTTTTCCTGCAGGGGTGAATATAGAATTTTATGGGGGTGATTACCAAAAAATGTGCGACCTTACCCAAGAGGCGATAGCGAAGGATGCTGATGCTATTTATGAGGCTTCATTTATAGAAGATAACATTTTTATCAGAGTAGACATCATGAATAAAACTCTAAGCGGATGGGATATTTATGAGGTTAAGTCTTCATCTGCCTTAAAAGATTATCATAAAGAAGATCTTAGCTTACAGTGGCATGTTCTAAACAAAGTTAAAAATCTTGAGCTTAATAAAGCCCATGTTGTAACCATTAATAATGAATATGTAAAAGATGGAGACATAGATCCCAAAGAAATATTTAAACTCCACGATTTAACAGATGAAGTGCTCTTAAAACAACCTGAGATAGAAAAAGAAATTAGGCTATTAAAATTAGTTTCTTCTAGTAAAGATGTACCAAAAATTAATATTGGACCTCATTGTAAATCTCCTCATGACTGCGTTTATGTTGATAGTTGTTGGCCAAAAAATAGCAAAGATAATGATTCTATTTTTACCCTTTACAGGATGCGACTTGATAAGAAAATAGACCTTTACAATCAAGGTATAGATACATTTAAAAAAATAGAATCCACCTCCAAATTTAATTTAACACAACAAAATCAAATAAAATCCTACAGGTTGAATGAGCCAGTAATAGATAAAGTGAAGATTAAAGAATTTATAAACACAATAGAATACCCTTTAAGTTATTTTGACTTTGAAACATTTACTGACGCTATTCCTTCATTTAATGGTCAAAGGCCTCATATGCAAATGCCCTTTCAATACTCACTTCATATTCAAGAAAATGAAAATACAGAGTTAAAAAATATTAGGAAAACACATAAAGATTTTATCGCAGATCATAACAAAGATCCAAGAAGGGATATTGCTGAAAGTATGTTGATTAATTTTCCATTAAAAGGCTCAATTATGGCCTTCAATCAATCTTTTGAAAAAAATTGTATTAAGTCTTTGGCAGAACACTGCCCTGATTTGGCAAAAGGTCTACTAGACCTAAATAATAGATTTGTTGATCTAATAGATCCTTTTAGGGGGGGTGGATATTATCATTCAAGTTTTAAAGGTAGTTTTTCACTCAAAAATGTTCTTCCTGCTATGTGTTCTAATGATAGTGATTTAGATTATAAGAAGTTAGAAATAGGCAATGGGGCTTTAGCATCTTCTGCTTACAAACATTTAAGAGATTCCTCCGAAGAAGAAATAGAGCAAACTCGTAAAAATCTTTCTAATTATTGCTGGACAGACACTTATGCAATGGTGGCAATATATAACAGACTATTAACTCTGGTAGGTAAAATCTAAGAAATAAAACAATGTATTTGAATGTTCTTCAAGATGGTTCCAATTCTTAACCAGAAGTTCCCCCATGATAAGACTTGTTATTAATTTATGATTGAGATTAAAGAAGATTCAATAATACTATCAACAAGTTCTAAGAATCAATATGATTTACCATTCTTATGGCTAAGGGACAACTGTCAATGTGATGAATGCAGAATTGTACAAACCCAAGAAAAACAGTTTCTTTTACATACAGTTCCAGTAGACATTTCTCCAAAGAGTGTTGAGGTAAAAGAAGAAAGCCTTTTAGTTATATGGCCTGACGATCACGAATCCCTAATCTCATTCAGCAAAATAGAACAAAGTGCCAAACCAAGATATCCAGAGAGGAAGGTATGGACCAGTAATTTTATACCTGAAAAGTACGATTGGTCTGGATTTTTGCAAGATAGAGAAGTCGCTACTGAGGCATTAAATACCTTTGTTAGTTATGGAGTAATTATTTTGAATAATGCACCTAATGAGCCAAATTCGTTAGAGTTTTTATCTAAGAGATTAGGACCAATTCATGAAACATTATTTGAAAGGATTCATAACGTTTCTGTTACTGGACATGTTTATAACGTTGCCCATACTTCGAAAGAGCTCCCTCCTCATAATGATTTTGCAAGCTATAAGTCTCAGCCAAGCATCCAAGCTCTTCACATGCTGGAAAATGAATGTGAAGGAGGTAACTCAATAATTGTAGATGGTTTGAAGGTCGTTGAAGACTTAAGAAAAGAAAATCCTAATTTTTTTAATACATTAAGTGAGTTTAGTGTTCCCTTTAGACAATTTGATGAAAACAATGAAACCTATGCTGAGGCTCCAATTATTAGATGCTCGTCTGACGGTTCTATAGAAAGTTTTAGATTCTCTAATCAATTAATGCAAATGATAGATCCATCGAGAGAAGGCTTAAAAGACTTTTATCATGCTTATCATGAAATTTCATCTAAGGTTCATGACATTAAATATAGATCAAAATTTCGACTGAATGGAGGAGAGGTGTTAATTGTTGCAAGTTTAAGAGTCTTACATGCCAGAGAAGCATTTATACCTAATGGCAAAAGACATTTACAGGATGCTTATTTTGTATATGATAATCCAATTAATAACTATGTCATTTGATATATTAGAGAAGAAGAGAAAACCTTCCGCACTTCTAATGCAATATTTATAAAGATCCTAGATTATTTTTTTGATGGTGAAATAAAATGTTTAAAACAAACGATTTCTTATTCACTGCAGAAACTACACCTGACGTAACTACCAATCTGGTTGATAGCGTTGCAAAGGTTCAAGCACTAGTTTCTGTAGCTGACGCAGTGAACGTAACAGACTCCCCAAATTGCAAGAGCCGTTTGAATAGTTTGTTAGTTGCTTCTGAGATTAAGAAAACTGGATTAGATGTCATTCTACAATTGACAGGCAGGGATAGAAATCAAGTAGCATTGGAGTCAGTATTACTTGGTGCATTATCAACAGGCATAAATAAAGTTCTTTGTTTAAGCGGAGATCAGCCTGATAAAAACGGACCTGCGGTTGTTAATGAATTTAACAGCAACGGATTAATTGAACTATGCAAAATTATCTCAGGTGGAAAGCTTACAGATGGAACAAAAATAAATAGCCCGCTACCAGTTTATTCAGGAGCTGCTGATGATTTATATCAACAAATTTCAGATCCAGATTCGCTTAGTAAATTGAATCAGAAGGTCAAACAAGGAGCCTATTTCATTCAGACACAGTATTGTTTTGATTATGAAGTTATTAAAAAGTACTCTGATAAATTGAATGATCATGGGTCTTTTAATGATTGTAAGGTGCTGGTAGGAATGGGCCCTTTAAGATCAGCCAAGCAGGGCGATTGGATGAGAAAAAACTTATGGGGTGTAAATATTTCAGATGAGATTCTTCATCGCCTAGAAGTGAGTGACTCGCCAGAGCAAACGGGCGAAAAAATATGTCAAGAATTGATAGAGAAGATTATGCCACTTCCTTGTATCGACGGAGTCCATTTAATGGGTCCGGATTGTGAAAAGGGTTCAGCGAGGATAATTTCTAATTTTAGATGAAATTTAAGAATGGATGTTTATTATTCTAAAAAATATATAAGAGAAATTCTTAAAGAAGTAAAAACGATCGCAGTAGTTGGGGCTAGTTCTAAATCCGATAGGGATAGCTATAAAGTTATGGCTGCACTTATTGAACATGGATATCAAGTTTTCCCAATTAATCCTAATGAAGAAGGTAATCTTATTTTAGATCAGCTTTGCTATTCGGACCTAAGATCATTAAAAATTAAGATAGATATGGTTGATGTTTTTAGAGTCAAAGAAGCCGTTATGGGAGTAACTAAAGAAGCAATTAGCATTGGTGCAAAAGTTCTTTGGACTCAATTAGGTATTATCAATGAAGAGGCTTCAAAGTTAGCAAAAGGCGCTGGCCTTAAAGTGGTTATGAATAGATGTCCAAAAATAGAATTAGCAAAATAATATTAGAAAACTAATACAAAATAACTTTCAATAACTCTGATATGGAAGAAAATTTAGAATTATTAATAAAGAAAAAATCTGACAAGGGAGTGTTGCGCCTTATCATGAATAATGCAGATCAAAAGAACCCTTTATCTGAGAGCATGATGAGTATGTTAATGGATGCGATTGAAGCAGCGTCTTCAGATCAATCTATAAGGGTTATAGTTTTAGCTGCTAACGGAAATGTATTTTCTTCAGGACATGATTTAAAAGAAATTACTTCCGCTAGAGAAAATGAAGATAAAGGCAAAGTTTATTTTAAAAATCTTTTTGATTATTGTTCTTCACTAATGCAATTAATAGTTAATACTCCTCAGCCAGTCATTGCTGAAGTTGATGGTGTTGCTACGGCGGCAGGTTGCCAATTGGTTGCAAGTTGTGACCTTGCAATAGCCTCTCATGATTCCACATTTGCCACACCTGGAGTAAATCTAGGTCTTTTTTGTTCAACTCCAATGGTTGCTCTTTCTAGAAATGTTAATAAAAAAAATGCCATGGAAATGCTACTTACTGGTGACTTCATTAGTGCTGAGAAAGCTAAAGAAATAGGGTTAATTAATAATGCAGTTCTAAAAGAAGATTTAACCTCTGAAGTAGGCAGATTAGCTGAGAAGATTGCTAGTAAATCAACCATGACAGTAGCTACAGGAAAGAGAGCTTTTTATGCTCAAGCTGAAATGGAATTATCTGATGCGTATAAATATACATCAAAGACTATGACTGATAATTTATTAAAGAATGATGCCAAGGAAGGAATTAATGCCTTCTTAGAAAAAAGGTCACCTGATTGGAAAGATGAGTAATTACATTAAGCTCTTTCAAGCCAAGGAAGATCAACTGTCGTTGCAGCAAGTTCCTTTTCTGGTGAAGAAATGATTATTTCTTGTCCGCTTTTCGCATGTTCAATATCTAGAATTGTATAAGCTATATTCTTATCTAGTCTTGGCGAGTAAACTAAAGCATTCATAGACCCTATCTTATTTCCATCAATCAAGACAGGCCAATGCTCTTCATTAAAGGCAGTTATGGGATCACCTGGAATCTCAGCACCCATTAATTTTTTTGCAGGTCCCGAATGGTTAATTTCTTGCAAAGCTTCCTTACCAATGAAATCATCTTCCTGATCAAGATCTACTATCCAATCTAATCCAACCTCATAAGGGTTATTTGTTCTGTCCATATCTGCTAAATAGCTCAGTATCCCACCTTCAAGTCTAAGAATTATATTTGGTGTACCTGCGCTGATATTTAGACCTTGACCTGCTTGCCAGAGAATTTCCCATAACTCATTTCCCTTTAATTGATCTTGAAGAAAAATTTCATAACAAAGTTCTCTGCTGTAACCCATTCTGGCAATAACCATAGGCATCCCTTCATGATTTACTGCCTTAAACCTATAGAAGCCTAAATCATTCACCCAATCCCCAAAAACCTTAGTCATCAATTCTTTTGAATTGGGTCCTTGGACTTGAAGCGGCGATACATCTGGCTCATGGATATCAACATCAAATTTATATCCAGCTGCCATACCTTGTACCCACAAGAGAGCATCTCCATCAGCTAGAGAAAACCAATAACAATCCTCACCAATCTTTAGCATAACTGGATCGTTAACGAATCCCCCTTTAAAGTCTAGAAAGGGGGCATACATGGCTTGCCCTATTAAACATTTTTTAATATTTCTAGGTGTTAAAAATTGTGACAATGCCTCAGCGTCAGGACCTTTAATTTGAACTTGACGCTCTACACCCACATCCCATAACTGAACACCTTTTAATAGGTTTTTGTAATCTTCGACAGTACCCTCATAACTAATGGGCATATACATATGGTTGTAGACTGAAAAAGCTTGAGCTCCATATTTTAAGGTTGAGTTAAAATAAGGGGACTTCCTTACTCGTGGGCTGAAAACTACTTTCGATGTCTTGTACATAATAAAACGCCGAGAATTATACTTATTAAAGAATATTTTCTGAACTAATAAATTACCACTGACCGAATACTTTCTCCTGAATGCATTAGATCAAAAGCTTTATTAATATCTTCTAGTGGCATGGTATGAGTAATTAAATCGTCAATGTTTATTTTTTGATCCATATACCAATCCACAATTTTTGGAACATCAGTTCTGCCTCTAGCTCCTCCAAAAGCAGTTCCTCTCCAAGAACGGCCAGTCACCAACTGAAAGGGGCGAGTTGAGATTTCTTGACCTGCACCTGCTACACCGATTATATAAGACTCCCCCCAGCCCTTATGACAACACTCAAGAGCTTGACGCATCACGTCCACATTGCCAATGCATTCAAAGCTATAATCCACTCCACCAGTCATTTGAATAATTTGATCCACGACATTATCAACCTCTTTGGGGTTAATGAAATCAGTCATACCAAAATTTTTGCCTAATGACTCTCGTTCAGGATTTATATCAATACCAATAATTCTGCTAGCACCAGCCATTTTAGAACCTTGAACAACATTGAGACCAATACCCCCAAGACCAAATACTCCTACGGTAGAACCTTTTTCTACTTTGGCTTGAAAAACCACAGCACCTATCCCTGTAGTAACACCACACCCGATATAACAGATCTTATCAAAAGGAGCATCTTCACGGACTTTAGCTAAAGAGATCTCAGGTATAACGCTAAATTTAGAGAAAGTAGAACAGCCCATATAGTGCATTAAAGGTTTGCCATTAAGAGAAAATCGACTCGTTCCATCAGGCATCAATCCTTGGCCTTGAGTTTCCCTTACGGCCTGACAAAGATTAGTTTTAGGGTTTAGGCAATATTCACACTCTCCGCATTCAGCTGTATACAGAGGAATTACATGATCATCAGGCTTGAGAGTCAAGACACCAGGACCTACTTCAACTACTATTCCTGCTCCTTCATGACCAAGAATAGAAGGAAATACTCCTTCAGGATCGTCTCCACTTAAAGTAAATGCATCAGTGTGACAAACACCTGTAGCTTTAAGTTCTACTAGAACCTCACCTTCTTTAGGACCCTCTAGGTCAACATCACATATCTCTAAAGGTTTTCCCGCCTCAAAAGCTACAGCAGCTGTTGTTTTCATTAATCCCTACTCTTGCTAATTTTAAGTCCTTTTATTTCTTAAATTTAGCCGCTTCTTCTGAACCACCTGTAGCTGTTCCTTTGGTATAAGAATGGGCGCCCATACCTGCAAGGTCTCCATCTTCAACAATAAGATATTGATTTCTTATTTCTTCGCCATCAAAAAAGCATTCTAATATCTCTCTAACTCCATCAGCATATCTAGCCTGAGCTGATAAGGAAGTTCCAGAAGTGTGAGGAGTCATTCCATGATGTGGCATTGATCTCCAAACATGATCATTCGGCGCTGGTTGAGGGAACCAAACATCACCTGCATAACCACTTAGCTGACCTGACTCCAATGCTCTAACAATAGCGTCTTTATCACAAATTTTTCCTCTAGCTGTATTAATAATATACGCACCGGGTTTACATTTACCAATTAACTCATCATTAAATAAATGTTCCGTTTCTGGATGAAGCGGGCAACTTATATTAATAACATCACAAGCTGCAACCAGAGATTCAACTGAATCATGATAGGTTAAATTAAGTTCTTGTTCTTGGTCAGAAGACAATCTATGTTTATCGAAATAATGTAAATGCACGTCAAAAGGATGCATTTTTCTTAACATGTCGTAACCAATACGACCTGCAGCAATTGTACCTATGTGCATACCTTCTACGTCATAAGATCGTTTAACTGCATCTGCAATATGCCAACCACCTTCATTCACTATCCTGTGTTGGTTATGATAATCTCTAACTAAAGATAGAATCATCATAACGATATGTTCTGCAACTGATCTTGAATTGCAGTAGGTCACTTCAACCACATCAACTTTATGATCCATTGCGGCTTGTAAATCTACATGATCAGAACCAATACCAGCCGTAATAGCCATTTTCAGATTTGGCGCACTTTCCATTCTTTTTCTAGTTAGATAATACGGCCAAAATGGCTGCGAGATTACAACATCAGCATCAACTAATTCTTTATCGGCAACACAACCTTCTGCATCTTTATCTGATGTAACCACTAGAGTGTGTCCTCTATCTTCTAAAAATTTTCTTAAACCTAATTCACCTGAAACACATCCAAGCAATTCACCTGGTTTAAAGTCTCTGCCTTTAGGGCTTGGTAATGTCATACCATCAGGATATTTTTCAAGTTTCGGAAGTTCCTTTAACGGATAGCTTGAAGGCATTCCGTCCTTTGGGTCGTCATACAAGATACAAAGTATTTTCATTTTTTCTCCTACTTACTATTAATCATAATACCTAAAATAATCCTTGAATTAATCCTTTATCATCAACATTTATATTTTCTGCAGCCGGTATTTTGGGCAATCCCGGCATAGTCATAATTTCACCGCATACAACTACGATAAATTCTGCACCAGCCGATAACCGAACCTCTCTGATTGGGACATCATGTCCAGAAGGGGCACCCATTAGCAATGGGTCTGTTGAAAAACTATATTGGGTCTTGGCCATACATATGGGGTATTCACCAAACCCATCATCCTCTAATTTCTTAAATTGATTTCTTACCTTTTTATCAGCAATTATGTCTGCAGCACCATAAATATTTTGTGCTATGTATTGGGTTTTATCCCACAGAGACATTTCATTATCATATAAAGATTTGAATTCAGCAGAATTTGAGTCAGCAATTTTTGCTACCTCTTCTGCAAGGTCTACTGCACCTAAACCACCTTTTTCCCAATGAGAAGAGATTTTGCACTCAACGCCAATATTTTTACAGTAATCGATAATTGCAGTATGTTCATTTTTTGTATCTGTTACATAATCATTTATTGCTACAACAACAGGGACTCCAAATTTTCTGATATTTTCAATGTGCTTTTCTAGATTTTTGCAGCCCTTCGTGACTGCATCTACATTCTCCGTACCTAAGTCTTCTTTTTGAACGCTGCCATGCATTTTTAAAGCTTTAGTGGTGGCAACCAAAACAACAGCGTCAGGTTCTAGACCTGATTTCCTGCATTTGATATCAAAAAATTTCTCAGCACCTAGGTCAGCTCCAAATCCTGCTTCCGTAACAACATAATCAGCCAGTTTTAATGCCGCTTTAGTGGAAACAACTGAATTACATCCATGCGCGATATTGGCGAAAGGTCCGCCATGTATGAATGCAGGATTATTCTCTAGGGTCTGAACTAAGTTAGGTTGAAATGCATCTTTCAATAATGCAGCTATTGCTCCATCAGCGTTTAACTGACTTGCCCTTACAGGTTCATTAGATCTTGTATAGCCTATAACGATATTTCCTATTCTTTTTTGTAGGTCACTAAAATCTGATGCAAGGCAAAAAACGGCCATAATTTCAGAAGCAACGGTTATGTCGTAACCACTTTGCCTAGGCACCCCATTGCCTGTTCCGCCGAGACCACACGTTATATCTCTTAAAGATCGATCATTCATGTCAACCACTCTCTTCCAAGTAATTCTCCTTGGATCTATATTCAGCTGATTATCCCAATGGATGTGGTTGTCAATTAATGCAGAAAGAAGGTTATGCGCGGCTCCAATGGCATGAAAGTCACCTGTAAAATGTAAATTAATATCCGTCATTGGTATCACTTGAGCATATCCACCACCTGCTGCGCCACCTTTCATTCCAAAACAAGGCCCTAAACTTGGCTCTCTAAGGCAAATCATTGCTTTTTTGCCGATATGGCAAAGACCATCAACAAGACCAACACTTGTAGTCGTTTTGCCTTCTCCTGCTGGGGTAGGGGATATTGCAGTAACTAAAATTAATTTACCATTTTTTTGATCTTTTAACTTTTTATCATTAATTGAAAGGCTAACCTTGCACTTATATTTACCATAAAGTTCAAGATACTCATCACTAATACCTAATTTATAAGCAATCTCATCAATTTTTTTTGGCTCTGCTTCTCTTGCAATTTCTATATCTGTTTTCAAAATAAGTTCTAATTTACATAAAAGGAGCGCTCACACTATATATAATTTTTAAAAAATACAATGATTTCTATGCGTTATAGAGTCACTCCTAAAAAGACTATTAAATAATTTATATTAAGTTCCAGCCCAACAGAGCCAAAAGGCATATTAAATCGAGGCTTATATTTGACATTCATCATTAGTTTGCGTACTGTTTTACTGAATTTTTATAAAAAACTGGGGAAATTTAATGTTTGAAAGAATTAGAGAACGTTTAACTTACTTATTCACTGCATTTGCCTTATTAAATTTATCTGCTTTTAGCGGATTCTTAATGGCAGAAGTAGAAGAAGTTGTTGTAACTGCTCGTAAGAAAACTGAAAGTTTACAAGACGTACCATTGTCTGTATCAGCTCTTCGTGAGAGTTCTTTAGAAGACAAAGGAATAAGTGTCTTTGAAGATTATTTACTACAACTTCCAAGTGTCACTGCGGGTGGTGCAGGACCGGGAACAAGTACAATTTATATTAGAGGTCTTGCCTCAACAACACCAAACCTTACAACTGCTGGTGTTGCTGGGTTAGCTCCAAATGTATCATTCTATCTAGATGAGCAACCATTAGCTCAACCTGGTCGAAACTTAGACGTTTATGCAGCAGATATGGCCCGTATTGAGGTTCTAGCAGGCCCACAAGGGACTCTTTTTGGTGCAAGTTCACAGGCAGGTGTAGTTAGAATGATAACTAACAAGCCAGTAATTGGTGAATCGTCTGGTAACGTAGAAGTTGAATCTAGGTTTATGCCTGAAGGGGACATGGGAGCTAAAGTAGAAGTTGTAGGCAATATGCCTCTTGGTGATTCATCTGCAGCTAGAATTGTTGCTTACAGCGACACAAAAGGTGGCTATATTGATCAAGTTGCAGGAACTATTGACGCAAGTGGATCTGCACGTTTCAGGTCAGCAGGCACAATTAGACAAAATGGCGTAGCTGTTAATTCTTCTAGAGGAGGCTTCCAAGCAGGGGCTGATCTTTCAGGAGCTACTTTAACGCCTGCAGGTTCAATTATAAAAGATGACGCTAACGAGTTAACCTATACAGGTTTTAGACTAAGTGTTGCTTCTGAAATTAATGAAAATTGGGATGCACTAGCTACTGTAGCACAGCAAAGTATTGAAGCTGACGGTGTATTCTTTGTAGACCCAAATTTAGGTGACCTTGAAATCCAAAGATACACTGCAGATAAGATTGATGATGAATACGACAACATGAGTTTAACTCTTGAGGGTTCAATAGGTGATCTTGAAGTAGTTTATGCTGGAGCGTATACAGATAGAA
>Ga0206683_10000702_pt1 | contig 23944 bp, 30 predicted proteins | sample M280m12015metaG_FD_155483 | JGI IMG/M metagenome (GOLD analysis project Ga0206683, IMG submission 155483) | Ammonia-oxidizing marine archaeal communities from Monterey Bay, California, United States - M2 80m 12015 | ecosystem: Environmental > Aquatic > Marine > Intertidal zone | place: USA...
CAACAGGACTAGTAGGCTGCATGAAAGAACCGTAAGTTGAAACAGGCATAGTATCTCCCTTTTAAAAAAACAATTCTATTCAAGCGTACCTACATTATACACTATTTCTACACCCCTGTCAAGGGGGAATGTGCTATTTATTTTATGGCGGAACCTTCACGGGCGTTTTAGTTTAAAAAAATTCTCGTTTTTACAATCGTCATAAACTATTGATATTTAAAACAAATACGGTATTTTTAGAGTAAAAGGTGCAGGTTATAGAGTTCTAATTTTAAAGTACTACTACCGCTCCCCCCTTTTAGCGGGTTTGTTGATAGTAGTTATAAAAAAAAGAGTATTATATATAGTTTAGTATCTATAGTATATAGTAGTATATAGTATATAGTATATAGTATATATAGTAGTATATATATTATATATATATTATATTATATATATATAGTTGTTCTTACTTCTCATTACTGGGTAGTTTTTTGAAATAACTTTATTTAAGTAGGTCAACGTTTTATTTAGATAATAATACCATTACCCGAACCTATTTATTGAGTTGGGTTTAAGCCAAAGTTTTCTACAAGAAAACTATTCTTTCAAGTTTAATATTAAGTCTTTGTTTTATAAACAAAATATATCTAATATCTTTAAATAGCTATCTTACTTTGATTTAGATATTTGTTAAAATCCTCCTTTGATGTATTAGGGATGCTTCATCATATATATCCAGCATCGATCCAGACTCCCCCGCCCCTTCCCGATTCATATGGGATAGTGTGGCTCACTCAAAAGTTATCCACAATTCATCCACAACCTAAAAGTTATACACAGGTTGTTAACAGGATATCCCCAGGTTATACAAAGTTATCCACAGGGTATATATTAGATATCACTATATTAGCGGATTGTAATGTAACGGATTTGAGAGGAGAGAGAGAGTGTTGGACCCACACTTACCTAATATTCCTTTGGCATAGGATAGTTCATAAGTACCTCCCCCCTGTAGGGTAGGCATGGGCACCACTAGATCGTAGCGTGACAGCGACTAGAGACGGTCTCACGGGCTATGTTCTGCTAGGGTTGAGGTTGTTCCGAGTACTCAAATTGCAGGCAATAAAAAAGCCCCCGCAGGGGCTTAAATGGTATGCAATGGAGAGTCTCCCTAGTGTTTGCGATATGACACGTTAGCAACGTTCTTATCCCAACATGCGCGACACGCGCCACACTGATTACCTTGCGACTGCGCCGGACATGCGTGCCCTAGAGGCTCATTGAGCTTGTGGACAGTGCTCGTGTTCTCAAACCTGCTTGGTGGCCTGCCGTCTATCATTGGCGCGCTAGCGCGTATTACGAGATTATCTGCAAGTTTGAGCGTGTCTAGCCGGTCGCCACTAGGGCTATAATTCATCCAAAGATTATTGAATCTACGTGCTATGGCTAGTTCCCGCGTTGGTAGCCAATGTTTTACGGTAGGCGTAGCAAGTGCAATGTCATTAATCAGGATCAACACTGCCAAGCTCGCCAAGTCTCCCGCATCGAACCACCGGTGGTATGGTTCCCCGGTCTTCTCAACTGCGCGCAATATCTGATCGCGCATACCTAAGATGAAGGCTTCCCGATCCGCCCCCTTAAGCAGTGAAGCTTCGATCAACGCTTGCTCATTGCGAGCATAGCCTAACGCAACACTAGGGCGCATTTTAGCGATGCGTCGTGCGTAGCATTCTGCGCAAGTACTACCAGGTACTACCGCAAGCTTTGCGCCTACCGCACAAGCGAACGGATCGGTTGCGAACGACGATCCTGGCATTTTGCTATTTTTGATTGATATCGATCTACCTAGCGTTGCCCTAACGGCTGCAGCGTTAGATGCAAACTCAAATTTTAGACTTGGCATAATTGATTATCCTTCAATAGGTTAAGACGTACGCCCAGGATAGGACGTAGATTGTAATTAGGATGTATTGGTGCATGTGCATTACCAAGTGACACGTTGTGCGGATAGACGATCGTCCCAGTTCTTCGCTTGTTCTGCAGTAGCCGGCTCCCCAGCGTGGAGTCTACCGTAACACTGGCAGTTCATGGTTGCAGGATGGCTGCACGATTCAATAGTGTCACTGACAATCCAGCACTGATTATCGTAGTCGTAATATGTTGGTGTAGTCATTAATTAGTACCACCGTATATATAAAATAATAGTAATAGGAGGACGCACTATATCGTACGGTAAGCATATGTCAAGCACTTAAACCCAATAATTTGCGCGTGTTCTACGTTGAATTTTAAGCAATAAAAAAGCCCCCGCAGGGGCTTAATAGTCTTATTTTTGTATTTTTTACGCTGCAGGATCGTACACGTTATAGCCAGGGTTTAACGACCACGCAGCCTCTGCTCGTATCGTGCGGTATACGGTCCTAGATCGGCTTTCAGTGTCCAAGTGAGACACATTTTGCCCCGTAGGCTTTAAGGCTTCCGTTGCAGCGTTAAGCAACCACCACGCATTCCGCCCACCACTAGTATGTTCGCCAATGGTAGACGTTCCCCACTCATCCAGTGCGCGTCCCAACTGTGATGCGCTCAATCCTTTATTGCGGTATACGGTCGCTAGAATCTCATCACCTTTCGAACGGCCTATAGGCGTATCGTTTAGGCGTTTAAACGTGTCAGACAAGGCTGTCCGAGCGTGGTCAAGGCCGTTAACAGCTTGCCCGATTAGGGCTGGTATTCGGTGCGCGATATTCGTTGTCTGTTTAGACTTCCAATTGCCTAGGTCACCGTGGAAGCATAGGTTACTACAGACAAGTACTTTACTGCCGATTAGCAGTCCACGGCTAACACGTTGATCGTGAGCACCACGCAAACCTACCAGAAGTTTATGCTTTAAGTGCTCAGGCTTGCGGGGGTACGGCGGAAGAACGTTGTCAAATACATTACTCGTTGGGTAGTCCGCGTGCGTTGGATCTAACGCGACCTGCATTAGCCCGAATAGCCGATTGCCGTCTTTTGTAACAACGAACTGCTCATTGTCTACGCGGTAACCTGCAGCCTCTATCGCATCGTGAGTGTTGTCAGCAAACTCCGCAAAGGAATACGGTGCGTGTCGAGCGCCCAATGGTTCTGGAGTTACTAACCCCGAGAGTTCCGAGCGCGTCAACTGTACATCTGTCGCTGAGTTATAGAGTAAGTTTCCTGCGTACATAGTCTTAATCTCCGTAATTGGTTAAGGTGAAACCGGACTGTACTACAATTTTATATGTGTTGCAACCCCCTATATGCAATAAATAATAAATATCTGTTATTACTTAATTCTAAGTAGTACGGTAGCTGTACTTGTTAATATTTATTACAGGAGTGCACCGACTATGAGAACTAAACCGGCAAACCTAGAGAACACCCACTTTTGGCAATTACCCAATAATTCATTGCGATATATTATTGCCGACTGCAATGCTGCTATTCAAGCAAATCCAAGCAACCCAAAATGTTACACTGGGCGGGGAAATTATGCCGACCAAATCAACGATGCTGCCACAATTTTAGGGTGGCGAGCGGAGACCTGATCCAAGGGGTTTTATTAAAACCCTTAGTAATTGGTTGTGGGGTTTTTTCGGTACACAACTCACGTTTTTACAACTAATTTGTGATACACTTGACATCTTTACTTTTGGCGTTAACAACATGGCAACACCCACACGAAAATCAGAACAGTTAGAAGCTTTTCTAGCTGCAGTTACCGGACGCTCCCGTCGGTCCAGTATTATTGGTGATACGTGCGTCTTTTGCGGTGTGTCTGTCACGAACAAAGCGGAGTGGTTCGCTCCGGGCGAAGTGGATACTTTCCTAGATGAGATCAGCCGTCGCCGCAAACACACCCTCTCAGGGTTGTGTCAAGACTGTCAAGACAAACTTTTCTTAGACCCGGCGTTAAATAGGGGCATGAGGCATTGATGAAACTGGAAATCAGATGTGCGAGTTTGCGTGATTTGATCTTTGTCGATCATCTTCAAAAACGCAATGCAGAGGAGTTGGCTTTTTATCCCAAACAAGTGTTCGAGCGGGAAATAGAGAATGAAAGAATCTTATTAGCGCTGGTTAACAACGAACCCGCTGGCTATCTCTATCACGGCGCTCAGCGAACTTCCGCGTTCACAAAAATACATCAAGCCTGTATTGAGTACGATTTGCGGGGCAACTGGTACGGAGCAGCCTTGTGCAAACTGCTAGAAGAAAGCGGGATATTATTGGGGATAGCCGGGATACAATTGCGCTGCGGATCGGATGTCGCAGCAAATAGATTCTGGGAGCTGATGGGCTATCGATGTGTTGACGTTCAGCCTGGAGGCGTGAGGCGAATGCGTGACATAAATGTGTGGATGAAAGAATTAGCCGTGTCCTTATTTCCATACGATTTCGTTGAGCCGAGCGATAAGAAAAAAGACAGCAGCGTTTGGCGTCGGCGCGGCAGCGCTCTCTCGCAAAGCAGGATGCTCCGAGGGCAGTCGCTTTTGGATTATAGGCGGAAAGTCCTTGATGAGGCTGGCGTCGAAGACAAGGTGACGTAAGGCATTAGTGAAATGGGTAGCGAACTGGCCGGGAACATACTTGTGCTGTTGATCGTCGTTTGGATCATCACAGCCTTGCACGATTTTTTTAACCAGTAGCAGGAGGAGCAACAACAATGGCAATGAAAGCGAATAACTATGGGCCGAGGCACTATCGCACTAGTTCAATACAACCTTGGGACTATATTACGTCACATAATATGCAGTTTTGCGAAGGGAATATTATTAAGTACGTCACCCGGTGGCAGGAGCCAAGCGGAGGAGGTCTGGAAGACCTGCGTAAGGCTAAACATTACCTCCAAAAACTGATCGACCTTGAAACTCAAGATCGGGGGGATACGTCGTGAGTGCATCGCGGAGAGCTTGGGAGCAATTTTTGCTAAAAACCGATCCCGAGTTTACCGCTTGGCTGGACTCACTTGATCACGAAGCCAGAGATCATCGAGAAGCAGAAGAAGCAGAAGAGGAGGTACAACGTGGAGAAACCACGAACGATCATAATCCAAACTGATCTTGAAAATTATTCAGATTGTCTTGAATGTTTGGAGGAAGAGTTGATCAAGGGTTTGTCCCCGGCGGATTTTCAACTTGTTCCAACAATCACTCCGAGTGCTGGTCTTGATGAATTCGTTCGTATCCAGCGTGTGCATGAGGCTTTACGAACGCTCCGTGCTTTGTGTGAGTGGGCAGACGGATATGAAGGTACGGAACAATGAGATGCAAAGCGTGCGACATAAAACTAAACAGGGTTTTTTGGAACAAGCCTGGAAATCGTTTGGAAGACTTGTGCAGGGACTGCCGAGAGTTGATTTTACTACCGCCTACCGGCGAAGAGTTGGTACTTGAGGACGGTTATTTAGGAGTTGACTATGACAAATTGGATTAAACTTGAGGAATTTTCAGACCACTTTCCAACTGAGGGGTCTGTCAATATACATCACTGTAAAACGGGTTTGCATAACGACAGGCTTTACTTAACACGTACAGAGGATGGCAACGTTATCGGCTACTGTTTCCACTGTGGCGGTAAAGGTGTCTACACACCATCCGCGTGTGACCGTCGAGCACTCAAGCCGGGACCGAAACAAGATCCCACCGACCCATTTAAAGCTTGGGATGTGCCGGTACTTGATGAGTGGTATACATCAAACAGGTGGCACACGCCTGACTTTGGTAAAATACCACTTGACATTCGACGGTGGTGGTTTTTAGCAGGGCTAAACATCAGTGAATACAAGGACTTAGGAGTTAAACTTTTAGATGGCAAGATGCCAGCAATACCGTTGTGTGAAGACAACAAAGAAGTAACAGGATTGGCTTTACGGACGTTTGACAAGGCACTACCTAAGTGGATTTTGCTTGGACAAAAGGCACAAGCAATTTTGAACAGTGACTCTAAAATTTTAATCCTAACGGAAGATTATTTGAGTGCCTTGCGTTGTGGCAGAAACTACTCAGCACTCCCGTTGATGGGTACAAGTTTATCTGTGGATAACTTCAAGCGTGTAACAACTTGGGGTGCTGAAACTGGCGGTCGAGTTGTCGTGTGGCTTGATAATGATTCTGAAGCGGTTGTACACAAAGCGAAACAAATTTATGATCGGTTAACACTTCTCGTAAAATGTGATATTATTTTAATTAAAGCCGAAGCGAAACACTTGACGCACGACTTTGAAATTTCGGAGATCATCAACAATGCTTGAGACTGACATATTACTACTACTCTCTAATATCTCTAGATATAAGAGATACTCTTCTTTGATTAGAGAAGAGAGATTATCTGAAGATATTAGATTTATATACAAAGATTTAAATAACTACTTCAACGAACTTGGAAAGGAAGACGTTGATTGGCTTGAATTCAAGGCTTGGGTGATAACACTAAAACACCCGTCAATGCCCGAAGATAGGATCGCGCTGGTCGATGTACTTTGCGACAAACTCCACGCCTCCGACGCTATAACGGACGGAGCCGTCATGCAGAATTTATCAACACGTTATTGGGCGAACCAAATCAGTGAGACCGCCTACGCCGTTGTTTTGGGTAAAGCGGACATGCAAGACGTTAAGGAACAAATCAAAGAGTACAATCTTGAAGTTACCGGAGTCGCTTGGGATTTGGAAAACTTATCGCTGTCGAACTCGGAACTGCTTGAGCAACTGCGTGACCTTCGCGATGCGCCTAAATACGATTGGTCAATATCAGAACTTCAATTGATTCTTGGGCCAATTTCCAAAGGTGATTTAATTATCATAGGTGCGAGGCCAGATGGCGGGAAAACTACGTTTCTTGCTACACAAGCAGTTCATTTTGCAAGGCAACTTGATGACGGCGACTGTGTACTTTGGTGCAACAACGAAGAGGCAGGTTCAAGGATCAGACTTAGGCAAACGCAAGCCGCGCTGAATTGGACACGCGAGGAAGTTATGAAGGATTTAACGAAGAGCGTGGAACAGTTCGAGGAGAAGGTTGGGGTTGGTAAGATCCAGGTTATGGACAACACAAGCATGACTGTCCACGACATCGAGGCAGCAATCGAGGCTTGCAACCCAAAAGTAATTATCATCGATCAGATTTGGAAAGTTGGGGGTTTTGAAAAGCAGTACGGGACGGGGATCGACCGTTACGCAAAACTTGCACAATATGTGCGTGACCTTGCCAAAAGGTACGGCCCGATTATTGGTGCTTCTCAACTTGATAATACGGCGGACAACACTAAATACCCGCTCATGGGGAGTCTGTATGGCAGTAAAACCTCTGTTCAAGGTGAAGCAGACGCTATACTGACCATCGGACAGTCAAACGACGAAGGTGCCGAGATGAGGTTCCTACGCGCTCCTAAAAACAAGCTGTCTTACGCACATAATGATTTTCGAAGTGCTGGGTGTGCTGTGAAAATTGACAAAGAACGAGCGCAACTGATCTCTTTGTTGGGAGACAATCATGTTTAATCAAGTCATCATTCTTGACCTTGAAACCACGATCAACGCACCTGAGCCGCACTTTGGCGCAGCACCAGCTTGGCCGGACAACTTTGCAGTAGCGTTTGGCTTTCAATTAGCCGGGGAAGACGATGTATTTTTGGAAGATTCGGCAACGGGACTGCTTGAACTGCTTGCCAAGTACCCAGAGGCTGTACTTGTTGGACACAACCTTAGTTTTGACTTGATGTACTTGTTTAAGTCAAACGATCCGTTAGTTTACAAGCCACGACAGTTGTGGGATACGATGAAATTTCATCACATTCAAACGGGTAAAGCTGACCCAAACCCGTCGTTAGTTAAAGTCGCTAAATATTGGGGTATCCCGTTCCAAAAAGATGACGAGATTAAAGAGCGGTTTAAGCTTGGGATTGGTGCTGACCAGATAGACCAAGAGTTATTGTATGAGTATTTGGAAGGCGACGTTAGGGTGACTGAGCAGATTTTTATGAAGCAACTTGCTAACGCCGTTGATAAAGGGAACGACTACGTGCGGTATGTGGTGGAAATGATGACAAGTATTAAAGCTACTTCTGAGATGACAATGAACGGGTTGGCTTTTGATACAGCTAGTGCCGAAACAGAACGGGAGGAGTTAGAAGTCAATTTAAAACGTTGCGAAGAGCAAGTCATAGAAAATTGGGGAGAGTGTTGGCCTTGCGCGTTCAACCCGAACTCCCCAAGCCAAATTGAGACATTGTTGTGGGGTGGGGAAGCGAAGGTGTCTTATGAGCAAGAGGTCTTTGATGTTAACGGAGAAGCAATAAGGTACAAGTCTGGCAGAAAACTTGGGGAGGTCAAAACCAAGAAAGCTACACGGGCAGTCCAAGTACCAGCGATGGCTACACCACAAAGCCGAAAGCTGTTCGAGAAAAGAGGTTGGGACACGAAGTCCAGCGCACAAACTCTACAAAACCTCGTTAAACACGACAAAGCTACCGCCGGGGCTTTTGCTGCGGACATCTTAGAACTCCGCAATAAAGCAAAAACAATCACAACTTACTTTAAACCTTACTTAAAATTTGCAGTAAACGGAGTTATTCACCCCGCTTATAATCATTGTGTGACTCAAACGGGCAGACTCAGTTCCTCCAAGCCCAACATGCAAAACATCACAAGTAAGGACAAATAAGATGAAAAACGACACGATCACAGACCAATCTTTAACCGTACTAGAGTGCCGCGCACTTGTTGATGCTGTGTTCTCCGGTGTTTATTTAGTTATTCCGAGATCATCTGAACACTACTCCACACTGAAAAATTTAGAGCGCAAAGCAATACGCGGGGCTGCGGTTGAGACCCCAAGCGAGACTCTTCGTCGAAGGCGAAGCTCAGGAGAAACGACCCTTTCCTTTTTGCGAGACCTAAAATGATCTTAGACCACTTTACTGCGCGACCAGGCTACACTTTGGCAGAGTTTGACTACAAGCAGCTTGAAATTAGGGTGTTGGCGTTAGCTAGTCGAGACCGTCAACTTATCCACGACATTAACGCTGGAGTGGATATGCACACCTATTTTGCCAGCCAGATATTCAACAAACCAGAAGGTGAGATAACGCCAAAAGAACGCCGAATGGCAAAAGGTTTTTCCTTCCAGCTACAGTATGGGGCTGGAGCCAACGGGATAGCACGTTTCTGGGACGTTCCTAAGGCCCTAGCAGAGGACTTTATAAAGAAATACTACCGGAGATACCCCCAAGTCAAGAAGTGGCAGCAGAGCGTCTTAGATGAAGCCTCAGGCACCCTTGAGTTTGCGGGGGATATGCAAGAGGGGTTAGCGACAAAACGTGGTTATATCCCGTCGATTTGGAAGAAGCAAGATGGCACTGCTTTGACGCACTACATGGTGATAGCAGATCGTTACGAAGCTTGGGGAGGCGATGGCACGGACGTGAATTACCGGATTTCACCGACAAAAACCAAGAATTACCCCATCCAAGGAGCGGCTGCGGACATTCTGATGTTGATGTTGAACAAACTGTCGGACTGCCTGTGGGACCAACCTACGAACCTTTTGAACACAGTACACGACTCTGTTCTAGTTGAGATCCCTGAGGCCAAGGTAAGTCTCAATACGATAAAGCTTGGTGAACTTTTAATGTCTGTTCCCAAGGTCTTACTTGAGGTTTTTAATGTAAGTTCTCCCGTTGACTTTCCGGTTGACGTTAGCACAGGAAAAACTTTAGCTGAAATTAAAGAGAACAGTTGACAGGTCTTATCAGTGTGGTATACTGTAATAGGTGACTTAATTTAATTTTAACGAGGGCAAATGTTATGAAAGAAACAGTAAGCGGAAGTATCGCAAGAATGGGACAAAATCAGAAATCTTTTATCCTGCAAGAGCAAGATGGAAAGTGGTTTGGAGCGTTCGCAGTTGACCAACTCCAAGGCGCTAATTTAGGGGACAAGGTGCAGTTCTTTTACGAGAGTGTTGAGAAAAACGGCAGAACCTTTAACAACATTAAGGGCAACGTGTCGGTCCTTGGGAAGACATCTCCTCCCAGCGCAGATGCACTATCGAGTCCGAGCTTGTCAAGAGAGTGGTTGATCCTCCGACAGAATGCGTTGACTAACGCGGTCAATTTCACGGCAAACAACCCCAATAGTGACTTAACGGTTGAGGCAGTGCTAGAAACTGCTGCGGAGTTCGTGGCTTGGACATCAGGAGACTCAGAAAAACTTGAGCTTGAGGAGGAGGCGGCACAGGAGAAAGGTGAACCAACGGTTGCGGATTGGAAGGAGGCTGCTGTTGAACTTGTAAAAGCAGCTTCTTAAAAGGGAGTCAAGCTCGTGCCAGACACAATAGCTTTATTTGATGGTGATATTATCGCCTACCGTGCTGGCTTCGCCGCTGAGAAGCGGGTCTACTTTGATACACGTAACCCCCCAAAAGCGGGGGGTTCTTCTTTTGGTACAAAAAAAGAAGCTTTGTTGGCGGTAGACAAGGAGCATTTGGACTATCAACGGAACTTGGAACCGCTGGAACACGCACTCCAAAACGCCAAGTCCCTGATCGACGGATCTTTAGAATATTTAAGGGAGGCGCGGAGCGTCCCTGTTAGTGACTACGTGACGTTTCTCTCGGGGAACGATCAAAAACCTAACTTCAGAATTAAAGTTGACCCTGAGTACAAGGCTAACCGTGACCCTAAGCACAAGCCTAGCCACCTTCCAGGTTTGATAGATTACTTAGTGGAACACCACGCGGGTTACCGCACACAAGGTTGCGAGGCGGACGATTTTTTCGGACACGCACAAACAGACGCTATTCAACAGGGTTTAGTGCCGGTGATAGTGTCTATTGACAAAGACTTGACACAACTAGCTGGATGGCATTACAACCTTGTCAAACAAGAGCTAATAGAGATTTCTAAGGAGGAGGCTACCTTAGTTTTTTGGCGACAGATGTTAGAAGGGGACTCCGTAGACAACATCAAAGGGGTCGTTGGTATAGGGAAAGTCAAGTCCCGGCAATACATACCTAACAAGACAACCGACGAAGAAGCGAAGAAGATCGTTACAAAATATTATCAACGGGATCACGGAGATGTCTGGGAAAAGGAATACAACAAAAACTGCGACCTCCTTTGGATATGGCGTAAAATCCCAGACGAGTGTCCCCACAAAGTCTAGTATAAAACCGTATAGGTCTAGGTTTGAATTTAATATAGCTCTTTGGTTAGAGCAGTCTGGTGTCGCTTTTGAGTACGAACCAAAGAAGATTTCGTACTTGCACCCAGTACACCAAGGTACTTGCCTTTCTTGTGCGTCTTCGTATGTCGGTAGGCGCTCAGTGTATCTTCCCGATTTTTGGCTCCCTGAGCAAAAGCTTTGGATAGAGGCTAAGGGGAGATGGCCGGGGTCAGGCAGAACCAAGACGTTAGCTGTGTTGAGCAGTGACAATGAACTTACGTTGGAAAATTTCAGGATGCTTTTCATGTATGACAATTGGCTTACGAAGAAACACCGCCAAACTTATACCGGATGGTGCCAAGCTCAGGGGATCATATGTGCAACAGGCGTTGAGCTTCCAAAGGAGTGGTTAAATACATAGGAGATTACCATGAAATATTTGCTCACTTATAAAGATGAAGAAAACTGTCTTGATGAAATGGGGTGGCCCCCTCCAGAAGAAGATTTAGAACTCTTTGACACGGAAGAAGAGTTAGTAGCCTACTTAGTGACGGAACTAACCTTCAACGATCTTCAATTTCTCGATTCTCCTTACTTTGACAAGAAGTTTACCGCAAAAGAGTTGTGGGAACCCCCAAAGGATCAGTGGGTAAGAAAATCCGTAGTCAGGACGCTTGTGAAGACTCTTGAAGATTTGGAGAACCTTTCTGTAGACATACGAGTCTATACTACGTTTGATTGGTATGAGGTTGAAGACGATTACACGTTGACAGGACTTCACCACATGAGCGAAGGGCTTTACGATGCTCTTTATGACCCAATCTCAGGACACTCATACATGAGTACTATAGGACATGTTCCCGGCTACAGGGATTAACATATGAAACACGCGATGATTCCAGACACACAAATTTATCCTGGTAGTAAGACAGGACACTTACTTGCTGCAGGCAAGTATCTTAGAAAACACAAGCCGGATAAGATTATTATCATAGGTGATTGGTGGGATATGCCGTCCTTGTCTAGTTATGATAGGCCGGGAGACAAGGGGTGGGAAACAAAAGACGTACACGCAGACCTAACTGCTGGTTGGGACGCTATGAAAGCATTCCTTGCCGCTGTCCGTGCTAGAAACTACGACCCGGAGATACACTACTGTGTTGGGAATCACGAAGACCGTATTACCAGAGCAGCAGATAGTGCTGTGACGAGAATGTTAGGTAAGTATCTTTCTCTTGAAGAGTTAATTCTCTCCCCCCTTGATGACCTTGGGGTAAAGACACACCCGTTTTTGAAAGTCATTCAACTAAACGGAATATGTTACAGCCACTACTTTGTTAACCCAAGCAGCCTACTCTCTAACCCTATCGGGGGTACAATAGAGAATAAGCTAAAGAACCTTGGACACAGCTTTACTATGGGTCACCAACAACAAAAGCAAACAGGAGAAATTTATACATGCAATGGACAAAGACGGCGTGGGCTTGTGTGCGGACGCTTCTATCAAGATTACCATCCGTACCTTGGGCCGCAGAAAAACGCGCAATCTTGGAGTGGCATACTTATGAAACACGAAGTCAAGCAGGGAGATTACGACTTGATGGAGGTAAGTATGTCATATCTTCTGAAGGAGTCTGGATGACCTTAACCGTTGAAGAGCTTGTAGAACGCATCGCGGATAGGTATGATCCAGACTTTATCGTGGAGATCCTAGACATAACTTCCGAAAGCCTACTGTATGCTTTCTTGGAGGAGGTTATAGAGAAACAAGCCAGATTTGACTTGTGGGAGAACGGAAATGAAGGTGGAGAAGAGGAGGAAACGGCGTGACCCTTACGCGAAAGAAGTTAGGACACCAAAGTATCGGCAAAGAATTGTCCCAGACATCAAAAAATATGACAGGGAAAAAGAAAAAAGAAAACGTTTCCGCGACCAAGAAGAACACCCTGTTCCTAGCGACTAGTGTTATTGAGAGTGCTCACTATACGGTAACACGCTCCGGTAGAGAGCTAGACCAAGAGAATTTTAAGATTACTTACAACCGACTAAAGAAACTTTACGAGGAGCTTGGATGAACCTGTATCAAGAGTATATACACAAGTCCAGATACGCCAGGTATCGAGAAGACTTAGGGCGTAGAGAAACTTGGGACGAAACTGTAGACAGGGTTGGGGAGTTTTGGGATGCTCGAATCCCTCAAAACGAAGTCCTAAGAACTGAGCTTAAATTAGCTTTAGAGGCTGTGCGAAGAATGGATGTCATGCCCTCTATGAGAGTTATGATGTCTGCAGGGAAAGCTTTAGAAGACCATAATGTAGCGGGGTACAACTGCGCCTATGTTCCGGTGGATGACCCGAAAGTATTTTCTGAAATTGTTTATGTATTAATGTGCGGTACAGGTGTGGGCTTTTCTGTAGAACGGGCTTACGTCAATAAGCTACCCTCTCTCCCTGACGAGTTGAGCACTACTGACACTGTTATTACCGTAAGGGACAGCAAACTAGGGTGGGCGTCTGCCTACAGGGAGTTAGTATCCCTTTTGTACGGGGGTTTAGTACCCTCTTGGGACTTAGGAAAAATTAGACCTGCAGGGAGCAGACTTAGAACCTTTGGTGGCAGAGCTTCTGGTCCCGCACCGTTAAATGATTTATTCCAGTACACCGTAGAGACTTTCAAAAACGCTTCTGGCAGACAACTTACAACGCTAGAGGTGCATGATGTTGTGTGCAAAATTGCCGACATAGTTGTTGTTGGAGGCGTCCGACGAAGCGCCCTCATCTCACTCAGCAATTTATCTGATGACCGCCTGCGAGGTGCAAAAGCAGGGCAGTGGTGGAACCCTATAGAGGAAGGTGGAGCACCGCAACGACGGTTGGCAAATAACTCTGTTGCTTATACCGGCAAACCGGATGTGGATAGCTTTATGTCAGAGATGGTTTCGCTTTACAGAGACAAAAACGGAGAGCGTGGGATCTTCAATAGAGAAGCGGCCAGAACAAAGTATGTAGAGCACCGACGAGAAGAGAACCAAGAGTGGGGTTGTAACCCCTGTTCCGAGATCCTCCTAAGACCAGCACAGTTCTGTAACCTCACTGAGGTCGTTGTCAGGCCAAAAGACACTTGGAAAGACCTACTGGATAAGATTAAGTATGCGACCCTTATAGGCACTCTCCAAGCCTCTCTCACTGACTTCAAATTTATCTCTAAGCGGTGGAAGACTAACTGTGAAGAAGAGGCGCTACTTGGAGTATCATTAACGGGTTGTTGCGACCACCCCCTTCTTAGTGGGCATAGATTATCAACCGTTAAAGAAGATGAACTCATCAAAGGGCTGGAGACATTAAAAGAGACTTCGATTGAATACAACGAACTTTTCGCCGAAGCTTTGGGTATAAACAAAGCAGCCGCTATTACCTGCGTCAAACCAAGTGGTACGGTGTCACAACTTTGTGATACTGCTTCTGGCATACACCCGCGCTTCTCCCCCTACTATGTACGGAGAGTGCGAAGTGATACAAAAGACCCTTTAACAGCGTTTTTAAAAGATGCCGGAGTGCCTTGGGAAAACGACCAGTTGAACAGCGAGAACGTGGTCTTTTCTTTCCCTACTAAATCTCCTAGTAAAAGCGTTTGTGTTAACGATGTTGGTGCGGTAGATCAGCTTGAGACTTGGCAGCTATACAATGATTACTACACTGAACACAAACCTTCTGTCACTATTTATTACGGAGAAGATGAGTTTTTGAATGTGTGTAACTACGTGTGGGATAACTTCAATACTATGAGCGGAATAGCTTTCCTACCCAAGAGTGGACACACATATCAGCAAGCACCTTATGAAGAGATAAGTAAGGAGATGTACCTCTCGTTAAGTGAGGCTATGCCAACGAAGCTTGATTGGGATAAATTAGTTGACTACGAGAATGAAGACAACACCTCTGTTCAACCTGAACTAGCCTGCAGTGCTAATGGCTGCGAGTTGTAATCTTTCGAGATGTCACAAAAGACACCCGCCGAAGCGGGTGAATGAGAGGTCTTCACCGAGTCCAAATTACTCGGTTTCACCACAAACGGCTGCTACAGATTTATTGTGCAGCACGATTTTCCGCTTATCTTCTAAGGCGATGCCGGAAATACTTTTCTCGGTAAGGTAAATAGCCTTGGTGAACTCACAGTCTTTAGTGAGCACCTGCACTTTTTCAGCAGAGGCAGCGCGGTAAGACCAGAATGCAGAGGCAGCATTAACCCCTCCCAGGGCGAGTTCTGGCAGGATCGCGCAACCCGGCATCAAGCTCAGTATCATCATACTCAGCAACATCCTTGCGTACTTTGTTAACAAGTGTTTGAATACCCCTCCTTTGGCGCTCAGTTTCTGCCCGAGTGGTCTCACGCTCCCACCTACGGCCTATCCAGATTGCCCCTGCCAGTGCCACCAAGACAGCAAGTGTAGTCCAAGTCAAGTTGAGATAGAGTCTTCCGTGACGAACCTCAGTACTAGATTCACACCACCCATAATCACTGCGACAGTCTCAACCTGTACCTCTGGGGTCAGAATATTCGTAACACCAGCACCCTCAAGAATCACTGCGAGTACGGCCAAACCATTCGCCCAGATTGTTTTACTTTTGTACCATTTCTTCATAATTTACTCCTTTCCTTTAAATAGCGAAAGACGAACCACAACCACATGTCGTAGTTACATTCGGATTACTAATTTCAAAATGACAGGATTCAAAGCTCTCCGTGTAATCTATTTTAGCCCCGTGTAAGTACTGAGCACTGATAGGGTCCACAACGAGCTTGACTCCCTGATTCTCAACTATCAAATCCCCTTCCTCTTCCTTTTCGTCCAAAGTAAATCCATATTTAAATCCAGAACACCCCCCACCTGATACAAGAACACGAAGATTTAACTTAGCCTCGCCCTCTTCTTTTAAGACCTCTTGTACTTTTAAAGCTGCAGTGTCGGTGAAAATAATCATGTTAAGAAGCGTCTTCCGCAGCTTCGTTTATGTCAATAGCGCCCAAAATAAAACCCTGCTGCTCTTCAAAAAGATCCCTAAAGTCCTCCAATTTCATAAAACTTATTCCCGCTTTACTTTGGTGTTTGGCATAAATACCATACAACATTTGAAGCTGTTCCTCAGTATATAGAATCATCACCACCCCCACGCACAGCCACCAAGCTTACCCTAAGTAGCACCCGCGTAAAGTCACCACAACGCAAAGTGCTAGCATCCCCACTACTACCCACTCCCACCTACGCCAATCTCTCCAATTAAAATTTAAACGCATCTGCAACTCCTTTTCTCTAAATAGAACAGTGAAAATATGCTAAACCTATTACGGCATTATTCCTGTGACCCTTTGCTTCTAGTTGTGCGATAATTCTCTGGGCTTCTATTATCTCTGATTTAAGAATATTGTATTGGGCTTGTGTTATTATACCAGCCCTTAACTTAGTACCTAAAAAAACTCTCCAACGTCCGATTAAAAGCTCTCGGTTCTTTGCAGGAACCAGTACCTCTATGAACTCCAGTACGTGGGTGCAGGCCGTAGGTACAGAGGACTCAACAGCAACGGCCTCAAAAGACAACGACAACAGAAGTAGCAAAAACACCCTTAATCGGCGTGAGCAACTGCATACCACCATCCCGTACAAATGTATTTAACCCCTTGTAATGGCGGGTTGCCCCGGTGTTGCCAAGGCCAAGCTGCAGGCCATATAGCTAATCTACCGGCTTTGGGTTGTACCCGCATAGCTTGATTTAAGAACTCCGTTTCTCCACCCTCTGTTATGTCATTCATGTACAAAGACCAAACTAACCGTCTGGCTGATGCTTGAGCCTTGTTCATCTGCTCACTGTGCCAAACGTGATAGCCGCCTCCGGGTTCTGTTCTTTGCATCTTAACGTTATAACCTTGGAGGTGTAGCTCCACTCCCCCAGGAAATAAAGACAAGTAATCGTCAAGATATGGTTGAAGAAGGCTGTGGATCACCCCTGCTAGGTGCGGGGAATGGTCTTCAATCATTATTGAACTGTCTTTTCTTCCAAGGGACGATTGAAATTGACTTTCGCCACTAAAAGAAGACACTTCACTAATCTCGTCAAACCTTTTTATTATTTTCTGTAGTGTTTCCTCATCTATAACATCATCATAAGCTCTTATAAAAGAGTCCATCATTAGAAAACCTCTCGTTTGCTATTCTTCTATAGGATCTTCAAAAGCGTCTTTAAAATTATACTTACGCTCAATTCTTGCAAGCTCCGTTCTCCAAGCTCCTGTGTTAGGTTTTCTGCGTGCTCTTGCTATAACTTTCCAAAAGTCTTTCCGGTTTGAAAGGCGTTTTAAGTTTGTTCTTGGTGTGTCAGAAAGTAAAGAATGCAACGCTGCTTTTGAAGGCACTACTCCTTTTAAATCTTTTGAAAAGAAAATCTTTCTAGCCGCTGCTTTACCTACAAGATTTTTTAAATCTATATAAAGTTTTGCTAAACCTTGTTGAGCAGCGTACTGCACTCTTAAAGTTTCTTCGTAATCCTCAAGTAAACTTACAGGATCAAGTTCTATATTAGGGTCTCGTAAAGATTGTTGTAGTGTTTTATAAAATTTGTTCCAATAAGCGTTAGCATTTCTATTTAACTCTCGCAAAGCATATCCAGAAGAGGTTTTTAAATTAATTCTATGTGTTTTCAAAGCCCCAGGATTAAATCCTTGTCTTTGTAAGATAGACCCTAGTTCCGATATATCTTTTGGAGGCTGTCTGTATTCTCCGAAAGCCTTTGGATACATAATTTTTTCTATAGCTTCTGGCATAGCGCCTACAGCGCGAGTAGCATCTGCAGATAATTTAACAAAGGAAGGTAAAGCACTGCGTACAAATGTTCTTGTGTCTTTAGCAGAATCATAGTTAGGATCATCTAAATTAGTTGCTAAATTAAAGAGTGCTTGGCCTCCTTGTAAGACTAAACTAGGATCAGTAAACGGCGAGACAAAAGCCTTTGCAGCTTCAAGACCTTGGTTTCGTAACAATTCATTTACTGGTGCTCCATCAGCTATTCCTTGCATAACCGGAGCTACTACAGCAGTTAGCGGCTGGTATGGATTAGAATAATCCCAAGTAAGGTACTCAGCTTCTAATGTTTTAGGGTCTAAATTCTCTAGTGTCAAAGCGCCATATTGATGAAAACTTGGTAAAAAATCTCTAAGGCTTTCTACTTTTTGTTCGTCATTTCTTTCAGAATTTAAATGTTGAGAGATTGCAAAAGGAGTTGCAGCCAGCCCATACATAGAAGCCATCCGTGTACCGCCTTTAGTTATTAAGGCTTTGTTTCCCAAGGCATAACCTTCTTCCATTTCTTTAGCGCCTAATCTAAAAATATTCCAAGCGTTCCTAAAAACTTCTGCAGGATACGCGGAGAAATTACCTATAACAGGGACTGCAGCCATTTTCTCTAAAGCCAAAGGTACTCTAGTGTATACGGGCATAATGTTTAAAGTTTTTTGTGCGGCTAGCTCCGCTATAGCTTTCTCTTCCGAAAAACCTTCGCGACCAATCTTTGCTCTTTGCGCAGCTAACGGCCCCGCACCTTCTAACTCAGTGCCTCTCCCAAACCCTTTATTTAATGCCCTAATTTTAATTAATTTTTGTTCGGGGGTTAGTGTTTTCCAAAGTTCTTTTTCTGCCCCTAATTCAGAAAGATAGGTTGATATTTTGGCTATATTATCTGTACCTTGATATAGTTTCATAGCAGCTTTACCTGCTTTCGTACCTGCTAACCCTAATGTACCATATTTTTCAATAACACCTGGGTCTTCTGTTATTTCTCTGCCTAATCTAGTTAATATTTGTTCAAGCTCAACTGACGTACTTGTGATTCCAGAGCGTTGAATACCTTCAATAAGCTCTGCTCTTTCTGTTTTAGACATTTTTGAAAGTGCTTGTATTTCTTTTCTTGTTCTTACCCAAGCACCAGAGCCGACAAATGCTTGCGCTGCTCCTAAAGCATTTCTCATATGTGCTATAGGATTGTAAACAGTCTTACCGAGTTTAAACGTGCCTTGTAACCGCGCAATGGGTCTTAAATGCTGAGTAATCGTGCCACTAGTATAGGGGTTTTGCCATCTGTTTTTATTTAAAAAAGGGCTTACGGCAGGAGCTAGCCGTTCAGCTTCTGCCCGTGAAATCCAAACTTGTTCCCCATCACTGGTAATTCTATTAGGTCCAACCGCTATTAGCGATTCTGTTTCACGGCCAAACTTGTCTTTAGTTCCGCTACCTACTACGCGAACCACATCTGACTCAAGTATACCTTCGCTTTTACCTGCAGCCTGGGCCGCTGCGTTTAACCTCTCGGCAGCTTCTTCCTGTGTAGTGGCTCTAACTGCTTTGTTTCGAGAAAGAAGACTATCAGATAGACTTGTTCCAAACCTTATACCATCTACTGAATCTAATATTCCAGCAACTGACCAAACTAATCTTTGAGAAGGGGAGTAATTTTTTCCCCAGATTAATTTTTGAAACTCTGGAATAGCTTTTCGAGCTTCTGTAACATTTCCTTGGAGTTTAAAACCCCTGCCATTCGTAGGCTCATACATTCTTCTAGCTAAACTTTCTGCCCACTGTAGCCCTTCTATACCACTCAAAGCCTCCGACAACGCCTTTGGATCAACAAAATGTTTACGACCGTTAACTTTTAAAGAAACAATATTTAAATCCTTAACAGTTTTAGAGACCCAATCCGGGTTTGCTCTTGCGTGGGTTAATAAATCATTGACTACATCAGTACCTCCTTGTTTTGTCTGTTCAACAAACTTATCAAAAGTTTGTGAACGTTTTGAAACAGAAAACACTTCGTAAATTTGTCGCGCATAATCCTTGTCAGCATTAAAAATTGACGAAAAATCTTCTTTAAGATATCGAGTTTTTTGCGCATACCTTTGCAAATCTTTAATAAAATTTTGTGAAGTTCCTATAGCTTCTTTAAGTTCTGTAGGTATAGAAGCATCTTGTAAATTAGTTTCTCTAAGCTTTTTTTCACCTGGAGCTAAGATGTCATTAACAAATTTTTGTGCCTCTTCCATGTCGGTAAAACGTCCTGTTTCTACAGACCTAGCTAAAGCTTTGTTGAGCTGCTCTCCTATTGCATAAGCTTGCGTTTGAAATGTTTTTGACTCTGCTGCCTGTTGCTCTGCAAGCCTTACTTCAAATCCTTTTCCTACATCTCTCGGTAACATATTGTTAACAAGCCACCGAGCAGCGCCTGTATCTCCAATAGTTTTATCTAATGTTCTAATACCAGCGCCTAGTCCTGCGCTTAAAGCTCCTCCAGCAAGTACCGAAGCTGGCCCCTCTATAGTCCCAACAAGAGCCGCTTCACCTAAGTCTATATCCGTCCTATTACCAATATCTATTTCGGTTTGTTGCTTCTTTATATTCCTAAAAGAAGAACCAGCACCAGTTACTGCAGACTCTGTAAGCATAGGAGCTAAAGACGCTCTAAGTTTAGCTTTTAAATAATTTTTTGTAGTTTGTTTAGCTGTTTCTTTGGCTCCAAATACTGCTGCACCCCCTACCCCAAAGCTTGCCATCCCCGCAAAAGCACCTAAGATATTAGTTGGGTCTGCTATCGCAGAAAGTAAATGGTCTTTTATTGCATCAAAAGCTGGTGCTCCTCCTTTTTTATGAAAGTCAGGTATTTGTTTAGCTAATGATAAAGCTGCACCAAATTCTGCTTTTTGCCTAGGAGACATTTTTTTTACACTACCAGCAACTCCTAACGTAGTAACAAAATTATTTTCAAAATATCTTTCTTTACTTAAAAAATCATCTACTATCTCTTTAGGGTTTTTATTAGGGGTCTCGCCCAAAGCAACTAAAGACCTATAGGCAGAGTTTACAAAACGTTTGTTATTGATTAAACTATTATATGTTACTTTAGAAACCATTTATATTTTACTCTGGATAACTTTTGCAGTTACTCATAAAGTCTTGGTTCGCTAGATCCTTTGCGTTCAACACGCAGGTACTCCCTCTGTGGATAACCTCCTTCAGGGGTTCCTTTATGATATGTTACGCTCCAAGGCATTAACTCCTCTAGTACTTTACTAATTAGTGCTCTAGGGCCAGGATTCTTTTTTGTGCGTGCTATGCTATCTTGAATAAGGTTGTACATAGATTCCATTATTTTTGGTGTAATGTCTGCTAGCAATGGGACGTCTGTAATACCTATTCTGCTTGCTAACTGGTACACAAGCTTTTCAAGATCTGGAGAGTACCCTGCCTCCTCTAAATTTTCTCCAATGCTCTGCCTTTGGACAGCAGACGGCACATTTGAATCCACAGTGGTATCCTTCGGGCCTCCAGTACCAAGAAGTCCTTCGTCGTCGTCCCCACCCACGGCCCCTAGTGTTTCTAGCTTTAGGGTAGGCATGGCTTGACTTGTCCCAACGCCAGCCTTAATGCCAGACCCAATAGCAAGCTCCGTTAAAATCTTATTATACGCTCCTATTTGTTCCTGGTAAGCTCCAATATGTTCCGCATAGGTTTGAAGAATACTAGGGTCGGTTTCTGCTAACTTATATATTCTATCTAGTTCTTTTTCAATAGATGATATATTACTAGTTATTGTTTTAGAGGCTCTAGTAAAGTCCGCAGTAGATTCCGCTCGGCGTGCTGTGTCTGCGGCTTTGGTCATCCTGTCTTTAGATTCTAAAAGAGCGTGGTCTTGAACCTTTAACTCTGAGTCTAATTTTCTGATGTCTCTTTTTTCTTTTCTACCTTCTTTTTCTCTTGTATAAAGTGTATCTTGTAGCTCTATAATCTTTTGAGGATCTGAGAACCAAGTTCCCATACCTTGTCGCACAGTTTCAATAGCTTCTGGTGTACCTAACGTACCATGCTGTGCTAAAGCTTTGTTTATAGCACCTCTAGTCTTAGCTCCTCTGATGAGACCCGTCAGTTCCTTGCCTAGCGCAAGGCCGTCAACTTCTTTAGTACGTCGGTCAGGCATTACGAAATTTGGTATATCTGCTCTAGTAATCATTATATCTACCTCTATGCCAACGGACTATAATAGCGCCCACCGCCTTGGCTTTGTGGGCTTCCTTGGAAAAACCTGCGTTTGTCAAAAACTGTACTATTACCACCAGTGCGCCCACTGGTGTTCATTGAACTACCTGCAAACTGCGAAGCGCCTCCGAGAGCACCTCCCATGTTAAAACTTCCGGCTGTAGCGCCTGCAGAGGCTCCAGGCATACCACCGCCTCCGTAACCCCCAAGAGCTACCATAGTCCCGAAATCTAGCATTGGTGCAAATCTTTCCCAACCACCTCTCTTAGCGGCTCGTCGCTCGTCTAATGCCGCAGCAATGTTAGCCTCTGAACCAAGCTCTCCTTGTAGTTTTTCCCAATCTAATTCAGTTAAACCTGCACTCCATAACCGGGCAGTCTCTGGGCCGAACCTTAACCTCTCTATCATCCTATCTTGTTCCTTGCCATATCCTGCAATATCTTTGTCATAATCTCTTCCGTACTGGTCATAAGTCCCTTGAACTGCCAATAAGTCTGATATTCTTTGTCTTTGGAGGTCTGCAAAAGTACTAGCTTGTCTACGATGTAGATCTCCAGCTTGTGCTGCCGTTCCTGAACTCATGCCGCCTACATTAAACAGTTTAGATAACGCATTTGAGGTAGCAAAATCTTCTTCCCTTTGTCCCTGCTCCATAGTAGTAGTAAGCAAATCGTCAAGTCTTCCTCCGGTTAATACTGAGGGGTCTACGCCAAATAAATCTCTTCGTTGCGCTTCCCGTGCTTGTCTATTTTGTTCAGCTTCTCCAAATAAACTAGTGTATCTATTAAATATATTTTCTTGGTCTGGAGAGAATTGGGCGCTTACTCCACTGCGATCTGCAGTAGCAGACCCAAAAGGGTCGTTGTAATACCCCGGAGTCACATCAAACTCCCTGTAGGCTCTAGCAGCCCTATCTGCATGTGCTCTTTGGTATGCACTTGTATCTTTCCGACCACCAAAAGCTGACTGAAGAATAGACCCTAGAAAAAATTCTGGTTGTCCTGTAACGGGGTTAATAGAGTTAGCATCAGAACCAACAGTATACCTGTCGGGATCTAGCCCTACTTCTTGCATACTCATGCTAATATCTCTATCTACACTTTCTGGAAGTACGCCTCGGGGAGGAAGGACTCTTTCACCACCGCCTATATGAGCAAGGTAGTTGTCTCCAAACCTCCCAAAGCTTTTGAGCAACTCTGCCTCTGAATTAATTGTCATCTCTTATCTCCACCAAAGTTTCTTTAAAATTGTAATTTTATCTACACACCCTTTTGGTATTACCGTATCAAAACTTAGCAAGCCTTCTTCTCCGTGCCAACCAACTGTTGATACGACAAGTAAAAAATCTTCATTATTTTCCAAGATTATCCCTGGAGTCTTTACTGTCGCTGTTGTCATCCCACTCGTTGAATCGAACCAACCCGCGTGGGTCGATGTTATATCCTGCCAAGTCACCAGAACTAATGGCCGCTTCTTTAGCTCGTTGAAACTCCAACACAGCGACTGTGGCTCTTTCAACCCCATCAACAACCTCTTTTTTCATTTGACTAATTTCTGCTGCGGGTCTGTGGGCAGTCTGTATAAGTTCTACCATCAAAGCTTGTGACATCGTAAAACCGCAGCCGCTTTTTATTACTTGATTCCCATTCGCCTTATCTGTCCAAACCTGTTCCCACCAAGCAGGGCATCCATCCTCTTTACTACTTTG
>Ga0206683_10000709_pt1 | contig 23805 bp, 22 predicted proteins | sample M280m12015metaG_FD_155483 | JGI IMG/M metagenome (GOLD analysis project Ga0206683, IMG submission 155483) | Ammonia-oxidizing marine archaeal communities from Monterey Bay, California, United States - M2 80m 12015 | ecosystem: Environmental > Aquatic > Marine > Intertidal zone | place: USA...
AGATTCTGGTTGGGCCGGAATCTCAGGTCCTTCTGATAAAGGAGGTCAAGGCATGCCAATAACAATTGCTGTTTTAATTCAGGAATTATGGAATACATCCTGTATGAGTTTTTCACTTTGTCCAATGTTAAGTCAGGGCGCAATAGAGGCAATAAACCAACATGCTTCAGAAGAAATAAAATTAACTTATTTGCCTAAACTTTTATCTGGGGAGTGGACAGGAACTATGAATCTTACTGAGCCTCAAGCTGGATCAGATGTAGGGTCATTAAATGCTTCAGCAAAAAAGCAAGAGGATGGGAGTTTTTTAATCAAAGGAACAAAAATTTATATAACATATGGTGAACATGATATGTCAGAAAATATTATACACCTTGTTTTAGCTAGAATAGAAGGGTCTCCAGAAGGTAATTCAGGTATTTCTTTATTTTTGGTTCCTAAATTCCTACCTGATGAAAACAAAAATTTTAATGTACGAAATGATTTAAAATGTATTGGTTTGGAAAAGAAACTCGGTATTCATGCTTCACCAACATGTACAATGAGTTTTGGAGATAATAAAGGAGCTATTGGTTATCTTATAGGTGAAGAAAACAGAGGTCTAAACTGTATGTTTACTATGATGAATAATGCAAGGTTAAATGTAGGTATGCAGGGTGTAGGAATTTCTGAAAGATCTTTTCAGCAAGCTTTAGGTTACGCAAATGAAAGAATTCAAGGGAAAGACTATAATTCCAAAATAGAAAACAATAAGAGAACTGAAATAATCAATCATCCAGATGTTAAAAGAATGTTATTAGAGATGAAGAGTCTTACTGATGCAACAAGAGCTCTTTGTTACGATAATGCTATTGCAATTGACCTTGGTAAAAGTCATACGGATGATGATATTAGAAGAAAAAATAAATTAAAAGCGGATCTTTTAACGCCAATTTCAAAATCTTGGTCGACTGACATAGGTGTAATCGTATCATCTATAGGCGTTCAAGTTCATGGAGGTATGGGTTTTATTGAAGAAACGGGAGCTGCACAACATTTAAGAGATTCTAGAATAGCTCCTATTTATGAAGGCACTAATGGGATACAAGCTATTGATCTATTAACTAGGAAGATTTCATTAAATAATGGAGAAGCGATTCAAAACTTTATCCAAGAGATTTCTGAAACAAAGGATAATTGTTTAAAAAGTAATAATAGTAATTTAATGCAAATAGGAAAAAATCTATCTGAATCATTGGATGATGTTAAAATTGCTACAGATAAAATTTTGGAGTGGTTAAGAAATGAAGATAAAAAATTTGAAGTTTTGCAAAATGCAACATTTTATTTAGAGCTTTTAGGGATTGTTGCTGGAGGACATTATTTAGCTAGAGGAGCTTTAAATAATTTAAAAAATGATAATGAAAGTATAAAAACTGATATTGCGTATTTTTACTGCTCATCTTATTTACTTAAAGCAAAAGGTTTATCTAAATCAATTTGTGATGGAAATAAAATGATAAATGAAAAAGATTTCAAAAAGATAGTCGAGGTCTTTTAATGGATAAATTAATTGAGAAGAATAATAAAGGTGCTCATAATTTAATATTTCCATATGATGTGTCACCTGATCCAGGAAGAATGCTAAAAATAGCAGAAGGAGTTTATTGGGTAAAAATGAATCTTCCCTTTGCGCTTAATCATATAAATTTATGGGTTTTAGAAGATAATAATGCTTGGACAATAATTGATACAGGAATTGCAAGTGCAGAAATCAAATCAAATTGGAGAAAATGTTTTTCAGGAGATATGAAATCTTTAGGTGTTAAAAAGGTGATAGTTACTCATCTCCATCCTGATCATATTGGGCTTGCAGGCTGGTTAAATAAAAAGTTTTCTTCACCACTCTTTATGTCAAGATCAGATTATTTGATGTGTAGAATGCTTGTTTCAGATACTGGTAGAGAAGCTCCAGAAGAAGGTAAATCTTTATATAAGTCTGCAGGGTTTACTGAAGATGAACTAGATAGTTATACAGAAAGATTTGGTGGTTTTGGAAGCGTTATATCGAAGATACCAGATAGTTATAACCGCCTTAAAGATTTTGACAAAATAACAATTGGAAATCTTGAATGGGAAATTGTTGTAGGAAGCGGTCATTGTCCTGAACATATATGTTTATACAATAAAGAGTTAAAATTATTTATTTCTGGAGACCAAGTTTTACCAAAAATTACTTCTAATGTTAGTGTTTTTCCTACTGAACCGCATTCTAATCCACTTGAAGACTGGTTAGAAAGTTGTAGATATATAAAAGAAAGAGTACCAAATGATGTTCTTGTACTTCCTTCACATAATGAACCATTTAGAGGGCTTCATGAGAGATTGGATCACTTGATTTCAGGGCATGAAAAAAGTCTTTCTAGGCTCGTGGATTTTTGTAAAGAGCCTAAAAGAGCTGTTGATGTATTTTCTGTTTTATTTAAAAGAAAAATTACAAGAGATGTTTTGTTAATGGCAACTGGAGAAAGTATAGCTCATCTTAATTGTTTAAAGGCCAGAGGTTTGATAATATCAGAAAGAGATGAACAAGATATTATAACTTATACTAAGGTATAATATTAAGGAAAAGAGATGAATAAAAAAAATGATATAAAAGACCTATCTTTTGAACAGGCTTTATCTGAATTAGAGGAGATTGTTGAAAAGCTAGAACAAGGCGATATTGATCTTGAAGATTCTATTGATATATATGAAAGAGGAAATCTTTTAAAAGCACATTGCGAAAAAAAACTCGAATCTGCAAAGATGAAAGTTGATAAAATAATATCTCAACCTGATGGAGATTTTTCTTCTGAATCATATGAGGAATAATATTCTAAAATGAATAAATTTCATGAGCATTTATCATCTTGCGCTATAGAGATTGATAAGAATTTAGAATCAATTCTGAAAAAAAAACTTGTTTTTGATAATATATTAAATGATTCAATTTATTATTCGTCAATTGGTAGCGGAAAAAGGTTTAGAGGTTTTTTAACAATAGAAACGGCTAAATTTTTTAATGCTAATGCCCAAAATGCTTTAAATATAGCTTCTGCAATAGAATTAATTCATTCTTACTCATTAATTCATGATGATTTACCTGCATTGGATAATGATGACTTAAGAAGAAACAAACCTTCAAATCATATTAAATATGATGAAGCCACTTCAATACTTGCTGGTGATGCAATTCAATCCTTAGCTTTTGAAGTTTTATCAGAACCAATGAAAGATATAAGTTTAGAAAGACAATTATATTTAATAAACCAGTTTTCTCTTAAGATTGGAGCAAATGGTATGGTAGGCGGACAAATAATTGATATTAGTTCTAAGAAAAAAGATCTTACTGTTCAAGAGATAAAACAAATGCATAAATTAAAGACCGCATCTTTGATAAGTTTTTCTTGTAAAGCTGGAGCTATAATTGGTGGAGCAAGTGAAGAAGAAATTGAAGCTTTTGAGTTATATGGAGAAAACTTAGGAATTGCATTTCAAATTATTGATGATGTTTTAGATAAAACAGGAGATAAAGATAAAATAGGGAAAACTATAGGAAAAGATGAATCAAATAATACCAAAACTTATTTAAGTCACTTTGATGAAGAAACTTCAATTAGAAAAGCTAAAGAGTTTTGCAATAAAGCAATTTCTTCTTTAAATATATTTGACCAATTACCAGAAAATTTTATAAATGCATTAGAATTTATAACATCAAGAAAGTTTTAGATTATGAATGAAGTTGAAATAAAATATCTTAACAACATAAAGAGTCCTAAAGATTTAGATTCTCTTGATGATAACCAGTTAAAACAATTAGCAAATGAGTTACGATACGATGTGATTGAGACAGTTTCTAAAACTGGTGGTCATTTAGGTGCTAGTCTCGGTGTTATAGAACTAACTGTTGCCTTGCATAAAATTTTTAATGCCCCAGAAGATAAAATTATTTGGGATGTTGGTCATCAAACTTATCCTCATAAGATTTTGACAGGACGAAGAGATAAAATGCATACCCTTAGAAAAAAAGATGGTTTATCTGGTTTCACAAAAAGAGATGAAAGTGAATTTGATGTATTTGGAGCAGGGCATAGCTCAACCGCTGTGTCTGCTGGATTGGGAATGTCTATTGGTAGAGATTTAAAAAATAAAAATAACCATGTGATTTGTGTTGTTGGTGATGGAGCTATGAGCGCTGGACAGGCATATGAAGCATTAAACAATGCAGGAGCAATGAAATCTAGATTGATAGTAATTCTTAATGATAATGATATGTCTATAGCTCCTCCTGCAGGAGCAATGAGTGCTTACTTGGCAAAACTGATATCTGGGGGAACATATTTAGGGTTAAGAAATTTTGCAAAGCAGGTTGTAGAAAAGCTTCCAAAAACATTAGAAAAGGGTGCAAAGAAAGCTGAAGAAATTACGAGACTTATAGCGGGTAATGGGACTTTGTTTGAAGCTTTAGGTTTTTATTATGTTGGTCCAATTGATGGACATAATTTAGATCACTTACTTCCTGTTATTAGAAATGTTAAGAATGCAGATCATGGACCAGTAATAATTCATGCTGTTACTCAAAAAGGCAAAGGATATAAACCAGCTGAGGATTCTGACGAAAAATTTCATGGTGTTTCAAAATTTAATATTGCGACTGGCGTACAAGAAAAGCCTAAAAGGAGTAATGATTCGTATACAAAGGTTTTTTCAGAAGCTCTAATTAAGTGCGCTGAAAAAGATGATGACATAGTTGCAGTAACTGCTGCTATGCCTTCAGGAACAGGTTTAAATAAATTTAAAGAATTTTATCCAGAAAGGTTCTTTGATGTAGGCATTGCTGAACAACATGCTGTTACATTTTCTGCAGGTTTAGCAATTGAAGGTCTTAAACCATTTGCTACTATTTATTCTACTTTTTTACAAAGATCTTATGATCAAATAGTTCATGATGTGGCAATTCAAAATTTACCAGTTAAATTTGCAATTGATAGAGCTGGTTTAGTTGGGGCGGATGGACCAACTCATTCTGGAAGTTTTGATATATCATATCTATCAATTTTACCTAATTTTATAGTAATGGCGGCTTCAGATGAAGTTGAACTTGCGAGAATGGTAAAGACTGCTTCAGAATATAATAGTGGCCCTATATCATTTCGATATCCTAGAGGAGAAAGCTCAGGACTTTTAATACCTGAAGAATTAAAAAGTATTGAGATAGGAAAAGGAAAAATTAAAAAGGAAGGTGATAAAATTGCTATTCTAAATCTTGGCACTCGAATAGATGAGGTAAATAAAGCTTCAGTAAAACTAGAATCTATGGGCCTTTCTTGCACAATAGCTGACGCAAGGTTTGCAAAACCATTAGATAAAGAATTAATTATTGATCTCGTAAAAAACCATGAACTAATATTAACTGTTGAAGAAGGTTCTTCAGGTGGATTTGGATCTCATGTATTATTGTTTCTTGCTGAGAATGGTTATCTTGATGATGGTCTAAAAATTAGAAACTTATATCTTCCAGATGTTTTCATTCAGCATGGCGATATGGATAATATGTATGAACAAGCTGGTTTAGGTTCTGATAATATAGTTAAAACAGCATTAATTGCTTTAGGTATTAACGATAATGAGTTTAAGATTATTAAAAGTTAATCGTTAATCTGTCCTCTATTTCTTAAAAAATGATCAGCCAGAACACACGCAACCATTGCTTCGCCAACAGGTACGGCTCTAATTCCAACACAAGGGTCATGACGCCCTTTTGTTTCTATTTCAGTATCTTCATTTGATTTATTTATTGTTTTCTTTGTTTTTCTAATTGATGAAGTTGGTTTAACTGCAAACCTAAGAACTATGTCTTGGCCAGATGAAATACCGCCTAAAATACCACCTGCATTATTTGTCGAAAAAACGGGTTTATCTTTTTGCATTTTCATTTCATCACCATTATCACTACCTGGTATATTTACAGCATCAAACCCATTACCAATTTCAACCCCTTTAACTGCATTGATACTCATGATTGCACCACTTAAGTCGGCATCCAATTTACCATATATTGGGGCGCCTAAACCAACTGGAACATTTTTAGCTGTTACTTCAATAATTGCTCCACAGCTATCTCCTTCATCAATTAATGTAGATATTTTATTTTCCCATTTTTCAACAATTTCTGAATCCGGACACCAGAAAGGGTTTTCATCGATAAATTTCCAATTCCAATTATCACGATTGATTTTTAGATCTCCTAATTGAACGAGAGCTCCTTTTATTTCGATATTAGGAATAATTTTTCTGGCTACAGCGCCTGCTGCAACTCTCATAGCGGTTTCTCTAGCCGATTGACGTCCACCGCCCCTAGGATCTCTTATCCCATATTTTGAAAGGTAGGTATAATCTGCATGGCCTGGTCTAAATTTATCTTCTGTTTCTTTATAATCACCCGATCTTTGATCTTTATTATGAATTATCATTGATATAGGGGTTCCAGTTGAAAGCATAACACCTTCTTCTTCATATATTCCTGATAAAATTTGAACAACATCAGGTTCATTTCTTGGGCTAGTAAATTTACTTTGTCCTGGTTTTCTTTTATTTAGCCAAAATTGGATATCTTTTTCATTTATTTCAATTCTAGGAGGTGTTCCATCAACAACACACCCAATAGCAGATCCATGAGACTCTCCCCATGTTGTAAATCTGAATAAATGTCCAAATGTATTATGTGACATCTCTTAATCTCCTACAGTAGAAATATCTGGTGCATCTTCATCTTTCATACCTATAATATTATACCCTGAGTCTACATGATGTATCTCACCAGTAACACCTGATGATAAATCACTTATTAAATAAACTGAAGCATTGCCGACTTCATCAATTGATACGGTTCTCTTTAAAGGGGAGTTTAATTCATTCCACTTTAATATATATCTAAAATCTCCAATCCCTGAAGCTGCAAGAGTCTTTATAGGGCCAGCAGAGATAGCATTAACGCGTATGTTTTCTTTACCTAAATCTTTTGCTAGGTATTTAACACTTGTCTCCAAAGCTGATTTTGCTACGCCCATAACATTATAATGAGGCATAACTTTTTCAGAACCATAATAAGTCAGTGTTAAGATAGATCCACCATTAGTCATAAGTTTTTCAGCTCTTTGAGAAACTGAAGTTAGTGAATAACATGATATATTTAGCGTATTTATAAAATTTTCTTGAGTTGTTTCTAAATATCTACCGTTCAATTCATCCTTATTTGAAAAAGCTACTGCATGTACTAAAAAATCTAATGTCCCCCATTCATCTTTAATTTCTTTGAATAATTTATCTACATCTTGACCGTCAGTTACATCGCATTCAAGAACTAAATTTGAACCTAAATCTTTTGCCAAAGGGATAATTCTTTTTTTAATTGCTTCTCCTTGATAACTGAGAGCAATTTCTGCCCCATGTTCTCTACAAGCTTTTGCTATGCCCCATGCAATTGACCTGTTATTAGCTACTCCCATAACTAGTCCTCTTTTTCCACTTAGTAGATTTGTTTTATTTTCCATAGGTAATCTTATTAGTTTGTTTTTATTTAATAATTTTTATAAATATAAAATAAAGAAGTACAGATTCATACATCAATTGTATAATTTTATTTATTTTTTCTTGAGAGGTATAATTAATGAAATTGGGTAACAATAAAATAAATAAGAAAAGTAATCCATTTGTTTTATTTAACGAATGGTATGAAGAAGCTAAAAGAAAAGAAATTAAAAACCCTAATGCAATGGCATTATCAACAATTGATTCTTTTAATAGACCAAGAACAAGAATGGTTTTGATGAAAGAAATTAATAAGAAAGGAATAGTCTTTTACACAAATTCAGAGAGTTATAAAGGAAAACAAATTGATAAAAATAAAAATGTGTCATTATGTTTTTATTGGAAATCATTAGGAAAACAAATCATAATTCAGGGTAAAATAAATAAGATTAATGAAACCGAAAGTGATCAATATTTTCATTCAAGAGATAGAAAATCGAAAATCGGGGCATGGGCATCAGATCAATCTAAGATTCTTAAAAAAAGATCAATCTTGGAAAAAAGATATAATGATTTTTTTAAAAAATTTAATGGAAAAGAAGTTTCAAGACCAAATTATTGGAATGGGTACTGTGTAGAGCCAAGAACTTTTGAATTTTGGTTAGAAAGGCAGAATAGATTGCACGAAAGAGTTGAATACAAATTAAATAAGGCTAAGTGGTCTAGAAGGTTTCTTTACCCTTAAGTTTAATTGATTGTTTCTAATTTATAGTTCTTATAATGAGCAACTAATATCAGTAAAGCGCCAAAAACAGTAAGGAATATTGCCATATTCTCTTTTTGGAATAATCCTGAGAAAAGACTTAAAACACCTATTGAGGCAATAAGAAGGGTATTTATATCTTTATTATTTTTATAACTTTTGGGAAAAACAATAATATAAATTAAGAAAACCATAATAAATAATATTTCATGAATCATGTCATCTTGATAAGTAAATCTTGTTAAACTATCAATACCAATAATTAAAACTGTTAAAGGAATAGCTAAGCAATGAATAATGCATATTAAAGACAGAATTATTCCGATTAAATTTTTAGATTTCATTAGTTTAGCTCCAACAAAGCTTGTAAACTTTGTAATTATATATTACTAGGAAAATATGTCAGAAATTTTTGCTATACCTGTTTTTTCAGATAATTATATTTGGGCCTTAAAGCATAATAATAAGTTAGCGGTAGTAGATCCAGGAGACGCTGCTGCTGTAAAAGAAGTTTTAATAAGTCAAAATCTTGATTTAGAGGCAATTTTAATAACTCATTGGCATCCTGATCACACTGGCGGAGTAATAGAGTTATCAAAAGAAAAGTCAATTCCTGTTTATGGTCCTAAAGGAGGGCATATTGAAGGCATAACAATCGAATTAAATGAGAGTGATAAAATTGAATTGTTTGATGAGTTCTATGAAATTTTAGAAACTCCAGGACATACTCTTGACCATATTTCTTATTTTTCCAAACAAGAAATACCAGTTCTATTTTGTGGTGATACTCTTTTTTCAGGAGGTTGTGGCAGGTTATTTGAAGGAACGCCAGAACAAATGTTTAGCTCTCTTAATAAATTATCCTTATTGCCTGACAACACTATGGTTTTTTGTACTCATGAATATACATTAAGTAATTTGAATTTTGCTATAGAAGTTGAACCCAAAAATAGTAACCTTCTTAACTATTATAATGAAGTAAGAAAAAAAAGAGAAAATGATATAATAACAATTCCATCTAATATGAAGTTAGAGAAAGATATTAATCCTTTTCTTAGATATTCAGAAGAAACCATTATAAAGAGTGCTGAGAAATATTCTTCAAAAACTAATCTAACTGATGTTGAGGTTTTAGGGGCTATCAGAACTTGGAAAGACAATTTCTAGATTCTTACTCATCTTATAATGGTCAATTCCTATACCTGCATCATAAGGGCCTAAGATTTTGTAACCAAGTCTTGAATAAAAATTAACCGCATTATCCCTGGCGTTTAGAATTATTTTATAACGGTCATTTTTTATAGAAAAGCCTTCTAACCCAATAACAATTTGTTTTCCTATACCCATTTTTCGATATTCTTCTTGAACTGCCATATATCTAATTTGAGATTCCTTTTTATTAAGGAAATGAATTCTTCCAACGCCTAATATGTTTTCACTTATATCTATTGCCATTAGATGATAACTTTTTTCTTCTAAACTATCCTTTGTTAACTTTTTATCTAGGCCTATAGGCTCCCTAAGTATCTTCCATCTAAAAAGAAAATATTTTTTCCATTCTGAATTTGTTAAGGGTGATCTTAAATTTATCTTTTCCACAAAAAAAGGACCTTAAAGATCTCCTTCTTCTCTTACTTCACTTTGATTTATGGTAAATTTCTCGCCATATCTAGCTTCAAGCTTCTTTTGATTTTCAATTATAACTTCGGCTGGGTTAAGTTTTAATGCCATACAAGCGGTTACCCAATACCACATTATATCTCCTAACTCACGCTTCATATGAAAAATATTATCTTCATCTGAAGGCTTTCCTTGCAACAGTATTTTTTTTACGATTTCAGTAAATTCACCTGATTCACTGCTTAAACCTAATGCTCCAGTTAAAAGACGCGGTATGTCAATATTAGAATGATCTTGAATTTTATCCATCGATTCCTTTAGGGAATTAATTTTTAGGCTTGGGTCACTTGTTACTTTTGTAACAAAATCACAATAAGTTTCAAAAAATTTATTTGTTTCTTCCATTTTTAAAGTCCTCTTAGAAATATATTATCGTAATATTTAATAAAAATCATATGATAAATTAGTTTGATAAAAGCAATTTTTTAAGTTTTTATGAGTATATTAATAGGGTTTAATTTTTTAAGGAGTTCGTATGTCAAGATTTGAAGGAAAATTTGCTGTAATTTCAGGTGGTGCATCAGGAATGGGAGCCGCAGCAGCTAAAAGATTTGTAGAAGAAGGTGGTTCAGTCATTACACTGGATATAAATAAAGAATTAGGAAATAAAATTTCAGAAGAAATTGGAGAATCATGTGAATTTTTTCAAGCTGATGTTTCAAAAGCTGAAGACTGGAAAAGATTGGAAGAGCATCTTGGGAATAGGTTTAATGAGATAACATCAGTTATTAATGCTGCTGGAATAAGTGAACCTGGCACTATTGAAGACGAAACAATTGAACACTGGGAAAGAGTTCATGCAATAAATGGAACATCAGTTTTTTTAGGTTGCCAATTTGCTGTAAAAGCGATGAAAGAACGAAAAGGTAGTATTGTTAATTTTGCTTCGTCTTTAGCCACAAGACCTAAACCATTTGTTATTTCCTATAATTACAGTAAAGCCGGAGTTTTAGTTTTAACTAGAACTGTGGCGCTTCATTGTGCTGAAATGGGATATGATATTAGATGTAATGCTGTCCAGCCAGGTGCCATAAATACTCCAATGATGCAAAGATATGTTGAAGCGGCCGAAGACCCTGATCAACAATTATCAGAATTTGCAGCGTCACATCCGATGAATAGAGTTGGCGAACCAGATGAAGTGGTTTCAGCTGTTTTATTTTTAGCCTCAGATGATTCATCTTTTACGACAGGAGATTCAATTTCTGTTGACGGAGGAGTTATAGCTATATAAAGCTAAATTAACTTTATTTTTATATATTTAGAAAAGATATGACTGAAAAATTTGATGTTTTAGTAGTTGGAGCGGGAATTTCTGGGATTGGTGCTGGTTACCATTTGCAAAAGAAATGCCCTGGTGCATCTTATGTTATTCTGGAAGGAAGAGATAAGATTGGGGGGACATGGGATCTTTTTAAATATCCGGGAATTAGATCTGATTCTGATATGTATACATTAGGCTTTAGGTTTAAGCCTTGGAAAGAACAAGAAGCTATAGCTGACGCTCCTTCAATACTTAATTATTTAAATGAAACTGTAGAGCAGTTTAATATTAAAGAAAAAATAAGATTTGGAAAATATGTAAGAAATGCAACATGGTCTAGTTCTTCAAGTTCTTGGACTGTTGATATTGAAGATAAATCAACCAATGAAATTACTCAAATGTCATGTAATTTTATCTTCATGTGTTCTGGTTATTATAGCTATAAAGAAGGTTATACACCGGAATTTATAGGTATAGAAGATTTTAAAGGTGATGTTATACATCCTCAAAAGTGGGATGAAAATTATGATTATTCAGGAAAGAAAGTTGTTGTAGTTGGAAGTGGAGCAACTGCAGTAACCCTCGTGCCTGAAATGGCAAAAAAAGCTGGTCATGTTACTATGCTTCAGCGTTCTCCAACTTATGTTGTATCTGCACCTGAAAAAGATAAAATGGCAAATAATTTGCGAAAATATCTTCCATTAAAACTTTCTTATTTAATAATTAGATGGAGAAATATTTTACGGCAACAGTATTACTTTCGTTTATGTAGAAAATATCCTCAGGGAGTAAAAAGAGCCATAATAAGAGAGGTAAAGAAAGCTTTAGGATCGGATTATGATGTTGAAAAACATTTTACCCCCGACTACAACCCTTGGGAACAAAGAATGTGCTTAGTTCCTGATGGAGATCTTTTTGAGCAAATCAGAAAAGGAAACGCATCGGTTGTTACTGATCAAATTGAAAAATTTACTGAGAAAGGGATACTGCTTAAGTCAGGAAAAGAGATTATAACTGACATAATTATAACGGCTACAGGATTAAATCTTGAAATGCTAAGTAATATTAATTTAACAGTAGATAATAAACCGATAGATATATCTCAAACCATAACTTACAAAGGTATGATGTATAGCGGAATTCCTAATTTTGCTAGTACTTTTGGATACACTAACGCTTCATGGACTTTAGGTGCGGATTTAACTTCAGAATACGTATGCAGAGTTATAAATCATATGAAAAAGAAAAATTATGATGTTGCTTGCCCTGAAAATGATAGCAAAGTAGAGACTGACCCAGATTATTTAAATCTTACATCTGGATACATAAAAAGAGCTCAACATATTTTTCCTCAACAAGGTAAGGAATCTCCTTGGAGAAATAATCAGAATTTTTTAAGAGATGTATTCCAAATTAGATATGGTCGTATTGATGATGGAGAAATTACTTTTTCAAAGTCTATTTCTTAACTAAAGATTCGGAGAAAATAAATGAAATCACGTATATGTGAAATTTTAGATATAGAATTCCCATTACTGGCATTTTCACACTGCCGCGATGTTGTTGTAGCTGTATCAAAAGCTGGAGGAATGGGCGTTTTTGGTGCGGTTAGTCTTCCTCCGGATAGACTTGAAGAAGAATTAAATTGGATTGATGACCATATTGATGGAAAACCTTACGGCATTGATCTAATTGTTCCTAATAAGTATGAAGGAAAGGGAAAGTCTGTAAGCACAGATGATATTGTTAATTCTATTCCGCAAGGACATAAAGATTTTGCTAAATCAATATTAAATTCTCATAATATAGAATCTGATAATCCAGATGATGTAAGAAGTGGAACTGTTCAATTCGGAAAAAATTTATCAGAAGAGGGTGCTGAAAATTCATTAGAAGTAGCTATGAAACATCCAATTAAACTTATAGCTAACGCGTTAGGAGTGCCTCCAAAAATTATGCTTGATTTAGGAAAAAAACATAATGTTGCAGTTGCAGCTCTTGTAGGGGCTAAGGAGCATGCTCTAAAGCAAGTTGAAGCAGGAGTAGATATTTTAGTTGTTGCTGGAGGTGAGGCAGGAGGTCACTGTGGTGATGTTTCTACAATGGTTCTGGTCCCTGAAGTATATAATGCTATTAAAGATGTTAAAGATATTCCTATTTTAGCAGCAGGAGGTATTACTACTGGAGGACAAATGGCAGCCGCTATGTCTATGGGCGCTTCGGGTGCGTGGTGTGGATCGGTTTGGCTTACTACATCAGAGGCGGAAACTAATCCTATTGTTAAAGAAAAAATGTTAGCTGCCTCGTCAAGAGATACAGTTCGTTCGAGAAGTAGAACAGGAAAGCATTCTAGACAACTTAGATCTCCTTGGACCGATGCTTGGGAGAATGAAGGACCTGAACCTCTTCCTATGCCTTTACAGTCTTTTGTAAGTGAGCCAGCCCTTAGAAAAATTGATAAACTTTCTCAAAGTGGTCATGAAGGGGCTAAACAATTAGCAACTTACTTTGTAGGACAAGGTGTAGGATTAATGAATCATGCTATTTCTGCAGGGACTGTTGTTCAAAATTTTAAAGAAGATTTTATTGAGGCTTTTGAAAGACTCTCAAATTATCTAGATTAGATTTAAGAAGAAATCTTGTTGATGAAGAAATCCATGATCTTTCTAATTTTTATTTTAAGTTTTTTATTTATTTCTTTTTCTTACCTTTATTTAACGAAGCCAAAACAAATGCCTTTTATGGGACACTTTTTTGATAAAGTTTTTTATGGCTCTCTCTACTATTTAAATCTTCCAGATAAAAGCTATACTTATAAAAAAACTCGAAACTCTAATTTAAAGCTTCATATTTTTAATCCAAAAAAACCAATAAGTAATTCTAGTATCTTGCTTTTTCATGGTGGAGGTTGGGCTTTTGGTTCATCATATTCCCTTTTTAAAATGTGTAGAGATATCTCTAATGAAGGGATTTTATGTATAAGTGCCGATTATCAACTTGCCCTTAAGCATAATTCTAAAGTTACTGATTCAATGAATGATGCAAGAGATGCATTTGATTGGATGATTGATAATTCTTCAAAACTTAATATAGATAAGAATAATATTTTTGTTGGGGGAGGTTCATCAGGAGGACATTTAGCTGCTTCATTAGCTATGATTCCTAATGAAAAAGGAGAAACTTACAAGAATATTAAAGCAATGATTTTTTTCAATCCTGCATTGAACACATCTTTTTTTGATAGAGAATTACCCAATAATATTAATGATAGAAGAAAAGATTTATGGTTATATATTCAGATGTTATTTGAAGGTAAATCAAATGAGCTTTCCCCTTCAAACTATATTAAAGAAGGACTTCCTCCCTCAATAATCTTTCATGGAAAATCTGATAGAACAGTTCCTATTAATATAGTTGAGGAATTCACTAATGAGATGACAAAGAAAGGTAACAGTATTAAATTATTGAAGTGGGATAATAAAGGTCACCAATTTTATAGGTGGGATAAAGAAGCTTACCCTCAAGTGATGAATCAATTAATTAAATTTATAAAGGATTTTTAATATGCCACTTAAAAAATCAATTTTAGGAACAATTATTAGTATAGTTGTTGCCTCATTAGTGTCGTTAGCAGTAAGTCAAAATAGTATAGATTTTTTTGGAATTCCTTTTTTACTATTTTGTGTACTTTATTCTTATGCAATTCATTGGATTTTTTTTATTCACGCTTATATTGCTCAAACTGAACACTATTTCGATGCTATAGGGAGCATAACTTTTATTAGCCTTTCCATAATAGTTATTTCCTATATGCAGAATTTTTATTCGATACTAATAGGGGCTTTGGTCTCTATATGGACTTTAAGATTAGGCACTTTTCTTTTCAAAAGAATAAAAAAATCTGGAAGAGATACTCGATTTACAGAAATGAAAAAGAATTTCTTTTGGTTCTTCATGACTTGGAACATATCTGCTTTATGGGTGTTTTTGTGTTATATTGCCGGTTTAGTTGCTATGACAAATAAAAATAGCAGTGAAGTCAATTCTGAAAACATTATTTTTATTGTTATCGGTGTTATTTTTTGGGTTCTTGGTTTCTCAATTGAAGTTATTTCTGATTATCAAAAGAAAGTTTTTAGAGAAGATATTAATAATAAGGATAAATTTATTTCGCATGGTTTATGGGCATGGTCAAGGCACCCAAATTATTTTGGTGAGATAATTCTTTGGATAGGTATAACCATTATTGCTTTACCTGTTTTTAAAGGTTGGGATTATATAGCTCTAATTTCTCCATTATTTGTCTATTTTTTATTAGTAAATGTAAGTGGTATTCCTATGTTAGAAAAATCAGCTGATGAAAAATGGGGAGATGATCCTCAATATTCCGATTATAAAGATAAGACTAGTATCTTATTTTTAAAAAGTCCTAAAGATTAATCTTATTCTGTAATTAAATCATCTTTAAGATATTTACCGGCAAGGTAATAGTGATAAGCACACCATAATTTAAGTGTTGTAAGGATTAATAAGCTATAGCGTAAAGATTCTTTTCCATATTCAGCCCTTAAAAAATCACTCAAAATTCCAACAGCTTGAGGACCAAAACCCAATCCAATAATATTAATAATAAATAATAATATTGCAGCAGCAACTGATCGCATTCTTAACTCAACAACTCCTTGTGTTTGACTAAAAGTTGTTGCTTGATAAAAGTTTCCAAGAGCAACAGGCATTATTAACCAATAAAAAGACATATTAGAAGTAGGGCTCAAATAGACCATATAATATAATGGCGTTGTAATTGCCATTGCTATAGCTACTGTCCATAAATACCATCTTATATCCTTAGATCCAAAGTAGTCAGATAAATAGCCGCCAAGAAAAATTCCGATACCCCCTGGAATTCCTAATATTAAACCAAGATACCAACCTACTTCACCTGTTTGCATCCCATAAGATCTTTGAAAAAAGGATGGTAACCATGTAACAGCGCCATAACCAACAAAAGCAGCTAAAGCAGCTCCGAAAGCAAGATGAACAAAAGATTTCTTTTTAAGTAAATATTTTACGGTTTCTAATATTGTTGGCTGATCTTTTGTATCACTTCTTCCTTCTGCTTGACCTCTGATAGGTTCTTTAACAGAGTAACGGAATAGGATAGCAAGAAATAGACCTGGAATACCAACTACAAAGAAAGCAATTCTCCAACCGAAATATTCATTAATCCAACCACCTGCAAATAAACCAAACATAATTCCAAATGGTATTCCAAGAGAATAAATTCCTAGTGCCGTAGACCTAATATTTGCAGGAAAATAATCTGAAATCATTGAATGTGCTGGCGGGCTACATCCGGCCTCTCCAACGCCAACACCAATTCTTGCAAAGAGTAAATGAAAAAAGTTTTGCGCTAACCCTGATAATGCTGTCATAAAGCTCCAAACTGCGATAGCTATAGAAATTAGATTTCTTCTATTTCCATAGTCTGCATATTTAGCTATCGGGATCCCTAAAGTCGCATAAAATAAAGCAAAAGCAAAACCTGTTAATAATCCTAAAGATGTGTCTGAAAGTTTTAAATCTAATTTAATAGACTCTAGTAAAATAGATAATATCTGCCTATCAATAAAATTAAAGGTATATACAACAACCAATATGCCAAGAACATAATTACGTAGACTATTACTTTTATTAACTTCTATTGTTTGCATTGTTTTTATTAGAAACTCGTATAAAAAATACAGATTATATAATTTTAACTATTTTTCTAGTAAATATTAAAGAATAGATATTACTTATACCTCTACGACAACTTTACCAATATTGCCACCTTCAAAAAGCTTTAAATATGCTTCCGGTAAATTTTCAAGACCTTTGGTAGTTTGAAAAGGTAATTTTATTTTTTTTTCGGCAATCCAGTTTTTAAGTAATGGATTAAACTCATTTTCTCGATGATAAAAATCAGGGGAAAAGAAACCTTCTACCCTTAGTCTTTTCATAAGAATAAGATCATAATTTTTTGGACCAGGCGATCTTTTTGATGAACTATAATAATCAAGTAGACCTGAAATTGCTAAAGTGCCAAAAAGGGCCATATTTTCATATACTGCCTCAGCAATAGGCCCGCCAACATGGTCGACATATACATTTATACCCTCTGGGCAAAGTTCCTTAAGTTGATCTGAAACATTTTCTTTTTTGTAATTTATAGCCCCATCAAAACCATAGCTATCACATATTAATTTACATTTTTCATCTGTTCCAGCTATACCAATCACTTTACAACCAACAATTTTTGCTATTTGCCCAACTAATAAACCTGTGCAACCCGCAGCAGCAGATACGACAAAAGCATCACCTTTTTTTGCTCTTCCTGTTTCGACTACCCCCACATAAGCAGTCCAACCATTTGCACCTAGAATTCCAACATAATTGATTAAATCAATTTCAGTATCATTAACAATACTTGGGAACATGCTTTCAGGATCAATAAGAGAGTAATCGGCCCATTGACCCCATGATCTAAGTTTTTGTCCAGGTAAAAAACCTGGATTTTTACTAACAACAACTTCACTAAGAACCGTACCTGTAATTTTTTCTCCTATAGGTGTCGGAGGTAAATAAGAGTCTTCTCGATCTGTCATAATCATTCTTGTCCCTGCATCCATGGAAAGAAAGATGTTTTTAGTTAGAATAAAACCTTCAGGAACCTCAATACTTTTCTCTTTTAATAATTTAAAACATTCGAAGAAATTATTATCTTTAGGCATGCTATCCATAACCCAATAATTGTTATTGATATCAATTTTTGTCATTTAAAGTATTGGGGGATTCTTAATTTTTTCATCAATATAAAAATCAACATATTTATGGAAAAATTGATTACCTCTTTCATTTTTTCCAAATTTAACGCTATCTTTAGAATGTGAATTTAAACCTTTTTGAATTTCAAGACCTAATGCATAATCTTCATCATTAACTACATCTCTTAAAAAATTCATAAAGTGATCTAATTCCGCTGTTTCTTCTTTATTTTTTGGAGTTTCAGGAGCTACATAATGTAAAATTGTAGTGTTGGTATCAGCCGTTTTACCTGGCAGAATTTGAGCAATTTGACCAATTCCTAATCCTAGGGATATAGAAATATTAGGAAATAATGTTCTAACAAAATCTACTCCTTGACCTTCTTTTTTCCACCATTCTTTTTTTGGTAAATCAAATATTTCTTCAATATTTGTTGATGCAAAAGCTATTCTCAAATGAGGCCCAAATGAAGAAAAGTCCATAATACCCTGCATTGTCATAGGTAAAATTGTATCTTTATGTGCAGTTGAAAAATGATAACCTTCCAAGTAACCGTCAAAAGCTATTTTCCAATTGGCTCCATGGATTACTTTAAAGCCATGGTAGTGCCAATTTTGTAGATTGAAGTGTTCTATCTCAGATTTCATACCTCCAAGAAAATTATCTAAATTTAATTCTATGTTAGGAGTTAAGGTTACAAATATCATCCCGCCAAATTCTTCACATGGTAAAATTTGAAGCCCATTGCAACTTTTATCAAGCTCACCAAATTTAGAATTTTCAAGTATCCCAATTAACTCACCTTCATTTGAATATGTCCATCCATGATAAGGGCAAGTAAATTTACTTTTGTTCCCAATTTCTTCATTCGTTAATGGTGCGCCACGATGTGAACATACATTTCTAAAAGCACGAACTTTAGAGTCCTTATCTCTTGTTATAAGAACTGGTATCCCAACAACCTCCAGGCTTTTGTAATCACCTTTATTAGGGATCTCAATCGATAAAGCTAGCATTAAAGGTAACTCTTTAAATATCTTATCCATTTCAGATTCCCATCTTTTTTCACAAGTATAATCAGAAGTTGGGATTGAAAGTATATCATTAGCTTGGTCGGTAGTTTTATTCTGAACATGAGAAACTACTCTTTCAGCAATTTTATTATATTCTTCTTTTCTATTCATTTGTGTAAGCTCTCAATTAATAATACTTATATAATACAATTACATTGTATCTCAAAAAAAGTTAAATATTTTTTATAATTAACTTTTTAGAGCTAAAAAGGTGTTGGATTTAAGTATTAACCTCTGTTAAGAATATATTGTTAAGAAAGTAATAATAATTACTTTTTTTAACTGACTGATTACTATAGGAATTTGTAATATTATGGATATAGAGTTTACAAAAGAAGATGAAAATTTTCGACTAGAAGTAAGAGATTTTATTGATAAGAATTTTCCTCAAAACATCAAAGATATAGATAAAAGAACTGATTTAACAAGGGATGATATGTTTTCATGGCATAAGGCTCTTTACAAAAAAGGTTGGATAGCTCCGCATTGGCCTAAAGAATATGGGGGCACAGGTTGGAATATTACTCAAAGATATATCTGGGATCAAGAATGCGCCAATGCTGGAACTACCCCTTTAATTCCTTTTGGATTAACTATGTTAGGACCAGTTATCATAGGTTTTGGCAATGATAATCAGAAGGATTGGGTTTTAAAAGGTATTTTATCTGGAGAAGATTGGTGGTGTCAGGGCTATTCTGAGCCAGGAGCAGGATCAGATCTAGCGAGCTTAAGAACTAAAGCTGAAAAAATTGGAGATCATTATGTGGTTAATGGACATAAGATTTGGACAACTTTAGCTCAATTTGCCGATTGGATGTTTTGTTTAGTTAGAACAAATAGTGATGGAAAGCCTCAAGAAGGCATTTCTTTCTTATTAATAGATATGAAAAGTGAAGGTATAGAAGTTAAACCTATAATAACTATGGACGGCGGACATGAAGTAAATGAAGTTTTCTTGGAAGACGTTAAGGTTCCAGTTGAAAATCTTGTCGGAGAAGAAAACATGGGTTGGACTATAGCTAAATATCTATTAGGAAACGAAAGAACAGGTATAGCAGGTGTAGCGCGTTCGAAGAAAGCTATTGAAAGATTAAAAGAAATTGCTGGATCAGAGTATATCGACGGTAAGAATTTAATTAATGATAGCGATTTTGTAAGAAAGATTTCAGAGTTAGAAGTTGATTTAACGGCCTTAGAATATACTGAATTAAGAACTCTAGCTAAAGAAAGTAAAGGTGAAGGAGCTGGAGCCGAATCATCAATTTTAAAAATTAAAGGAACAGAGATTCAACAAAGGATAACTGAGTTAACAGTTGAGGCTATTGGGCATTATTCTAATCCTTATTTAGTGCCGGCCTTCGAAAGACAAGGATCTAATTATCTTACAATAGGCCCAGATTATAGCCATGGAGCTGCTCAAAATTACTTTAGTACTAGAAAAACATCTATTTATGGCGGTTCAAATGAAATTCAAAAAAATATAATAGCCAAAATGGTTTTAGGTTTATAGGAGATAAAAAATGGACTTTTCATTTAGTGAAGAACAAACTTTATTAAGAAATACAATTCAATCCTTCGTACAGGATAATTATGATTTTGATAAAAGGCGAGAGATTATTCAATCCGAAGAAGGAATAAAGAAAGAGAATTGGCAACAATTTGCTGAATTAGGTCTTTTAGGGGCTCCTTTTTCAGAAGAGGATGGCGGTATGGGTTTTGGTTCAGTAGAAACTATGATAGTTGCTGAAGAATTTGGTAAAGGCCTTGTAGTAGAGCCATATATTCAAACTATTGTGACATGTGGAGGTTTTTTAAGGAGATCAAATCCTGCGCAAAGAGAAAAATATATTCCTGGAATTATTTCTGGTGAAGATATTTGGGCTTTTGCTTATGCGGAACCTCAAGGAAGATATAATCTTAATGATTTAACAACAACAGCAATATTAGACGGCGATGAATATACTGTTAACGGTTACAAATGCGTTGTTTCCGCAGCACCATGGGCAAATAAATTAATAGTTTCTGTAAGAACTTCTGGCGATCAAAGAGATAAAGAAGGTATATCTTTGTTGATAATAGAAAAAAACTCTGATGGTGTATCTTTAAGGGATTATCCTACAGTAGATGGAAGTAGGGCATCAGAAATTACTTTTGAAAATGTTAAAGTTTCTAAAGATAATTTAATTGGAGAAGAAGGAAAATCTGCAGATTTACTTGAGTTAGTTGTTGATGAAACAATAGCTGCTATTTGTTCTGAAGCAGTCGGAGCAATGGCAATTTTAAATGATGCTACTGTTGAATATTGTAAAACAAGAAAACAATTTGGACAACCTATAGGTAAATTTCAGGTTTTACAGCATAGAATGGTTGATATGTTTATGCAGTATGAGCAGTCAGTTTCAATGACCTACATGGTTAATCTTAAACTTGAAGAAGATTATCCTGAAAGAAGAAAAGCAGCTTCAGGAGCAAAAGTTCAGATTGCGAAGGCTGCTAAATTTATTGGGCAAAGCGCTGTACAGCTACATGGCGGTATGGGTATGACTGATGAATTAAATGTAGGTCATTATTTTAAAAGATTATCAATGATTGAAAATGTATTTGGTAATATAGATCATCACTTAAAACAATATTCATTAGCGGATTAAGAGCAATGAATGAATGGTTAAAATTTGAAAAAAATGGATCAATTGCTAAGTTGACCATGAATCGTCCGGACATAAGAAATCCTTTAGGTGAGCCTGAGGATGTCGATAATTTTGAAGAAGCAAATAAGATTATAAATAACGATAGAGATATTAGGTGCGTTATTCTTACTGGAGAAGGCTCTGCTTTTTCTGCTGGGGGTAATGTAAAAAATATGAAAGAAAGATCTGGAAATTTTTCTGGATCACCAGTGGCTCTAAGAGAAAGATATCGTTATGGAATTCATAGAATTGTAAAAGCTGTTTGGAATATTGAAGTACCAGTAATTGCAGCCATTAATGGACCTGCGGTTGGCTTAGGAAACGATGTTGCTTGTTTAGCGGATATTAGAATAGCCTCGGAAAATGCATTATTTGGAGTAACATTTCTAAAAATTGGTCTTATTCCAGGTGATGGGGGTGCTTGGCTGTTACCAAAAATTATAGGTTTATCTAAAGCTTCGGAATTACTTTACACAGGAAAACTAATTAAACCTGATGTAGCAAAAGATTGGGGCCTTATTAGCAATATTTACTCTCCTGAAAAACTCATTGAGGAAGCTAACAATATTGCAGAAGAAATAGTCAAACAACCTCCTGACGCTCTTAGGATGGCAAAAAAACTTCTAAGAGAAGGTATGACCACTAGTTTTGATACAATTCTTGAAATGTCAGCAAATATGCAAGCTTTAATGCATTTAACCGAAGATCATCAAGAAGCTTTATCAGCATTTTTTGAAAAAAGAGATGCTAATTATAAAGGCAAGTAAATAGGAGATAACTGTGGAACTAAGTTTTAATGAAGAAGATATAAAGTTCAGAGAAGAAGTAAGTAAATTTATCAGTGAAGCATATACACCTGATATGAGGGAAACTCTTGCTTTATCCAAGAACGGCTCTGCAGATAAAGAACTCCATATTAAGTGGCAAAAAGCTCTTTATGAAAGAGGTTGGATTGCTCCTAATTGGCCAAAAGAATACGGAGGTCCAGGTTTTACCCCTGCTCAAAAATATATTTTTGAATCAGAAATGGCTAAAGAAGGGGCGCCTAGAACAATACCATTTGGATTAGCAATGGTTGCTCCGGTTATTATGGAGTTTGGCTCACAAGAACAGAAAGATAAGTTCTTACCAGACATATTGGAAAGTAATGTTTGGTGGTGTCAGGGATATTCTGAACCAGGATCTGGATCTGATTTAGCCTCTTTACAATGTAAAGCTGAAAATAAAGGAGATCATTTTCTTGTAAATGGTACAAAAATTTGGACTACAATGGCTCAACATGCTGATTGGATATTTTGTCTCGTCAGAACATCTAAAACAGAAAAACCCCAAGAAGGAATTTCATTTCTTTTGATAGATATGAAAACTCCTGGAATAGAAGTAAGACCTCTAATTACTCTTGATCAAAGCCCAGAACCTCATCAAGAAGTTAATGAAGTCTTTTTTGAAGATGTTAAAGTTCCTATTGAGAACTTAATTGGGGAAGAAAATAAAGGGTGGACTTATGCAAAATACCTCCTCGAATTTGAAAGAGGTAATGCTTACTCTCCTTCATTATATAGATCAATTAAAAGCCTTAAAGAAATCGCAAAGGATACACCTATAGGAAATGGAACATTTTTAAGCGATGATAATGACTTTGTGAATAAAATTAATGATTGCGAAATACAGATTCAGGCTATGGAGTTTGTTGAATTAAGGATATTTTCTGCTTTATCAGCAGGTCAAAGAGTAGGTCCCGAATCTTCAATATTGAAGACCAGAGGAACAGAAATTGGTCAATATTTACAAGAACTTGCCGTCGAAGCTATAGGTTATTGGTCTTATCCATTTGTTAAAGATACATTTGCTAATGTTAATGAGCCAAATATTGGTCCTGATTTTGTTACTACGATCACACCAAGTTATTTTAATGGAAGAAAAACTACTATTTATGCGGGTTCTAATGAAATCCAAAGGAACATTATTTCAAAAGCTGTT
>Ga0206683_10000710_pt1 | contig 23789 bp, 19 predicted proteins | sample M280m12015metaG_FD_155483 | JGI IMG/M metagenome (GOLD analysis project Ga0206683, IMG submission 155483) | Ammonia-oxidizing marine archaeal communities from Monterey Bay, California, United States - M2 80m 12015 | ecosystem: Environmental > Aquatic > Marine > Intertidal zone | place: USA...
CACTGGTCCAGAAGCACGTTCAACCTCTTCGATGTTCTCTTCTAAGGATTCGATCCCTGTATTAGCTGTTGTTTGCTCTATTCGACCTTTAACTTTTAATGCAACTAGATTAGAAACTGCTTTCTCGTCTGGAGCGAAAAGAATATCTGCAAGTTTCATTACTGCTACTCGAATTAGCTCTTCTGGGAAAGGATGCCAGAAACTCCCAGACCGTAGACCAGATTCAAGATGAGCTATCTGAAAACCGGCCCTTTTAGCCAACAAAGCTCCAATAAGCGTCGAAGGGGTATCTCCGTGTATCAAACAAACACCGCTAGGAGCGGAGAAAACTTGATTCCTGACACGTTTTCGACTGGCAACAACTCGAATTAATCCACCGAACCATTTGCACGCTTCAAAAAGATTGTCAACGTCGTTGTTCTTTCCCAAGCGAACATCAGGTTCACGTATCTTAAATTCTTCACGCAATCCATTCAGATAGGCACCATGTTGACCTGTTTCTATTAGGCGATAAGAAACTCCGCGTTTTTCTAACTCCTTTATGACAGGAGCTACTTTTATCATTTCTGCTTTTGTTCCTAATAAAACATTGATCTCTGAGGTCATAAAATTTTCCAAAAAACTATGTGGTGGCACGTTAGCGTAACTAGGAGTTTAAGGCTCTACGATCGTTGAAACTATAGAACCAATTTCACTCCAATAGGATTAGGTACTGAATGGACTTATTAAAAGTTGGGGAGTCTCTCTCTCTAAGTGAATATCTAAAAAGACTGTGGACACACCGTCATTTCATGATGCGTGTACCACTTGAAGATCTGCGTGCTCAAAATTCTCATACTTTCCTGGGCAGCATTTGGCTGGTCCTTAACCCGTTGCTTCAGGTAGGTGTTTATTTCCTTGTTTTCGGTTTGATTATGCCTATCGATCGTGGTGTTGATCAATATCTGGTTTTTCTTACTATCGGTGTTTTTGTTTTCTTCCATTCACAAAGAGTTATCTCTGAAAGCACCCGGTCACTTGTAATCAATGTAGGACTGATTAGAACTGTTCATTTCCCAAGAGCGGTTTTACCTATCAGCGCAACGGTAGGGCAAGCTTTGGCTTTTATCCCAATATTTATCGTCATGACGGTAGTCGTACTTGCTTATGGGAACTGGCCGCATCTCAGATGGTTGCTCATTTTTCCGGTTTTCATAATTCAAAACGCATTTAGTCTCGGAATTGGATTAATTGGAGCCCGCATAAACCATTCATATAGAGATCTAGAAAATCTTCTACCTTTTATTTTCCGTCTTTTGTTTTACATCTCAGGAGTTCTTTACTCTGTTGACAGTGTTGTAGATGATGATTTCTGGCGTGCAATTTTTCTTCTAAACCCGATGTACTGCCTAGTGTCGCTGTGGCGGTGGGTGATGGTTGGAACTTCCGCAGGAGGAGAAGTGTGGTTGGCTACAGGAATCTGGTCTCTTTTGGCATTGCTTATAGGTCTTTCTGCTTTCCGGTCTAAGGAAACGACTTACGGGGGCACCGGGTGACTGATTTAGCGATTCGTTGTTCTGACGCTCATGTTAATTATTTAGTTCGCTCTAACCGTCAATTAATCAGGTCGATGATCAGGGGGCAAAAACCGGAGGTTCGTGTTATCGAAGCTGTAAAAGGCGTCACATTTGATGTCGATGTGGGCGAGTCAGTAGGAGTGATTGGACCCAACGGGTCTGGTAAAACAAGTCTTCTTCAGGCCATGACAGGTCTACTTCCTCTCAATAAAGGCGAGATCCTTGTTAAATCTGTCCCTACTTTCCTCGGTGTTCAAGCAGTGCTGCGACCGCAATTAACAGGCTGGCGCAATATTCAGCTGGGTTTGTTAGCACAAGGTTTAAACAAGTCAGAAGCTGAAGATATGACTAATAGTGTTGCTGATTTCTGTGAACTCGACGATTTTTTGGATTTACCAATGGAGACTTTTTCCTCAGGCATGAAAGCCAGATTACATTTTGCTGTGGCTACTGCTTTGGCACCTGACATTCTTCTAATAGATGAGGCTCTTGCAGTTGGTGACCGTTCATTTCAGAAGAAAAGTTCTGAACGGCTTAAGGAGCACCGTTCAAAAGCAGGAACGATCTTGCTGGTAAGTCACAATTTGGAAGAGGTAAGACAATCTTGTCAACGCGTCATATGGCTCGAAAACGGAGTCGTAGTTGCTGACGGTCCTGCAGATGATGTGATCGAAGCCTATGAGACTTCCTGACATAATTTTTTAAATTTTTACGCCTTTTAAGAATCCTGTTGCCCATGAAAAATGTATTGTCGGGAAAATGATCAGCAAATAAATAAAGTTTTTAACTGTTCTGGATTTGACTGCAGCTACACAAAATGTACCAATCATGTACAAAGCCGGAAAACTGAATAAGGGTGTCCAGGAAAATCCCAGAACAAGACCTAAAAGAAATGTCAATGCGTTAAGTGGTGGGACAAGTTGGCGCAACTTAATTGATCTCGGATGGGCTTTAACCACATGGCGACGCCATTTTCCGTATTCAAAATATTGTCTTCCCAGTTCTTTCAATGTTGATCTCGGCTTGTAGGTGGCAACAAGTTCAGGTTGGAACCAGATTTTTTTTCCTGTTTCTCTGAGTCGCCAATTCAATTCAGCATCTTGATTGCGTATAAGGCTTTCATCGAACAGTCCTATGCTTTCAATTGCACTTCGATCAAACACTCCGAGATAAACCGTGTCGACTTCGCCTGCTTTGCCTCCTGTTCGAAACCTTGCGTCCCCTGCTCCGAAACGTGAACTTATCGCTATGCCGACTGCCACTTCGAAAGGTGTTACCCCAACCGGTTTCTGTCTTCCTCCTACGTTTGCTGCTCCTGTTGTTTTTAACGCTTCTAAGGCAGTGGAGACATATTTTTCTTCGAGTTCTGCGTGTGCATCGAGTCGAACTATCACTGGAGCTTTCGTGTTTTTGATTGCCAAATTCAGACCTGCTGGAGTTTTGCCTGATGGGTTTTCCACGAGAGTCACATTTTCGTTATTGGTCTCGATTTTTTTAGCAACATCTAATGTCAAGTCTTCAGATGGGGCTATTGCTATGCATATTTCTACTGGTTCGTTTATTTTTTGATTCAGAACAGAAATAAAAGCTTTTTCTAGTGTTTTTTCAGCATTTTTAGCAGGGATAACTACCGCTACTTTTGGCTCTTTCATTGTTTGCGCCGAAACATTACCAAGATTGTTTTGAGCATGATCTGTAAATCAAGAATTGGCGACCATGACATAAGGTACTGAAGGTCATGTCCTAATTTGTATGAGGCATCTGTGTGGTAACCGCCTCTTGTCTGGGCTAAACCAGTTATCCCTGGCGGTATTTCGTGCCTTCTTCCGTATCCGGTTATTTCCGCTGTGAATTTTGAAACCATTTCTGGTCTTTCCGGACGGGGTCCGACTATCGACATTTGACCTCTAAGCACGTTCCAAAACTGGGGTATCTCATCTAGTCGAGTCCTACGTAGCCAGTTGCATCCTTTGAGGATTCTTTCGTCATCGATTTGAGCGAGTTTTGCTTTACCTTCGGTTTCTGCGTCAATTCTCATAGTTCTGAATTTGAATAATGTGAAATGTTTACCGTCTTTTCCTGTACGTTCTTGTTTTAAGATGATTTCTTTCTTAGCTCTTATTTTCAACCAGAAAGCTACGAGAAGGAAGGAAACCAGCACTAAAGGTGAAATGGCTAGAACTACCAGTAGTTCAATTAGTCTTTTGAGTCTTACTTGATGCGGTCGCAAGGACTTTGCTCGCAACGCCACATATGGCATGCCTGAAATTTCTCTTACTTCGCGAAGCCCTATTAGTGCTGTTGCTGCTGTTACACGTAGGTAGGCTCCAACATTTTTCTGGTTAAGGGTTCTGGCAGGTTCAGGGAAAACTTTTTCGAGAGAAATGTCATCGACGAAAACAACATCGGTTGCATTGCATTTTTCGACTTCTGATATCAATTCGGAATCCGAAACAATTTCTTCATTGAGGTTTGCCACGACAATCGCGCCGCGGTCACTTTCATTGAGATGTTCAGTTGCTAATTGTGTCTGATGTCTGCTACCGACAAGTAGAACTCTAGGAGGTCCGAATCGGCGTGTGCGAAGTTTTCTTGACAGTTCTCTACTTCCTGTCGCGGCCAACGCAATTAACACTCCAACAGCTGGAAGGTTTGCTCTAGGGATCGGGTATCTGCCGGTAGGTAAAGTAAAAGCACCAATAATGAGTAGTCCTACAAATGTCATTACAGCCACATGAGAGAACCACATTCTTTGCCCTAAGCGAACTTGTTTTTCGTAGAGTCCTCCGAAATAGAAAACAATTTGAAGAATAAAGGTAGCGGCAATTATGCCGATCCACATTTCAGTTTTTTCGGGCCATTGAGTTCCGAAACGTATCAAATTGACTAAAACCATAATGAAAAACATGATCATTGCGTCTATTAGGTAAAGCCATCTAAAACCGGCATGCCAAAGCCTCAGGTACAAGCGGTTTAACTTGAACCTTTCGTTGGCAACATTTGTATGTGGTTCTAATGGCTTCATAATCAACTACTTTAAGGCTAGATGAAAAGTGGCTAAAGAGAGACGCCACGGAATGAACCGTAACTGAACGCTAGGATTAGGCGGTGGGAATACCTAGGAATAAACGTGAATGGTTAGGGCTAATTCAGCCTGACCTCTTAATGAATTTGACTCTACGCGATTTGAGGTCCAAATATAAGAGGTCTGTACTTGGATGGACTTGGTCCGTATTGAACCCTCTGGTAGCGGTTGTCGTATATTCGGCAGTCTTTTCAATCTTTTTGCGTATTGAACCAAGTGTCGGAGATCCCAGTGGTTTGGATTCGTATGCAGTTTTTCTTCTCGTGACTTTGTTGCCTTGGCAGTTTCACGTGACAAGCCTCACTGAAGCTAACCGTTCCATTACTGCTAATTCTTCGCTGATTACTAAGATTTTCTTTCCGCGTTGGGTTTTACCAACTTCAGCTGTTCTCGCTCGTTTTTTGACTTTAATAGTCGAGATGCTGGTTCTCCTCATTCTGATTGCTCTATGGGAAGGTCATATTGCTTTTCAATGGATACCTGTAGTAGCTGCTCTGATGATTCTTCAATTACTTTTCACTATTGGTCTTGCTTTGATGATCAGTGCTGCCAATGTCTATTTTCGAGATATTCAACATTTTCTTTTAGTGGCATTGCAACCTTGGATGTTCTTAACTCCCATTCTTTATCCTTTAAATTTGGTTCCTGCAGATAAAGAATTTCTTGGGATCAGCTACCGGACTCTTTACCAGTTGAATCCAATGGTTTCTTGGACCAAGGCGTACAGAAATGTTCTCTATGATCTTCGATTCCCTTCGCTCGAACGTTGGTTGGCTATTTTGTCGGCAACTTTTATTGTCTTGTATTTAGGTTTCAAGGTTTTCAATCGCCTTGAGCCTCGTATGGCTGAGGAAGTTTGACATGAGCGGAACTAGCAACGCAATAACTGTTGAAGGTTTGGGAAAAAAGTTTCGTCTTATGCAGGATCGGAACTGGACGCTTAAGGCGACTTTACTTGCAGGACACCGAACCAGATACGAAGAGTTCTGGGCGCTTCGTGATGTAAGTTTTGAAATTCCAACTGGTGAAACCTTTGGAATAGTTGGAGGTAACGGATCTGGGAAAAGCACTTTGTTAAAAGTGTTAGCAGGAATTTTAAGAGCTGATGAAGGCAGTGCAGTTGCCCGTGGACGACTTTCAGCTCTTTTAGAATTGGGAGCAGGGTTTCATCCGGAGTTGACTGGACGTGAAAACGTTTATTTGAATGGTTCAATTTTGGGATTCACGAGCCGTGAAATTAGAAATCTGTTCGATGACATTGTTGAGTTCGCTGAACTTGAACAATTTATAGATGAGCCTGTTAGGAACTATTCCTCTGGCATGTACATGAGGCTTGGTTTTTCAGTTGCTATTCATGTCGAACCTGAAATTCTTCTCGTTGATGAAATATTAGCTGTCGGAGATTTAAACTTTCAGAAACGATGCCTGGATAGATTCGCTCGCTTGCGTGATGAGGGTAGGACAATCGTTGTCGTGAGCCATGACTTGGACATGATTGGACGCCTTTGCGATTCGAGTGTATGGATCAATAAGGGCAAATTGGCTTCAGTAGGTTCTTCGTCTTCTGTACTCGAAGATTTCTTATCTCATGACGATAATTCCGACATGGGCGCTTCTAACCAGTTTCCTCAACTGCGGTTAGATCCTGATGATCTGGTTAAAAGCCTTGAACTGGTTGATATAAATGGACATTCAATGCCTTCTACTGCTTCAGGTCAGCCTGCTCTTATCAGAGTGCGTTATGACGCTAAAGGAACTGGTGAGCCTGCAACTGTTGCTTTAGGCCTCTACAGGGCTGATGGCACTCATGTCTCTTCAATAAATTCAGGTGCGACTACAAGCGCTGGAAATGACGAAGGGATAATTGAAGTTGACTATGAAATGACATCTCTTCCTGTTCAGCCAGGAACATACGAAATTTCAATTGCACTTCATAGCCGTGACATGACGAAAGTTTTTGAACGTCACACCCACCTTTTCAGATTTGAAGTAGATCCCGTGGCTGGCAGTCACCAGACAGGTCTAGTCGCTCTCGGTGGCAACTGGTCTGCGAAAAATGTGGACAGAGGTGTTTGAAGTGAGTTCATCAGAAAGCACTTGGCGTGATGGGGCGGAAGATCGGATGAAAAATATCCTGCTTTCTGCCGATGATCGTTCTAGTGCTTCCGATTTTTTGGCGTCTCATATAACTGATTGGCCTAGTCGATATCATCTCGACAGGCGACGCACTAATATTTTGCGTCCGATCAATTTTCATAAATCTATGAGAGTTCTCGATGTTGGTGCCGGTACGGGCGTAATGAGTCGTTACGCAGCTGAGAGAGGGGCGAGCGTTGTTGCTCTTGAGGGTGACAGGATGCGTGCCGAGTTGGCCTCTTTACGCTGTGAAGGGCTAAGCGTTGATGTTCGGTGTGGATCTGTTGATGACTTTGATGAAGCTGAAGGTTTCGATTTAATTCTTGTTATTGGAGTTCTGGAATATGCGAGTAACCATCCTGATGGTTTTTCTGGTTTCCTTGAAAAATTATCTCACCTGCTTAATCCTGATGGGACTCTGGTGGTTGCGATTGAAAATCAGATGGGTCTTGCTTATTGGATGGGAGCAAACGAGGATCACCTTAATGAGCCTTGGGTGGGTTTAGAAGGTTACGTTTCAACTGATTTAGTCAAAACTTTTTCCAAACCTGCACTTTCATCTCTTCTTGCTAGTGCGGGTTTCGAGCATCAAAATTGGTTCTATCCGTTTCCTGATTACAAGTTGCCTTTAACTATCCTTTCTGATCGTGTGTACATGGAAGCTGACCGTGTTGATTTAATCGATCAGCTTGTCGATAAGCCTGTAGACCGTAACCGTGCAGGCGTTTTACCTTTTTTCGATACGAGAGCTTTGCATCGTGAAGTTATCGATTCTGGTATGGGTGAAAATATGTCTAACTCTTTTTTAGTCCTTTGTGGACTTAATGAATCCAAATCAATTGTTGACGAAGATGTCATCGCTTGGCGCTTTTCTGGGGACAGGAAGAAAAACTTCTTAGGGGTTAGACAATTAGTTGTTGAAAACGGAACACGTAAAATCAATCGGAAATCAGCATATGAAAATATTTCTTCTGAATCCTCTTGGCTAATTCAACGAAATGTCGATTCTCCAGCCGAGAAATATATTTCGGGACCGAATCTTGAACAGTTGGCTTTGGAAAGCCTAAGAGAGGGAAATCTAAAAGATTTTGAATCTCTTTTATCGATGTTCAATAGTTGGTTAACACTCAATACTTGCACTCCTTCTATGAATTCGGATACACATCCTTTCCTCACTGACTTGTCTGCTGAAGTTTTGGGCGAGGAATTCATTGATTGCGGTTTCGACAATCTAGTTTTCGAAGATGGGGCATTAAAACTAATTGACGATGAATGGGTGGCTTTAGGTGGGGTTAATGTCGATCTTGTCATAGCTCGTTCGCTGCATAAACTTTCTCATTCCATTGTTCAATCCGGGAGCAAGCTTCCCTGGTCTTCGGACATGACCATCGAAGATCTAGATAGCAAATTTATTGAGATGTTCCCGCGAGATTTAAGAACTGGCTTGCTGAATGACTTTTATCCTGCTGAAGCCACTCTGCTTTCTGTACTCCTAGGTGGCAGCGAAGTGGACCATTTGGAAGATCTATATGAAGCGAACCGCCGAAGCGCGAACAGTGTCTTTTCGATTCATTCAACTCAAACAAGATTTCGAAGCAAATTTTCCTGGTTGAAACGTTTTCCTGGTGGACGTTCATTGGCTAGGTGGACTAGACCTCGTTGACCATCAAACTGTTACTCCACCCAAATTCGACAAAACCCATCATTTCCAATTTCTTTATAACCAACATTTATTAATACTTCAGCTACCTCTTGTTCTTTAGAATCTTTGAGACATACCGCATCCGGACTAAGCACTCTCAAAGCGTTTTCAAAACTTTCAGTTCCATATTCTGACCTGCCAGTTTCCAATCCTCGAGAAAGAATGAGTCTCTCATCTGATCGAAACTCTTCCCTTGCGTGCCTTCCACTCAAATAAGAAGAACGCGGATTGATGGAACGAACTTTTGTAGTCATGACAGAAACTGAAAAATCTACATTTTCTGGTCCTGCCACTATGCCTCCTAATCCAGCTATCTCTATAAGGCTTGAAGCACTTTGTTGTTCTGGCTGGGGGAGATCGTAAACAGGTGGCCAAACTATTTCTGCCTTTCTGTTATCAGAGCTTGTGATAGGAGTTCCTAATATTAAAAAAGTTGCTATTAAGATTATCGAAGCAACTACAGGTGCACCTCTAATCCCAGCTCTCGGTGTTGTTAAAACAAGTCCTACCATTGCCGGTAAAGGCAAGACCCAAAGTGTCCTCCATGCAACTGCATCTGCGTCACCTATTTCATTCATAACGTCGAGTATTCCTGGGGTGAAGAAGCCCAAGAAAACAACTATTGGTCCTGCAAGTAATATCAGTCGGGCTGATCTGTTTTTCACAGTGATCCACGATGTGAATATGCAAATCATGATTATGAATGTTGTCGCGCCTCTATCAAATACCATTCGTAATATTTCTATGGGTTCATTACCGCTGTCTAAAAGTTCTTTGGGGCTAATACTTGCGATGAAACCTATAGCGGCTTCAAGTTTTTGAGGCTCTGAGAGAATCGTGTAAAACCCAGCGGTGACCGCTGGAGCAATGACAATCAGAGCTTGGATTAATCTCTGTGGTTTTTGTTGCTCTATTGAAGTTACGGCTACTGCTGCCAATATGACCACTGGTACTAAAAATGCCGCTGATGAGCTCAATCCGACTCCCGCTACACCGGCAAGTGTTGCAACGTACAAGGATTTCTTTGAACCTGTTCTTCCCCAATGACTACCATGATGCCAGAGCATCGGTATAACTAAAAGTAAAAGAACCGTTTTGCCTTGCCACGACCTTCCGACAAAAAAGTTTCCAAATGATGCGTGCATTTCACCATCAACGATCAGAAAAGCAGTTCCTGCCCATGTCGCCAATGCTGGTGACCTTGCTCCTAAGCCTCTGAGTAGTCGCCATGTCACAAGGACTCCCAGAGCTGCAATCAACGGTCCCCAAGCAAAGTATGTCAACGCTGCAGCTGTAACCGGTACATGGGCGGCTACTGCCCCTATTAAGGATTCGATTGAGGTTTGAACTCCTGCTGGCCTTTCTGTGGGGAGGCTGTTATCGCTAAAGATTGTGTCTCGTTGTGGCATCTCATCCGCATGTTCTGATACCCAAGTGGAGTGATTTACGAGAAAGACGTCATCTTGATCTGGCCTAACCATTATCAAAGATAGGAATGCTGTTAATAACGCAAGCCCAATGACAAAGATTGTTCCCAATCTTGAGAGTTCTCGAGTTCTCTGTGAAGTTGTTGTCCTGTCAGTCTCCCACGAGTTTTTGAAAGAGAAAAAAAGCACCCCTATCAAAAGAATCCATGCTAATGGCCAGAGTAAGCCATCTAGATCTACCCATGCCAGTAAGGCTGATACTGCGATTAATGAAAGGAAAATAACTGTATGAGACTTGTTTTGTGTGCTTGTAAATGATGGTGGGTCATTTGCGTTTTTGTGTTTTTCTAAATTGTTGAAAAGAAAATAGGTAACTGTTAGAAATACTACGATTCCTGTTATTAAGGTTGCATCTCTTTCTAAATTGAAGAGCTTCGAAAAATGAAATGCAAGTGTCCACGAAGCTATAAGTCCTATGACCACGTCTATTAGATGATCACAGGTTCTTATTGCTTTAAGATTCAGGTCAGTATTCACTGTTTTTCATCTTTGACTCAATAAGTCCAATACGGCATCCCGGTGATGTCGAATTGGGTCAATTTTTTCTTCGCGGATCACAGCATTATCTAAAGCTGAAAAGGCTGGCCGCTCTGCAACACGGTTCAGTTTTTCTGCTTCTGATGGGATTACGCGGGTTGGGTCATTGTGAGATTTTTCGGCAACAAACTTTGCGAATTCGCACCAGTTAGTTGTTCCTTCATTTGTCGCGTGAACCACACCCTCATAACGTAACTCTGCAAAGTGTTTAATTACCGGTAATAAATCGGAAACAAAAGTTGGATTCGCAAGACGATCATTTGGAACTTCAACCGAACCGGTTTTCTTGAAGCTTTCAAGTATCCATTTCACCATATTCGAATCATCTTGAGCTTGAAGCCATGAAGTTCTAATAATGGTTGCATTTGGTCCTGCGCCAATTTCACCATCGAGTTTTGTTTGCCCATAGACGCTTATGGGATTGGGAAACTGCTCCTCGTTGTAGGGGGCGTCACTCTTTCCATCAAAAACAAAATCGGTTGAAATGTGGACCAAATGTGCCCCGACTTTTTTGCTTAGCTCGCTGAGACGTTGAGGCAAAATAGTATTTATTTCTTTTGCTAGTTCAGGATTTTTTTCGCAACCATCGACATCAGTCCAAGCAGCGCAATTGATCACAATGGAAGGTTGATTCGCTTCGATCACTTCTTGCATGTCATCTTTTGAAGTCAAGTCAAGTTTTTTCCTTGTGGGTGCTACAACTGTCGTTTCGTGTTCGAAGATTTTAGTTACAGATCTACCTAGTCGGCCTGTAGAACCGCATATGAAAACCGTCATTACGTATTGTTCCTTAATGGTTTCCACCATTGACTGTTTTGTTTGTACCATTCGACAGTCTTTTCAAGCCCTCTTTCAAAATCACATTCTGGTTGCCACCCAAGCTGGTGAATTAAGTTCGAATTAACCGAATAGCGCCTATCGTGACCGGCCCTGTCAGTTGTTTTCTGGATTAACGAACTGTCAGCGTCACATAATTCAACAAGTTTTTCGGCGAGTTCTAAGTTTGTCTTTTCGTTATCTGCTCCTGCGTTGTATACGCACCCTTTCCTTCCTTTTTTTAGAACTATGTCGATTGCTTTACAAGTGTCTTCAACGTTGCACCAGTCCCTTATGTTGAGGCCGTCACCATATAAAGGGACCGGTTTCCCTGCTAGAAGGTTTGTGACAAAAAGAGGAATTATTTTTTCCGGAAATTGGTTTGGGCCATAATTATTAGAAGGTCTGATAATGCTTACTGGCAGGTCATGTGTGTGGTGATATGACAACACAATCAAGTCTGCAGCTGCCTTTGTAGCAGAATAAGGAGATGAAGGTCTCAGGGGATCTTCTTCAGTGAAAGAACCTTCACCGATTTTGCTTCCTATCGACCCATAAACCTCGTCAGTGGATATATGAACATACTTTTCTATTTGATTTTTAAGTACGACCTCACAAAGATTTGCTGTTCCAGTGCAGTTCGTTGTGATAAATGAACTGGGATCAGCAATAGACCGATCCACATGGCTTTCTGCCGCAAAATGAACTACGCCGTCACATCCCTTAACCGCTTCATCAAGTTTGTTTAAATCACACACATCTCCGTGAATAAACTTGTAGGAATCATTTTCTTCGAGTTCTTTAAGATTTTCTAAATTGCCTGCATAGGTAAGTGCGTCATAGACGACCACTTGATTCCCTTCTGCAATTACTTGCTTCACGTAGGTTGATCCTATGAACCCTGCTCCTCCTGTTACCAGCAAGCGCATTTCAGAAATCTGCCTGATATCTAGGCTGTAAATATTCTTCTATGTTTTCAGAGAGAGGGTTCGACTGGTCTCTTTCTGAAAGAACAGGGTTATCTATTTCCCAATCAGCTTTTACTTGAGGATCATTCCACGCTACGCCTAATTCATCTTCAGGGTCATAGTAGTTATCGACTAAATACGTGATTGTTATGTCCGTCATTGCAGCGAACCCATGGGCTACACCGGGTGGGATGTACACACCTTTTTGTTCTGAGCCATTACTTGTACCTAATTTGAAATTTTGAGTTGCCCCTTGCGTAGGTGAACCCTGTCTCAAATCATGGAGCACTACTTGCGCTTCCCCATGTGATACATACCAATAATCTGACTGATTCATGTGATAATGAAATCCAACTAAAGTCCCTTTTGAACGGTCTGCTCTATTCGATTGGATCATTGGTCGAGTGCCCGGTAGCCATTCCTGCCTCCATGTCTCAATGAAAAATCCACGTTCATCCTCATATATTTGAGGTTTAGCAACAAGTACTCCGTTTATGATTTCCGATTTTTGAATTTCAACCATCGTTAAGATCCACTTTTGTTTTATCCCCCAACATCACTGAAGTTGGCTCTTGCAAATCTGATGCTCTGCCGTCAATTTCAACTTCTCTCCCTAAAACTGATTTGGTCAATTGTGTCACTCCACTCACGTAACTTTTTTTCATGAGTACTGAACGATCCACAGAAGAATTCTCTATTTTGCACCCATCTCCTATTGAAACGTACGGTCCAATATTGCTTCTTTCTATTCTTACTCCAGATCCAATAACTACTGGCCCTTGAATATTCGAATCTATTATTTCAACGTTTTCCCCTGTAACTATTTTCCCTTTTAGTGTTACTGTCTCGCCTATTTGACTCAAAAAAAGTGTCTCAACTTTATCTAGGACTAATTCGTTGCAAAGTAATAAGGGGTCTTTCTTTCCTGTATCTATCCACCAACCTTTTAACGTTCTGTGTTCTATGTCGTTCTCTTCATCGATCATCCATTGGATAGCATCAGTGATTTCCAATTCTCCCCTATCGGACGGTTCGATTGCCTTCACTGCACGGTAAATTGTCGAATCAAAAAGGTAAACACCTACAAGCGCTAAATCTGATTTAGGGTTTTCAGGTTTCTCGATAAGACCTTTAATAACTCCTTTTTCGTCAACTTCGGCCACTCCGAAAGCTTTTGGGTTGTCAACCTTCGCTAAAAGCAACCGTGCGTTTGTTGAAGACTCTTCGAAACCTTCAACAACTTCATGCAGAGAGTCTTCAAACATGTTGTCGCCAAGATACATTACGAACTTTTCCTGCCCCAAAAATGACTCCGAAATTAAGACAGCATGAGCTAAACCAAGTGGTTCATCTTGTTGTATATAGGTAATATTTGCATCCCATATGGAACCGTTTCCAACAGATTTTTCGATTTCTTTAGCTGTATTACCTACAACTATCCCTAAGTCTGTGATTCCAACCCCTACTAAATCTTCAATTACGTAATGGAGTATTGGTTTGTTGGCTATCGGCACCAATTGTTTGGCTGTTTTGTGCGTTATTGGTCGTAATCTTCGCCCACTTCCGCCTGCCAATATAAGACCCTTCATCACCGGAGGGTACCTTCCCTAAGGTCATTAAGTAACTACGGGAATTTAACGGCCTGCAGCTTTTGCTATTTGAACAAGAAAAACAAGTATTGTTACAGCTGCTTTTTGAGCTTGGCCTCCGTTTATAGCAAATACTTCTGCGATCTGTTCAAGAGCTTTCTGGTCTTCTACCGCAGCCTTATAGGCAGTTTCAACATTATGAACGCCATCAATTAAAGGAGGTTCTGCTAATGGCGTGGGACCACTTTCACTGGGTGAAAGATTTAATAAGAATGCAACTACCCATACCGCTGAATGCTGGAATTCATTTGGTGTCATTTTCAAGTGATCAGCTGAATCTAGCAATGACTGCCACTCCTCTTCTGTGTAACCAGTAGTAACCCTGTATTCATCAAGTCTTTCTTCTGGAAATTGAGTTGCTGCTTCAGGTGGACCATAGTTAACCCCATACCAGTTTGATTTAAGTCCAAATTCTCTTCTAAAACGATTGCCGGTAATCACGAAACGTTGCCCGTCCCGCGCTCTAAATTCTATTTCTTCTGCTCTTCCACCATCGTCACCAAATCCATCGCGCGTGATCACTTCGATTTCATAAAGTGGTGTTAAGCCGAACCTTGAGATCACATCATTTACGGTTATTTCTTTCGTCCATTTGTGTACTGGATTAATTGATACATCATCTCCAGCGTCTGGGACACCTGGGAAATCTGCAGTTATTGTGTGACCACCTGTTGATGCAGAGAATTCGGTTCGAGCTATTTCCCCATCCTGATATCTGACCATTCCTGCTGTGTTTCTTATAGCAGTGTCTGACCTGGAGTCCTCATTTGACCACGAAGTATTTCCAGAACGGCTTCTTCTCCCTTCATAGACTTGACAGCGAATAGTGTCGCAAGTTTTCGCGTATGCATAACGTTTTTCAGCTAATGCATAAGAACGTGCGGCCACAGATTGGACTTCCAATGCTGCAATTCCAGCCCCACCTCCCATATCTGCCCATTCTGGTGGCATCTCGCGTGGAACTACTGAACGCAAATATTCTTCGATCGGCAACCAATTAACGGTTCTTTGGTTTCCTCCTGCTCTAGCTGCTCTAATCTCACCTCGGTACCACGAAGCCTTGTTTGAACCTTCACAAACCTGAAGAGTCCAATCAAGATCTGCGTCGGTTGTATCGAGTACCTGAAATACTGAACCTGGTTGAGGAACTGTCGTGGTCGGTAGCGTCGTTGTAGTGGTAGGTGCAATTGTTGTCGTTGGAAGCGTTGTCGACGCCCCTACCGGCAAGGTTGTCGTGGTCGTGGTCGTGGTCGTGGCACCTGGAGGTGCCATGTGTGCTGCTCTTATTCGGACTATGGGGCTTGAAATAACAATTCCTGTATTAGTGAATGGCCCTGAGCACGATTGCCCAGTAGCTACCCGATAACGATCAGAGTCTCCTTCAAGAGTTACCTTTACTGCTTTACCGTTTAGTTGAGTCCAATTCCCAGCCTCTCCTCCGACTGCCAGAAGGGCGCTTTCGACATAAACCGTTGTGGGTTTTCCATCATGACTAAGTAATCTGACACCTATTTCTTCATTGGACACTGTTCCAGCTGTCGTACCACCGTAATAATGATTAAGTATTTGATCTCGCCCCCACCCTTCATCAATGGCATACCCAAGAGATCCATACTGACCCATACCTCTTCCATGCCCCCAACCTCTTCCATCTACTACCACTGCGCCGTAGTTAGTTGAGTATTGAGGTGATGCCGCTGTTCCATACACGCCGGGGATAATCAACTCCTGACCCACTGAAAGATAATTGGCATTCGATAAGCCATTTGCTGAAACTATTGATGAGACTTTGACACCATAAGTATCGGCAATTACCGAAAGAGTGTCTCCTGACTTCACACTGATCCTTATTGGTGGGAGCGTCGTGGCAGGTGCCACACCGGTTCCAGGTATTCGTATTTTTTGACCAATGTAAATTGCATCCGGTTTTGTAATACCGTTTTCGTTCATTAGCACGGAAAGTCCGACACCGTATTTTGAAGCAATCTCAGAAAGGGTATCTCCTGACACCACCGTGACAAGGACAGGTCCTGCAGGCTGCAAGGGGCCAGATACTCCTGGCACTTTCAGTTCCTGCCCTGCAAAAATCGAATTCGCATTCGTAATACCGTTAGCTTCCATCAAAGAAGCAACTGAAACGCCATAATCTTCAGCTATAGCTGAAAGGCTGTCACCCCATTCGACTGTAACTATTACAGAAGTCGTACTCACCGTTTGACTCACACCTGGGATGATTAGTTCTTGCCCCATGAAGAGAAGATCCGGATTACTTATTCCATTTGCGTTCATTATTGATTGAGTTGACACACCGTATTCGAGCGCTATTAACGACAAAATGTCGCCTGCTCGAACTGTGACTCGAATGTCAGCATTCGCGGATGGAATTGATGCAATGCATGCAATGAACAGTGCCATAACTGTAAGCAGAGCCTTGAATCTATGGCGTCTTTTTAACAGAACACCAGTTGGTCTTTCAAAGTTTTTTAGATCTTCTGAAATCATACTCAGGTCGCCTTGCTATCCGCACTTCGGATTGTAGAAGCAAGAACAGTCGCACTAGTGGAGCCTTAGAATATTTAAGTTTTGTTTACCGTCTGAGTTTTGAAACTTTTCATGATAAAAAACCCTAAAAGTAAAGTGGTAATAAAAACAGTCAAGATAAGTGCGACCTCAACTCGTAAGAAAAGCTCATCCCCAAAAGAGATTGTCACAGGAAAAGTGGCAATACCGACGATCCAAGCCGTCGCCGAAAGCCCTTGGCGGTGAAACGCCAATAGTCCTTGTGTAATTGACAATGCGTACATAAGTCCGATACTGGAAATGGCTAGAAGAAGCATGTTTTGATTAGAAATTTCGTATTCAGAACCGAAAGCTATACGTGTTACCAACTGGCCAGAGACAGCCATTAACGAAATGAAACAAACTCCAAATATTGTTACAAAACTAAGAAGTCTCATCAATTCATGTTTCAGTTTCTCATACTGTTCAGACGCTACTAATTGTGAAAGTCTCGGAAGGAGCGCTGCCTGGATGGCCTGAAAGAAAAACAAAGGGATTCTCGCTATCAGTAACGCATTTAGAAACTTTCCGGGTTCTTCTTTCTGGCTTGATTCAGCCAGCAGCTCTACGGCCAGTGGGCTTACATTTAGAACCATCGCAGTTGCAAGTGACGCCAGTAAAAGAACTCCTAGAGATCTTGAAATTTCCCTTGCTTTGACTGGAGCTCCAGATCTAATCAAATCTTTTTGCCCAATAAGAGCAAATGAAATTCCGATGAAAGGTGAAAGTCCTAAAGCTAACCCATACATCCAAACTTCACCTGAGGCAAAAATTGCTAGCACAGCAGTCGCTATTAAACGACCTAAACCTTCCCCCACCAAATATTTCGAATAGTTTTTGAAACGCCCCGCTCCTGCGAGGACACCTTTTACCAAGTGAGCTGAACCCAGACCTATAACCACCAAGATGATTGCTATCAATAAACTACTTTCGCCACTGAAGAGGTTTTCGGTAAGCCATGAATTAAAAGACAGGGCGAAAACAACAAGCAAAAGGGTTACCGAGCCCCCAATCTTTGATGCTGCTTTAGCGACAGGAATTGTCTCTCTGCCGGAACGACTTGCGATACTACGTGCAGTTTGTTGTTCCAAAGGTTGAAACATTCCTGGTCCGAGAAGGAAGCTCAAAGCCCAGAGCATGCCGAAAGGTGTATACATTTCAGCTCCGAGATCCCTCGAGGCAACAGAAATAAAGATGTAGGCAGAAACTCCGTTAATCAGGAGCCCTAAACCTACTGTCGTCGTTCCAAAGGGAAGTCTGTCGAAAAATTTCAAATGTTTTCTTTTTCTAGAGTTGATTTACTAATAATTTCAACGGCCAATTCCCTGATAAGTGAAACCTTTATCTTCCCATTCTTTTGGGTCGAAAATATTTCTCGTATCAACCAAATTTGGATCCGTTAGACGCTCTATAACTTCATTAGGGTCAATATTTCCATATTCTTCCCAGTCTGTTAAGAGCACAACTACATCTGCGTTCTCACAAGCTTCGAGTGGTTCTTTTGAAATCGTTACCTGTGCAGGTATCCCTTCTTTATGTTCCTGCACAGTTGGATCATGTGCCTTAACTATGGCGCCTTCCACTTGAAGCCTTTTTATTACCGCTAACGACGGTGAATCTCTCAGATCATCAGTTCCGGCTTTAAATGTAAGACCCCAAACGGCGACCGTTTTTCCGTTTAATTCTCCCCCAACAGCATTACGTATTTTTTTTACAACACGGTCAAACTGTTCTTCATTAACAGCTACTGCAGTGTCTAGAAATCGGAAATCGTAACCTGCTTGTCCAGCCATATGTATGAGTGATTTTGTATCTTTCGGAAAACAGCTACCTCCCCAACCAGGACCCGGATTCATGTATTTTTCACCAATTCTTGAGTCGTAGCTAATTCCTTTTATTACATCACCGATATCAGCGCCAACACCCTCACAAACTGCAGCTATTGAATTGATGAAAGAAAGTTTCGTCACGAGAAATGCATTGGCACTGTACTTGATCATCTCTGCTGAAATTGGATCAGTTATTAAGAGTGGTGCATCGATTTTTTCATATAGTTCTGCAACCGTTTGAGCCGCATCAGGGTTTTCCGAACCGATAATTATTCTTTCAGGTTGCAGAAAATCATCAACTGCTGTGCCCTCTCTCAGGAATTCGGGATTTGAAACCACTGCTATGTCTGACCTTTTAAGTTTCTCAAATACTTTTTGAGCTGACCCTACTGGAACTGTCGACTTATTAACTAAAACGGAATTCTCAGGTAAAAACTGAGCTATTAGGCTAACTGCGGAATCAACGATAGAAGTGTCTGTGGTTCCATCTGCCTGTTGAGGTGTCGGGACACAAAGAAAAACTACTCTGCACTCAGAAACCGCCTTTTGGGGATTAGTAGTAAAAGAAAGATTGTTCTCGTCCAGTCCTTCCTTAACAAGTGTTTCAAGGCCTTTTTCTACAATCGGTATTTCTCCACTTGAAAGTTTGTCAATTTTTGCTTCGTCGATGTCGTAGCAGACAACCCGGTGTCCGAGATGGGCAAAACAAGCTCCTGCCGTTAAACCCACATAGCCTGTTCCAACTATTGCAATCTCTGACATTAATGAACTTTCTAACAGTAAAGGTCATATCGTACGACCGTAATTAATAAAACTCAAAATTTTCTGATAGTCAACTGACTATCTTCAGTTGCATCAGGTTTCTGGAGGTTGAGATGAACTTATTTGACGGGTTTCTTCATTTCCTGCAAGTTGAATCTGATCCCTATTTTTCCAAGTGACATGGTTGTTGGGATCTCGGTCAATTTTGTATTCATAAAAGGACATTTCTAAAGCATCGAAAACAATCAATCGCCCTGAAAGCCCTTCTCCGATCTCCAAGATCAGTTTTATTGTTTCTAATGCTTGAATAGATCCAACTATCCCAGGTAACACTCCTAATACTCCCGCCTCTGAACAATTAGGAGCTAACCCATTTTGTGGAGGTTCGGGAAAAATGTCTCTGTAGGTGGGTCCATTTTTTGGATCAAAGACTGTTACTTGGCCTTCATATTGAAATATAGATCCATGCACAACTGGTGTTCCTACCTTGACTGATGCGTCATTGATCAAGTATCGAGTTGGAAAGTTGTCAGTTCCATCAACCACCACGTCATACTCTCCGATTATTCCAATCGCATTATCTTCATTTAAACGTGTGTTATATGTGATGATATTTAAGTCAGGGTTCAGAGCCGAAAGAGTTTTTTCAGCTGAATCAACTTTGTTCTCACCTATTGTTTCTGTGCTGTGCAAGATTTGCCGTTGAAGATTCGACTCTTCAACAGTATCCATGTCAACGACACCTATCGTCCCCACTCCCGCTGCGGCAAGGTACAGCGCTGCTGGTGAACCAAGACCACCTGCTCCGATTATTACAACTCGAGCGTCCAAGAGTTTTCGTTGCCCTTTTTCTCCGATTTCGGGGAGAGACACATGCCTTTGGTAACGGTTGCGTTGCTCCGGCTTTAAGATTTGTGGCGATACCCAATTGCGCCCTTCTTGTTTCCAAAGATTGAAGCCACCATCCATCGACACAACATTCGTGTAACCAAGTTCATTCAATGTGACTGCAGCGAATGCTGACCTGACGCCTCCAGCGCACATTGCGATTATTGGTTGATCACGGTCAGGTATGTGTTCTTCTATAGATTCTTCAATCTTTCCTTGCGGTATCAAAATAGAATCTGGGATCACTCCTAGGTCATACTCTTCGACTTCTCGAACATCGAGAATGACCCATCCTTGTTCAATAAGAGTCTCAGATCCTGACGGATCTGTTTCCTCAATAAGGCTTTTCGCCTGTGCTAAAAGTTCTTGGAATGTTGACACTCTAGAATTCTATGAATCTTGTTTAAATTTGGCACTTTAGTTTCTCCTAAAGTGACACTATTTCAGGTAAAACTTTGCTTATTTCACCTTTTACTACGACTTCGGCTAATTGATCCATAGCTGTCGACTCTCCATTTATTATCACTGCTTTAGCTCCATTATTCACCGCTGTGGGAACCATTTCAGCCACAGGGAATACCTGCAGGCTGGTACCAACCGCTAGTAAAAGGTCACATGTTAGAGACGCATCAAACATTCTGTCTACATCTCCCGGGAAAAGATTTTGACCAAAACTGACTGTTGCCGATTTGAGCAGTCCTCCACATGAACAATGCGGGTCGACGTCGCCTTCTCGGACCCTTTGAAGGACTATTTCAATATCGTCTCGCCAGTCGCATTTAAGGCACCTTGCTTCTTTCACTGTGCCATGTATTTCAACCACTCGGTTAGGGTCGTTTCCTGCAATTTGGTGAAGACCATCAACGTTCTGTGTTACAAGTATCTCCAAAAGCCCTCTTTTTTCGAGATGTGCTAAAGCTCGATGCCCGTCGTTAGGAGTAACATTTGGCCAAAGTTCACCCGAGGATCTTAAAGCCCAATTCCTTTTACGAATTTCAGGATCTGACATGTAATAGTGAATATTTGATGCTTTTTCAGCCTCAGGATTTTTTGTCCATATCCCATCCGGACCTCGAAAATCAGGTATCCCGCTGTCAGTTGATATCCCAGCTCCAGTTAGAACAGTTATTTTACTTGCTTGGTCAACTAGATCTTTTGCTTGCTGTAACGGTTCAGTCATTCTTGTCGGTGTCTTTTATTCAGGTTTCGGAGATTCAAAAGATTGAATTAGTTTTATAAGAGTTCTAACTCCAAAACCCGTGCCTCCTTCTACATTTTCTGCACTATCTTTGTCAGCTCTAGCTGGTCCGGCTATGTCTAGATGAGCCCAAGGAATTCCTTCAGTAACGAACTCTGAGAGAATAAGTCCAGCGGTTATAGCTCCGCCGTATCCTCCGGCACTTATATTTTTCATGTCTGCTATAGGCGACTTGTATAAATCTCTATATTCATCTGGAAGCGGAAGTTGCCAAACTCTCTCACCAGCGTCTTCAGCTGCTTTTTCAACTTGATTTAAAAAGGCATCGTTTTTACCCATCAATCCTGCTATGTCAGAGCCAAGTGCGACCATGCAAGCTCCTGTTAATGTGGCCAAATCTACTATTGCGTCTGGTTTAGTTTCACTTGCCAAAGAGAGTGCATCAGCTAGGATAAGTCTCCCTTCAGCGTCAGTATTTATGACTTCAATTGTTTTGCCGTTTCGAATTTTTAATACATCCCCTGGCCTTGTCGCATCTCCCCCGAGCATGTTGTCGGTCATAGGTAGATAACCAGTGACTCTTATTTTGGGGGCCAGTGAAGAAAGCGCAGACATTGCTCCAATTACAGCGGCGGCCCCTCCCATGTCGGTCTTCATTTCAGACATCCCTTGCCATGGTTTGATCGAGAGTCCTCCGGAATCAAAAGTAATTCCTTTACCTACTAGAGCTAAGGTCGCTTTTGCTTTGCCTTTTGGCCTGTAGATCAATTCCACGAATCGTGGTGGATTATCAGAACCGCGATTTACTCCCAGGAGGCCCCCTAAGCCTGCTTTTTTTATGGCAGCCTGATCCATGACTTTTACTGTGAGTCCTTTTTCTTTCGCCATGCGTGAAACTTTGCGGGCAAAAACTTGAGGGGTGAGACTTCCTCCAGGTTCATTTACCAAATCGCGGGCCATTACAACCCCTGCAACAACAGCCGTTGCTCTCGAGATCGCAGAGTTAGCTGCAGATGATGTGCTACCAGCAAGCATCACCTTTTTTAAGGCTTCATCTTCTTTACTCTTTGTTGAAGATGATTTGTAATCAAATTTGTAAAGAGATAAGGCCATTCCTTCCACCACTGATTGAATAGCCTGAGTGGTTTCAAGACCTGATCTTGGGACCAGGTCTGTCGCTACCGAGCTATACCGCCGGGTCGCTCTTGCGAGAGATGCAGCAACATTTCTTAATTTTGTTGAATTGATTTCATTTGACTCACCGAGACCTACAGCTGCTATGAGCTTATTTCCTGAGGGAAGTATTTGAATTTGACATAATTCGCCTTTAAAACCAAGTTTTTTAAGTTCTGTCGCATTAAGGCCTTTTGGGAGACTGTTCAATTTGTCAGAATTAATTCCATAAGCAACCACTGCTGCGTTTGCTGGTAAGCCTTTGGTGGTCGTGAAACTTATTGTCATGTTCTCTCCTAATTTGATATTTAGTTATTCAGATATCGGAACGGACTTAGTTGTTACAGATTTACCTTCTTGCCAACGTGCTGCGCTCCAAAGAAAATCTGAAAGCCGATTCAAATATGGGACTACATATGAATTTTCCAGTGCGAGTCCAACTGCTGATCTTTCTGCACGACGACAAACAGTTCTTGCGACGTCTAACCTCGCTGATACTTCTTCTTCACCGGGGACTACGAATTCTTTTGGCGTTTCAAACTTTTCGCTGAATTCATCTATCAGGTCTTCGAGACCTTTTACCATTTCTTCACTTGAGCGACTGTTTTCATCAAGCTTGTCAATTTTTTCTGGGTTGCAAGCAAGTTCCGCCATTACTATCCAGAGTTCGCGTTCTATTCCTAGTAAGACGTTTGAAAGTTCTTCGCCGGCGGCCGCTCTTGCTAAGCCAATAAACGCCTGTGTTTCATCTACGTCTCCATAAACTTCTGGCCGAGAGTCACTTTTTGAAACACGGCCTCCGTACAGAAGATCTGTGGAGCCGTCATCTCCTCTTCGCGTATATACCTTCATTCGAGTAATCCTAACGGCAGCAAATGCCTAGACCCTCGGGCATGTTTCTATTTTAAGCAAGTGTTGCTCTCGCCACTAAATCCATTCCAAATCCTGTCAATATTGCTAGGTATAACAAGCCAGTTGCTGCCATGACTGCGGAATACTGTCTTTCTTTTAGTGCTGCGCGTGTCACGAAAACTAGAATAATTGTCATAATCGTGCAGGCAATCCAAAACCAGCCGAGTAGACCTCCATAACCATCATCTATGGTTCCATTAATTACTGAGAGCATTCCTGTTGGGTATAGGAGTACAGCTAATTCGAACGGCCAAATGACTCCAATTAATCGAACTAGCTCTAAAAGCGGGGCTCTAGTTAACCCTGGTTGAACTAGGTACCAGTGACCTAGAAGCATTGCATCGCTCACAGCTCCCAGAAAAACTGCTCCCACCAGTGTTCGTGCTATCGCTAATGCTGGCGATCCACCAGCATCGAGTGCTGCTATCACTAGGGCAGCTATACCTAGTATTGGGGCAACAAGATCTAAGTTTGGATTTAGATATTTGTTTTCTTCTTTTCTTTTTATATAAGAATTAAGTAGTGGGACTGT
>Ga0206683_10000714_pt1 | contig 23749 bp, 22 predicted proteins | sample M280m12015metaG_FD_155483 | JGI IMG/M metagenome (GOLD analysis project Ga0206683, IMG submission 155483) | Ammonia-oxidizing marine archaeal communities from Monterey Bay, California, United States - M2 80m 12015 | ecosystem: Environmental > Aquatic > Marine > Intertidal zone | place: USA...
TTCGCCGACTGGAAACAGCGCGAAGCTTTAGTTCAGGAAATGATTCCTGTAATTGGTCGGTTATTTAGCCAGCGCAATGTTGGTATATATATTTATGGCCGTCCCTTACATAACCGTTCAGTAACTTTCATCATGAAATCTCATCGTTTCGTCCGTCAGGTAGAGCGCAACGAAATGTCAGAGTTCGAGACGCACCCCGTCCTAATTGCAATGGCTAAACTCGACCTCTGGAATGCTCAGATTGACCTGGGTAAGTTAACCGTGAGCTATATGGGTCATTTGGATGAGCAAGGGAAAGGTGCTAGCTCTGTGGATGATTTTGTCCGCCAAGAGATGGCTTATCTGGATGGGGTCAATGAAAAGCCCATAGAAAAGTCTCAGGATATTGTCCTTTACGGATTTGGCCGAATTGGGCGCTTAATGGCAAGGCTGTTAATCGAACGAACCTCCACTGGCGATGTGATGAGGCTTCGAGCAATCGTAATCAGACCCGGCGAGGAGGGAGATCTAGATAAAAGAGCTAGCTTATTTGCTTCTGATTCCGTGCATGGTGCCTTCCAAGGAACACTGCGTGTTGATGAAGAGAGCAAATGCCTAATAGCAAACGGCAACGTGATCCAAGTGATTTACGCTAATTCGCCAGAAGAGGTAAATTACAATGACTATGATATTGATGATGCCTTGATTATTGATAACACCGGTAACTGGCGAGATGAAGAAGGCTTGTCCTTGCATCTTAAATCTAAAGGTGCAGCAAAAGTTATTCTTACTGCGCCTGGCAAGGGAAGCTTAAAGAATATCGTGTATGGGATAAATGATGATCAAATGAGCCCAGATGATAAAATCATTACGGCCGCATCATGCACCACCAATGCAATTGCTCCTGTTCTTAAAGTTGTGAATGATAAATTTGGCATTGAACATGGTCATGTAGAAACAGTTCATGCTTATACTAACGATCAAAATTTAATTGATAATTATCATAAAGGTAGTCGTCGAGGCCGTTCCGCTGCTCTAAATATGGTCTTGACGGAAACCGGAGCTGCAAAAGCCGTAGTTAAGGCGATACCTGAACTTGAAGGAAAGCTCACAGGCAACGCGGTGAGGGTCCCAATCCCTAATGTTTCCATGGCAATAATGAATCTTTCCCTTTCTAGGTCGACTTCCAAGGTTGAGTTAAACGAGTTTTTAAGGGACATAGCATTACATTCAAAACTGCAAAATCAGATAAGCTACACTCAGTCTCCTGATGCGGTTTCTTCCGACTTCGTAGGAACCCGAGAGGCTGGCATTGTAGACGCTAATGCCACTATTGTTAGGGATAATCATTGTGTCTTGTATCTTTGGTATGACAATGAGTTTGGTTATTGCTGTCAAGTTGCAAGAATGGTTTACAAAATGGCAGGCGTTAAATTCCAAGTTTACCCACAAGATGAATGAGCATGCTAGGAAATAGCAGTCTTCCATTTAAATTGTTCTTAATAAGTATCTATCTAAATCATAGTTAAAAGAGTTTTCGTGCTCGAAATAATTCGTCGTCATAGTTTTTCCATTGCATTCTTCGCTTTGTTTGGGGCGATAATTTTCTATGAGCCAATAGAGGGGGCTGTCATTGAGCGCTTTTCTGGGTTCACGATGGGAACAAGTTATGAAATTCAAGTAGTCGATATTCCTATCTCAACAAACCTCTCGGAGTTAAGTGTCGGCATTGCCGATCTCTTATTGCGGCTAGATCGAGAGGTTTTTTCGACTTACGCCGAAGACTCAGAACTGTCAAAATTTAACAGGTATAGTCTCAACAGTCCTTACACTGTATCCGATGATCTCTTTGTGGTTCTTAGGCTATCGAAAGAAATTGCAATAGAATCCGGCGGAGTTTTTGATGTAACAATTGGGCCAGTAGTTAATCTATGGGGATTTGGACCAGGCAGGATTGAGCAGGGCGATCTGTTGCCCAGCGATAATGCTATTAAAAACGCAATGACCAATGTTGGTGTCGAAAACTTAATACTGGATACCGCTAACTCTGAGATTAGTAAAACTAAGTCTATAAAAATCGATTTGAGTGGAATTGCGAAAGGTTATGCAGTCGATCAAGTAGCCGTCTATCTAGAATCTCATGGAGTGACCAATTATTTTATTGAGATCGGGGGGGAAATCAAAGTCAGTGGATTAAAGCCAGGTAATCTGGATTGGGTGCCTGCTATTGAAACGCCATTGGATGGTCCTCTCAAAGTTTATGAAGTTTTAACCAATCGAGGAGAAAAGATTGCTCTCGCAGGTTCTGGAGATTACCGGAATTTTTTTGAATTAGATGGGATTCGCTATTCTCACGAGATAGACCCACGGACAGGGAAGCCAGTCTCTGATGTCCTGGCGGCAGCATTTGTACTCGATGACTCGGCAGCTCGCGCAGATGCATTGGCTACAGCGCTAATGGTATTGGGTTTAGAAGAAAGTCGACGTCTTATAGAGCGCAATAACTTAAAGGCTTTTCTAATTTATCGCAACGAAAGTGCTGAATTCAATCACTACGTCAGCCAGGATTTTGACGGTTATATAAATCGTGCTTTTTAACGAGGACTAATAACTTTTCGTAGTAATTCTAAGCTCAAAATCTAGTTCGTATAGCATTAATCAAGTAGTACAACGCGTCGCTTAAAATGCTAGTCAATTTATTGACAGAAGGAAGCCTCAAAACAACGGCATGACGCGGCTTTGCAGTGATAAAATGCTTGCTATCAATGGCCACTACGTGTACATTTCCAACCGCTCAAAAGGCCGCCTCGATGTGTGTTTGCACGTCGCGGAAAAAGCGCAAAAAACGTTTTAAACAAAGTTGTATAACAACGCTATGGGAAGTGACATTCAGCCCCTGGTACTTGGTACCAATGCTTTTAGTCCTATCGCCTCTATTATGGGACAAATTCCCGCTGAAGAAGAGCAAACCGAAGGATATCTCTTTCACCCTGATCACTTATCGGCTCCAAATGATTCACCTGCGACCTCAACCTCTAACTGCGTGATTCAGATACTGGACTAAAATTTGGAACTAACAAACACTTTTCTTGATGGTCTTACGCCGTTTTTGTTTTATTCAGCACTGGTTCTCACGGTTGTTGTGACAATGCTGGGCCTTTCTTTTTTTCTTGGCCAACGTATTAATCGTAAATATAAGAATACGCCTTTCGAATCTGGCATTGTATCGGTTGGCTCTGCGCAATTTAGAATCTCAGTGCATTTTTACTTAACTGCTATCCTATTTATCATTTTTGATCTAGAAGTAGTCTTCCTTTTTGCCTGGGCCGTAGCTGTTAGAGAGGCGGGGTGGCTCGGTTTTATCGAGATCAGTGTGTTTGTCTTCATTCTAATTGTCGCCTTGTTTTACTTATGGCGAATTGGTGCGCTTGATTGGCGTACTGGTATTCAGAAACGTGAACTGCAGGGCATAGCAGGTCCAGGCGGAGTTACCAACAGGAAGGAATTCAAACTATGAATTGGGAGCTTCAATCAGTAAATGAGTCCAAGTCACCCCAGCCAGGCGGAAACTCAGTAGACGACTTCATTCGCCAAAATGTCATGATGGCAAAATTAGAAGATATGGTTTCCTGGGGTCGTAAGAACTCTATTTGGCCTTTCAATTTCGGCCTTTCCTGTTGTTATGTGGAAATGGCGACTGCTTTTACTGCCAGGCACGACCTGGCCCGCTTTGGTGCGGAGGTGATTCGGGGTACGCCTCGTCAGGCTGACATGATTGTTATCGCCGGTACTGTATTTCGAAAAATGGCGCCGGTTGTACGACTTCTTTATGACCAGTTGTTAGAGCCGAAATGGGTAATATCTATGGGTTCGTGCGCTAATTCTGGAGGAATGTACGATATTTATTCGGTAGTCCAGGGAGTTGATAAGTTCTTGCCAGTGGATGTCTATGTGTCTGGATGTCCTCCGCGTCCAGAAGCGCTGCTACAAGGTTTAATTCTATTACAAGAATCCATTGGTCGAGAAAGAAGGCCATTGAGTTGGGTGATTAATGAGCAGGGAATTATTCAGAAAGAAGACCACCCTGTGCAGCGTAAAGTACGTGGTCCAGAGCGTATCGCAGCCACTGAGTTAAGAACACCAGATGAGGTTTAAAAAAGCCTATAAAACAATTAGTAATGTAATAACTGAAAGTGAATAGTCATAATTAAAGAAGCAATGGAAGCCGTTACGCATTCTACATACCCCACAAGCAACGCAGGTGAATTGCTGACTAAGTTACGCCAAAAATTCGGGGATCGAATTGTGGCGGAGCAGTCTACTTGTGATGCTATTCCTACCCTCTGGATTGATCGACAGCATCTGATCGCGCTTCTTAGAGCTCTGCGCGAGGATATTCAACCTAAATTTGAGATGCTTTTCGATATTACGGCTATTGATGAGCGTCTGCGGGTGCACCGGGATGATCAGCCGCCCTCAGAATTTACAGTGGTCTACCACCTCATGTCCTTTTCGGGTAATTGTGACATCCGAATAAAAGTACCGTTGATAGATGCAGACCTAAATCTGCCTTCGATTATTGGGCTTTGGCCGGCTGCGAATTGGTATGAGCGAGAAACTTGGGACATGTTCGGCATCAATTTCGAAGGACACCCTAATCTCTATCGTATTGTGCTTCCGCCAACATGGGAAGGTCATGCTCTAAGAAAAGAACATCCAGCTAGAGCCACTGAGATGGAACCATTCTCATTGGATGATGAGCAGGCAGATGTCGAACAAGAAGCCTTGTTGTTCAAACCAGAAGAATGGGGTATGAAGCGCAAGTCAGAAGATTCAGAATTTATGTTTCTTAATCTCGGGCCCAATCATCCCAGCGTGCATGGCGCATTTCGTATTGCCCTGCAGTTAGATGGTGAAATCTTAGTCGACGCTGTGCCAGACATTGGTTATCACCATCGTGGAGCTGAAAAGATGGGGGAGAGACAATCCTGGCATACGTTTATTCCTTATACCGACCGTATTGATTATCTCGGCGGTGTGATGAATAACCTCCCGTATGTCATGGCCGTCGAGCAAATGGCAGGTATAAAGGTTCCTGAGCGAGTAAAAACAATTCGTATCATGCTGGCCGAGATGTTCAGGATTTGTAGCCATTTGTTGTTCTACGGAACCTTTGCCCAAGATGTGGGGCAACTGTCACCTATCTTTTACATGTTTGTGGAGCGTGAACGAATATTCAATATTATTGAGTCAATTTGTGGTGCTCGAATGCATCCAGGTTGGTTTCGTATTGGTGGTGTTGCGCAAGACCTCCCTCAGGGTTGGGAGAAGAAAATTCAAGAGCTATTAGATTTTATGCCGCCGAGGATCGATGAATATGATGCCATGGTGCTTAACAACGGAATCTTAAAACGTCGTACCCAGGGTGTTGGCTGTTATAACACTCAGCAGGCGTTCGACTGGGGCGTTACTGGCGCGGGACTGCGTGCAACTGGGCTTGAATGGGATTTTCGCAAAAACCGACCTTATAGCGGTTATGAGAATTTTGAATTTGATGTGCCTGTAGCGGTTAACGGTGATTGTTATGATCGTTGTGCGATTCGTGTTGAAGAAATGCGTCAGAGTCTGCGTATTATCAAGCAATGTCTCGATAATATGCCTAGCGGTGATTATAAAGCAGATCATCCGTTAACAACGCCGCCGCGAAAAGAGAAGACAATGCAAGACATCGAAACGCTCATTAGTCACTTTCTCAGTGTGAGCTGGGGCCCAGTTATACCTCCAAATGAAGTCACTACGGCGATAGAAGGGACAAAAGGGATTAATAGTTATTATCTCGTGAGCGATGGTAATACTACTTCTTATAGAACACGTATTCGCACACCATCATTTGCACATTTGCAGATGATCCCTGAAATCAGTCGAGGTTTCATGGTGGCTGATCTTATTGCCATTATTGCCAGTATCGATTTTGTTATGGCGGATGTAGATCGATGAGTTCAAAAGGAGCGAACATGCAGGCAAGTATGATCGCGAGTACTGCAACGCAGGCGCGCAAACTTTCTACTGAAGAAATTAAAGAGATAGAACATGAGATGCAGCTCTACCCGGACAAGCAGGCGGTAGGTTTAGAAGCATTAAAAATTGTGCAAAAGTACCAGGGCTGGGTGTCAGACGAGAGCCTACTGGGAATTTCCAAATTTTTGGATATCCCAGTCAGTGATTTAGAGAGTGTGGCGACGTTTTTTAACTTGGTTTATCGCCAACCCGTTGGGCGCAATGTGATCCTGTTTTGCAATAGCGTGAGTTGCTGGATTATGGGTTCTGAATCTATGCGTTCACACATAAATGGCAAACTTGATATTGATTTTGGTGGTACTACAGATAATGGTGATTTTACTTTCTTGCCAGTGCCATGCTTAGGTGATTGTGACCATGCACCCGTAATGATGGTAGGTGACGATCTCCATAGAAATCTCACTGAGGAAAAACTTGATAAGATTTTTTCTGAATATAAAAGCAAAGAATAAATAGCGGGATAAAAGTGGTAACAAAACCTTTAACAAAAAACATCGATATGTCTAGACCGCCTTTAGATATTGCTGCTTATGAAGCCAGCGATGGTTATCAAAGTGTAAAGGCAATAGCAGATGGATTGAGCCCTGACAATGTCATGCAAATTGTCAAGGATTCCGGTTTGAAAGGCCGAGGTGGAGCAGGATTTCCAACGGGGCTCAAGTGGAGTTTTGTGCCTCGGGGCGATAGTGCACCAAAACAAAAATATTTTGTAGTGAACGCGGACGAAATGGAGCCGGGCACATTTAAAGATCGGCTATTGATGGAAGGGGATCCGCATTTACTTATTGAAGGCATGATAATCGGTGCTTACACGATTCAGGCAAGCACGGCTTACATTTTTTTAAGGGGTGAATATAAGGTTTCTGAAAACGCACTAAAGAACGCTATCGCTGAAGCTTATGAGCGTGGCTACCTTGGTAAGAACATTCAAGGTACCGGCTTTGACCTGGATATTATTTTGCATACGAGTGCTGGTCGCTATATTTGCGGCGAAGAAACGGCTTTGTTGAATGCGCTAGAGGGGAAGCGAGCTAACCCAAGAGCAAAACCTCCTTTTCCTCAAGTTAGCGGTCTTTGGGGTAAGCCGACCATTGTCAATAACGTGGAAACAATCTGCAATCTGCCAGGCATTTTGACTTATGGTGTGGATTGGTATCACGGCCTGACAAAAGGCAATGATCATGGCACCAAATTATTTGGAATTAGCGGCAAGGTAAAAACGCCCGGTTGCTGGGAGTTACCTTTAGGTTTGCCAATTCGACAATTAATCGAAGAATACGGTGGTGGCATGCGCGATGGCTTGGAGTTACGAGCCTTTCTTCCTGGTGGCGGATCTACAGATTTTATGTTGCCTGAACACCTTGATCTGAAATTAGATTATGACGAGATTGCAAAGGCCGGAAGCCGTTTGGCAACTGGCACAATGATACTCTTAGATAACGAGACCTGCCCAGTTGGTATGGTAGGCAACTTGATGAAATTTTTCTCCCATGAATCTTGTGGTTTCTGTACGCCGTGCCGTGATGGTCTGCCCTGGGTGGATGAGATTTTTAATGAGTTCGAAAGAGGTTGTGGTACGGAAAAAGACTTGCAAATACTTCATGAGCATGTTGATTATTTAGGGCCTGGTCGCACATTTTGCGCTTTGGCTCCAGGAGCCACTGCTCCTTTGGGTAGTGGGCTTAAGTATTTTGCGGATGATTTTGATAGACATATTAAAGAAAAGCGCTGTCCTTACAGGCATTAGTAGTTTAAATGTTAGCAAGGTGCGAGGCGAACAATTTTTAACACGAAAGTATAGAAAAAAATTGAAAGTATAGTGGAGTAATGAATGGCCAAAATTGTTATTGATGGGATCGAATACGAAGCAAATCCCAATAACAATCTGTTGCAGGAATGTCTGTCGCAGGGTCTTGACCTGCCTTATTTCTGTTGGCATCCTTGCATGGGCTCTGTTGGTGCCTGTCGTCAATGCGCAGTCAAACAGTATCGCGATACTGACGATAAAGACGGCATGCTGGTAATGGCTTGTATGACGCCAGCAAGTGAAGGCTCAATAATTTCAGTAGAAGACCCCCAGGCTAAAGACATGCGTGAGCGTGTGATTGAGAGCTTGATGATCAGTCACCCCCATGATTGCCCAGTATGCGAAGAGGGTGGTGAGTGTCATTTGCAAGATATGACATTGATGTCTGGCCATAATTATCGTCGCTATGACAAAAAGAAAGTTACTCACAGAAACCAGTATTTAGGTCCTTTCATTAATCATGAAATGAATCGCTGCATTACTTGTTATCGCTGTGTGAGATTCTATGATGACTATGCAGGAGGTACAGATCTGTCTGCACAGGCATCGCATCACCATACCTATTTTGGGCGCCATGAAGAAGGCGTACTTGAAAGTGAATTTAGCGGCAATCTTGTCGAAGTTTGCCCAACAGGTGTATTCACTGATAAAGCTTTTAGTTCAAATTATGCCCGAAAATGGGATTTGCAAACTGCACCGAGTGTATGCACTGGCTGCGCAATTGGTTGTAATACGACTCCTGGTGAAAGATACGGTTCTCTGCGTAGGATAGTTAATCGTTATAACTCAGAAATTAATGGTTATTTCATTTGTGATAGAGGTCGATTCGGCTTTGACTACGTAAATAATGAAGAAAGAATCGAAGCCCCGCTAGCAAGAAAAGAGGGCGAATTAGCTGTTGTGCCGACAGGTGAATTGCAGTCTGCTATCGGAATCTTTCAAGGTTCAGACGTAATCGGTATCGCTAGTCCTAGAGCGAGTAATGAATCTAATTTTTCCTTGCGTTGTTTGGTAGGTGACGAGAATTTCTATTCAGGAGTCTCTGACGCTGAGCATGAAGCGACGCAGCTTATTCTATCTTTGGCAAAAGATTCGGCTTTCCATGCTCCTTCTGTCAGAGAAATTGAATTGGCGGATGCTGTCATAGTTGTTGGTGAAGATGTTACGAATGTTGCGCCGAGGATAGCGCTAGCGTTGAGGCAGTCCGTTAGAAACAAAGCGAAGGAGCTTGCCGAAGATTGCAATATTCCGCAGTGGCAAGATGCCGCTGTAAGGGAGTTAGCTCAACATGATCGCAGCCCGTTAGCGATTTTGAGCAGCTATGCCACTCGTTTAGATGATATTGCATCTGAAATAGTAATTGATTCACCTACTGAAATCGCAAACATCGCTGCAGCTGTTGCAAATAGGATATCTGGTAATGCTCCAGCGGCGTCCAGCGACGACGCTTCTGTTGCGCAAATCGCAGTGCAGCTAAGTGAGGCTAAACGACCACTAGTCATTGCCGGCAGTACCTCCGGGAGTATTAGTCAAATACAAGCAGCAGCCAATATTGCTAGAGCACTTAATGAGAAACGTGGAGCTGTTATTGATTTATGTCTTCTTGTTCCTGAAGTAAATACGATCGGTATGAGTCTTTTGGTGAATGAGCGAAATAGTTTAGGTGCGGCGTTGGAAAAAATTTCTGATGGTCAAACTAAAAAGGTGATAGTTTTAGAAAATGATCTGTACCGCCGAGCCGCGAATCAAACGATTGATGAGGCATTTCAGAAAGTAGAAACGCTGGTTATTGATCAAATGCCTTCGGCGACAACTGCAAAAGCAAGCCTTGTTCTGCCGAGTACGAGTTTCTCAGAGCAGGAATCTACCTACGTTAACTACGAAGGACGAGCACAATTAAGTTTCCAGGTACATAGAAATCATGATGCTGCCTTGCCAGCATGGCGCTGGTTAAGTGATCAACAGCTCGGTGATATCGAATCCTTGATAAATCGCTGCGCAGAAGAAGCAAAGAACTTTGATAAGCTTGATGATCTACTCCCTGATCTGAACCAATTTGTTGCGGGAATGAAGATACCTCGCCAATCACATCGTTACAGCGGACGTACTGCCATGAAGGCAAACCTAAACGTCCATGAACCAAAACAGCCCGTGGATGATCAATCGATAATGTCTTTCTCTATGGAGGGAATTCCCGCGACTAAGGATTCTTCGGTCTTGGGTGCTGCCTGGTCACCGGCTTGGAATTCGAATCAGTCAATTAGCAAGTTTCAAGAAGAAATCAATGGTGATCTAAAACAGGGACATGTTGGCGAGCTTCTAATAGAGAGAAATGAAATAGGTTCTTATTTATCGTTAGATCAGCAGCCGAACAACCTGAATGGAGATCTGCAAGTGGCAGTCGTTTATCAGATTTTTGGCAGCGATGAATTAAGTGCTAAGTCTAAAACTATTCAACATCGAATGGCCGATGCCTATGTTGCTTTATCGCCGAAGGACGCAGAATCTCTAGATCTTAATCAGGGTGATAGTGTAAGCCTTGATGGGAATAGCAATATCGCTATCGCTTGTATTAGATCAAAAATGAAGCAAGGAACAGTAGCAGTATATTGTGGCGACAATGACATTGATCGTCATGCTTTGGGTGCCACCATCGCATTAAGTAAAGTAGCAGAAGCAAAGATGAAGCATGGAATCCAAGGATTGATCGTGAGCGATCTTTACGAGGAGGGATATTAGTTATGAGTCTGGAGATCGGTTCACCGTTAACTGTTGGCTTCATCTTGTTCGTGGTTATTATTACTGCCGCTTTATTGATTACAGTGGAGCGTCGACTACTCGGTTTTTGGCAAGAACGATTAGGTCCAAATCGTGTCGGTTGGTTTGGGTCTCTGCAGGTAGTGGCAGATATGATTAAAATTTTTACTAAGGAAGATTGGATCCCTCCATTTGCAGACCGTTTTAGTTTTGTAATTGCGCCAGGAATAATTATGTCGGTGGTACTGTTGAGCTTTGCCGTCATTCCTTTTGCTCCAAATATAGGTGTAATTGATTCAAACATTGGTGTCTTGTTTGTATTAGCGATGGCATCACTTGGTGCTTATAGCGTGATGTTGGGTGGGCTTTCTTCTGATAACAAGTACGCTCTGCTTGGAAGTTTGAGAGCTGCGGCACAGATGGTTAGCTATGAGGTCTTCATGGGCATATCGCTACTAGGTGTTGTAGCTCTTACTGGAAGTTTTAATCTTCGGGAAATTGTTGAAGCACAGGCTGATGGCTGGTATATCATTCCGCAATTCATTGGCTTCGTTATTTTCCTTATAGCAGGTGTTGCGGAAAGCCATCGTTTGCCATTTGATATTCCTGAAGCAGAGCAAGAGATTTGTGCGGGCTATCACACTGAGTATTCGGGAATGAAATTTGGCATGTTTTTCGTTGCAGAATATGTCGGCTTGGTTCTGATCGCATCCCTTATTACGGTTTTGTTTTTTGGTGGTTGGTTAGGTCCAACTTTCTTACCGCCTATTATTTGGTTCGCCATTAAAGCTTTTGGGTTTATCGCTTTTTTTATATTAATGCGAGCTGCGGTTCCACGTCCGCGTTACGATCAATTAATGACTTATGGTTGGCTGTTCTTGCTGCCACTTTCGTTAGTTAATTTGTTAGTAACTGGTGTGATAATTTTAAGTACACAGTAGGGTGGTTGGGTAGTGCGAGTAGATGGCACGATTTTGCTGGAGACATTATGGTCAAGTTAATTGTTGATACGCTACTCAGTCAAGTGCGAACACTCTGGTTAGTGTTTATGAAGTTGTTCCAGAAAAAGGACACTGTCGAGTACCCGGATCAACAACCTTATATGTTTCCCCGTTGGCGTGGGCGCATTATTTTAAGTCGTGATCCGGATGGAGAAGAGCGGTGTGTCGCCTGCAATCTTTGTGCGGTTGCTTGCCCTGTTGATTGCATTGCCTTGCAGAAAGGTGAGATGGAAGATGGGCGTTGGTATCCGGAATTTTTCCGAATTAACTTTTCACGTTGCATTATGTGTGGGTTTTGTGAGGAAGCCTGCCCAACCAACGCAATTCAGCTAACGCCTGATTTCGAAATGGCTGAATACGTTCGTCAGGACATGGTGTGGGAAAAAGAAGATCTGTTAATTAATGGCACAGGGAAGTATCACGATTACAATTTTTATCGTGTGGCTGGTAAGAAGATTGAAGGCAAAGACAAGGGTGAAGCACTCAACGAGGCTACACCCGTTGATGTGAGGAGTTTGTTACCGTGATTATGCTTTTCTACCTAGCAGCAGCAATCGCCGTCATCGCAACCGTTGCTGTGGTCTTGCAAACTAATATAGTACACGGCCTTCTATATTTGATTTTGTCGCTACTTGCTGTGGCAGTGATTTTCTATGTTCTAGGTGCTCCTTTTGCGGCAGTCCTCGAGGCAATTGTGTATGCGGGAGCAATCATGGTTTTGTTTCTGTTCGTGATCATGATGTTGAACTTAGGGCAACACACTCAAAACCAAGAACGTGCGTGGCTAACCCCGCGCGGCTGGATTGTGCCCTCCATACTGGCCGCAGCATTGCTCGGTCAATTATTGAATGTAATTAGTGGAATTGATTATGAAATCGTGCCCACTCAAGTTGGTGTCATGGAAGTTAGTGCGCTTTTATTTGGGCCATATGTGCTGGCAGTTGAGCTTGCATCAATTTTGCTCTTGGCAGGATTGGTAGCTGCGTACCATTTAGCGAAAACTAAATAAAGAAGAGTTGATAATAAAAAGAAGATGGAATCTATACCTGTAGAGCACGGACTCATCCTGGCGGCAATCTTGTTCTCCATAGGATTGATTGGTGTATTGACTCGACGCAATATCGTATTCGTCTTGATGTCACTGGAAATCATGTTAAATGCTAGTGGGTTAGCATTTATCGTGGCCGCTTCCCGTTGGGGTCATGCTGAAGGCCAGATTATGTTTTTAATGATTCTTACATTAGCCGCAGCAGAAGTTGCTGTTGGTCTGGGGCTAATCATCCAGATGTTTCGGCGTTATAAAACCGTAGACATTAACAAGCTTAGCGAGATGAAGGGGTAGGGCAACTAATTACCATGTTAGATTTGATTTGGTTACTGCCAACTTATCCACTACTAGGCTTTCTTGCATTAGTTTTAACCAGTGGTCGCTTGCCTAAAAATATTGTGGCAGTAATCGGTGCTGGTTCTGTTGGACTATCATTTTTAACCGCAGCGATAATTGCTGCGCAATTCCTTGCTGGCGGCGAGGACTATTTTGTCAAAGAAGTTTGGACCTGGATGGCTGTTGGGAGCTTTACTCCTGGCTTCAGTTTTTATTTAGACGGCTTGTCATTGGTAATGATGTTGGTCATTACTGGCGTCGGCTTCCTGATACATCTTTATGCCACGGGCTACATGGCAGATGACCCAAGTTTCAGCCGTTTTTTCTCCTACATGAATTTGTTTGTTGCTGCCATGCTAATGCTGGTTCTAGGTGACAATTTAGTACTACTCTATTTAGGCTGGGAGGGTGTGGGACTATGTAGTTATTTGCTCATTGGGTTTTGGTATACCAACCCTGCGAACGGTTATGCGGCTCGTAAAGCATTTATCGTGACCCGTGTCGGAGATACCTCAATGGCCATTGGCCTATTTTTGCTCTTCGCTCAGCTAGGCACCCTGAATATTCAAGACGTGCTGCATGCCGCGCAAGCAGAATGGGCAGTAGGAAGCGGTTTGGCGATTGCGGCAGCACTGTTAGTGTTGGGCGGGGCCGTTGGTAAGTCGGCACAGTTGCCGCTGCAAACTTGGTTGCCCGATGCGATGGCAGGCCCTACACCGATAAGTGCATTGATTCATGCGGCGACGATGGTTACGGCTGGTGTTTACTTAATTGCTCGAACTCATATCCTTTTTGAGCTAGCCCCAAGTGTGCAATTACTGGTTGCCTGGATAGGTTTAATTACCGTGTTGATGGCTGGTTTTATAGCGCTTACACAATCGGATATTAAGCGCATTCTAGCATTCTCCACCATGAGTCAGATCGGCTATATGTTTCTAGCGCTCGGCGTCGGGGCCTGGTCAGCTGCCATATTTCATCTAATGACCCACGCATTTTTTAAGGCTTTACTTTTCCTCGCTTCGGGCACTGTCATTTTAAGTGTTCATCATGAGCAAAATATTTTTAAGATGGGTGGATTGCGTAAGAAGCTTCCTGTTTCTTTTGCTTCTTTTTTAATTGGTTCATTGGCATTAACTGCTTTTCCTTTTACTTCAGGCTATTTCAGCAAGGACGAAATCCTACTTGCCGCGTTAGAGATGGATGGGCCTGGAACCATTTTATGGGTGGGCGGAGTGCTAGGCGCATTTCTAACAGGTATCTATACCTTTCGTTTATTTTTTATCGTCTTTTTTGGCGAGAACAAAGGTCACGTCCCAGAAAATGAAGTAGGCGGAATGCATATGAATGGGCCGCTTTTTTTGTTAATGATTCTCTCTTTAGTCGGTGGGTTCATCGCTATACCAGTAGATTCAGTGTTTAGTCATGGTGAGGCCCACGAAGAGCATCATGTTTCGACCCTAATTCATGGCTTTATGATAGCTGTCCCACTTATTGGTATCGCAATTAGTTATTTGTTCTTTTATGCAAAAATATTTTCCATTGAAAAGCTTATGTCTAGCTCTATTGCGCAGACTTTGCATAGATTCTGGTTTAGCGGTTGGGGTATGGACTGGCTATACGATCGATTGTTTGTATTTCCGTTCCTTTGGTTGTCGAAAATTAATAAAGCCGATTTGATCGATAGTTTTTATGCCTCCATTGTCAAATTCGCTCGGGCTTCAAATGCAATAATTGTAAGAACGCAAACTGGTTATATTCGCTGGTATGCGTTAAGTATTGCCGCTGGATTGGTCGTTTTGATTTCCATAGGAGTGTTGGTGTGATTTTGGTTTGGTTAATCAGCATACTCTTTGTCGGAGGCATAATCGCTTGGTTGTCGGAGCGAATTAACCCATCTTATCCTCGTGTAATCGCCCTTATCACAGTAGTGCTTGATTTGCTGCTTATGTTAAGTGTATTGGGTGCAGAGCCGAATTCAGGTGGGTGGATTGCCTCCGTTAATGCAGAGTGGGTGCCACGTTTTGGTATTTCGTTTTATCTTGCGGCTGATGGATTAAGTGTACTGTTAATTTCACTAACCGGCTTTCTTGGAATTATTGCTATTGGCTCAGCCTGGGATGAAGTAAAAGAACGCGTAGGGTTCTTCTATTTTAACCTTTTGTGGACCCTTGCTGGTGTTTTGGGCGTGTTTACTGCTTTAGATTTATTTCTATTTTTCTTTTTTTGGGAAGTGATGCTCATACCGATGTATTTCATCATCGCGATATGGGGGCATGAAAATAAAAACTACGCAGCGATGAAGTTTTTTATCTTCACTCAAGTAACAGGTATGTTGATGCTTGTATCAATCTTGATGCTGGCTTATTTTCATTTAGTCCAGAACGGCATCCTTAGTTTTAATTATCATGATCTACTCAGTGTAGAAATGGGTGATCGAATTGAAATGTGGGTCATGTTGGGTTTCTTTGTTGCCTTTACGACTAAGCTACCCTCTGTTCCGTTTCATTCTTGGCTGCCTGATGCTCATAGTCAGGCACCAACCGCAGGCAGTGTCATTCTGGCTGGGATTTTATTAAAAACAGGCGCTTATGGACTGATTCGTTTTGCTGTTCCCTTGTTTCCAGAAGCTTCGCTCAGTTTTTCTCCTATCGCGATGGCTCTGGCAGCAATCAGCATTCTCTATTGTGCGAAAGTTGCTTTTGCGCAAACAGACATCAAGCGACTAATTGCGTACACCAGTGTTAGCCATATGGGGTTTGTAACTTTAGGGATTTATGCCTGGAACGAACAAGCGCTGCAAGGTGCCGTGATGACCATGCTTGCGCATGGTTTAAGTGCCGCAGCTCTGTTTATGTTGGCCGGTGGCTTGCAACACCGAATTCACACTAGAGAAATGCCAGATATGGGCGGATTCTGGGTTAAAGTGCCGCGAATGGCTGTAGTTGCCCTGTTCTTTTCTGTGGCGGCCCTAGGTATGCCTGGTTTAGGTAATTTTGTCGGCGAATTTCTGGCTTTATTAGGCGCGTTCCAAGCGAATATTAGCATAACAGTAATTTCTGCTTTCGGACTAATTTTGGCTTCGGTTTACTCATTGTGGGTTATTCAAATGATTTTTCATGGCGAATACACTGACAAAAAAGTTGATGATAGCCACTTAACAGATTTAAACGGTCGAGAAATGCTTTATTTTGGGGCAATGATGCTTGGGTTGGTATGGATGGGGATGTATCCACAGTCATTCTTAAATTTATCGCAGCCTGTTTTAGTGGAATTATTAAATAGTACTCAAAGTATTGTTGCTGCGGTCGTACAAAATTAATCATGATTACAACTTTAGCTGATTTACTACCTCTACTGCCGTTACTAATAGCTACAGCAACAACGATTGTTGCAATGACAGCTATCGGTATTAGAAGAAATTATGCATTGACTGCAGGTATAACTATTGCCGGTCTATTGATAGCAAGCCTGGTTGCTGCTTCTATGATGTCCACTACTAATTCGCAAGTAACACCACTATTAATTGTTGATCAATATAGTCTGTTCTTTACTGTGCTTACCTGCGTAACAGCGATGTTGATTGCTATATTCAGTTTTCCTTATTTGGCAAATTTAGACGATAGTAAAGAAGAATATTATTTGCTACTAGGTATAGCGACTATTGGCGCAATTGTGATGGTAAGCAGTAATCATTTTGTCAGCACGATTCTCGGCCTAGAGACTTTAAGCATGTCTCTTTACGGTATGGTGGCTTATCCAGTTCATAGCAAGCTCGCTGATAAATTTCCGTTGGAAGCGTCAGTTAAATATCTTGTGCTATCTGCTGCGGCTTCTGGAATATTATTGTTCGGCATGGCTTTAATCTATGCGCAAACTGGAACCTTGGAGTTTTCAAGCATCGTAAACGTTACTAAAGAGACGCCGGGTTTGGGTGTGGGGTTTTCAATAGTTGCACTGATAATGGTTTTTATTGGCATCGCATTTAAATTATCTCTGGCGCCTTTTCATATGTGGACCCCCGATGTTTATGAAGGCTCGCCGTTACCAGCAACAACCTATCTTGCAACAATCGGCAAATCGGCCATGTTCGTAGTGTTGCTGCGATTGATCGTAACGACAGAGGCATTGTCGTTCGATTCTATAATTTTGGTAATCTCTCTGGTTGCTATAGTGTCAATACTGGCAGGTAATCTATTGGCGTTATTACAGGATAGCCTAAAACGTATTCTCGCTTACTCCTCGATAGCGCATATGGGCTATCTATTGATTGCCCTGGTCGCTAGCTATTATGTTCAGGGCACAATCAGTGTCGAAGCGGTAACTTTTTATCTTTTCGCCTATATGGTCATGTCAGTCGGGGCTTTTGGTGTAATCTCTATTGTTTCTTCAAGCGAAAAAGAGTTTGATGATATCGATGATTACCAGGGTCTGTTTTGGCGAAACCCGTGGCTGGCAGCAGTGTTTACTGGGATGTTATTGTCTCTAGCTGGTATCCCTTTAACTGTAGGGTTTATTGGTAAGTTTTATCTCTTTTTCTCGGGTGTTGAAGCAGGTTTATGGATTCTGTTGGCGATTTTGATTATTGGTAGTGGAGTTGGGTTGTATTACTATTTGCGAATTGTTTATAGCATGTTGCTGTCTCCGAAAGATGACGAAGGGTTCAAATCTGGCGGAAGTCAGTACATGGGCTCTCACGGAGTGCTCGCTTTCGTGTTGGCGCTTTTACTGATTCTTGGGGTTTATCCAACACCACTTGTATCGATTATAGAGACTATCTCGCTCAACATACTTTAGTAACACTTTTTTTTGCAAACTAACCGAATAGCATTTATTAACCAATCCTAATGGCATTTAAGAGTCATTACGGCATAGGAATTCGAGATACCTTGGTTCTGGATCTCAATCAGACTATCATGAGCGCCCAATTCAGCGGAGCAGGGACAGAGGCACTTTGAGCAAAATATCGGTAATTGGAGGTGGTAGTTTCGGTACTGTCATTGCAAATATTATTGCTTTAAATGGGCATGATGTTCAGTTCTGGATGCGCAGTGATGAGCAAGTAGATCAGGTCAATGAGCATCACGAAAATGCTCAGTATCTTCCTGGATACGAACTGAGTGAGAAAGTAGTTGCGACAGAAGACATGGAGAGTGCTGTGACGGCTAGCAGTGCGATCTTCGTGGCCGTACCGAGTTCCTCGTTTCGTGAAGTTGTCCAACAAGTTGTTAAATTCGCTCCTGCGGGCGCAATTTATGTGAGTACTACCAAAGGAATTGAAAGCGGAACCTTTCAGTTTATGAGCCAGATACTTTCTAAAGAGGCGCCTAACGCAAAAATTGGAGTGCTTAGTGGGCCAAATCTGGCTAAAGAAATAGCCAATCAACATCTTACGGCTACTGTTATTGCAAGCAATTTTGAAGAGGTTCGAGAAACTGTAAAAGAGTACCTCCGTTCAAATTCATTTCGTGTGTATACCAATGACGATATGTTTGGTGTTGAACTTGGAGGTTCTTTAAAAAATATCTATGCCATAATTGCGGGGGTTGCAGCAGCGTTGGGCATGGGCCATAACACCAATAGCATGCTAGTTACTCGTGGCCTTACGGAGATGGCACGATTCGGAAGGGAGTTGGGGGCAGATCCCATGACCTTTTTGGGGCTTGCAGGAGTTGGGGATCTGGTTGTAACTTGTTCTACTCCTTTAAGCCGAAATTATCGTATTGGTCAAGCGCTTGGCGCAGGAAAATCAGTTGAGGAAGCTATATTAGAGGTGGGTCAAGTAGCAGAAGGGATCAATACGGTAAAACAAGTTAAAGAAAAAGCAGATGAGTTGAAGGTTTATATGCCCCTAGCATCTGGTTTGTATAACATTATCTATGGGAATGAATCCATAGATAATATTATTTCGTCTTTGATGTTAAGTGAAAAAGCCTTAGATGTAGAATTTGCTGCCAATGAAGAGAAAGTGTTAAATGGTATAGAGGTCTGATAATGCCGGATGAACTAAATGAAATTGTAGATAACCTCCGTAAGCCTGCAGTATGGATTCGCATAGTATTTATGGTGGCATTTGCTGTTGCGCTTTATCTAATAATCGCTCCAGTGATTCTCGTTGTTATAATGGCTCAGGTTTTTTTCGTATTTATTAGTGGTGCTCCAAATTCAAATCTACGCGATTTTAGTGCTGCTTTAGTTGAATATATTTTTCAAATTCTAGAATTTCTTCTTTATACTACCGAAAATAAGCCTTTTCCATTCTCAAATTTTCCATCAGCACAAGATGAAAAATTTAAAACAAGTAACGATCCCGAGATTAAAAAAAATACTAAAGTGATGACGGAGAAAAATTCAGAGGGAAAGAATGAAGACGTAGAAGTTGAAATAAAACCTGCTAAAAAATCCACTGTCAAAAAACGGCTAAAAAAGAAGTGAGTTCGTGTAAAAGCAAATCTTCAGAATTGTGTAATAACGCTTTTGGCACTTAGTGCTCGAAGTCAGTTCCTTGTAGAGAACTTAGTATAGAAAATGCTTGTTTATTTGATGCGCCATGGTAAAGCCGATCGAAGTGCAACTTGGGATGAGGGGCGAGAGCTTACATCGGAAGGTGTAGCGCAGAATAAGTCGGTGGTAAAAAAATTGTTTTCCCGGTCTCCAAGTATTGATAAAGGGTTTGTGAGCCCTTTCGAGCGAGCTAGGGAAACAGCAGTAGACTTTCATCTGGTATTTCCTGGTGTGGAGCTAGAGGAAACCAGGCTACTTATCCCAGAATCTGATCCTTACGATGTGTTAAACCTGCTTGAAGAAAACCAAGATCATCACTTAATTCTAATTGCCCATAATCCGCTATTATCGCGTTTATTTTCATTACTGGTAGATGGAACTGCGGAAGGTGCTAGACAAGTGGAAACAAGTAATGCCCTTTGTATTATGATGGATATTATTGCGCCTGGTTGCGGAGAGCTTAGATACGTATTACGCCATGATTAAATTATCTGTGAAAAAATCTATTATAGTTTTAGCATGCTTGTCTATGTTGATGGTAAGTTCACTGTTATCTGCTCAAAGCTCAATCATTTCTCGCGACCATCCGTTACTTTCTCGATTTCCTGATTCAGTGATTGCTAGCGTGGAATTCGACGAAGATATAAATTATCGATTAGTATTGAGTAGCCTGCAGCGAACTCGTGGTTTGGTATCCTCAGAGATATCTGAAAGACTTAGAGGTGACGTTACAAAAATAGTTTACGAGGTGTCTGAAGAATTTAACGGTCAAGATGTTTATGATTTTTTTCGTGAGCAACTGCAAGAGCGTAATTATGAAGAGTTATTTAACTGCGCCGGAAGAGAGTGCGGAAGCAGTAACTATTGGGCTAATGACATATTTGGCAATAGGATTCTTTATGGGCCAGAAAGAAATCAATACTATCTCGCAATGCGCACCGATCCGACTGTCGAATCTTCGGCTCGTATTGCTCTTTATATTATTACAAGAGGAAATAGACGGCTATATGCTTATATAGAGATCGTTGAAGTCGGGGGTGCCGAAACTCGCATAGATATTGCTAGCCCCAATAACTTAATAGAGACGCTAAGAGAGCGAGGTTTTATTATCGTGCCCGACATTGAGTTTCAAGAAGACTTAGCATTAACTGCCGAGTCAAACTTATCTGCGATAGTATCTATGCTTCAAGCTGATCCCTCGATTCAAATTTATCTTGTATCTCACTTAGGCGGTGAAGGTGGCATCGATACTTTGTTAGAAAGATCTCAACAGCGGGCAAACGTATTGAGACAATTGCTTATTGGTAGGGGGGTTAATGCTAGCCGAATTATAGCTAGAGGCGTGGGTCCGCTGGCTCCTGGTTGCAGTGGTGGTAATTGCGAAGATCGAGTCGAACTTGTATTACAGCAAAGTTCTGCTATCGACTGATCAACGACAAAAATTCGTTTCTGGTACTAGCGCTGTTTCTAAATGCACCCAGCATACAAGACGTAGTCATCACTGAATTTTGCTTCTCTACACCCCGCATCATCATACACATGTGTTGTGCTTCAATGATTACTGCTGCTCCGGACGCATGAGTTTTTTCGAGAATACAATTAGCAATTTCATTAGTTAAATTTTCTTGAATCTGCAGGCGTCGAGCGAACATATCAACCACGCGAGCAACCTTAGATAATCCTATTACTTTGCCTTTGGGTAGGTAGGCGACATGGCACTTGCCAATAAAAGGGAGCATATGATGCTCACACATTGAATATAGCTCAATGTCTTTGACGATGACCATTTCATCAGAGAGAGAGGGGAACAGTGCATCGTTGATAACCTGGTCGATATCCATTGTGTAGCCCTGCATCAGAAACTGCATTGCATTGGCTGCTCTTTTAGGAGTGTCTTTTAACCCGGCTCGCTCTGGATTCTCGCCGATTTCTTGAAGGATATTTAAATAGGCTTTTTCCATGAGATTTATTTGCTCCTTAGCACTTAAAAGAGGACGCTACCCTACGATAACTATAACTGATGGTAAAGAGTTTTTTGTTCATCAATTAAATCATTTGGGTAAGCTATTTTGGACTTAATTAGCTATATAAATAATGTCTCTTCTCAGTTCGAATCTGCAGAATTGTTCTTTGGTCATGGAACTGATAACGCCTTTGATGAGGCAGTATTTTTAGTCTATGGCATGTTAGGCCTTAACTTCTATCATGAATTACACGAGGTAAATAGAGAGCTGAAGGAATCGGAAATAAGCATGATCAGTGAGAAAGTTCGGCAAAGAATAGAGAGGCATGAGCCAGTAGCTTATCTTTTGAAGCAGACACTTTTTGCTGGTCTAAATTTCAATTGTGATGAGCGGGCGCTCATCCCTCGCTCACCAATAGCGGAGCTAATTCTTAATGGCTTTCACCCTTTGTTAAGTTCGACGCCAAAGAGGGTGCTGGATTTATGTGCCGGCAGCGGTTGTATTGGCATAGCAATCGCAAATCAATTTAATGAATGCGATGTTGATTTGGCCGACATAGATGAATCAGCTTTAGAATTGGCGAATAGCAATGTTGTCCTTCATGGATTTGGAGATAGAGTTACTACATTCCAGTCGGACTTGTTTGAAAATTTGGAAGGTCTTTATGACCTAATAGTCTGCAACCCTCCCTATATATCGACCTATGAGTATGAAAATCTGCCTGAGGAATACATGGCCGAGCCAGTTTCGGGCTTGGTTGGCGAGGAGCAAGGCTTGGCAATTCCATTAAGAGTATTAAGAGAAGCTGCGCAGTATTTGCAGCCCGATGGGTTGTTAATATTAGAAGTAGGATTTTCTAATGAGCTATTGAGCCAGCGATTGGCGGGCGTATCTATACGTTGGCTGGAGTTTGAGAATGGAGGAGAGGGCGTACTTGCAATGGATTCTGGGGAGCTCCAGCAGTACAGTGGGGAGTTTAATTAGTGTACAATGCGCTGCTTTTTTCTCCGCAACTAATCTGTATCACTCAATGTGAGCAATCCTATGTCCGGTAATACATTTGGTAAGCTATTTTCAGTGACGAGCTTTGGCGAAAGCCATGGCCCTGCACTCGGGTGCGTTGTAGACGGTTGTCCTCCAGATTTGGAGTTGACAGAAGCAGATATGCAGGTTGATCTAGATCGACGCAAGCCAGGACAATCCAGGTTCACCACTCAGCGTCGTGAAGATGACGCCGTTAAAATTCTCTCTGGTGTGTTTGAGGGGAGGACGACCGGTACACCCATCGGGTTGTTAATTGAGAACATTGACCAGCGCCCTAAGGACTATAGCAAAATTAAAGATCAGTTTAGGCCGGCCCATGCTGACTACACCTATTGGAAAAAATACGGAATTAGGGATTATCGCGGCGGTGGTAGGGCTTCAGCTCGAGAAACCGCGATGCGAGTTGCTGCGGGTGCTATTGCCAAGAAATTTATGCTGACACAGTACGGAATACAAATTCAGGGTTACTTGAGTCAGTTAGGCCCAATTAAGATCGAAACCATTGACTTTACTGAAATTGAGAATAATGCATTTTTCTGCCCAGATGCTTCTAAAGTGGCGGAAATGGAAACATTTATGGCCGCTCTTGGCAAAGAAGGTAACTCGATAGGTGCCCGGATTGCAGTTCAAGCAAGCAATGTCCCTGCAGGGCTTGGTGAGCCAGTATTTGACAGACTTGATGCAGATATAGCAAAGGCGCTAATGAGTATTAATGCGGTTAAAGGTGTGGAAATAGGAGCCGGTTTTGACTCAATTGAACAGAAGGGATCTGAGCATAGAGATGAAATCACACCAGACGGTTTTTTAGGCAATAATGCCGGTGGAGTGCTCGGAGGCATCTCGAGTGGCCAAGATATCTTGGCTAGTATCGCGCTCAAACCTACCTCGAGTATTAGGATCCCAGGCAAATCGATTAATGTAGATGGCGAGTCAGACGACGTGGTCACTACTGGTCGCCATGACCCCTGTGTGGGTATTCGTGCAACCCCAATCGCTGAAGCCATGCTGGCCTTGGTATTAATGGACCATCTGCTCAGAGATCGAGCACAAATTGGTGTCACCCGAAGACCTACTTCCACCATCACTTAAATCTCGAAGTTACAGAAATTTAAATTTATTTAAAAACAGTAGGTTATGATCTTTAATTCAATTTTTAAATTAAATGGGTAAGAACATGACAGGTAAGACGCTTTACGACAAAATTTGGGATGCCCACTTAGTTAGCGAACGAGAA
>Ga0206683_10000717_pt1 | contig 23674 bp, 8 predicted proteins | sample M280m12015metaG_FD_155483 | JGI IMG/M metagenome (GOLD analysis project Ga0206683, IMG submission 155483) | Ammonia-oxidizing marine archaeal communities from Monterey Bay, California, United States - M2 80m 12015 | ecosystem: Environmental > Aquatic > Marine > Intertidal zone | place: USA...
TGAATCATCATAAATAGTATTCTCAGATGTTATAGTAATATCAGTACTGTTTCGAGTTACAGTAGTAGCTCCTACTCCTATGAAGTTCAATACATCATTAGCTTGTATTATCTGAGTACCCTGGGTGTTTACGGATATGGCCCACTGAGGTCCTTTGTCCTCATTCCATTTAGCTATGTCCTCTTCGGTTACAGCTTTTATGTAACTCGGTACCGTAGGATCGGACTCTATGTACTCAACATAAGTCACTCCATCCTCTACTGTAACGATTGAGTTCCTATAAACTATAGTAGATCCATAGTTTATGTTTACTACTTCTTCAGATGTTCCGCCCTCTACTCCGTACAGAGGCAAGTCTTCAGCTTCTGTAGAAGTAGTACTGGCTCTAAGTATGAAATTAGTTGCAGTTATAGAGGCACCAAACAAGTAAGTACCGTCGGTTTTCTCTATATCTGATGTAGGGTGAGTGTGAGGCATAGGCGGCCTTAAAGGCGGCTCCCATCCAACCGGTAAATAATTCTGATTAAGATATCCTACTAAGGATACAGAACTAGAGGGATCACCTTGTATCTGACTCCATACCGCATAGCCTGTCGCGCTGATCTTTACCCATCTTGACGGATTAGTATAGTATTGGTAATCGGCATCCTCACTTATCACATGAACCCTCATGTGCTCATACGGTAAAGGAACAACTCCTAATTCATCTGGAGTCTGTATTACTGTTCTTGCATCTACTGGTTCTGGTGCGTATATTAAGTATCCTTCGTTTCTTTCCGTTGCCATATTAATTAATTAAATACCACTTGTTCGTACCTATTTTCACTAGTCTTTTACTCTCATCTGTCTCTAGGGTATAAGGACCTGCACTATTTATAGTTACACCTGCGTCTTTAGATATTGTTAGTGTCGATGTTCTATTATTAATTAGAGTTACAACAGTACCAACCGGAACAGAATATACAGAGTCTAGTGCTACATTCATCTGCGCTGCTCCAGTTCCTGAGAACATCAGGATAGAATCCTTATCATGTTCTAGTTGCGTGTTGACACTGTTTATAGTATACAACGACTGTCCCGATACAGCTGATGAGGCAGAAGAATTCAGTATAAAGTTAGTTGATTTACTTACTCCCTGTACTAGAACATCCTGAGTTACCTCAACTGTCCCGGATACTAGCCCACCTGCTTTATCATACTTAGAATCTAATAGAGATGGATCTACTCCTCCTCCTCCTCCTCCAAGAGAATTTATCACAATTGTATCTCCATTGACCCAGTCTATGCTAACATTAGACCCAGCTTGGAATTTTATAGTGTCATTTGATGCAATAACATTATCAGAACCATCAACAGAAACAGTCCATCCAGCATATCCAGCGCCCTGAATAGTCGATTCAGAGCTATTAAGGACGAAATTATTTGCCTTGAGAGATTTAGTAAAAATCCATGATCCGTTAATAGTGTAATCACTTTCCGTATCAAAGCCCGAACCCCCTGCTTGCCCATTTATAGTTACTGTATTATTTGTTGAATTATAGTCTAGAGAGATATTATCTCCTCCTATAAAGTTTACTATTTGTTCTGCGTCTACTTGCGATCTGAAATTGCCATCTGTCCATAAGTACCACCCACCTGATCCATTGCCTCCCGATCCTTGATTAGATGAAGCAGAGGACCTTAAAATAAAATTCCCTGCATACACTACAGCTGTTCCTAGAACATCAAGAGAACCTGTCATAGTATCTCCTGATCTAGATACTTTACCATCTAAGGCTGGCTGTATCCAAGAATCATCATAATCTGTACCAAGAGTAACTAAAGGCTTCCATGTGTTACCTGACAGGTAGTAAAACTTATCGTTGTTCTCTACATAAACATTCAACCCATTATAGGGAAGAGGAATAGTAGATAAGTCAGCATAAGATTGTACTACTGTTCTTGTATCGACTGCTTCCGGAGCCAATATCAGATAACCTTCATTTCTTTTAGTCGCCATTATCTATATAATCTTAATGAGTTTGTAAGAGGAGATCTGTAACCCCATTGGTAAACCTGGTATACTACTCCGTCATAGTTCAAATCTACGGGCCCTATTATAAAACCTGTTCCTATAAATCCTGCATTATCTGCATTTACTAGCCACTTAGTAAAGTTTCCATTAGTCTGTACTTTTGGTACAGCTATCCACCCTTGTTGAGTAGCACTGACAGAAAAGCTACATGTAACCGATCCTGAAGCAGAATCTTGAACAGTCTTAGATGCTCCAGCAAACATAGATGTGGTAACATCTATAGGTGTGTTATCAGTAGCTGACATTACACCGTGGTAAGTAGGGTATACAAACTTAGTTTGCTTTGTTACTGGTGATACGTTATCTCCATTTATGGTCCATGAAATAGTAGTAGGGCTTGCAGGGGAGTAAGACCATCCTACTGTTTGAGGACTATCAGATACAGCCACAGAATTACCCTGGTTATCTGTTATAACTAGGTTCTCAGGGAATCCTACATTGACCCAAGTAAATTGAGAAGGAGTCACAGTCGATCCTACTTCTTTTAAGCTCCCATAAGAACTGAAAGTAAAGTTGGTGATCTTGTCCACTACTCCTAGTAGTTCTTCAAATATAGATTGGAAAGTAGTACCAACCGGATAAACTGTTCCTATCGGAATGCCACCAACTGACATACCTGCAACAATAACATCTGTTGTAGCTGAAGCTGCACCATCCGCCAGAATATCTATCTGTGCTTGTAAATCAGCATCACCATCCTCCCTAGCTGTTTGTTCTTGAGACAAGTCATCTCTTATAGCAAGATCTTCAGCACTAGAGGAATCTACGTAGTCATTGAATTGACTCTGACTTACATACCCAGATCCAGGCAAAGACGGTGGCGGGGCCCATTGACCAGTGCGTCCTGAGAACTCCCATAGCTCTGCAACTATAGTATAGTACGATATCATTCTTTCTATATCATCTTCATCCTGAGATGTGATGAAAGAACTCTTAAGTGTCTCTATACTATACTGCAACTCTCTGGCCATCTGATGCTTCTCGTATGATACATCATTTATCTCAGCCTCATTAGCAAGTTCTGCTCCCAATTCAGCAATCTTCTCTTGACATTTGTCTACGTAAAGCTGCTGTTCTGTAGTAAGTAATCTAGTTTCATACATAGTTTTCTTCGATTTTATTTAACTCTTTGCAGATATCGTAGAAGTTAGAGTTTAATCCTAGACTCCAATTGTACTCCGCTGCATTGATTAGCGCGTCCGTGTAGTCTAGATCAACTCTCTTGTAATACATTTCTGTATAAGCATCTCCTTCTCTTACATCTTTTTGAACCTGTGCCAGGTACTTTAAGTTAAGCTTATTTCTTAGTAAATACGCATGTGATAATATGGCTTGATTTATCGTGTTGGAAGTCTCAGAAGCCCCAGCTCTTGCGAACTGATCGAATTCAACATTAGCCCATTGCGTTCCATTATACTGTTGCAGAGAACCTGTAACATCTACCCTGTAACTATCTGCTATCTGTGCTGCATTTGCTTCAGTAGGAAACGCGTACATAGTTATCTGATACCTAGCATTGTTTGGAGTATCCACTTCTAAGGAAGTAGCAGTTAATTTGTTGTACGTAGAAACCGTACCCATCCCGGGTGTAGATTCTAAGAACACTTCTACGTAAGGGATTACGCCAAAATTTCCTCTGTTAGATAATGATAAAGCTACGTTTACGTGCTCAGCATTTGTTGTTACTGTGGTTAGTGATATTGTAAAAGCCATGGTATTATTGATAAGTAAGATTAATTTTGTTTTCTATTACTTGGTACCCTTCAGCACCTAGCCTTAAGATGTGTCTTGCTCCTGGAGTAAGATCTACAGCTCTGTGCCATAATTTAGAATCCCCTTTTCTGGATCCTGATTCGTACACTGCTAAAGGATCTCCGAACTGTGATATAAGTCTCAAAGAACCTTCTATCAAGGATATGGAAGCTGCTGGACTTCTCAATAACCTAACTGCTTCCACTGGATTAATGTATGCTAATAGTTCTGTCTGAAGTCTCTCAGTCAGATAAATAAGAGAGAACACTCCTGTAAGGGCCCATCTATCGATTGGATCCTCTTCGTCGTAATCATCGAGAAGAGAACTTGCTAGAGCCGTTAATAAAGCTCCTGCAGCAGCTGCGGAAGTTACAAACGCCGCTTCTGTTACTACACGCTTTACGTTAGCTTTCTCGTGATCATTAAGTTTCTCCCACTCTTGAGCAGCTAACTCTTTCTTGAAAGAAGTTAAGAATGCTTTATTATTACCAATGAACTTAGCAGTGGTTCTATACGTCCCTTCTATCTGCTTATCTCCTAGTAATATGTTGTGTTCGGGCTTACCAAATCTCTTTGTAAAACCTACCCACAGCCATCCTCTAAGTTGTGTAAACCCAGCTGTTATCGCATTCTGATGTACTTTAGTTGCAGTGTTCTTAGACCAGTTACCATGTATCCTCCTGTTGAGTGCCTGGATCTCTTGACCTACTATAGATTCTCTGTTCTTATCATACCTAACCAAATCTCCATTAGGGGCCTTAATAAATGTATCCGAAGGTAAGTCTATGGTTTCCCCATCGTGTCTCTCCTTATACATGTCTAGCAAGTTCCCCTTTTCTTTCCCAGTAGAATCGTATATCTTTTTATTGTTCAAGTAAGCTAAACCGGAAGTAACTTGTACGTAATGCTCAGTCATAGAAGAACCTAAGTACACCCATGATCCATCCGCAAAAGCTCTTTGGAGCTTATTAGTCTCAGATGCTTTGTTCTTATCTAACCCTCCGTCCTGTAATATATTAAGCTGTCTCTCGAGAACTGATACGAATCCTGTCTTCCTAACACTCACCGCGTCATCTACAGTCCTTCTAATGTTCCCAGAGTACATTGCATTAGCCTTCTTATAATCAGCCGTAGAATAGTACTCTCCTGAGATAGCCTCTACCATATTAGACGCTCCACCAATACCTAAGTTGGTAAGGGAAGCAAGGTAGTTCATGGCCATTAACAACCCAGAAGTATTAGACTGAAGTTTTCTAAGCAACTTATTCTTGTCTACATCTACACCTAGAACAGAGAAATAACCTAGGTCAAGTTCTTTCTGTCCATATAGATGCATGTCTAAGAAGTCTTCCAACATCTTAGCTGCTTTGGATTCAGGACCGTAAATATATTCCTGCTGATCCTTACCATACCTCATAAGCTTTCTCCCTCCACTATCGCGTAGTCCATATCTTCTTAGACTGGAACCTGCAACTGCAAGACCTGCTTCCAACGTATAGAGAACCTCATTCCTCATAGCAAAAGTATTTGCCATGGCTGTATAAGCCTGAAGAGAAGCACCAAGATCATGTGATATAATATCACCTAGAACTTTACTGGCTTCTACTTTAGCTTTAGTATCTGCTAGGTCTCTGGCCTCTAGAGGATCCATACCCTCTTCTTTGTATTTGTTGTAGTACTCTTCAGATAACTTCTTATAAGTGTCTCTATCGTATTGCTGAGTAAAGTAAGTAGGTATCTGCTTCATAGGTTTCCCGGTAGAATCTTTCAGTACCCCTCGTTCCATTTCTGTATTGGCTCTTGCTATCTTATTCTTCATAAGTTTGATAGTAGTAGTAGCCGCTTCACTTACTTTCTTCCCGCGTATAATCTCTAGATCTCCTTGGAGAACTGTAGGAATTCTAGTACCTGTTCCTTTACCCTCCAATGCTGCATCTAGCTTGTTCTTAGTTTGGTAATAGTACGTAAGGAAATCCTTTAGAGGTTTATCCTTCATGACTTTGTCATAGGCTTCTCTCGCCTCTACTGGAGTATCCGATCGAGTTTCCAGTGGGTTTATAACTATAGTGGATCCGTCCGGCAACTTCACTACCGCGTCTCTGTATATGTCCTCTCCCTTTTTACTAGATGCCTTCTGCAATTGCTCTATAGCATCATTAGTTTTTATGTTCTGATCTATTGTAGACTTCCTAGCTACGTCATCCTGGTTCTTTAGAACTGAAGCCATAGTAGAAAGTAACTTGTCATTACTGTCTGCAGCAAACTCCATCCAATGCTCCATGGTAGTCACATCGTAATCATTCTCATCCAGCATCTTTTTGATCTCAGCTCTATTCCATTCAGGTCTAAATTCCGATATCTTATCAACTAGGATAGACTTACTCTTCTTAAGGTACAAGTTCTCAATAACCTGCATGTTGCTAGTCATAGCAGAACCTGCGTCCAACTCAGATCCAAACACTTCCTCGGCGCCAGGTATAGAAGACAAGTGCAAGGAAATGTCATTAACTACACCGTAAGCTTGAGATGTTCTGTATAAGTTAGAAAGGGCCCTAATACTCTTATCAGAATCCCCTACCTTATAAGCTTTCTCTGCCTCAGCCTTCAAAGTCTTTATGTGTCTACCTGTCATTGTTATAAGCTTAGGCACACTCTTTCTAGGATCTCCTATCTCGATTTTATCCCTTATGCTTTCTAGCTGTTGAATAATCTTAAATCTCTTCTTGTTTTTCTCCAATCCATTTAAGATCTCTATTCTTCGGTCTAAAAGATCTACGATCTCTTCTTGACGATCAGCAAATTCTTTATATACTTGAGGCTCTGCTAATTTATCAACCTCAGCTATATAAGATTTGTCATCGATGAAAGCTTCGCTAGAGAACTTGTCCCATTCAGGTTCTTCATTAGAGTCTAGCTTTCCTCCATACTGACTATTATACATGTCCGTAAACAGATCTGTTTTAGTGTAGAAGTATATATCTATAGCTTCATTAACGTTAGCAGTATTGGCAACTAAGTCCATAAATAGTTTGGACTTCTTCCCGTTATCTGCTTCTAATATTAAATCACATTTACTCATTATATAGCACAGTTTAGTAGTTCTTGTTTAGTGTTACTATCGAAATAATCTGTCAGAGCCTCGTCTATTAACTGGGCTAAGCCTCCTTCATAATAGTATTCTCTAGCATCAGTGTCTGGAGCAGATCTCATCTTCTTTTTGTAGGCACTTTTCATAACGCCTCTGATTCCTGCAGGAAGACCTCCTAAGTCAGTAATCTCCTTTGAATACTCCTCAACAAAATCTTTAATGATAACCATAGCCTCATCTAATGATGGAGATTCTAGTACTTTCAAGATAGGGAATTCTTTTATAGAAAACGGCTTAGAGGAGTCACTAATTGCTTCCTCTTTTTTAGTAAGCTTCTTTATTTTCTCTTTGTTGCTCTTAGATGTAGCAGCCTTTTTCTCGTCAGATTTCTGAGCAGTAACTCCTACTTTAGGATTAGTATTGTCGAAAATACTCTCTGCCTCAGAGAACTCTACCATTAATCCTTTCAATCCTCTCTTCTCTATTGGAGAGTAATTAGTTCCGGATGTCTTTTTATAAAGAACTGTAGTAGGAACTTTCTTGACTATCTCAGTGATTCTTATGTAAGAAGGAGCTGCATCTGGAGCTCTCTCGTATTCAGCAGCAACCTCTGCTATAGAATCGTATCTGTCAGTAGTAGCATCCGGGAAGTTCTGAACGTACAACTCCAAGAAACTATTGATACTAGCTGCAGACATAAAATTCTTATCATCGAATCTGTCTTCTATACTTCTGAAGTAAGAGGCCGCATTATCTTTATCCGTACCTATAGCAGTAAATGCAATTGGAGGAAGTATGCTCAAGAACGTAGATCTACTCATACCAAATCCTGATACTAGTAACGCGTACTTAGTGATCTGATTTGCTAGCTTTCTCTCTGAAGGATCAGATGAAGCCATTAGACCTTTGAAGCCATTACTTAAAGTGGCTCTAGAGAACTTGTCTAAGTTCTTAGCCTGTCCCGGGTTCAGTGTTACAAACTTGTATCCTGTACCTGGTTCAATCTCTGTAGTCAAAGCAGCTAAGAATGGGTTCTTATTTACCTTATCCTTGTTGTTCTTCTTATTGTAGAAGTCTACTCTATTTCCTAGAGCGTAAGGATTATCCTTATCCAGTAAATCTATGATGTTCTCCTTTGTTGCGAGTTTAGATATAGCAGAACTCTTACCACTTATACTTCTATTGTTTACCAATAGGTAAGTCTCAAAGTTGGCCATTAATCTATTATCATCGTACGATCCAATATTAATCTTCTTCTTCTTAGCTGTGGCTATCACATTCTGGAAAGTTCTAGACATAGTAGGACTAACCTTATTACCAAGTAACAAAGCCTCTTTAAGAGCGTAATCCTCTAAAGTACTTAGACTGTTCTGGTTATAAAGTGTATTGTTTTCCACTGCTACGATAGTCGATATATCTTTACGATAAGCTTTCTCACTGTCGCGAATATCTGTAAGATCCTGTACTTTATTGTAAGCTCCTTTTCTAGTGTCCCCTACGTATTCTATCCTAGGTAATCTTTGGATAGGCATCTTAGGAATCACCACATCTACTATCATCCCGTCTTTTATTACCGGCTTGATAGCAATGATCGATGGTGGAACTACAACTGCATTTATCTTGTTTCTAAGAAGGTCAGAATAAATGTTAAGCTGTTCAGTCTCCTTTCCAAATCTGTCTCTTAGAGCAGCTTCTCCTTTGTCCATAGAGTCCCAGTCACTAGCTTCGATCTTACCGTAAGCTTTGAAATCAAATACTTTCAGTGCACCTGTCTTCCTGTCTACACCTATGGCATCCATCTCTCCTACTAATCCGTTCCCTTCATCTCCTGCAAGCTCGTCGTATATCTTAAGACTCTTCTTGTCCGTAATTAGTTCGTACGAATCTTCTAGACTAGCTTTCATCTTATACAAGTGGCTAGTCATCTTATTTAAAGCCTCTGGAGATACTTGATCAGAGTCCTTAGAACTTATCTCTTGACCTCCGAAAATAGCTCTAGCAATGTTATCGAATACTATACCACCTTGCTTAGATTCTCTGTTGTCTGAAGAATTAGATTCTCCGTACACTGCGCTAGTAACTCCTTGCATAGAAGATCGCTTATTAGCTTTAACTTCATTGGAAGCATTTCGTATAGCTTTCTTCTCAGCGAATCTACCTGGCTTTTTACCAGCCTGGAGATTGTTATATAGTTTGGTTAGTGTTCTCTTTAATTTTTCTGGTGTGTAAGATACTTCAGGCTTAGATAATTTTGATCCTCCACTATTTCTTTCCTCCTTGAGAGTACCTCTACTTAAGTTTGCATTTGTGTTTATGACATCTGCAACAGATAAGTACTGGTTTAATCCTTGAGTCAAAGTACCAGCAATACCCTTAGAACCGAAAGTAAACGCCATAAGAGCTTCACTAAATCCTTTAGCTACATCAGATGCTCTGTCGTAAGCTAAGAGGGCTGTAAGTAGCTTCTCTGTGTCCGTAGAATCTTTAGTCTCTAGTAAATCATTTACTCCTAGGTTTAAGTGATTACCCTTCTTCTTTGCCTCGTCGTATATCTTCTTAGTTACTCCGTACTTTTTTAAAGTAGTTCTTCTGGCTCTTGTAGATGCTCCTTGCTTTCCGTACGTAGAGAATAATCTATTGTACTCTTTCACATAGTCTCTCACCATTGGAGTGTTCAAGATACCTATAGAGAACGGTAATCCATATCCTGCAGACACAAGCATCAACGCTACATCACTGGTAGTTTCATTGATGTTAAGGTTCCCTAGTAATGGGTTGTTGGCATTATCAAGCGCGGCATTCTGTATAGCTTCAATATCTTTACTGATAAGACCTCCATACATGTTGTGTGTACCTTTCAAGGTTATGTGCCTGTTCTGGCCTCTATGATCTTTTCCGAACGGAGAAGTAACTAGATAGTCTATTCCAATGTTAACTGCATTCACCTTAAAGATAGATGCTAAGGAAGATCTACCAATCATAACATCACCGGCTCTGTTGTTTCGTCGTGCGATCTCTTGAGTTCTTAGTGATGGTAGGTTAGTTATCTGCTCGTTAAATCCAAACATTTCAACTATAGATCTGTCTCCAAATTGCTTTTGGTACACAGCATCCTCTAGTAACGATGTACTGTTAGGATTCATAAGTTCGAAAGCGTGTCCAATAGAACTTAAGGACATCTCCATAAAATCATATATGTCCTTGTTAGCATCTCCTTCCATGTTATTGGCAGCGTAAGAGTACTTTCCTTTGTTCTCCTCAACATTCATCTCCCGGAAGATTATAGATAATTTATCAATATCAAAATCCGATCCCGATTGAGTAACAATCTCAGCAGGTACCTCTATGGTAGAATCATAACTAGGAGGCAAGAATTCTTTTATCCTAGCTCTAAGCATTGAGTTCTTACCCTGAGTAGGAATCCTGTAAACTACGATCTCGTCCAATCCTAAAGCTTTGATTTTCTCTATATCAAAGTTCCCTTTAGAATCTAAGAAAGTTTTCATCTGTGCATGAACTTCGTCCTGGATCTCTTGCTCTATTACAAACTCTCTAAACAATTGAATCTGCTTCTGTAACTCAGCTCCTACAAATCCTTCTTCTTTTAAATCCCTAGCTTCGACTTTGACCATGCTATCGATCCTCTTCTGAACTCTCCCTGACTTCTTTACTTTATCAGCTATCTTATCCTCTATAGTCTTAATAAAATAGATTGGAGATACCTTAACCTCGGCAGGGGACAATTCGAATTCTGATCCTATTCTCTCAAGAGTAGCTCTGTCATTTATAGCCTTAGCTTTATTGAATTCCTTCATTGTAGCTAGGGCCTCATCTCTACCAACTTTTTGATTGGAACCTCTTCTTACTAGTCCTATGAAATCTAGATCTCCAGAAATATTTACTTTGGAACCAGAACCTGTTCCTACATTGGAGGATTGTACACCTTCGTAACCAGGTAATTTGAATCCGTTTACTTTCTTTCTAAATAGAGAAGGTACAAGACTATCGATCTTCTGGCGGATCTGAGGGAAATTCATACTGAGAACTGGATCTCCACCTGAGATGGTTTCTAGCATAGCCTCCTTAAAGAATGAATCATTCTCAAAGGTAGAAGCCTCAGCAGTTTTTATGATCTTATCTCTAAGTGCATCAGTCTTAACAACTCCTACTTCATCAAGCAGCTCGTCGATTATCTCTTGAGCTCCATCTATCATTCTAGATGACAAAGCATTGTTGTACTTATTAAGCGCGTCCTGTATGTTACTAGTACCCGCGTATTTCTGTACGTCAGCTTCCAATAGGTTAAAAGCATTTGAAGCAATCAGAACTCTCATTTGAGAACCTGCTCTCTTCATCATACTCTCCTTAGCATGTTCTACTTGAGGATATCTTAATCCATCAGTTCTGATAGGCTGGATATTTTTGTTAGGGATGTTTACTCCATCTTTAGAATACGCATCTAAATCGTTCCAAGTAAGTAGATCATGATTACCTACCTTGTTGGCAGATTTCATAGATAAAGTCTGTACTCTGTTTCCGTTGTTTAGGATTCTAGAGATCTTATATAACCCAGGGTGTTTAAGACTACCGTCATCATTCAGGCGTTCTGCATACTGAGGATTAACAACATAGTAAGAAGTCTTATGGTTCTTAGGTATTCTCTTTCCGTCCTGATCTAAATAGAACTGGAATACAAAAGGCTTTTGCTGTGAGTTAGCTGCTAGGTATCCGTCGAAATAAGGACCCATAGAGTTAGTCCCAGGCTTATTAGATACATTGAATTCTTGCATCTTAAGTTCATCCTTAGATGCTACTCCTCTACCCATCCTAGTAGCCAATGCAAACTCGGCGGAAACAAATACAATACCATCAGCCAGTTCATTCTCATTGAATCCGTCAGTACCTCCCATCTCATTGTAAAGAGCGGCGCGTTCTGATTTTATTTTAGGTTCTACTAGAACTACATCATTGTAAGACTCTGGCATGATACCATCAGTATCAGATGCTACTTTGTCTCCCGGGGTTAAAGGGAGTGCAAGCCTTTTACTTAAGTCAGTGTAAAGTCTAGTAGGATTTGTAGTACCATCTTTGTATAAAGCTGGATCTGACGCAAACAAGTTGATCATATCCCAAGTACTTATAAGGTTATGCAGTAAAGCATTCTGGAGTTTAGATTTAGATAAACTTTTCTCTCCTACTAGTCCTTGGTAATCTTTATTTATTTTGTACGATTCGTTCCTAGCTGTTACTACACCCTCTGATTCTAAATAAGCTAAGTCGCCATTTATATCCTCAAGGAGTTTAGTTCTTGCCTTATTCATATACTTGGCAGCAAGTCTTTCAGAGTTAGCTGGGTCTGATTGTATAATTTCTTTGTATACATCCTTAGAGATAAGATCCCCAAACAACCAAGACTTAGACGCATTACCCGGGGTCATCTGATTTATAACCTCGTCAAGGTTACGTGTAACCTGTCTTTTACTCTTGTATACCTCACTAGCACTAGAGTAGTTCTCATACTTGGTAGCACCTCTATCTAGAACTGCATCCCAGAAGTCCTTCCTGATCCTATCGATGTCTTTCATTAATGATCCAGAGACCCATGCGGTAATCTCATCATTGGACATCTTAGGGAGTTGTATTCCTATAGTCTTACCTCTATCACCATATGCTGGTCCAAAGGCCGTATAAGTTTCGTCCTGATTAAAGAACATACCTACTCTGGCTGCTACTGCTTGCTGAGTGTTTACTTTCTTCCACTCTACAGTAGAACCTGAATCTCTATCTTGTAGCTCATTCAAATACCCGTAAGAAAAATCAGGTGCAATAGATGCTTTCAGAACTACGTTACCAGATAAGTCAGAACCTACATTATCTAGGTTTCCTTCCTTCAAGTTCTTAAGCATATCTAAAGCTTCTGAAGATACGTTAATCGCATTCAAAGTTTTAGACAACCCAGTACTCATAAAGGATCCGTTATTAAGATCTGGTACTCTCTTCTGTACAGCTGCAGAGATAGCGTTAAGCATTCTAGACTCTCCTGTTTGTCCAAAGGTAAATACATTAACTCCTTTAGAAGAAGGCACTACCACTTTGGTAAGGATATCATTTACTACTGTAGAAAACTTAGGTGCTCTTCTCCCTCTTTTGATAGCAAACAACTTAGGGTCTGCTGCATTATCCATTGCTAGTTGTCGCAAGTCTGTCCATGTAACTGACTGTAGACCTGCTTCATTAAGTATGTCAGCCAGGGTCATAAGAGTATATGGATCCGGTGTAGGTACTTTGTTGCTATCTACTGAATCTAGTAACTGTCTTGTCTCTGGAGTAATCTTAGTCTTAGAACCTCTGAAGGCATCTACTCTACCAGTTATAGCCTCCGAAAAGGATTTACCTGAATCTTCATATTCTCCTTTGTAAGTAATACTGTTAGCCTGCCAGTCTTTCTTCATGGTAGTAGCTACAGTATTGTAGTTAGACTTGAGTAATTTAGTCCCTTTCTTCTTGTCAGATACTATGTCCATTAGGTTATAATTCCCTCGGACAAAAGTAGTATAGATACCGGTAGCTAATGGGTAAGTCTTTTTGTTGGACTTAATCACTTTACCGTTCTCATCTCTACTAACCTTTACGTCTATTACAGGTTCTTCATCCACAAGATCTTTGTAGATAACTCCCATCATAGAGTCTCCCTGCGCGGCCTGCTTTAACTTAGTCATCATATCAGCCTTGCTTGTAGCAGACTGGAGAACACCAAATAGCTTAGACTTAACTGCAGGTAAATTAGCTTTGTTAGGAGTCCCTGTAAATGGGCTTATGCTGTAAGATGAATCTGGTACAGCTCCCATTCCTGTGTATCCTTCAGCCACTTGATACAAGCCTGCTAGGTATACATTTACATCAGGAGATACTTTAGCGTCTATGGGCTTCTCCATAACATCCGCTTCGTATATAAGAACCTTCTCCGTATCGATATCTTCTCTGGATACAGGAGTTTCTGATTCTGCTTGATCATCCACCATCTCCTCTTTGAAAACTCTTGAGGTGATTGGGATACCGAAACTAACCATCTTAGTTCCTAGAGAACCTATGGTACCATCATTCTCATTAATTACAGATGAAAGCATTGTTAAATACTTTGATGTATCTATCCTTAGTTGTCTGGTCTATATTCATAGCCTTGACATCCTCTATCTGCTCTTCAATCAGAGCTTCCGCCTCATCTATAACCTTTAAAAACGTTGCTCTTGAAGAGGTTAACTTCTTAAAGTCTATCTTGTTTATTTTTCTTTCGTCGTAAACTAGCTCATCGTACCTAGCAGCGTTCAAGAACATATCCATTTGATAGTTGAGAGTGTCCAATTCGTTGTCGAACTCAGTTCTAAACTTAGGAGTATTCTCCATCTTATCGATATCTACTTCACCGTCCTTGGTTCCATAGAGTTTATCGTTATATTCTTTATTAGCTAAATAGGTTAAATACTTATCTAAGGCTACGTCTGCGGAATACTTTGCGGATAATTTCGCGTATACTTCAGAAGCTTTCCCGTCTTGGTTTTTAACTGATACTATTTTACAACCCATCTTAACACTTTATTTCTATTAGTGACTTATTCATCATATTCTCTAAAGTTACTCTTTTAGGTTCTGATAACAAACCTTTGAACTTCTTAAGCTTCATATTTAGACTGTTTGAAATCTTTGGAGTTCTCTTTCCAATCTTCCCGGATGATATATTTTTAAATATCTTCTCAGTCTGTACGCGGCCTCTAGTACCTCTAGCCCAGTCCATCAAGTCTTTAAAGAAAGCTTTGATTTTTTGTCCTACAGTTTTCTTAGAACCTGTAACATGATCAGCAAAATCGTCGGCTACTTGTTCTTCAAGATCTAAAGACCATTCGTCTTTACCGTACTCTTTTGCTATTGCTTGTTTGTCCTGTAAAGATAAGTACATTTCTGCAACTGCGTGGAAAGTTTCGTGATAAGCAGTACCTTCTTTTGCACCTTGAACCACATAACGTACTCCAGCATCCCATGCTCCAATAGCATTTATAGAATATTTCTTTCTCATTTCTGCTACATTCTCTACAATATGTAAAGGAACATTAGGTAGCATCTTCTTAGCGTTGTCAACCTCAGTCTGGAATTCCTCAGAAGTCATAGTAGCCTGGTCACCGGTTTTAAATTTCGCGCCATTCTCAGTATAACCCTTTAAAATCTCTTCTATCTTAGCTGCATACTCTTGCCTCATAGATAATTCTTTATCTGTAACGGTCTCACCTTTAGCTATCTTAAGTGCTATTTCAGCTACTTTATAGTCAGGTACCTTTCCAGTGTCTACGAAAGTATTCCAGATCTCATCCTCACTCTTCCTATCATCTGCAGATTCAGGAGTAGAAGCTTCCTTGAGCTTAGCCTCTGCAATCTTTCTTTTGATATCAGCTCTTCTAGATCTTCTGGATCCTCTATCTCTATCCGGTTTAGTATCTTTCTTAGGTTTTATTATAACTGCTTCTCCATCGCCTATAGGACCCTGGTCATTATCCTCAGCAGCTTTTTGCTTTGTTATACCTTCAGACTTTTTCCTAGAACCTGTATTACCATTGGTACCAGCTATGTTGTTTACTATAGGTTCTGAGGTCTTTGGCTCTGGAGCATCTTCAGTATCCTCAAATACATCATCAGCATCGGCCTCCTCCTCAGTCTCATCCAGTGTCTCTGCTATACCATAGTAATCAATAAGTATTGCTCCTGACGTTTTTCCTCCCGGTAGTGATATAGCGTCCTGTAACTCAGCACCTAGAACTGTCCACACTACATCTCCTTCGTCACCCATTATAGGTTCGTTAGTTTTAGGATCTCTACCTATCTTTACCAGCCCGTCAGAATTCATCTTCTTGAGGTACTTATTGACTGTTCTGTAAAGTGTCCCTTCTTTAAATTGAGTTAGAAGCTCTCCACTAAACTCTAGCTTAGATTCAATATCTTCTACCATTTCGGTAAACTCTTCTAAGGTCTTAGTATTGTCCTTATCATATCCGTACTCAGATAAGATATCACCGTAAGTTTTCACAGCTGCTAAGATCTCTTCTCTAGTAGGTTTGACTACACCGTAGTCTCTATCGAAGCCTTCTCTACCTTTTGCTGACTTCTTCTTGACTGCTTTCTTACTAACTTTCTTAGCCTCTTCTTTGTCTGCTGTAGTAATTCCCAGCTTCTTAGCCAAAGTCTCTACTCTGTTCTGGTCATAGTAATTAGCAGATTTACCTGCGGATTTCTTAAGAGCCTTGTAGTAATTGGCCCAGTCTCCAGTAGGACTGAAGATGTCTACAGGGTATACCTCTAATCTAGTAGCTGTCTTTCTGTTCTGTCTCCATTCCTTGACCTTTGCTACAGTGTATTTACCCTCATCATTTTGATCAGATATAACAATAACATCTCCATAAGCTGTATGATACATCTCTTTGTTTACAGAAACCTGAGCGATGCCCTCTAATTGAGTAAATCTTCCGGAAGAATCTCCATCATCTCCAGGTGATTTAGCTAGCTTAGGAGTCTTTATTGTACCCTCAGCTACCTGAGAACTTATATACTGAACTGCTGCTACAAGCTTAACATCCGTAGCATCCTCAGAAGTTACTCCTATCATCTTGAGTTTAGCTAAAGCTTCTGCGTATTCTGTACTGTCCTCAGACAACTTATCTAAAAACTTGGTGGTATCATCTATAACCTTCTGCTTGTTTGCAAGAGGCATAATAGCTACGAAGTTCTTGATCTCTTTGTCTAGAACTGTCCCCATATCAAGCCCAGCTGCTTTAGCCTTGGTCATTATACCGGATATAACCTTAGAGAGATTGTACTTGCTGTTATCCTTATCTGCCAATACAGCATCAAGTTCCATTAGAGTGTTCTTCTTTCCTTCTGCGGAAGTATCAACTAAGTCACTTTTACCATTATAAGCTTTCTCCTTAGCTTTGGTATTAATGAGCTGAGAATACTTCTCGTTTGCAGCTTTTGTAGACTGCTCTAATATGACCTCATCATCTGTTTGGAACGTTAAAGAAGAACCTTGCCACATGTTATTAGGATCTACGTCTGTAACAAACATATCTCCATTTATAAGATTGGCCATCTGCTCTTTCTTCTGACCTATATCACCGTCGAAATCTTCGGCTAGTTTATCTATAGAGTTCTTGTGGTATCTGTTTCCTACTACTTCATTGTATTCTTCAGAACCTAAAGCTATAGTCTTAGTCTTAGTCTTGACTCTTCCTGGTATCTCATAAGCAGGAACAACTGTACCGTCAGTAGCACTGACTAGGTAAGTAGGTCTAAACATAAACTGATTCTTTATCTTCTTACCGTTGCTTTCCTGAATTATATCATTACCATTATCATCTTTTCCAATAGTCTGGTAAATCTTATTATCAGATCTTACGTATTCCCCAGCGTACTTCTCCCAAACTTTATGGAACTTAGTATCGTTGTCAGCTATCTCTTCTTCAATAGCTTTCTTTTTTCTTCTAGCAAACTCTAGATTGTACTGAGATGCTACCTGCCCTTCAGCAACTTCTTGCGGAAAGCTGTCTAATTCTCCAGATAACTCAGCTGCTATACGCTCATTAACCTCTTCTTCTATTCCCCAGAACGCGTCTAAGTAATCTTCAATAGCTTCTTTGTGTGCTGCATTAAGATCATCTAACATAGTACCGTTTACTCCGGATAAATCTTTGATAGAAGTACTCTGTAATGGAGTAGGAACTAAAGTCTTAGTCTGGCCTGAGTTAGGACTTAGTGTTAATATGTAAGTATCCCCTGGATTCATAGACCCAAAAGGGATAGTCATATCAACTAAAGTACCATCTACTTCAACTTCTATAACACTATCCTCGTTGTATACTACACCATTTTCATCAGCGGCAACGTGTGCATTCTCCCCAACATTATCGCCCTTACCTTTAGTCTGAGCTATTATAATCTTGTTGTTAGGTAATGAGCCGCTGTCCTTGAATTTGTTAGGAGTGGAGTAAACTGGATTACGATTAGAGTCTAAGTTCTTTTTGATGTTGTACTTACTGGAGAAAGAACCTATAAGTGCTACTGTCATAGATCCTCCAGCTTTATTTAGACCAGCTAAGTAGGATTTAAAGTTATAGTTTACGTGGTTCTCTATACGAGTAATAGGTTTTCCTACTGGAGTATCTCCATCAAGTCTAAATACATCTATGTAAGACTGTCCTTTATCATCTGATTTAAGAGTGAACATTACATTCTGAGACTCTATTGGCTTATTGGCAAAGTCAGTATCATAGTCTCCACTAGTATACCAATCAGGAGCTTTACCTGAACTTACTACATAAGCAGGAAAGTTCTGAGACATAAGCTTACCATCCTTAGCGTACTCTACTTTATTAGAGACAGTCTTAATGTTGTTAGGCATTAGATCTACAGTCATTTCAGGGTATTCTCTCCACTGCTCATTAAACTCATAGTCATAAGTCTGAGTCATTCCTTGACCTACAAGCTGCCTAACTCTAGTATCTACAATAGAACTGTCCTGTAATGCGAACATATCCCCTATCATTTTACCCGACTTAGCATCTATCTGATAAATTACTGCAGCATTACTCTTACCCTGGCCTTTAGAAGCACCCACTTGTCCGTGGACTTTGTAGTATACATCAGCGTATTCATTGTCTCTTAGAACATCTCCGGGAGTAAATAACCTTTTGACACCCTCGCTATCAGTACCGGTAAAGGTCTTAGGCTTAATAGCCTGCAATTTGTCTACTCCATCTTCTCTACCTCTGTCCTCTACTATCTTATTTACATCGGTGTTGATAGCCACACCTTTATCTTTGACTAACTTTTCTCTTACTTCAGTCTGAGATTTGAATCCTTTCTTCTTACCTGCAACAACTTTAGCTGCATCAGCTGTCTTTTCTTTCTCTGTGGCCTTCTCAAGGTTATTTGATAGGTTGGCCATAGCATCTTTCTGCTTTCTCCACTCCTTTAATCCGGCTTCAGAACTTAAGAACTCAATACTCTTATCGATTTTAGCTAGAAGATCATCGTACTTCTTGGCTCTAGTCGCATTCTTTTGTAGCCTCTTCCCTTTCAAAGAGTTATTTACATACTTGTCTAGCTTATCTTTTAGAGATGCTTCCTGTTGCTTAGCTGCTTTTACCTGCTCTACCCCTTCAAGCTTTATATCTCTAGTTCTTACTAATTGGAACTTGCCTTTTTGATCAGCTTGAATATCATACCCATCTGGTAGGGTATTAGTTTCCAAGAAAGAATCCTTTAATTCCGTACTAGTCTCCTTTAATTCAAGAGCAATACTATTTAGTTCTTCTCTAGTTCTTAGGGCAGCTAGGTTTTTGTACACTAATTCTGATCTATTTTCCCTAGTACCATAAAAGCTAAGCAACTGCTCAGCCTCCGCTACGTACTTTAAAGCAGCATTAGCCGCTTCTTTATGATCAGTTAACCCATCAGATATACCAGCTTTGGCTACCTCTTCCTCAGACATAGCTGCTACTTCTTGGATATCGTTTTTAAAGTAATCTATAGTACCCCAGGTTATCTGTTCATTGATACTATCTATTAATTGTAGATCCTTGGTAAAGTTACTGTCTCCTATTTCACCGCTTTCAATAGCTTGCTTAATAGCACCTTCGCCTAACTCAAAATCTTTATATCGATTATTCCTTAGTTCTTTTATCCACTCTTTAGGAGCAATCTGTCCATCATAAACCTTGCGCTGAGCTCTTCTTTGCTTAGTAGCCATAGGCCCTTGTATGATAGAATACTGCACAGGACCACCGATAATACCCATAGCCCCTGCTTGTATAACCCTAGAACTTAAGGCCATCTTAGTTACTCTCTGCCAGTAATCACCAGATAACATAGAACTTGTAGAATCTCCGAATTCCTGTTCCATACCTGCCATTCCGTAAGCATCATTCTCAGATTCGATAGAGATCATTTCCTCTACCATTTCCTCAAACCCTTCAGAAGGTGCACCCTTTATACTTACTTTACCTAGATCTCTAAGGAAAGAAGGCTTCTTTACTATGCCATCGATAGCTCTTTGTCTTTTAAACAAGCTACCAAACTTCACATAACCTAGAAGAGCCAGGGATAAAGTATCCTGTTCTACATCTCTAGCTTGTTGTGATGCTATTTTTTGCGCATCTAGCTTAGATATCATCCCTTTAGGAACTTCTCCTTCACCTTTGTAGATGTTAGGATCCATACCTTGCATTATAGAATCATAAGTCTCCGCTCCCATAACACTACCCATAAAGTATTGAGATACTAAACCAGAAGCTGCAGGACCAACTATGGCCTGAATAGCTCCAGAGTTCTTATCTCCGGTTAGCGTCATGTTTGCTACTCGTCCCATAGCTGCAAAATGCTTAGTAGAACCTAAGAGAGAAACTAGCTTAGCTGCTCCCAAACCTGTAACACCATAACCTACAGCAGAACTTACAGCTCCTTGTAGTGTACTCCACTTGAAGATTTGAGATAATGCACTGTTTGCATCCCCCTCATCCTCATATATTTTAAAGGTCTCAGACTCTGCTACGTCTTGGGACAATTCTTTCATCCAGTTAGTCCATGCATTACCTGAGTAATCTGATACACCTCCTATGATGTCAGAGTATTTATCCCAATCAGCTAGATATCCTAACTGTTCTGAGATAGCTAAAACCCCTTGAGCAACACCGGCTCCAACTGCTTTAACACCTTTGATAGCCTCATTCTGGTTTCTTGCTCTTACGCTGTTTTGAGACTCAATTTCACTTTTACCTATGTCTAACCCTGGGTCAAAATTACCTAGCTGATGAGATGCAGCATTCTGCATATCAGCCATGTACTTTTCCATACCCTCTTGAGGATTAGCGGCTATAGGAGAGAACGTGTTAATGACCTCTTCACCTTCTTGAGGTGTATATGTTCTAGGAGCTTTAGGTGGCTTTGGAGCAGGCTCTTGAGCTCCTGAAGTAGTGGTAGCTCCCCCTACGTTTTTGCCTTCTAGCATAGTTAGATCAGAATCTCTTTCCACTTGCTCTTGTCCTAAAGTATCATCAGTCATTAGTCTTCATTTTAACGGTTACGTATTCTGGACCCGCTGGGCCCTTTTGTTTTACCACCTTATATTTAGATTGGCCATTATCTACAATATACTCAGAATATTCACCATCAGAAACTGTTTCTGTAATATCGTAATTTCCTGGAGGGATATTTAAAGCCTCTACATTTCTTATAACTCCTCTGGTCATACCAGTAGAACTTTTAGAAGCTCTATTTAGCATGTTTAATGTATATGTTGGAGAGTTTAAGATTGCTGGATCACTAGGTTCTTGGTAGTAGAATTTACCGTTACCATCAGTAAGGGCTAAGAACCCGTGGTAAGGTCCTCCTTGAACTCTACTATGTGCGGATAGCTTTCTCTCTGGAGCGTCTTCATTGACCTTACTAAGATCTGCTATCTGGTCTGCATCTAGTAATTGACCGGTATCTCCATCTCTTATAGCACTTCTGTTATTGAGAAGAACACCATTATCATCTACGAATCTAGAAGGATCACTCTTAAGAGGTACTAAAGTTACATCCATAGTTCTATTCAGTTCTCCTGCATTTTCAAACCAGTCTACCTGATCTTGGTATTCTGAAGGGAAATCTCCTAGCTGAGGTTCTAGTCTACTTATAAGCCTTTTTCCTTCATCCGACTCTACAAACTCATTGTGGCCTTCTAAACCTATACCTATAATAGAATCTGTTGCGCCCTTAAGAAAGGACATAGATCCTTCTTTATACGACAATTGTCCTGATCCAAAAGCATTTTGAACTCCTTTTAAAGTCATAGCTGACTGTAGAACAGATCCTCCTGTACGTTTAGCTACTTCCTCATACGCTTGTTCATTAGCTATTTGACTCATCTGTTTACCTGCGTAGGATTCTAAACCTAGAGCAAATGCCATTTGCTGTGCTTGTTCTTGGGTTTTACCTTCCTCCTCTACGAGTTTAGTAATAAGATCCTTGTCTACAGAACCGAATGCTTTGAAGTCCTCCATGAATGCGCGTCGCATTGCAGGATCGTTACTGTAGGCAGATTTAAGAGCTTTAATTACTCTTAAGCTAGTCTTAGTCTTCATCCCCTGAGAATTGTGCTGCTCAGCTATATCTTTACCAATTTTTGTCATAGTCTCCCTAAGCTCGTAAGGCTTAGTGTACTGATATCCTTGGAATGCAGAGAACCTTCCATCCTCTCCTTGCGTAGTCTGAAACCCTTGTAAAGATTCCATACCTAAAGAATAAGCAGCTTCACTGACTTTACCCTCTCTGTGGTCATCAGCAAGTTGAGTACTATAGGCACCCATAGCGGCTTTATTGTTAGCCATTTTACCTAGCTCCCCAAATTTAACATCTCTACCTACCTCTCTTACAAGCTGATCTACTATTCCAGTAGCTCCGGAATAGTCTCCATTAGAACTTGAGACATAATCATTTATCCGATCTTCATACTTTGCTATTAACTCATCACGTCTTTGGACATCCCCTTGCGCAACATCTATACTTAATAGCTGATCTTCTAGCCCTCCTAAAGCTGCTTTATTTCTATCGTAGTCCTGCTGTCTTCGGGCTACTTGATTAGCCATAAGTTCTAAAGGCAAGCCTACGAAAGTACTTTGAGGATTATATTGTAATGGTTTTTCAAATGGGTTAGCCATATCGAGCTTTTTTAATTCCTTGTCTTAATATTTCCTTCTTCGTCTACTAGAAAATTAGTTGTTCCAATAGCGTTTAGACCTACTTGCTGAGATCTAGCTGCATTGGCGTCACGTCTTCTAGCTACTCCAACATTTGCAACATCTTGCATACCCTGAGCTAAAAACCCTTTAGTAGCCGCTTCTGCCTGCATGTCTAAAACATCTGCTTTAGCTTGTACTTGAGAGTTAAACTCTCTAGAACGATTTATAGCTGCAACGTTACTTTGAGCTATTTGATCCGCTCTAGCAGATTCACCCTGGTTAACTTGACTAGTTCTAGCTAATCTGTCAGCCCAAGCCTTTTCTGCATTACCCCTAAAAGATGCGGCAGAACCTGAAGACAAATTCCTTGCATTACCTAGAGAAGCTGTGAAAGCGTCATCTATCATATTTCTAGTAGCCTGACTGTTATCTTGGTACCTGTTCATTACCGGAGTAATAGTACGTCTGTCTACCATTTGCTGGTCTTCTAGACCTCGTTTTATGTTGTGTATAGCTGGAGCATAATCAGCAATAGCATTTAATCCTGCTGTAGCAACATCCCCTGCTACTCTACCTACATTTTTTACTCCATCTAAGATACTGTTTTCTTTTGGATCTTCAGTGATCTCTTTGGTCGGAGAACCTGTCCCACTCATCTCCATAGCGTCTTTGCCACGTAGATCACTCTGGTTAGTACCTTTGATATCTCCTACCAGATCATCTAGGTTACCTAGCTTCTCTTCGTCCCACTCAGTCGATAATGGTTTCTGCGCGTCTGGCTTGTCCATATCTTTGTACTCAGTGTCTTTAGGATCTACCACAGTAAACTCTGGCTCCCCGTAATTAGGATCTTCTTGTTCTCTTGATATAGAATTAATAGCGGCTCTAATTCCTTTGTGAGCTTCTGGCAAGTTCCACAAGTTTTTAGCGTCCCTTATGTTTCCTAGATTCTTTTCTAGCTGAGCTGCAATCTTAGGGAACTCTTCAGCAAGTTCTTCG
>Ga0206683_10000719_pt1 | contig 23654 bp, 26 predicted proteins | sample M280m12015metaG_FD_155483 | JGI IMG/M metagenome (GOLD analysis project Ga0206683, IMG submission 155483) | Ammonia-oxidizing marine archaeal communities from Monterey Bay, California, United States - M2 80m 12015 | ecosystem: Environmental > Aquatic > Marine > Intertidal zone | place: USA...
ATTCCCTTGCTCAATGGTGTGGCGTTGGAGTGGGTCGAAGAAAAGTTCTTTGCCGAGACCAACGGTCTGTACGGCACCCTGCGATATGCGTCAGGTGCTATCGGCACTGCCATGGTTTTCGCGTTGTTAACAACTAATGCTGGGGTTGAAGCGCTGCCCTACTACGACCGCATTCTGGCGGTTTTCTTAGTTGCCACGACGTTGAGTGCAATGGCTATGTGGATCCCAATTGGGAAGTCACCGCTGCATAGCTCATCAGCGCCGTAGCGGTCGACTAGCAATTTAGCGACAGGTGACGCACATTGGAGTAATGGCTGTGGCGAGTGTTCTGTCTCTTTTTGCTTGGGGTGTTTTGTTAATTAACACTCTCATGCTGGCGCTCTTCGCGTTAGTCGTCGTTCGATACCGTCGAAAAACACAGGCGATAAATCGTGTTCGTTTAATCGCTGGACCGCTATCGATTTTGGTCACCGTTGGCGCGACTCTTGGGTCGCTGTATCTATCCGAATTTGGTGAGTTGAGTCCGTGCAGGTGGTGCTGGATTCAGCGGGTCTTTATGTATCCACTTGCTGTCGTTCTTGTAATTGCTTGGCTTACTCGTGACCGTCACGTGCGTCGTTACGCGGTCCCGTTATCGCTAATGGGTGTAGCAGCATCGATTTGGCATTACTTACTTCAGCACGTCCCATCGTTGTCTGACGCGAAATCGTGCAGCCTCACGACCCCGTGTTCTGTCACCTATATCGAAAAATTTGGGTTCATCACGATTCCATGGATGGCTGGATCCGTGTTTGCATTGGTGCTGATCCTGCTGATCGGCTTTCGTTCCCGGGAAGGACGAATCGGATGACGGTCGACGATCAACTGCGCAACTGGTTAGTTGCAGCTGCGGATGCTGCTATCAAGTTTTCGAATCGCAGCGAAATTGCTGAGGGAGCGAAGAAATTCCGCTCCGCGATTGAGGTAGCTGAGCGTATTCCCTTTAAATCTCAGATGCAGCCGGCTTTACGGAACCTCCATCGAGCGTCTGACACTCCCCGCGCTCGCGAGTTTGTCGCGATTGCACCGTCTCTGCGATGGGTGCAGTCGCACCGTTGGGATGACGAGGGAAGCGAGCGGGCTTTATGTGTTCTGTCCGACGCGTTTGAGTTGCCGGGTCTCGAAGTCGGAATCATGTATGTCGACCAAAACTGTTCCTATCCCGTTCACAATCACCCTCCACAAGAGCTGTATCTAACAATTTCGGGTTGCGCCCGTTGGAGGTACGGAGGGGCAGAAAAACTGATCGAGGTCAAACCCGAAACCACCCTGTATAACCACCCTTCAGATATTCACACCGTTGAGGCAGGGGACACTCCGCTAGTAGCGATGTATGTGTTGTGGGGCGAAGGCCTTCGACCGTGACTGCTTGACGAAGGCGAGTTGTGAGCGCCCCCGGGCAGAATCGAACTGCCGCACACGGTTTAGGAAACCGATGCTCTATCCCCTGAGCTACGGGGGCGGATAGATCGGCGCCCAGTGGGTTTGGAAACCCGAGGAAGCGCTTTGTGTATATGCAGGCTACCTACGGGGATAAATTTTTGAGGCTGCTTGCTGCTACAAGGGCTCTACTGGCTCGAGGTGCCGCTCATTGACGACGTAGCTTGTTGCGACGTGGGTCGCTCTGACTATGTTTCGGTGGCGTCTTGAGCAGCGAACGCTGCCATCCAACGGCGTGACGCTTCAGTTGACCCGTACTCCTCAACAAGTTGGGCGAACAGCTCTGCGCGTTGCTTGTCGTCGAGCGTCGAGGGGTCTGGATGTTCCGTCATAAAAGCCCCCTCAGCGGGCCCTAAAACCCCAAAATGAAGAACCCTGGATCGCTTAGAAAATTGTTTTCCCGATGATGCGTCCCATCACAGTGTTGTTGGAAGCGGACATAAATGCTTGAACCTTCGGGTCAGCCATGTTCGACGCTGACGCAACCATCAGCCCGTCGACATCGTCGCACCAGGTAAGGGCGTATTGGGGAGCCACGTTTTGAGTCGCCCCGGCAGCAATAGTCTCAGCGAACAACATGCCGTTGGCACCCGCAGAAATGTTTTCCCACGCAGCTCCGATGTTTGCGTCGCTTGTCTCGTCATCCACTCCATCCCCGGCAACTAAAAGCCCAGAGACCCATGCGCCGGATCGTTCTCCGCGTTCTGCCACTACCCGTAAGAGACTGCGCCGAACAAGTTGAGTACCGGAGCGCTTCATTAGGTCAATTTGATCATTTGTTTGATAGAGACCATCCCAAACGCCCAAGGAGGTGTTGATGTTCGGGCAATCGAACTGAACTTGGACCAAACCAGCTTGATCACCGCCCATCACCATTTGCGAACCGCGGACATCCGTTGCCCCTAAGCCCATCGCTATTTCTTTGATTTTCCCAACACCTGAAATCAACTCTCCCAGGTCGGAGGTAGTGACTGTCGCCGCTGTGATGTATGACATTTTCCACCGTTCTCATTCTCGAACCTGTCCGGTCCGATGGGCCAAAACTTTAGCAAAGCACCAAAAAAGAAGAACGGCGGGTAGTCATGTCGGCCTGAACTGAAATCTTCGCGGGGTAGAGGGACGATCTACCGGGCCCGCCGGCCGAGTTGATGGTTATGATCCCCCTATGACTGATTTCGGCATAAATATGTTTCCCACAGACAAAGCGATCAACCCGATGACGCTGGCGAAAGAAGCCGAAGATCGAGGTTTTGAGTCGATATGGTTCCCAGAACACAGCCATATTCCCACTAGTCGCGAAACCCCTTGGGGACTGAATCCAGAGGCACCACCGCTGCCGGAGGAATATTGGCGAACCCATGATCAATTCGTGGCGCTTGGCATGGCTGGAGCGGGTACAAGCAAAATCAAACTAGGTACTGGGATCACTCTTGTACCCCAACGTGACCCAATCTGGTTGGCTAAAAGTGTTGCGACGGTAGACGCGCTTACTGATGGCCGTTTCTTATTCGGAATCGGCTACGGCTGGAACAAAGAAGAGCTACATCACCACGGCGTCAAGTTCAACGAGCGACGTGCCGTGATGCGAGAACGCATTCTCGCGATGAAAGAACTTTGGACCAAAGATGAAGCCGAGTTCCATGGCGACCATGTTGATTTCAGCTCTACCTGGCAGTGGCCAAAACCAACACAAAAACCGCACCCGCCCATCATCCTTGGTGGCGCTGCAGGCCCGAAAACCATGAAAGACATCATCGAGTACTGCGACGGATTCATGCCGATCGCTGGACGGTACGACTTCGGCGAGCAGATCACCACGCTCAAGCAGATGGCATCAGACGCAGGAAGAGACCCTGAATCATTCGACTTCGGGCAATTCGGAACCCCGCCGAAAGCAGCGATCGTGGACTCCCTCATTGAAGCGGGATGCGGCCGCATCGTCTTTTCACTCCCCCCCGCAGACGCGGACACCGTGATTCCCAAACTTGATCAATTCGCCGAGTTCAAAGATCAATACAGCTAACCGCGAAACTGGGGCTTCCAGTTAGTGGTCAACCGGTCGTCAGTTGGACGGGTTCGAGGCTGTCCTAGGCGTCTGGGGTACTCATTCCGATTTTATTGCGTTAATTGTCATCGAAGGATCGAAATTTTCCTTCGTCGTACGTCGCGCCACAACGATCTAGCGCTGCCTTCCAAGCTGGACTTTGCTTCATGGCCCACCGAAGCGACGAGATCAGACGTCGGGCTGCGAAAGTGGAACCTGTTCGAGGTGAGGCGTTTGCGAGTTCAGCCAAGCTGACAGGCAAGGTTGCAACAGCGGCGTTTCTGAGTATTCGATAACCGAGAAGTTGCGCAGGCTGAAGGGGTGGGGTGCGCAAGAATTTCCATGCTTGGTCAAGTGCTGCAGAACCTTCGAGATCAGGATGTTCGATGATCCAGGAGCGGAGGTCAGTAGCAGTCTGCGGCAGATCGGTAATACCCAAAAGCTCACCGATTTTGGATTGCTCGCAAACGAACTGGTCGGCTTCACGAGATTCGAGAGGGCGACAAAAATGTTGATAGGAATCTAAAAACGAGTCAGTAAGTGTGTTGTGCACCCAAGCACCGAGGCGAGGCTGGCCTGCGGAATAGGCGATTCCGCGCTCCGAAGTGCCCGAAACCGGCTGATGCGCCTGACGTACGCGTTTGACTGCGGAGAATACTTCCGGCATCGCGCCATAGTTAACCGTTGTAACAAACAGTGATGTCCGGTTCAGCCGCCCTAAGGGATCGGCCTCGTAGGCAGAATGGTCGGCCACACCTGCGGCTACCTCAGGATGTAGCGCTTGCAGTAATAAAGCTCTAATTCCTCCTGCGAAGCTGGATACGTCGCCCATCACTTTCCAACTCACGCTTTCAGGACCAAATAATCCAGTGTCTTCGGGGTAGAGGTGAGTCTCAGCAAGTGGTTGTTCTCCCTGGGAGAACAAACGAACGACACTGGCAGTCATCTTTTCTTGAAGTTTCATGAAGTCTCCGCTCGTTCGGTGACGGAATCGACAGCTGGCGAGGCTCCCTCAATCCGCCACTCCTCTTGTGCCTTCACCAAGAAGTAGACGAGAGCGATAGGGCTCTGAGATCTGAATCGAACTTCAACAGATGCCGTGTCATTTGTGATCCGACAGCGACCAAAAGCTGCTGGGCTTTGATCAAGTAGAAACGGAAAGCCCGACCGGACCATTTCTTCGAAGCCTCGGATATCAACGACGGCTTTGAAAGAAGGTGAAGCCTGATCTCGAGCAGCGGCAAAGTCTCCTCGGTTCAACGCGAGTAGTTGTTCCGATATTGGGCGTTGAACAGCATTTCTCTGTGATGGCTCGCATGTGGAGGTGGTCTGTTGGGCGACGGACCCATCGGAGGTAGTTGGGGGAGTAGTCGTTGGGGTGCTCTCGATCAGTGCCCTGCTCGATATTTGATCTTCAGTCGACGGGGCGCAGCCACTAAGGCCGAAGACCAAGAGCATCGAGACAGCTAATCCCACAAATAGAGAAACTAATTGTGTTCGCTTTGGACTCAGCGAGTCGAATTCCAATGGCAAGGTCGGTGCTCCTGCGATGCGTTGGTTTCTTTCAGTTCGAAGAATCATGGGTTCGGTGGTTACCAAATTACGTGAGCTGCCGGGGGAGAGTCCCCCGGGACAGTGACAGAAGTAATTCTGGACCACCGCCCCGGGAGAAACGGAGACTATGGGGGGCGTCTCCAGGATTAAATTAGCACTAAATATAAGTGTGATGCAAATTCTTCGATTTCGCATCACGAAATTCAGGCGCAATGGAGAACGTTTCAGTCAGAGGTCATGACCGGTTACCGTGATCTGGGTCGCTTGTTACTTAGGAGATCACTCAGTGAACCGCATCGCTAGGAGGTTGGTTCCCGATAAGTCTGTTCTGAAACGCTTGCTGAAGTGGTTCGTAATCATTAACGCTGTGTTGGCCGCGTTAGGGATTTTGATTGGACAGAACGGTGAATTTGTAGCACGAGTCCATGGCAGCAGTTTTCTCCTTGTTATTACTGCAGCCGGCGTGATGAGCATAGAGCTGGGCAAAGCGGGCGACCGGTTGCGGCCGTTGTGGGTCGTCGGATCATTGTGCGTGTTGTGTACGGGGTTCGTCTTGTTGGCTCTGACCTGGGGTGTGCCGCTTCCCGAAATCGCAGAGAGGCCACTGGCAACGGCCGCGGTAGTCGGGGTGGTTGCTACCTACTGCGCAGTTGTTTCATTGATTTCTTCACGCAGTCTCCTGCGCACCCTTTGCTGGGTGGGCGCTGTACTGCATGGCCTATACGTGTGTCTTCTTATCTGGTTTGATGTCGATCTGATATCTGGCAGGATTCTTGCGCTGTTCGCAGTGGCGTTGTCAGCATGCTCGTTACTAGCCGTCATCGAGTTCATCGGATCGCGTCGAATCCGCGTTTCCGAAGACGACTCTGCCGAGCAACTGCCTACTTACTGCCCGTATTGCGGCGCTCAATCTCTCGTAAACATGTCGACATTCTCGAAATGTCGTGATTGTGGAGGGAAATTTCAAGCAGCGCTCTAAGTCGATCAACTAGCTAATGTCTAGATTCAGATCATGGGCTAACGGGGCGGCTTGGTGGCCAACCATCTCCCATACGTCATCTGTGTGTTTGAAGACATTGACTGCTGCGACTGCAGAAAGTGAGGCTCCGAGGAGGTTCTCTTCCACGAAGACCCATCCAACGTTTTTAGCTGTGTGGATCCGCACATTTGAAATGAGAAATTGCGGTGGTTCGGGCCCAGAAAAGATCTGTTGAAATGATGCTTTGATTTTCGCCCACCCAAAAAGAGTGGGCCATCCCGGATGGGTGCACCAAGTCTCTTCTGAGTTCACCCAAAGGTCGGTCATTCCTCGGATATCTCGTCCTTCGAATAGCGAATAAAACGATTGGTTTGCTATCTCCAGATTTGATTTGTCAATCATTTGGCTCTCGGACTCTTATCCGTATCGTGAACTGCAGCGATGGGGCGAACGAAATGTGAAAAAGCGCGTGCTGCGCGACAACTACACGACTGGGCAGCCATCGAGGAGTCGATGCGCGTCAGGAATATAGAGCGGTCAGTTGCAACACTGCCATGACGATAATCACTAGGGCATTGAAGCCACGAAAAAGGGGGAACGGGGCTTTGGCGAAGTTTGCCCCAATGTTGCTGGCTGCTATTTCGCTGTCCATGTCTTTCATCGCAGCCCCCAGGTCGGCAATGACGCCGTCAAACCAAAGCAAGGTCCAAAGCGAACCGAGAACGACCCAAGCAGCGATCGCGAGCTGAACTGCACCAACATCAAGTGCCTCCCCACCCCAAATGATGAAGGCAAAGGTTCCAAGTACCGAGAAAACATACGGGAGGATCACTGCCTGAGCGTCTGTTCCTCTGGCGTGTATTAGCTGTACCCAGGTTCCTTGTTGCATGAGTTTCCTACCTTGCATTGAAGCCATTGTGTGACTTGTGTGAGTGCCCGGCTTATCACATGGGAATAGCAGCTCTGGCCACATGGTTTGCAGATGTTTGGGTCGTGTGGGTGATTACTTTGGTGGTTCTCTAAAATATTCGTGACGCGGTGGGTTGGTGCTTGGAAATGAACTGTGCGAAACGATTCGAAAATTCAACTCGTTGAGGTCTGACCCGGAGTTCGTCGTCGTTGGTGCTGGCCTTGCAGGTCTCGCGGCGGCCTCGGTTCTGCATAAGGCCGGGAAGGAAACACTTGTTCTCGAAGCCAGCGACTCAGTAGGTGGTCGAGTCCGTACGGACTCGGAGTCCGGATTCTTGTTAGATCGAGGATTTCAGGTTTTACTGACTGCCTATCCCGAGCTTAAACGTCACCTCGATTTACCCGCGTTGGATCTCCAACCGTTCCTTCGGGGCGCGGCCGTTTTGGATGACGGTCATTTCGTAGAACTGGTCGATCCCCGAAGCGCTCCTCTGAGCCTTGGCACGGCGTTAACTACTTCTGTTTTAACTAGCGGTGATCGACTGCGTCTGTTGCCGCTGGTTGCCCGAATTCGGTTTTCGTCACACGGCATTCTTGATCGCGAAACTGACTGCGAGACTGGCGAATTTCTTCGCAACTTGGGTTTTTCGGAAAAATCAATCAACGCTGTATGGGAGCCGCTTTTGGGTGGCATTCAACTCACCCCTTCCTTACAGGGGTCGGCGAGGTTGGCCTGCCTTATCTTGCGGTGCCTCATTCTTGGTCCAGCTGCGGTTCCCGCCGCAGGGATGCAAGCTATTCCCGATCAAATAGCTTCCGGGTTGCCTTCGGGATATATCCGACTGTCGACCACGGCCAAAGCCCTCAACGGTTCGCAAATTCTGCTCAGTGACGGTACGACTCTCGCCCCTCGCAAATTAGTTCTGGCAACTGACGGGCGATCGGCGGCGGAGCTACTGAAGCTTGAACCAGAGTCGAATCGTGGTCAGTGGTATGCCTATTTCACCGCGCCCGTATCGCCGAGTGAAAGTCGAGCGATTCATTTGTTCCCGGCTGGGGACGGGCCGTGCAGCAACCTAGCCGTCATGAGTAATGTCGCACCTGCCTACGCACCCGCGGGTCAGACCCTCATCACGGTTGCTGGTCCGGCGGTCTTTCGCGAACCGCCGCTCATTGAGGCGTTGGCGCAACTGCGTCGAGTTTTCGGGCCCCAAGCCGAGACGTGGCAGCTGTTGAAGGCGGGAGTCGTGCTTGACGCACAGCCCGTCTTTGGCCCGGGTAAAGCTCTGGTGACGAGAAACGAATGGCGTTCCGAGGTAGTGGTCGCCGGAGATCATCGCGCTACCCCTTCTATTCAGGGAGCGTTGGTGTCAGGGCGACTGGCCGCCGAGAGCGCGATGAGCAGTTAATTTCCACTGAACGCTGGAAGAAGCACTAATTAGCGCTAAACTTTCCTCAGCTAGTGGAAGTGAGTTACTTGAACATCATGAAGGACACCGCTGATCTCATCGATGTCAACGCACCCGGGTCCTTGCCGTTCGTTGATTTCGAAATTTCCGACTTTGCTGACCTCATTAGTGCCACAGAAGCTCTACAAGATTCCGGTCACTGGGCAGTCAGGACGCCGGCTGGCCCTCTGGTTGTGGGATACCAACAATCTCGCCAGATATTGCGCGATCCTTCCTGGATAACTGTTCTGTCAGGCCTCGATTCTCTTCAGTCTCAAGCGTCGCATGAAATAGACCTCAACGCCTTGGTGGATCGAGCGCAGGAGCTTTTACCCGGTTCAGGGCAGCAGATGCAGATGAGGCCCAATCTCTTATCAGTGGAAGGAGAGGATCACCGGCGTCTGCGGCGGTTGGTTAGTTCATCCTTTACGCCAGCTAACAGTGAGTCTCTTCGCCCATTTATGCGCAGCCACGCTGCAGGTTTACTTGCTCCGTTAGTCAGCCGAGGGGAGGGAGATTTAGTTGACGACTTTTGTCGTCCCTACCCCATCCCAGTGATTTGTCGACTGCTCGGCATAGAGGCTGACGATTATGAACAGTTCGGTAATTGGGCAGACACAATTTTTTCAGGGCTGGATGCTGACGCAAATGCAGTTCTTGAAAGGCTTGAAGATATTTCTTCAGCTCAGGCGGAACTGGATGAGTACGCGACGGGATTGGTAGCTGATCGAAAACGCTGCCCACATGAGGACCTCGTAACTGAATTAGTGGAAGCTAGTTACGACGAGGATCGATTGAGTGTTGACGAACTCGTCGCAATGATCGAAGCGATTCTCTTAGCGGGAACTGACACCACCCGAAACCAACTGGGCTCGTTGTTAGCAGTACTGGCTGTTCACCCGGATCAGTATGAGCGTCTGCGGGACGATCGAGAGCTAGTCCCTGTGGCGATTGAAGAGTCGCTCAGATACATCGGTGCTGTTCGTACTACTGCGCGCGTTGCTACCGAAGACTCCACTATCGACGGCTTGTTCTTCCGAGCGGGCACCACGGTGTTACTTGGTCTTCACGCTGCGGGTTTAGGTCAACCAGATGACGGATTTCGATTTGATCTTGATCGGACAGATCGGGCTCCTCACCTGGCATTTGGTTCGGGTCCGCATCACTGCTTGGGAGCTGCTCTTGCCCGTGCTGAGCTCCAGGAAGCCCTGAACGCTTTCCTTGATGTTGTACCTGCGTTTGAGTTAGCAGCGCCCGTTGTGTGGAAACCACTTTCAATGGGTATTTGGGGACCTGAAAAGCTTCAGTTTCGTTTATTGGATGAACCGGATGAGGAACAGCGAGATCTGGGATTGTTGTTTGACTCGGCGGGGAGCCCCCTCTCCGCTGTGAATCGGATAGCTGCTCCTGAGTATGAAAATAAATGGATTCGCGAGGCGCATGTCACCCGGCGCGTTATTTCGTCCGGTATCCCCCGCTTGGTCAATGCCCCGACGATTCCTCCGGTTTTTCGCCTGACTCACACAACCCTTCGATTTTCTTGGGCTCTTTTGATGTGGAAAGTCATGGATCGACGGCTTTCGCCTGAACGGCGCACCGAGTCGCTTTACCGACGGCTTCGGGTTGCGGCGGAGCGCCTCGGGCCAACTTACGTCAAATTAGCTCAACTTATCTCCGCGGCAGAAGGCGTCTTTCCTCAGGCGCTTGTCGATGAATGTGCGCGTTGCAGAGACCAGGCCAAAGCGTCGAATTGGCGAAAGATACGGCGCATAATTCGCAAAGATTTAGGTCGAAGGTCTGACGTATTTGCGTCTTTCGAAGAAAAACCCTTCGCTGCTGCGTCTATTGCCCAAGTTCACAATGCTGTGCTTTTGGATGGATCGGATGTGGTCGTCAAGATCCAAAGGCCATCGATCCACAAAAAGGTGGTACGGGACCTACGTGTTCTCGCATGGGTCGCCCCTCGGCTTGTGGGAAAGATTCCTGTCGCGGCGTTAACTAACCCGCCGGCTTTAGTTCAACTTTTCGCAGAGACTATTTCCGAAGAGTTGGACTTTCGCCTTGAGGTAGCGAATCTTTTCGAAATTCGACGAGCGCTAGCAACAGGCGAACGTGGTCGTTGGGCGGCTCCTGAGCCTGTCCTTGATTTGACTAGTGCTCGCGTGATTGTGATGTCACGAGTCACCGGGGTTCCCCTTACGCGCCTTGACTCCGAGATACTTCCTGAAAATGTTGCGCGCGAAACATTCAGAAACATGGTCGACGCTTTGCTTGAGGGCGCTGCGCTCCACGGTATTTTCCACGGCGATTTTCATGCTGGCAACTTGTTTATCTCAGGAGACGGCGTGATCGGCCTTGTGGACTTCGGCATGGTCGGAAGACTCGATCATGAGCGTCGACTTTCTTTTTTGCGGTACGTAACTGGTCTGATGTCGGGGGACGTGCGTTCACAGGTACTTGCGGTTCGTGATCTCGGAGCGTTTCCACCTGATGCAGATATCGACGAGCTCGTTGACAAACTTCAATTGAACAGAGTCGACTTCGACCCTCTTCAGCTCACCGAAGAACAGTTCGTAGCTGAATTCCAGCAGTTGTTGAAAGAACTTCTCATTAGCGGAGCTCGAATACCTAAAGAATTGATGCTTTTCGTGAAGAATTTCGCCTACCTAGCATCGTTCATTCAGAAATTAGATCCTGACATGGACTTGCTGTCAGAATTTTCGACCATAAGCGCCGGTTTTTTAACGAAGCACGGTTTTAGAGTGTCAGCCGAATTAGGACTCGGCGCCCAAGACCTCGAAGTTTCTGAGTCGTCTTTTCGGCGTGCGGCCGGAATTCGTGACGACGTCGAAGTGCTGACCTGGCGAGATCTGTCGAGTCGAAGAGACATCATGAAGAGTCGCTTATCACCGACTGATTCAGGGTTACCAATACCGAGAGCTAGGGGGGTAAAGACGTGACTGGTGCAAGTGAACTACTCAGTCTCAACGAAGCGGCAGAACGGTTAGGACTGCATTACATGACCGTTTACAAATATGTCCGATCTGGCAAGTTGACGGCCACAAAAGATGGTGGCAGTTGGCAGGTATCGGCAGCCGATCTAGACAGCCTTTCGCAAACTGCGCCAGCCCCGTCGGGCAGGGGCAATTGGGCGCTTGGGAAAAAATCTGGGCTTTTGTTACAGGCTTTGTTGGCAGGTGACCAACCGGGGTCTTGGTCTGTAGTGCAGGGCGCTTTCGACGTGGGAGCCAGTGTCGAAGACGTCATCTGCGAAGTGATCGTTCCTGCCATGCGCTCAATCGGGGACGAATGGGCACATGGGCGGTTGCAAGTTTTCGAAGAACACCGAGCCTCAAGCATTGTGTCTGCCGTATTGGGCCGCATCCAGGGGTTGCCGCAGCGCCGTGGCCGCAAGCGCGGCAGCGTGTTGATTGCCTGCCCCCCGAGTGAAACTCATGGGCTGCCAGCCGCAATTTGCGCGGAACTGATTCGTAGTCGCGGTTTTGTTCCCTTTAATCTCGGTGCAGATAGCCCGGTCGACACAATTATTCGAGCGGCCGAATCGACTGATCAGCTTCGGGCACTGGTGCTCAGCACCGTGAGTTCAACGCCTGAGTCAGTGATTGTGGATGTCGTCAACCAGGTGCATTCATCGTTGCCTCACACACCAGTGCTAGTCGGTGGTATTTGGCCGGGCTTGCCCGAAGAAGTGATTTCGGTCAATGGATTCCCATCGATGCTCGAACAACTGGAGCAATTAGGTGGCTAGTAATGAATCTCCTGTGGTGGTTACTGGTGCGACTGGGTATGTGGGCGGTCGGTTAGTACCGAGCCTTCTTGCAGCTGGTTACAACGTCAGATGTGTAGCTCGACGCCCGGAAGAACTTTCAGACCGATCTTGGAAAGATCGAGTTGAGATCGTAAAAGCGGATCTGTCGCATCCGGACGAGATTTCAGTTGCTTTAAATGGTGCTCAAGCCGCCTATTACCTATTGCACTCGATGTCGTCTTCAGATGACTTTGCTGAAGTTGAATCCACGATGGCGGCCGAGTTTTCCAAGGCCGCAGAACGCGAGGGACTCGATCAAATCATCTATTTGGGAGGCCTGGGCCACGACGGAGTGAAGAATTCCGCTCATCTGTCAAGCCGCCATCGCGTGGGCCGTCTATTGGCGTCGGGCTCGACTCCGGTCACAGAACTTCGGGCGGCAGTAATCATTGGGTCGGGGAGCGCTTCCTTCGAAATGCTCCGCTCTCTGGTAGAGGTTCTCCCCTTTATGATCGTGCCGCGGTGGGTGTCACAGACACGTTGCCAACCCGTGGCGATCACTGACGTGCTCGATGATCTCGTACACGTGTTAGGGAAACCGGACTTCTACGACAGCACCGTTGATATCGGTGGTCCCGACGTTGTTACCTACCAGGACATGATGCATGCGTATGCGCGAGTGGCTGGCCTCCGAAAACGATTGATCCTTCCGGTCCCAGTACTAACGCCGAGACTTTCTTCTCATTGGGTGAATTTGGTGAGCCCGTTGCCGATTCAACTAGCCCGACCCTTGATTGACTCTCTGACGAGCGACGTTGTTGTCACGGACGAACACGGAGGTTACGCAAGGGAGACGAGTAATCAGGATTTGGAGCAGTCGATTGGTCTGGCTGTTTCCAAGGTACGAGGACAGGAGTTGCCGACGCGATGGAGCAATGCTCGGCGTACCGGTGAGGAGTTGGGCGCGGCCGCTCCGGACCCGAGTGACCCTTCGTGGGCGGGCGGGCGCATTTTTATTGATCAGAGATATGAAATCTGCGCTAACGACCCTGAAGCTGTGATGACCGTTGTGCGTTCGCTCGGTGGCGACAACGGATGGTTGACCTTTAATTGGCTATGGACAGTGCGCGGGTTTGTAGACAAAATTTTGGGAGGGGTTGGACTTCGACGTGGCAGACGTCATCCAACGGAGCTAAGAGTTGGGGATCCTGTCGATTTCTTTGAAGTCGTTGAGGTGGGTCCTCGCCTACTGCGTTTGCGCGCAGAAATGAAGGTCCCTGGACATGCGTGGCTTGAGTGGCGAGTAGATGAGGTGGATTCAGGGTGCCTCATAGAACAGAAAGCGGTTTTTGTTCCGCGGGGCTTGTGGGGACGTTTTTATTGGGTGTCGCTGATTCCCATCCACGCTGTCATTTTCAGGCGCATGTTGAAGGCGGTTGTCGGCCGCGCCCAGGCGCAGCCGAGCGACCTATGAGAGCAGCGGAGAATCTACGTGAGTAACAAAGTTTCGGGTTTCGGCATTCTCTTAGGGTTGGCCTTAGCTGCAACTATCGCCCTTAGTGGGTCAAGTGGCACTTGGAATCAATACGACACCCCACCGATTTTGGTGGGAGCTGGCGTGGCCATTTTGGTGCAATGGGCAGTGTTCGTCTTCGCTTGGAGACGCCAATCGGAACATTTTTTTGATCTGACAGGATCAGCAACGTTCATATCGGTGGTGTTAATTGTTGCCTTTTTGTCGAAGTCGGCGTTGGGTCCACTCGATATCGCGCTAGCGGCAGCAGTTATCGCATGGGCATTACGATTAGGCGCTTTTCTAGTTTCTCGAGTCCGTTCGGTTGGGTCGGATACACGTTTTGAGGCGATAAAGCGCAAATTTCTGTGGTTTTTGATGACGTGGACTTTGCAGGGAGTTTGGGTTGTCGCAACGGCTTCAGTGGCACTGGCAGTTGTAGGCGATGGGCAAGCTCAACCAATAGGGGTTGTTGAATTTGTTGGGTTGTTCCTGTGGCTAGCCGGCTTGTGTATCGAAGTGGTTGCCGATGAGCAAAAGAGACGGTTTCGTCTAAAAGGCACGGAGGCATTTATTAGGACCGGTTTGTGGAGCAAATCCCGCCACCCAAACTATTTCGGCGAGACGCTGTTATGGAGTGGGCTGGCGTTGGCAGCGTGCCCATCGCTCAATGGTTGGCAGCTGATAACGATGGTTTCGCCGGTTTTCGTGTGGGCGCTTCTCATCAAAATCTCAGGAGCCCCCATGTTGGAGGCAAAAGCTGACCGACGGTTCGGAGACGATCCGGAGTATGTCGCCTATAAGAAGGCAACACCTCTGCTAATTCCTCGACTGTGGTGATATAGCCGCCTGGTGTTCGGTGACCCACGTATCGACCTTTGCCCACTGATTATCGAGCCATTCAATGAGCTTTTTTTCTTCTAAAAGGGTCGGCACCCTGGTTCGAGAAATTCGCTCGATTTTGAATGTCAAAGGGTTTTGAATTGGAACTTGGTCACGCAGCTGTTGCATTGAAGCGATGTCAGCAACGCCGACGTGGTTGCAGAAAACGAGATCGGCGTCCGACGTTGACAATGCGGCAAGTGTTCCTGCGGTGCGTATGGGTAAAACCGAGCGCAACTCTTGTGCTGCGTCAACGCGTTGAGGGGCAGTTTCGGTGAGTGCTGAGACCGCACGGGTCAGCTTCTCTGGAGAGAACCTCGTGCCCTCAGGAAATATAATCAGCGCTTCGTCGGAATCAAGGTCGCTGGATAAACGGCTGATATTTGCGAGCTCGGATTTATTGTCCAATGAATCTCTGTTGACGAAATAGTTCGGAATTCGGTGACCGACGATGTCTAGACACGGATCTAAAAGCAATTGCCTTTTGAGTATGAATCTCAGACGGCGACCTTCACCTGCTAGCAGGGCTGCCGTCAACAAAGCGTCTCCTTGGCTGCCATGTCGCGCCAAAACGATGACAGGTCCATCTCGCCGCAACTGATCGATTCCCGTGATGCTCCAGCGAAGACCAATGGTGAATTTTGCGCCCGTGGCTAAGCCGCGAGCCCAAAATCGTTGCAACCGACTATGAGCGCGACGCGACGCAGTAAAGGTGAGCCGATGCGCAGGCGCGAACCTCACCCAAAGCAAAAAGGCAAAAACGATGCCAAGAAACTCCATTGAAAGCCACCAAGCGCCAAAGCAGATGAGTCTGGTCGTTGCAAACGTTCTGTCTCTGAGTAGGTCGTGCGTACAGGTAAGAACGAGCAGAACCGGCAAAAGTACCCACGTGAGGCCAAAGGCTATAAATAATCCGGGAACTGTTTTAGATCGACGAGCCCATTTAGCGCCTCTTGTTGAATGCCCAACCGAAAAGTTAAATAGAGGTAATTCGTCGTTGTGAGGTGGTGAAGTCATCTCTGCCACGAATTCCAACTAATAGCAGAGCTGCAACCTAGACCAAACACTTTTTTCCTTACGATCGAGATCGTCGTTGTTTGAAGATTTGGGTTCGTTCGCGATGATCAACTATCGCTTGTGGGTATCCAGTTAACGCACGCGTAGCTGATGTCGGATCGAGTGCGTCCATGGGGCTGAGCTCGGCTAGCTCGGGTACCCATTTGCGAATGTACACAGCTGTTGGGTCAAATCGCTTTGCCTGAGTTGCGGGATTGAGGATTCGATGAGGGTTCGCATCAGTTCCGGTACCTGCCACCCACTGCCAATTGAGATAATTGCTGGCGACATCGCCGTCGATGAGTTGAGACATGAAGTAGCGCGCGCCGCGTCTCCAGTCCTGATGCAGATCTTTGATCAGAAAGGAGGCAGTGACCATTCGCACTCGGTTGTGCATTAACCCATCGGATTTGAGTTGCCGCATTCCAGCATCGACGAGTGGGAATCCTGTTGTGCCGTTTACCCATGCCTGAAACTCTTCATGGCAGTAGACCCAATCATCTCCTCGGCTCCGGTAGTCGTGCTGGGATGCTTCCGGGTGGAAATCGAGTATCTGGGCGTAGAAGTCACGCCAGACCACTTGCCTAATGAATGCTTCGCTGTCATCAAACTGTTGGGCCAAAATCACGACCTGGAGAGGAGAGATACAGCCGAAGTGAAGGTAAGGCGAAAGCGAAGATGTCCCGTCGATAGCAGGAAAATCACGGGCGCCGCCGTATCGGGCGATTCCGTCCCTGAGCCACCGGCTGAGACGTTCCTGTCCATGCGACTCACCGCCTTTCGTTATCCCAGGATCGAGATGTAATTGCGCTGAATGGCTAACAACTTCATGTGAAGATGAATCGCCAATTGTTTTCGGAGCCGGTAGAACAGCCCGTTTGGGGACTAGAGACCAAGCGCGCCAATAGGGCGTAAAGACCTTGTATTCGCCGCCACTGCCTGGCTGGACGGCTCCCGGTTCGACCACTGTGACACCTGGGTGGCGATGTAACGCTATGGACTGAGACTCGCACCATGTTTCGAGCAAATTCAGACGGTTCTTTGCATAGGAACTGTGATCATCGGCGATATGAACGTGCTGTGGGAGGGTCTCCTCGAGGTAGCGACAAACTTCCTTGAGCCATTCACCTTCTCTAATTTCCAAATGTGCCTGACGCTCTTCGATGGAACTACGGAGATCGTGGAGCGCTTCATGGAGAAATTGCACTCGTTTTGGAGATGAAGTTGACGACGCTAAAATCCGGTTGTCGAGCACGAAGAGGCAGCTGACGTTTTCGGACTGGCAAGCTGCAACTAGGGCGGGGTTGTCGATCACCCGCAAGTCACGGGTGAATACCATGACTGCCTGTTTTGAATTCTGGGAAGTCAACGTCGGGGCTCCATACGGCTCGCGTTGGGTTGCTTTGTTAGGCCTTAGACACTCAATCGGTTTTATCGAAGATCTAGTAAATGGTCGTTGGAAAGTTGGCTCAAGGTTTTGACCACCGTGCGGCGGGCGCTTTCGGAGGACACACCGACCATTTCGCCGATTTCACGGAACGTTCGTTCAATGCCGTCGTCGAGTCCGAATCGATAGCGAACCATTTGGCTCACCTTGGGATTCATTTGACTCAGCACTCGTTCGACGCTTTCTTTTTGATGCCACTCGGTGACTAAGTCATCGGGGCTGTCTTCATCAGAAGCCAGGACGGCGTAAAGATCTTTGTCTTCGTCGGCGAGCATTGGACCGTCGAGCGAAGTGACCCTTGTCAAAGCGTGAACTCGGTTCATTTCATTAGATAGATCTGGACATGTTGCATCCGCTTCGCGCAGTTGCCGTCGCAGAGCGTTATGGGTGTCAGCCGGAATCCTGATGAGGTTGCTGTGCTGATCGATGAGACGGTTGACCGCTTGTCTGATCCAAAACGTTCCATAGGTGGAGAACTTAAATCCTTTACGTCCGTCGAATTTTTCTACGGCATGTTCCAAACCGATGTTGCCTTCTTGGATCAGGTCTTCAAGCTCTAATGACCCAGGAACTGGGTATTTCTTGGCGATGCTCACGACTAGCCGAAGATTGCCGAGGATGAAACGCTCTTTAGCTCGAGCTGCACGTTTGACAGTTCTTTCGAGTCGTTGCAACTCTGCGAGGTCTCGATAATCACCGAGTTCCATTTTCTCTGCCGCTTCGCGCCCGCGGCGGATGTGATCAGAGAGCGTTACTTCCTCATTTTTGTCAAGAAGGGCGTGGTTGCCGATTTCGCTGAGATAAATGCTCAGAGTGTTGGTGGAGGATGAGGACACGGTTTTTAGCCTTTCGTGAGTGTTAGGGAGTTGCGATCGGTGTGGTGTAGCGGCTTGTCGAGAACCGACATGCTGAGAACGGTCGTTGATTCGTAGCTCCACCCGTTAGGACTGAGGGAGATTTTGATTTCGTAGCTATCTGAGCGGGCGTTGGCATCAAGGTAGGGATTGCTGAGAATCCCGTTGGTGGTCGACCCTCGTTCAGCGCGTAACAAAAAATCAGTGTCTGATTTAAGGACGGAGGCCGAAGCGATCAGCACTGACCCGCGGGGAACCATGAAGCAGCGAGTCAAGAATTCTGCTTCGGGGTCGTAGAGCCAGTAACCGACCTCAGTGTGGAAGGGGTCGTCGTCAAGTTCGCTTATTCGCCACGCCGCCATCCGATAATCGAGGCCATATAAATGCTGTTGTCCGTTGTCAACCGGACCAAAGGGTTTCAGCTGGACTTTTTCGAAATATGGGGTGGTGCCAGTGACTTTTTCTTCGTGGTGGAACGAAAAGTCCACCCCGTGGGAGCCCTCCCAGTCTCCAGCTAAGCGAGCTAGAGGACCGAACAAATCTTGAGTTACTTCATGAAGTTCCATATCAACCCTGTCCCGTCAACGTTGTGTTTTGTTTGAAGAGCAGATCTTCGATTTGCCGCCAGTTAATGAGGTGATGAATCACGGCCTCGAGGTATTCAGGCCGGCGATTTTGATAGTCGAGGTAGTAGGCGTGTTCCCATACATCGATCGTCACGAGTGGTTGACAGCTCTGCAGATGGGGGAGTTCGGCGTTACTAGTGGTCATGACTTTTAGATCTGAGCCGTCGTGAATCAGCCATGCCCATCCCGAACCGAAATGGCTAGCGGCGGATTCGATAAGTTTCGAGATGAATGAATCACTGGAACCGAAAGCTCTGCTGATCTCTTCTTCCACCCGCTGGGAAGGTTTGCTCCCTGGCGGCGTTAACGAGTTCCAGAGGAACTCATGGTTCCAAATTTGGGCGGCGTTGTTGAAAATTGTCCCGGTCGCATCTTGGAGTACTTCTTCGAGAAGTCTGTTGTCGCCGTCTAGCAGTCTGTTTAAATTTTTGACGTAGCCCGCTTGGTGGGCACCGTGATGGAGAGCCACCGTCGCCTGGCTGATGAACGGCTCCAGAGCGTTAGTTGGGTAGGGAAGTGGAGTGAGTTCGATAGTCACGCTGGTCCTTTCGATGGCTATAGTTTACCGGTTCTACATCTAATTAGCACTAAATATAAAAACTGGCTAAAACACCTGAAATCACCATTCAGGGTGAGGTGTTTTCAAATACGGCTTTTAGACGTCTGAGGTTCCCCAACCAGATCCGCCGCAATATTGGTCGGGCAACAAGAGCCCCGAGCCGACTACCAAGGAACCAAGGAAATTTGAGACTTTCAGCCCACCGAAAAGTGGTCTGATTTTCCCCTGAAGAGGTGAGTGAAAACTGGCCTCGACCGCTCACGATTCCCTGGTGCCGGACTCCCATAACTCGGCCTGGTTCCCATTCAGTGATTTCCATTTTGTCTATTAAACGAAATGGTCCGATCTTTGTGTCACATTCGAATGTGGTGCCGACGCCCTTGTGGATATCGGAGGTGAATCGGATTGCGTGTGCGTCTTTCATCCACGCGACGTGACTCTCGATGTTCTCAACGTATTGCCATATTTCATCGGGCGTTCTGGGGATAGTCACGGATACGTCGATTGGATGTTCTTGGAGCATTTCTAAGTCTTTCTGGTCACTATGCGAGGGTCTGATGTGCCGCCAACGCGGTGAGCGGGAGTTTGATGGTCCATGCGGCTGTGCGAACCCAATTAACTCGTAACAGCTCCCTTATTAGATGGGACTCCCCGCGTGCAATCCGCGAGTGGAGGGGCACGGCCTTAAAGGCGGTTACAAAAACGGCCAACATGAGCAGTAAGAAGGCGAAAATCGAAGGTAGTAATGCGTTTCGTGGGATCAATAAAAATAAATATCCGGTAGCGAGCGCTTCGAGCACCATTGCCGGAGCTACCACTCGAGTAATCAGCGTTTGATGTTTGACTGAGACGCGAACAATGGAGTCTTGATCAACTTCGCCAAGAAGGGGGTAATGCACGACTTGTATGAGCCAGATAACCCCTGCCATGAAGGCATTAGATGAAATTGCAAGGATGAACACCAAAGAGCTCACTGCGGTCTGGCCCAGTTCTCGCTTGCTCGCACCCTGAGATGACTTGGAGTGGAACCCGTCATTGGGGAAGTTCGTTTTGTTGGTCTTCAACTGCGGGGTCGCGATCGACCCTCGTGTATGCGGGTTGAGTCGCGAATTGGCCTTCTGGGAACGCAAGTGGCGCGCGATGTCCATACGCCATGTCCTTATTCGAGGCCTCACGGCCGTTGGAATAAGCGGCTAACAGCACCCCCCACACTGAGACTCCGAATACAGATGCTCCGATGCACATAAGAATTGTTTCGTTCACTGGGCTCTCCGGTCATCGGTTAACACCAAAGTCCCTAGTGAGTGAATAGCGGGCACCCACAGGCCTACGAAAATGCCTTGGTCTTTGGCACCTGAAAACCACAAGCTGACGGAAAGGACTAACGAGATAAATCCTCCCGCCATAAACAAGAGTTTTGGTTTGGACAAGGCAAGAGAACTCGACTTGAAGTTTGCTAACACCGGCTATCTCCTTGGTTATTAATGAAATTAGCACTAATTAGCATATCGGGTCGTGCGAGATGTCACTCCTATTTGATTTCTCACTTGATCTGTAGCTATCGATGGTCCGTCTAAAGCCCTCGTCAAATCTTGGTTTGAATCGAGTGCGGGCATCGAACTGTGTGCCAGTAACGACGGTCACCTAAAAGTTTGCTCGTCGAATCTGCGACACTGTGGGCATGCGCTCTAACCCCGTGAAGACAGCATTGGCAAATGGCGAAACACATTACGGCACGATGGTCTTCGAATTTCTCAGTGCTGGATTACCCAAAATCCTGGAAAATGCTGGTTCGAGTTTCGTGTTCTACGACATGGAACACAGTGGGTTCTCCATGGAAGAAATGAAGATCCAACTTGCGTTGTGTCGAGGGCTCAACATCGTCCCCCTAGTCCGACCTCCCGACACCACTTACCAATACACAGCGAGCCTCCTAGACCTCGGTGCCATGGGAATGCTTTTCCAGATGTGTGAAACCGCCGAGCAAGCTGAGGAATTCGTGAAATGGACTCGCTACCCTCCGGCGGGCCGACGCGGAGCCATGTTCGGTGGAGCCCACGATGATTACAGTTCCGAATCTGTCCCAGGGATCATCGACGGTGCCCACGAGAGAACAATGGTTTGCGTTTTGATCGAATCAGCTAAGGGCCTTGCAAACGCCGAAGAAATTATGTCGATACCCGGAATTGATGTCGCCCACTTAGGCCACGGTGATCTCTCGCTCTCGCTGGAGGTACCCGGTGACACGGCTCACCCGAAGATGCAGGAAGGCATCGATACAATTCTCGAAGCTTGCGAAACTCACGGAAAAACGGCAGCATGCCTAGCCGGCTCAGTAGAGACGGGAATCGAATGGGTTACACGTGGATTTCGAATGATCAGCTATAGCTACGACATCGGCTTAATGGCATCGGCATTGCAGACTGGAATTGACCAAATTCGCGCAGGAGTCACTGAAAATGGATCTCACCGATAATCAATGTCAGGAATTTAGAGACCGCGGGTGGCTCGTAATTCCAAACGTATTTGATCAAGAAGAAGTGCAGCTGTTAAGCGACGCCGCGCTTGAAGTACTAGAACGTCCCGGGCCAGAGGTAGGGCGAGAAGCGGATGGTTCCCCGCATGTCTCGTGGGGTATGCACCTTTTTAGCGAGCAGCTCGCGTTGTTATGCCGGCACAAAAACCTTGTTAATCCAAGTCGCACTCTCCTGAACAGCGACGTTTACGTTCATCAATCGCGAATCAACTTGAAGCAAACAAACGGATCGATTGTCGCATGGCACCAAGACTTTGGGACCTATCACCGCGTTGACGGAGTTCCCGAACCCAGGGGAATAATGATCGCCGTATTCCTTGATGACGTTACGGAGGTAAACGCTCCTCTTCTCGCTGTTCCCCGATCCCATCAAGAAGGATTGGTATCAACCGCGCGAGTGGATCCCGACGCGCCGGATTTTGATCAGGTATCGAAATATCGCTACGACATCAGTGATGAGACGATGACCAGATTGGTTGACAACTACGGCTTGGAAACCATCACCGGACAAGCAGGCTCAGTTGTATTTATGGACATGACGATCGTTCACGGTTCGACCGTCAACATCAGCCCACTGCGCAGACTTCTCCTCTACGTCAATGTGTGCCCAGTCGACAATCGGGGCGAAAGCTTTGAACGGCCCGAGTACTACGCAGCGCGTGATTTCAGCCCGATTATTCCCATCGATTCGGCTGAGCTTCTTGCTTCTGGTCACGCATGATCTTGGAGTTCGAACCGTTGAGCAATAACTTCGGAGCGCGACTACACGGTCTTGACGACGGGCGTGTCTTAGACGATGGTCTCATTGACGAACTCCGAAGTGGACTCATCGAGAACGGTGTGCTGTTGCTACGCGGTCAAGAGATCTCCCCCGCCCGTCTAGTCCAGCTAGGTAGGGCTTTTGGAGAGCTTGAAATCCTTCCCGAGCCCGATAAGCGTCACCCCGACCACCCCGAGATTTTCGATCTCACCAATGTCCGCAAAGACGGCGCGGTGGTGGATTTCGAAGAACCCCAAGCCGTGTTTTTGAGGGGAACTGAGCGCTGGCACACCGATAGCTCGTTTCGCGAGATTCCATGCCTATGCACAATGCTTTACGCGCTAGAAGTTCCCGAATCTGGTGGTGAAACCCAGTTTGCCAACATGTATGCAGCATTCAAATCTCTTCCGACATCGCTGCGCAACGAGATTGAGGACAAGAAGCTGGTCCACAGCTACGTCTATAGCCGAGCGAACAACCCGGGTCGAATGGATCCGATGAGTCCCGAAGAAGAATCTAAGTACCCTCCTGTTGCCCACCCATGGGTGAGGACACATGCTGATGGACGCAAGTCCCTCTACATGGGGGCACATGTCTCCCACGTCGAAGGAATGGATCTCAACGAAGGACGTGCCCTCATTCAAGAGGTGCTGGCAGGAGCTACAGAGGAACGTTTTGTATACCAACACGTGTGGCAAGCCAACGACCTAGTTGTGTGGGATAACCGATCAACTCTCCATCGGCTTCGCCCCTACGAGATCACGGAACGCCGACGGGTCATGCATCGAGTGACCGTTGCCGGTGTGGATCCCGTGGTTTAACTCTGTTGCGTCAACTGAGTTTGGACTTCAAGAAGTCGATTGTTGGGGGCCATAGCTCGGCGGCAAGGCCCTCGTCGAACGTTCCTCCCGGGTTTTCCTCGTTCATGAATCCGTGACCGGCATCGTGGATCGTGATCTCAACATCTTTTCCCATGTCACGCAGACGCTGACCGAGTTCCTGCGCTGCTTCGGGCGAGAAGAAGTCGTCCGGCGAAGCCATATGGCCGTTAACTGATGCTGTGAGACCCTCCCAGTCTGGTTCGCCGTCACCCTGAGGAAAGCCGTAGAACGGAACCGCTGCTTTTACAACATCGCCGCGATTCGCGGCAATCATGAAACTCAACAAACCACCCATGCAAAACCCGATAACTCCAACGCCGTTTCCATTATTCGCATCGTGATCGGCCAGATAATCGTC